>Ga0105046_10000234_pt1 | contig 71865 bp, 53 predicted proteins | sample MAT03_FD_78385 | JGI IMG/M metagenome (GOLD analysis project Ga0105046, IMG submission 78385) | Freshwater microbial communities from Lake Fryxell liftoff mats and glacier meltwater in Antarctica - MAT-03 (megahit assembly) | ecosystem: Environmental > Aquatic > Freshwater > Ice > Liftoff...
GCTTTGAATGCCGACGTCGCAGTCGGTCTCGCCCACGTAAACTTTGCCGATGGCGATGCCATCAATACCGAGCCGGACAATCCCGCCGCCAACGGATGCATCCCGGTGAACACCAGGTGGCTCTGCTGCTCGTCGTCGCCAATTTCTGCGTCCCATGCGGTGGGAACGGGTGCCATACGGAATTCGTCATACAGGCTCGGCTCCAGGCTGATCACGGGAATGGCAACGTTTACGAATTTTTCTCCCACGTCGCCTGATGTCGAAGACTCGGACACAACAACCAACGACTTTCCCGTCGCATCGGCAGTCGTTGACGCCGCATCGTCAGCGACAAAGATCTGAAATCCTAGCGATGAAAGGCGCGTGTGCAGCGCAAGGTCGGAAGTGGAAAGCGCAACACTACCCACAACCAACAACGCTTGCCCTGAAGGGTACGGCTCGGACGGCGTGTTTTGGAACAACTCCAAAATTTCCGTCGCATCAAGCGCTCGATCATAAAGCCGCAGTTCGTCAATCCGTCCGTTCCATGGCAGCGAACCGCCCTGGCTCGAACCGACGTGCAAGCCAAAGGCAGAGTCGAACGCAAGGTTCGCCATCAGCGGGCCACTGGCAGCCTCGACCCCGTCTACGAAAACCCGCGCCGTGAGGCCGTCCCAGGTCCCTGCGAAATGGTGCCACGTTCCAAACGATACGGGCGCCGTGCAGATCTGGCTACTCGCTATGCCCAGACAAACGTGGCCACCAGGGCCTTGCAGCAGGTGCATCACCGAGCCAGAAGCAACGTTTCGGCGATATATCAGTATTCGTCGTTCGGTGATGGGGCCGTCGTACGGTACACCCAGCTCGCGATCGAAAGCTCGGTGCGAATCGCATCCAACCTGTCGGTCGATTCAACGCGAATGTGCCGACCGCCACCAAGCAGCAAGCCACCGGCTACCTTGCCGGTGGTCCAGGTATGAATGCCGCCACCCTCAAGCAGTCCGTGGTGACCGTAAGCCGTGGCATCTCGCGGCATCGTGCCCAGTCCATCGTCCAGTTTCCAGTGGCCCACCAGGCCCATGGTGATGGACTGCGCCTGACGCGTGGACTCGACCCCGAGCAGCACGTCTGAATCGTACCCCGAACAGGCGGGGAGGCCCATAAACACGACTAGAACAGGGAGAAAAGCAAAGAAACGCCGCAACATAAGAGGGATCTCCGGAGAAACTTCCAAAATGGAAGCCGTCGCGAATATCCGGCGCGGGATAGTCCATGTCAATCATAAACGACAGCCTCCCCCGCCAGGAAAAGCAAGTCAAACCGCTTTCCCCGGTGGAACCGGCAACAACTACGCCGACGCCGATTCCACTCTCACCGACCCCTCCTCTGGCCCCACTCGGGCCGGTTGACGCGCCCCGTTTCGCGATGGATGATACGGACCTGTGAAACGCATCCTCGGCGCGCTCATTGCCTTTGCCGCCGTCGGCGCGGCGGCAGCATCCGTTCAGAGCGTCGACACGTCGTTGCGCCAGAAATCGTGTGTCGTTGCGAACGATCGCGCGAATTCGGAGGCCCGCGAAACCGCCGAGCAATTCACAGCGTCGATCAAGCGGATTGAACCGATTGTTTCCACGGCCGCGAACATTCCCCAACTCGTTGCCATGCTTGGACTTGCCCGATCCGGCGACCCGATTGATGAGATCGCCCGGACCATCCAGAGGGGGTTCGAGGAAGAACAGTGGTGGGCCCGCTTCCGAAGGGAGTTCATGGTCAACGCGATCTCGATCGAGGGCAATTCGCCAGAGGTTGTTTTCGGTGCCCAATCGAAGGACATCGCCGCAACCGATCTCATCCAGCGTGCGGTTGCCTCTGGATTCAGCACCGGGATTGTCGAGGTGGCTGGCAAACCCGCGGAGGCCGGTGCGCAACCGATCGAAATCCCCGGTCGCGAACGACCCGCCGTACTACTGTTGATTAAACCCCTCACGCCCGATCGCTTGATGCCCATCGCGACCGAAAAAAAAGCCGTCGCGATTGCACGGCAGAAATCGACGAGCGTTGTCGGTGGTGATGCCACCTCGTCTGCCACCCTGACCGCGTTGATCGCGGCTGGTAATCCGCCGCAAGAAAAGCCGGTGGCCAATTGCGAAGAGGCCGCAGCGTCGTTTCCGATATCCCAGGACTACCAGCTCTGGGTGCTCTCGGATAATCGTGCTACGGTTTCCGAGCTGAGCAATACAGCGTCTACAACCAAGATGGCGATCTTCGGTGGAGCCGGACTCGTCGCGCTTCTGGCTCTGTTCCTGAGTTTTCGCCGGGCCGGTGACCGAGCGTTGTCTAATATCCCACCCACCGCCACAACGGAAAGGGGCATGGCCGCACCGGGAATCGGACAATCGGGCGGTGCGATCGCCGGGACACAATCCGTATCACCAATCGGCGAAACGATGGCCATCGAATCGTCCCCGCGGCCGACGCAATCTGCCCGCGATAGCAATACCTTCGGACGGTACACCCTCCTCGATATCCTCGGCGAAGGAGGCATGGCGCGGGTCTTTACCGCGGTCACGTTCGGCGCGGAAGGGTTTCGTCGCAAGTTTGTCGTCAAGCGCCTTCGACCGGAGCTTTCCGGCGATGCCGCTGTGGTCGCGCAGTTCATCGACGAGGCCAACCTGGCATCAACGTTGGTGCATTCCAACATCGTACCCGTCTTCGACTTCGGCAAGGTCGGGGAAGAGTACTTCATGGCAACCGAATACATCCTGGGCCGCGATCTCGGCCGGGTGGTCGCGCGCTCGATTGAGTCTTCGGGCAAACCGCTGTCGGTTCCCCTTTGTTTGCTGGCCATGTCCGAGACGCTGAAGGCACTCGATTACGCCCACCGTCGCAAGGGTGACGACGGCAAGCCGCTGAATATCGTTCACCGGGATATTTCACCGGCCAACATCCTCATCTCCGCACGGGGAGAGGTGAAGTTATTCGACTTCGGCATCGTCAAGGCGGAGGGCCGGGTCACGCAAACGCAACACGGCGTGGTGAAGGGCAATGTCAACTTCATGTCGCCGGAACAGGCCCGCGGGGCCGAAGTGGATGCCCGGGCCGACCTCTTCTCGCTTGGCCTTGTATTGTACTACTGCGCGACGGGCCAACTGCTGTACGGATTCGATGGCACGTCCTATGAATTGCTCGTGAAGGCAGCCACAGGACCCGGAGTCGATGAACTCGCACGCATTCGACAACTCCCGGCGCCACTACCCGAGTTACTCGGCAAGGTGCTCGCGTACGACCCCAAGAATCGCTATGCCTCGGCGGTTGAGTTTGGCAAGGCCATCGACCCCTACCTGCCGTCGGGAACCGGCCAGTTCGAGTCCGTGATGGCGCAGCTATTCGAAAGCGATTTCCAAACCGAAGAAAACCGTTTCTCATCGGTGGCGCCTTCCGATCCGTCGCGCCGCACCGATACCAACCGAGGCATTGGATGAATCGACAATCCAGAGTGTGGGGGATGTTCTTTGGCCTGTCACTGGCCACAGCCTGTTACGAGGCCCCCGATGGCGACACCGGACCCAAGCCCAGCGTCGTCACGATGTTTGACCTGGATCGCATTCTGACCGCCAATCCCAAAGAGGCCGCCCTGCCTCTTCCCGGCGGAATCCCATTTGCAGGACGTTTCGCACGCATGGGCTCCAACCTGGTTGCCAAAACCATTCCGGCCTTTGCCGATGGACAGATCGCAGCTTACATCACGACAGAATACTGGAATCAGATCCCCGAGATATGGGTTCAACCCATGTACGTTCTCACCACCGGCCGCGATGCAACCGGCAAGTGGGTTGAAACCGCGAACGGACCCATCTTCAGCGTTGCGCCCGTGGGACGGGACGGAAAGACCAGTGCGTTCTACAGCCCCTACTGGCAAGTGTATTACGTCACGGTGCCCGCAACAAACAGCAGGGTGTATCGCTCGGTCCGCGAAATCTTCGCTGACCAATTGCCGATGGAGGCCGGCGAGCCGCGTCTCTGTAGCCTTGTGCCGATGAACGCGACAGTGGAAACGTTCGCGAACGCGACGGATTCGACTGTGATGGAAACGCGACACCCCATCACCGGCACCCCGGCGGGATCGGTTGGGATGGGCAAGGGGTACGTGGACGGTGTCGAGTTCAAAGTTTTCTCGTTCGGGAAAAACCGCTTTACCTACGACAAGAATACCCGTGTCGTCGATGAACAACCGCTGTTCATCCCGGTCGTGCGAGACAAAGCATCGGGCGGACTGCTGCTCTCGGGACTGCCCACGATCCTGGGCTCTCGCGGGCTTTACCAGCCGAAGGACGGCGCGGTCATTGGGAAGAACTCGCCGAATTTCGGCTCTTTCTGGCGTCTGTACCTCTTGCAGCTTCCGACTGGGGCCGCAACGATCATTCCGCCAGCCGAAAACAACACGACCGATTTCTACAGCTACCAACGCACCGTCCTTGCACAGAGCGCGGAAGCGATCGAAGTACTTCCAGGCATGGTTCCCGATGACTTCTCTTTACGAGTATTGCTCAATAAAGATTGCGCAACCCTTCTGACCGCACCGCAAGATTGCATCTGGCTCGACAGCCAGGACGCGATCGAGGCTAAATTGCCACGAAGCGCCATCATCGACACAGGCATCACCGCGAATTGTCCTTTCATCCTGTACAAAGGGAAGCCAGTACCATGACGCCCCTGGCACGCATCCTTTGTACGGCGCTGTTCGTCACCGCGCCAGCGGTCGCCCTGGCGCAGGCCACCAGCGCACCCGGTGCTGCCGACCCCTACCTGATCCCGGAGCTCGGCGCGGATGGCAATTCGCTGCCCCCGGCTGCCGAAACGGGAAGCGCTGACGCGGATGAATCGCAGGACGAATCCGACGCAGGCGACGCCGACTATCGCAATCCCGATCCCGAACCGACATTTTCGGTGAACGGCTTTGTCGATCTGGGGTACGTCGACGCCGAGGGTGACGGCACCAGTTTCGCCCCCGGCGACACGCGCGTGCCGGCTGACTACGGCGTGGATGCGTTTGCGCCCGCCGTCAATTCCTTCGGCGATGCGGCTTCAACCCGAACTGACAACTTCACCAACGGCTTCTTGCCAAACTCCGCTGGCGTCGGCGGTCGTCCTTCCTTCCTCATCAATGGACTCAGCACTGATCTCCGCTACACCTCGGCCAGCAAGCGGCTGATGGTGTTCTCGCGCGTTCAGGTCTTGCCACGCTACGGCGACGGTGGCCAGGAGACCCGCCTCTGGATGCGCCAGGCGTTTGTCCGCGTGATACCTTTCGATGCGCACGAACTGGCGTTGTTTATCGGCAAGTTCGATTCGGTTTACGGCATCGAATACCTGGACAACCCGTCCAACATCCGCACCGGCGTAACCCAGTCCCTGTTTGCGCGCTACACGACCGGTGAATCGATGGGTGCAAAACTGTTCTATCGTTTTCAGATTGCACCGCTTTGGTCGGCGCTTTCGCTCAACGCCTCGGCGACGAACAGTGGCTCGATGTCCGAGGCGTTAATGCCAGCCGAGGTCAGCCTAACCGGTCGACCGGTGTTTGCTGGCCGAATCGGCTACGAACTGAACTTGCCACGCGTGCAACTCAAGATTGGCGCAAGCGCCGTGCGTGGACCGCGCAACGACCAGCACGATCCCGGCGTGAAACAGCGCATCCAGGGCGTCGACGCGAGGATTTATTTCTGGGGAATTTCACTGTCGGCGGAATACAGCCGCGTTGAACAGGACGAGGGATCGCGGGCCGAGAAGTTTACCGGCGCAGGCGAGCAGTTCTTCGCCTCAAGCTTCTGGGCAGAGGGCGGTTGGGCGCAACTGTCCTACCGCCTGCCCTTCTCGCACGGATTGGTCACAGGCATCACGCCTTACGTTCGGGGCGAGCAACGACGGGCCGAGTTTGGTGGATTCACGCCCATCAAGGTTCGTCGTATCACAGCCGGTCTTCGCCTCGACCTGGGTGATAGCGCAGCGCTCAAGGGCGAATGGTTAAAGAACGACGAGATCGCGGGCGCTCCGACCGTCAAGAATGACGTCGTGACCGTGTCGCTAGTCTTTAGCTACTGATAACGCTGTCGGATCGCGCAGCTGCTCCGACAGCGGCGCCACGAAAGCCCAGAGATCACTCGGAGCCTTCTCGGGACCGAGATATCGCTGAAGTTCATCGGGTACGGGTAGCCGCAAACCATCCTGCCAGCCTCGCCACAGCGCGACCGCCAACATTCTACTCTCCTCACCAGCCGAACCTGCGCCACCTCTGGCGCGGGCGGCCCACGCATAGGCCCCCATCCGCAACACGGAAAAGGGCGTGGTCACTGCCACCGCCGCCCTGCCCCACAGCGCCCGCAGCAGCCAGAGCCGATTGCGCTCGACGTGGTACAGTTTCAGGCCGCTGCGTTGGCCGGTGCTTTCGCTGAAACGGTGGCGACCAAGTGCCGTCGGGCAAAATTCAATATCGCCGCCCGCGCGGCGTACTTTCATCCACAAGGCCACGTCCTCCATGTAGAGAAAGAGACTTTCGCAAAATAGCGAATCGTTTCCGAAGTACGCCTTCCAGTTGGTGCCATCGACGGCGAAAAGCGCACCCGACGGCCCCAGATAACGCGACCCCGCTTCACCGTTGACCCGCGAGGCTTCCTCGACAAACGCCGCCGTTGTCCGCCCTCGATCGGTGTTGATCCCGACGAGATCCATCGTCAGACGCTGACCATACGCGTTCACGCGAGAGGAACCGTCTGTACCCGTGTTGACGAGCGCTCCACCCACGATCATCGCCCCCGGTCTTTGCACAAAGGATTCGGCAAGGCGCTCCAAGCAATCGGGTAAAAGCTCCACGTCAGGATTCACAACGAGTGCGCGTCCATCGCCGAGCTTCTCGAACAACCGATTGCACGCGCCGCCATAACCGAGGTTCTCTCCCGTGAACAGCAACTGCACACCCGGTCCGAAGTGCGAACGCATCGAGGGCAAAAAATGCGGCCCGTTGTGCCAGATGGCGATCGATTTCGGCGGAAGCGTTTGCGCGCGCAAAGAATCAACGAGCGGCTGCAGCGACTCGATGGAACCGTAACTCGTAACGAGAACGTCGAATGGCGTGGGCGCCGACATCATCCGGGTTCGCGACTCGCAGCAGACAAGCGGCCTTGAATATCGCGCAACTGGGCTTGGTTGCGATCCAGCTCTTCCTGAATCAACGCAACTTCTTGCACCATGGTGATGGAACGAAGTTCCAGCCGGGAAATGGTGGTAAGCGCCGTCAAATACAGAAACGCAAGGCCGCCAATCGACGCGGTAAAGAAGAAGTTCGAGGGCAGTTCAAAACCCATCGCGGCAGGAATACCGGGCGCAACGGTCATGAAAACTGACCCCACACCCAGTGCGAGCAGCAACAAAAGGTAGATCAAACTCGACTGCAGGGTCACGCGGCGCCGCAACAACAGCAGCAATACCGCCGCAGCATAGCCGAGGCATATCATCCCGAATAGCCAGTAGCGTTCTAGACTGTTCTCCATGGGTGTTCCGTTGGTCGTGGGGTTAGAGATCGCGCTTCGGGCGGCGCCAGGGACTCGTGCTGCGTGCAAAGGTCAACAAGACCGCCAGCGTGACTTTCAGCATGTAATACGCGGTGGAAAACCCGCGGATGCTGCTCGCGCCACCTTGACGGGCCTGCATCTGTACGGGGACTTCGAGAACCTTCAACCCGGCAGCGCGTGCAATCGCCAGCGACTCGGGCTCGGGGAAATCATAGGGATAGTTGTCGTCGAAAAGCTCAAGCGCGCGACGGCCATAGACACGAAAGCCGGAAGTCGGATCCGCCACGTCGAGATGAACAAAGGTTCGCAGGACAAACGATAGCCAACCGATCCCGATGCGGCGAAGCGCGGTGGTCTTCCACTCGGCATCGCGGGCCGACCCAATAAAACGCGAACCGATCACAAGGTCGGGCGGATCCGGCAAATCGAGTGCGGCCAGCAAACTGGGGATCTCCGACGGTGGATGTTGACCGTCACCATCCACCTGCATCGCGCAGTCGTAGCCCTGGCGCGCAGCAAGCCGCAAGCCGGTCTGCACTGCGCCGCCAATGCCCAGGTTTCGTCGCAACCGTGCCACGCGCACACCGCGCCGACGGGCAACTTCCGACGTGCGATCGACCGAGCCGTCGTCCACCACGAGAATGTCGATCTCGTGGGTTGCGGAAAGCGGTCGCAAGCTCTCCTCGAAACGATCGAGCAACGCGGGTAGCGAGGCTTCTTCGTTGAGACACGGAACGACGATAAGGGCTTTGCGCCTGGCCATGGTTTGGCGGCCCACTATACCCAAGCCTTGGACATTCTGCGCGAAGCTCGACAACGGGAACAGGATGGTGTCCCATGGGGATCGATCATGACCAGCGCCCGAAGCTTTCGATTTCACCGAAAAAGCCTCCTTTGGGGAGGGCTCCTGCTCTTGTCCGCGTCGAGTGCGGGCGCAAGGGACAAAGCCCGGGTTGTCCCCGAGACCGAGTCCGCGAGCTGGCTAGGCGAAAAGATGCCGCTGCCGCTGACGGTTGAAACCGCAGCTGACCTCGCCATCAAGACCACCGCCGAGCGTCAGTACCTGATTTTCAACCTCTTGGCGGGCGGCAAGGTCTCTTGGCAGGACGGCGATTTTAACGCCGCGGCGACCCGCTGGGAACAGTTGCTGGCAGTTCCGGAGCTCCCTTCGGACATCGCCCGTGTCGTCAAACCGGCGGCGATCGAGGCCCGTCGGAGAGCCGGAGGCCAGCCGGCAACCTCCGTCGTCATTCCCGACCCCAATACGGCCGTCGATACGGATGATACAAAGGCCGTCGAAAAGACGTCGACCATCGGTGCGGCGCCGGCCAGGGCATCGGTTTCGGGCACGGTGACAGGTGGCGGCAAGATGGGACCCGGCGGCGCGGTGCTGTGGCTGCTGCGCAAGGACGGCAAGACCCCCAAACCCAAACCCCTGCGCGGACGCTTCATGGAGCAGCTCGACAAGGACTTTGTCCCCCACATTCTTCCCGTCACGACCGGCACCACCGTCGGGTTCCGAAACCAGGATCCGATTTACCACAACGTTTTTTCGGTCAACCGACCGAACGACTTCGACAGCGGCCTTTTCAAACAAGGCAGTGCGTATGACAAGAAGTTCGATAAACCGGGAGCGGTCCAGATCCTGTGCAACATCCATTCATCGATGTTGGCCTACGTCGTGGTGCTCGATAGCCCGTGGTACGGAACCAGCAAGCGCAACGGTGAGTTTTCCATCCGCGGGGTGCCCCCGGGCGACTACGAATTGCTCGCGTGGCACGAGGCCTCATCCAACATGAATCGTATTCCCGTTTCCGTCGGCAGCGAAAGCGTCAAAGGACTGTCGGTTCGAGTCGGCGGTGATCGCAACGCCCCCACCTTTGTACCAGACAAATACGGCAAGGCACGCCAGAGCCAACTCGGCTACTGAGCGTTTGTGCGGGCTAGCCCTGCAATTCCACCAGGGACTGCTTGACCGCGTCGGCATGTCCGGCCGCCTTGACCTTGGTCCAGTACTGGGCAATCTTGCCCGACGGATCGATGAGCGCTGTGGAACGAATTACGCCCATGGAAACCTTGCCGTAGTTGTTCTTCTCACCCCAGGCTCCGTATTTTTCGATCACCTTGTGGTCAGGATCGCAAAGGAGATCGATCTTGAGTGCGTGCTTCTTGATGAACTTCTGGTGACTGACGGCATCGTTCGGGCTACACCCCAACACCTTCACACCGAGCTTCTCGAACGCTTTGATGCCGACGGTGAACTCACAAGCCTGTACGGTGCATCCGGGCGTATCGTCGTTCGGATAGAAATACAGGACCAACCACTGGCCCTCAAAATCCGAGAGCTTGACCGTCTTGCCGTCCTGGTCTTTCAGGGAAAAGGCTGGGGCTTTCTTTCCGGCTTCGATCGTCATGGGTGCGCTCCTTGAGGGAAAAAGTGTCGGTCGCAGCGTAGCATCCGTTCAGCGTTTTGGATGCCGTACGTGCGGCGGTTTGGGAGGGGGCGGAACGGCTGTTGCACCATCTTCCGGCCAAGAATGCCGTGGGTAGCGCCGGCCGAGTTCTTTTCGAATCGGGGGATAGTGTTGTTTCCAGAACCCCGCCAGATCACGGGTGACCTGCACCGCCCGCATGTTGGGTGCGAGCAAATGCAACACAAGCGGCACCCGCCCGGCGCAGATCGCGGGCCCCACCTTTAAACCGAAAAAATCCTGCAATCGCGATTCGATCCATGGCGGCCGTTCGTCGTTTTCATAGTGCACCCGCACCGTGCGCCCGCCCGGCAAAGAGATGCGCTCCGGCGCCTCGCGTTCAAGCAATTGTCGCACACGGGGGGGCTGAACACCGAGCCACAAGGCAAGCGGTCCCACCGCATTCAATTCGGCAACGCTCGTGCATTGCGAACAGGCTTCGCGCAACATCCCCTCGACGGCGTTGCCGTCCAGCGTCGGCAACGTTTCCTCGGCAAAGGCCGCGGACAAAACCTTCAACCGTGCCTGCAAACTCAACAGCGGATCGCCTTCTTCTCCGACGGGGGCCGTTGCCTGACCCCGCACCGCTTCAAACAAAACGGCTCCGGTTTGGGGCGACACATCGGCGGGACGCCGGGTCTCATCGAGAACCACGAGACCATATCGCAACCGTTCGACTCGCTCGACCCGAAGGCTGGCAGAATTCCACTGCAAGGTATTCTCTTCGACCACACCGTCGGAACAAAGGTCGAGGAGGTGATCGGGCGCAATGGCAACCGCAAGGCGCACCTCGGCAACACTGCGGCCCATACCGCCTTGCATTTCATGGACATCGAGCGCCACCAGCAGATCCTCCGAGGGCGTGCTACCAATGCGCGCGGAACCGCCGCCACAGAGAACGACTTCGGTAGTGGCGTCGTTGGTGTTTTTGCCCCCCCGGCGGCGTGCCACCCGATCCGGAAAGCCTGCCAGCGCACACAGACCCAGTGCCTCATCGCGCGCCGTCGCATTGCGGGGCGCCGGCACGGACACACGCCCTGCTCGATCCGAAAACTGTCGAGCGGCACGTCGAACTGCGTCCACTGCGCGAGGTTCCAGATCCAGGCCACGCATCTTGTCAGGAGAAAAGCGCGCATCCGATACCTGCTGATAGCGATCCAGCACCTCCAACGCATCCGCACCATCCGCAACACGAACACCCGCCGAAAAACTTACCCGGGCGCTTTTTCGGATATCGCGCTCGGAGAGCATTGCTGCCAGCACCGAGGCAGACGCGGTCACCCCCCGTCGTTCGCCCTCGCACAACATCCGCGCAAGCCGGGGATGCACCGGAAACCGCAGCATCGCTCGCCCAGTATCGGTGATCCTGCCGTCGGCGTCGGTCGCATTCAGACGACGCAACAGGTGAGCCGCCGCGACCATCGCTGCGTCTGGTGGCGATTCGAACCAGCGCCACTCGGCGGGTTTGGCAACCCCCATCGAAGCGAGCGTCAACACCGTCCCGGCGAGATCAAGGCGCGCCACCTCGGGCAAGTCGTAGCCCGGCCGCAAGCCATGATCGTGGCGCGAATACAAACGAAACGCAACACCGGGACGCGTTCGGCCGGCGCGACCCGCTCTCTGTTCCGCAGATGCCTGGCTAATCTTTGCGATTTTCAAGGTCGGCAACCCGGTCCACGGCGAGTGAACCGCCGTCCGGGCAAGACCCGTGTCGATGACGGCTACCACACCATCGATGGTGACCGACGTTTCGGCCACGTTGGTCGACAACACCACCTTGCGCTGCCGCGAAGGCGCAACCACGCGTCCCTGTTCTGCAAGGGGCAAATCGCCATGCAACGGCAGCAACAGTAGATTTTGTTCACGTGCCAGGCCCTCCAGGGCTTCCGCTGTGCGGCGGATCTCGGAGGCGCCAGGCAGGAACACCAACACGTCTCCGGCGGGTGCGGACTGCAACACGCGCCGCACCGCACCCGACACCTGTTGTTCCAGCGTTCGACGCTCCGAGTCTTCGTGATACGAAACCTCAACCGGGAACGTGCGACCTTCACTGCGCAAGATTGGGGCATCACCCAAGTACGAAGCGATCGGCTCGGGCTCAAGGGTTGCCGACATCACGCAAAGACCGAGGTCGGGACGAGCCCCTTGCTGCAAGCCAAACAGCATACCGAGCGCCAGATCGGTATCGAGATGGCGCTCGTGAAATTCATCGAGGATGACGAGTGCAACCCCGGGCAAGGTGGGCTGATCGATGAGGCGACGCAGCAGAATGCCTTCGGTGACAAAGCGGACGCGCGTCGAAACGCTGCTTTCGTCTTCGAAACGAACTGTGTAACCGATGCGCTTGCCAACCGGTTCTCCGAGTTCTTCGGCGACCCGGATCGCGGCCATACGCGCTGGCAATCGACGCGGCTGACAGACGAGAATTTCACCGTTGCGATCGAGACCAGCATCGAGCAGTGCGCGCGGCACCCGCGTCGTTTTACCCGCTCCCGGTGGTGCCTTCAGTACCACGCAACCGGACTCGCGCAAGGCGGCCACGATGTCCGGCAGCAGGACATCGATCGGCAAGGAGATCCTCTGAACAGGCACGGGCCTTCGTGATAGCATCCGCGCATGCCGAGACTCAAATCGTCCCGTCGAATCTTCGCAAATAGCACGTCCCTGCCCTTCGCGTTGATGGCACTTTGCATGGCCAGCACGACCAACTGCACCGAGAATGGATCGTCCGGTAAGGGCGGCACTGGCGGCGGAATGGCCGGTAACGGTGGCAACAGCGAAGGCGGCAATAGCGCGGGTGGCGACAGCGAAGGTGGCAACAGCGCGGGCGGCAAGGCCGCGGGCAACTCGGGTCAGACCGGTGGCCAGGCGACGGGTGGTTCGACCAACGGCGGAACCCCATCGGGTGGTACCGGTTCCGGTGGTACCGGTTCCGGTGGTACAGGGACCGGAGGCAAAGCAACAGGAGGCACGCCGGCCACCGGCGGCGTGGGTGGCACACCCATGTCGCGCGCGTGTGTGGGTCAGAAGATCACGGGCGCTGGAGGCGATCCGCAGGTTTTACGCAGTGACATGTCGATCAAAAAGCTCTACACGCCGACGGGCACGGCCATTCGACTCAAACTCAACCCCATCGACAACGAGATGTACATCTTGACGGAAAGCGGTGGCATCTCGCGCGTCACCTTGAACGGAGGCACGGCAACCACCGTCCCGGTCATCGCCGCAGGAAACATTGGCATTGCACAGGGCTCCAATGTTTACGGTATGACGATTGGGGCGGACGGCAGTTTCTATGTTGTCTCGCACATGCCGACCACCGCCGTCGGTTTTGACAAGAATTCCCGTGCTACGGTTTGGCGCGGCACCCCATCCGCTGCCACCTGGACCTGGAACAAGATTGCCGAAACTGTTCTCTACGGACGCAGCAACACCTTTTTCGATCACGAGTGGAGTGGCATCGCCGTCAGCGCCGATGGCATGTACGTCTACGTCAACGCCGGATCACGAACCGATCACGGTGAAGTACAAGACGCTGGTGGCGCATGGCCCAACGCGCGCGAGTCTGCGCTCACGGCCGCGATCTTCCGCTTCCCGACGAACGGAAACAACCTCACCTTGATGGACAACGAGAAGTGGCTTGCCGACAATGGCTATCTCTTTGCACGCGGCATCCGCAACAGCTTCGACCCGGAGTTTTCACCAACCGGTCAACTGTGGGCCGGCGAAAATGGCCCCGATGGTGATTATCACGAAGAGCTGAACCTCCTTGAATCAGGCAAGCACTACGGATTCCCGTGGCGGCTTGGCAACGAAGACAACCAAATGCAGTTTGCGAACTACAACGCCGCGAATGACAAGCGCCTAGATCCAGACTACGGCGCAACCCGGAACGGATTGTGGCACAACGATCTCCAGTTTCCGGCCAAGCCCAGTGGTGTCACGTTTGTCGAACCGGTCTTGAACCTTGGTCCGGATGCGAATCAGTACCGCGATCCCACCGACGGTGTGGTTAAAAAAGCCTCTTCAGAGATGCCGATCGGAACCTTCAGCGATCACGGCTCGCCACTTGGCCTCACCTTTGACGACGGCAAGGGCGCCCTGTGCGGCGAATTCTCGGACTCGGCTTTTATCCTGCGTTTTGGCCGCGCGGCTGGCGCCTTTGAGCTCGGACAAGATCTCCTGCACATCAAGTGGAACCGCAGCAACGGCAAGGTAGACAACGTCAATGTCACGCAGATTGCCCGCAACTTCTTGCACCCCATTGATGCCGTTTTGATTGGCAGCAAGATGTACCTCCTCGATCGCGGCAACAATAATGACGGTGGACTGTACGAGATTCAATTGCCGAAGTAATCGGCGTCGCGACACGGCGGTTTCATGCCGCCAACTTTCTCCGCTACGGGAAAGTTTGAGCGGCGCGGCCACGTTCCATATCAAAGTCGAACCAACCCGCCATTTCGCCACCGATCTGTCCCTTTAGATTCGTGGGAGGCGCGCCTTCTCGGCCGAGGATGCGTGCATCCTCAAACGTCAGCCGAAACTCTTTGGCCCAAATGCGTTCACCGAAATCGACTTTGAACCCCAGACCGATGGGGCTCCGTTTCGTCGGATCCATCTCGCTCGAAACGGCGGAACCAAACGCGACAAACTCGATCCAGGATTCCCAGGTCGCGGAATCGTCACACGCACCTGCGTTGAGACACGACACCCCGACCCCGACCATATCCCGGCAGCACGATTCAGCCGGAACCAACCGTCCGCGAATCACGTCCCGATTTCCGATGCGAATGCGAGGTGGTTGGCAAATGGCTGGATTGTAATCTGGCGTTCGCGTTCCGTCCGCTGCCACCGCAATGCGACCCCGGATGCAGCGTGCGACCTCGTAAAGATTGACGATGTCGAAATAGAGCGAATTGGTTTCTTCGGCGCGGCCGCCGCGATTTTGCATGCGCAGGATCAAACGGTTCTGTCGGGCACCATCCCGAAGATCTTCGATCGGCTCCCCCGCAAAGAAGCGAGGATTCAGCTGGAAAGACTTCGGCTGGGCACGGGTCCCCAGATGTCTTGAGCCGGAACATTGCTCGCTGTTGCAGTCTTCCATGAAGATGGGCCCGCCCGCGGTGCCGCTGCCATCCCCCACGGAGCAAGCGGCGAGCCACACGACAACCCACAGACCGATGCAACCGAAGTAACCCCTCGGCGATAGAACGTACGTATGGAGCGCATTGGTGATCACGCGGGGGACGCCCAGGAGAGCGTGAGGAGAAAACTAGCACGGACCCCGGAGGGATCCGCAAAACCATCTCGATTCAAACGGGTGTGACGGGTACGATGACCGTCGATGGCCGAAAAGGCAGGACCCAAAGAAACGCTTCACCGTTCCGAAACCCTCGCAGATTGGCAACGGGAAACCGTCGCGCCGGCAGTCGCCCGAGGACCCCTGCGCAACGATACATTCGAAACCTCCGCGGAAATCCCCCTGCCAGACCTGTTTTCACCGCCGGGTGCGAGCGACTTTCCGGGTGAATATCCCTTCCTCCGCGGCATTCAACCCACCATGTACCGCGGGCGACTTTGGACCATGCGCCAGTACGCGGGCTTCGGAAACGCCGCCCAATCTAACGCCCGCTACAAGTTCCTGCGGCAGTCTGGCCAAACCGGTCTTTCAGTGGCCTTCGATCTGCCAACGCAAATGGGTCGCGATTCCGATCATGCCCTCGCACGCGGCGAAGTGGGCCGGACGGGTGTCGCGATATGCAGCATTGAAGATATGCGCACCTTGTTCGAAGGACTGCCGCTCGACGAAGTCTCGACGTCGATGACAATCAACGCGACTGCAGCGACGCTGCTTGCCCTATACGTCGCCGTCGCCGATGAGCGCGGCATTCCGCGGCAGAAGCTCTCGGGAACAATTCAGAACGACATCCTGAAGGAGTACATCGCCCGCGGAACCTATGTGTATCCACCCGTCCCCTCGATGCGCCTTGTTTCCGACGTGTTTGCGTTTTGCCGCAACGAGGTGCCGCGCTGGAACACGATCAGCATCAGCGGTTACCACATTCGCGAAGCAGGTTCCGATGCGGTTCAGGAGGTCGCCTTCACGCTGGCCGATGGCATCGCCTACGTGGAGGCTGCGGAGCGAGCCGGGCTTGCGGTCGACACCTTTGCACCTCGACTTTCGTTCTTTTTCAACGCCCATTCGAATCTCCTCGAGGAAGTCGCCAAGTTCCGGGCCGCCCGTCGTCTGTGGGCAACGATCATGCGCGAACGCTTCAAGGCCCAGGATCCGCGCTCGTGCATGTTGCGCTTTCATGCGCAAACCGCGGGTTCCACGCTCACCGCCAGTCAACCTCTCAACAACGTCGTGCGAACCACGGTTGAGGCCATGGCCGCGATTCTCGGTGGTGCTCAATCGTTACACGCAAATGGCTTCGACGAAGCACTGTCGTTGCCCACCGAAGACGCCGCGCAGTTGGCATTGCGAACCCAGCAGGTGCTGGCGCACGAATCGGGTCTGGCCGATGTGGTGGATCCGTTTGGTGGCTCGCACGCCGTCGAGGCACTCACCGACACCATCGAAGCCAGCGCTGCAGCCCTCATCCAGCGTATCGACGACATGGGTGGGATGCTGCGGGCTATCGAGGCGGGCTTTCCGCAGAGGGAAATCGAGGCCCGAGCCTACGCCCATCAGAGAGCGGTCGAACAGGGGCGGCGCATCATCGTGGGCGAGAACGCCTTCCAGGACGAAGCCATGGCGCGGATCCCCGCCTTGCATCGCCAGGACCCCGCCATTGAGCGCGAACAGCGAGAGCGCCTGTCGGCCTTCCGGTCAAAACGGAACGCGCAGAACACCCACGAGGCCCTTGCGGCGCTTGCCACCGCCGCCCGGGGCACCGACAATCTGATGCCCCCCATCCTCCTCGCCGTCAAGGCTGAAGCGACCCTGGGAGAAATTGCCGACGCATTGCGCAGTGTTTTTGGAACCCACCACTGAGTGATTGGGTAGGCAAAAATCGCTTCTGGCCGACACCTGAACAGATTTTCCTAAAGAAACGTCGCTGTTTAGCGATGTTTAAAGGACCGGGCGGCAAGAAGACTGGGCATGACGAAATCGGACCTGATCGATTCTCTGTGTGAGTTGCAGAAGCTACCGAAGGGTCGCGCTGAGGCTCTGGTCAACTGCGTATTCCAGGCGATGGAGGAAGCGTTGAAACGCAACGAGCGGATCGAGATCCGGGGATTCGGCAGCTTTGAGATGCGGGACTACAAATCGTACTCGGGGCGCAATCCTCGCACGGGTTCGGCGGTCGACGTGAAGCCCAAGCGCTTGCCGTTTTTCAAGGTTGGCAAGGAGCTACGCGATCGCATCGACGAAGGACGTTTGAATTACCCTATCGAGGCGCACGAGGGCGACGACGACGACGACGACGATCGGTCCGGTCGCATGGTGGCCTCCGAAGCCTACAACAGCGATCCCAGTGGCGGCTAGGCGCCGTCAGGGTGCATGGTTGGTCAGACCGTCGAGCGCAGTGGTTTCCGGCAAACCAAACATGATGTTGGCATTCTGAACCGCCTGTCCTGCGGCGCCTTTGCCCAGGTTGTCTTCTGCCGCAACGATGACGACGATCCCTCGTTCCACGTCGGCGCGCGCACCCATGACGACGCGATTTGTACCCACAACTGCCGAAAGTGAAACCGATTCGGGCGAAACCACTTGAATAAACGGCTTGTCCGCCGCAAAGGCGCGCAAGGTTTCATTCACCCGCGCGTTGACATCGACCCCCAACGGCGCGGGCATCAAACGGGCGTAGATCGTGGACAAAATCCCGCGGGCAACGGGTAATAAATGCGCAGTAAACGTAACACGAACATCACCACAGCCCGCGAGCTTGAGAATATTCTCGATCTCGGGCGTGTGCTGATGCGAAAGAATTTTGTAGGCGCGGACATCGTTGACGACCTCGGAAAACGACATCGCCTCCGTGGCCTTACGACCCGCTCCGGTCGTGCCGCCCTTGGCGTCGATCACAATCCCTTCGGGCCCGATCAACCCCGAGCGCAACAACGGCACGAGAGGCAGTGACGAAACCGTCGGGTAACAACCTGGATTCGACACGAGGCGCGCGCCCCGCACCGCCTCGCGATTGCCGGTCGCCTCGGGCAGGCTGTACACGGCCTGCGCCAACAGATCCGGAGCGCCGTGCTCGAAACCGTACCACCGAGGATAGGCCGCAGCCGGCAAACGAAAGGCCCCCGACAGATCGACCACACGCACGCCCGCAGCGAGAACACGCGGCGCAAGTTCAATCGACGCCTCGGGTGGCGTGCACAGGAACACCACCTGCGCGTCTCCAAACCGCTGCAAGGCAGCCGCTTGAGTCAACACGGTCAACTCCGCACATTCGCCGCCGAGGCCAACCTTGTCACCGAGTCGGGAATCCGCCCATCGATCGCTGCAAACCCACGTGACCCGAAAACCGGGATGCCGCGACAAAATGCGGACAAGTTCCATGCCCGAATAACCGGACACACCAACAATCGCTGCTGCAACCGCGGACTGGCTCATCGGAACACAGCTTATCCGGTGCTACCGAAGGCGCCAGTGCCTCGTACCGTCTCGTCCAGGTTTTCCACTTCGACAACATCTGCTCGTGTCACGGGAGCCAAGACCATTTGAGCGATCCGCTCGCCCGGCCGAACCGTAAAAGGCTCGGTTCCGAGATTCACGAGAATCACCTGCAACTCGCCCCGATAGTCGCTGTCGATCGTGCCGGGACTGTTGGGCAGACCAATGCCGTATTTCAGAGCCAGGCCCGAGCGAGGTCGAAGTTGCATCTCGTACCCTTCCGCTATCGCTATCGCCCAGCCCGTGGGAAACGCAGCACGTCCGCCGGGAAGCAACACCAGTTCTTCCTCGGCGGCGCAAACGAGATCCATTCCGGCCGAACCTGCCGTCATGTAGCGGGGTAACACCGCTGCAGAACGCAGGCGCTTGAACCGGATTGGAATGCCGACCATGGCTTGAGGCAACCGCTATGAAACGGGCGCTTCACCCTGCGATCGGAAGTTGTGAATCATGTCCGGGGTCTTGCCAAGCGCCTCCTTGCGCGACAGGCGGACCTTACCGGTCTGACGGTCGATCGCGATGACCTTGACCAGCATCTCGTCGCCTTCCTTGCAAACATCCGTCACCTGATTCACGCGGCCCTGATCGAGCTCGCTGATGTGAACCAGGCCGTCGGTTCCTGGCATGATTTCGACGAAGGCGCCGAAGTCGACCACGCGGCGAACCACACCCTGATAGAACTCACCCACTTCAGGCTCGGCCGTGAGACCGCGGATGATGTCGATGGCCTTCTGAGCCGAGATACCGTCGCTTGAAGCAACGTTGACTGTGCCGTCGTCTTCCACGTCGATGGCAACGCCGGTCTGCGCAATGATGCCACGGATGACCTTGCCTCCTGGACCGATGATGTCCCGAACCTGCTCGGGGCGAACCTGAAGCGTGGTGATTCGAGGTGCGTACGTGTTCAACTCTGATCGTGGCGCCGACAATGCCTCGGCCATCTTGCCGAGGATGTGAATACGGCCGTCACGCGCCTGCAACAGTGCCTTCTCCAAGATCTCGCGGGTAAGCCCCTGAATCTTGATGTCCATCTGAACAGCGGTCACGCCCTTTTGCGTTCCGGTGACCTTGAAGTCCATGTCGCCGAGGTGATCTTCGTCGCCGAGGATGTCGGAAAGGACGGCAACGCGATCCCCTTCTTTGATGAGACCCATTGCAACCCCCGCAACGGGCGCCTTGAGCGGAACGCCCGCGTCCATCATCGCAAGCGATCCACCGCAAACCGATGCCATCGACGAACTGCCGTTCGATTCGAGGATCTCGGAGACAATACGTACCACGTATGGGAAGTCCTTCTCGGGGAGCAGCTTGACGAGCGATCGTTCGGCCAGGTTGCCGTGACCAATTTCACGACGAGCAGGACCGCGCATCGGCTTGGTTTCGCCCGTCGAGAACGGCGGGAAGTTGTAGTGCAGCATAAACTTCTTCTCGATGGGACCATTGAGGCCTTCGATGAACTGAACGTCGGTTTTTGTTCCGAGCGTCGCCGTCACGAGTGCCTGGGTTTCACCGCGAGTAAACAGCGCCGAGCCATGCGTGCGGGGCAAAACGCCCACTTCGCAGGTAATCGGACGAATGTCGGCGGGGCCACGACCGTCGATGCGGAAACCGGTATCAAGAACCGTGTTGCGCAAGTGGGTCTTTTTCGCTTTCTCGACCGCTGCCGTAACCTCCGGAGCGCGATCCGGATACGTCGCAGCAAAGTTCGTTGCTGCTGCGTCGTTGATCGAGTTCAAAGCGTGGTAGCGCTCTTGCTTCTCACGGATGGCCATCGCGGCTTCGATTCTTGGCTTCGCGAAGTCGCCAACCGACTTGACGAGGTCAGCATCCACTGCCGGAGGCACGAAGATTCGTTTTTCTTTGCCAACCGCAGCACGGAGCTTCTCTTGCAAATCGATCAACGTCTGCGCTGCCGAGTGACCAAACATCAACGCGTCAATGAGCAGGTTCTCGTCGACCTCGTCGGCTCCGCCTTCAACCATGACAATGGCGTCGCGGCTGCAAGCGACCATCACGTCAAGTTCGGAACGGCCCCGATCCGCAAACGTCGGATTCACGACGAACTTGCCATCGATGCGCCCGACGCGAACGCCAGCGTAGGGGCCTGCCCACGGAATGTCCGAAAGGTGCAAGGCCGCCGAAGCGCCGGTCATTGCCAACACGTCGGTTGGATTCTGGCGATCCGTCGACAACACAGTTGCAATCACCTGGGTGTCAAAGCGCCAACCCTTGGGGAACAAGGGACGCGAGGGACGATCAATCAAACGCGATGTGAGAATCTCGACCTCGGTCGACCGCCCTTCTCGCTTGAAATAACCACCGGGGATACGGCCCGCAGCAGAAGTTTTCTCAAAGTAGTCAACCGTGAGCGGCATAAAGTCCATGCCCGGTCGAACCGACTTTGCAGCGACCGCGGTGACAAGCACCATCGAATCGCCATAACGTACCACAACCGACCCACCCGCCTGCTTCGCCATACGACCGGTTTCGAGCGACAGCTCTTTCCCCCCGAAATCAACGCCTTCTAAAATAAACATCAGTGTCTCCTTGTTTCTTTGGGAGACCCCGGACGCGTTATTCCCTTTTCCCGCCACTTCACACGCGCTGCAACGCCGTTTGAAACGGCGAGAAAAAGGACCAACAACGATCCGAGGCCGTTACGTACAGGTTGGCAAACCAGGGCAGCCGCATCCGCACAACGCGCATGCCGCAAACCACTCGAACCCACCAACCCCAATGCGTGTTACTTACGAATGCCGAGCGACTTGATCAAACCACGGTAACGCTCGACGTCTTGGCTCTTGAGGTAATCAAGCAACCGGCGGCGCTGGCTAACCATCTTTAGCAAGCCACGGCGTGAGTGGTGATCCTTGACGTGCACACGGAAGTGCTCGGTCAGGTAAACGATGCGTTCGGATAGAAGCGCAATCTGCACCTCAGGCGAGCCGGTATCATTCGCGGCGCGCTGGTGTTTCTTAACAACTTCGACTTTCTTAACTGCGGCAAGTGCCATGTCTCTCTTCGTACCTTCCGTTTTTTTTTTGGTGACGGAATCTCCTACATTTATACGGCTCCGTCAACCGTCAACCCGATGAATCGTCGCCCTGCGCCGTCGTTTCTGACCTCGAAAAGCCCCGCAATATCTTGATCTTGGCGTCATCAGCCGGCGCACCCGCCTGTTCCACGACGGCGACGAGGTCTTTCTGCTGTGAAACCAGGGCAACTGGACCTTTCGTCTCGGCCGAAACCGACAAATCGGCCCACAATACCGGTTGACCCCGTCGAACCCTAAGTTCGGTGACCGTGTCGATTTCTACGCGGTCAATGCCGTCGAGCGCCGCGAGCAGATCGCGGTGCGGTGGCATCCGTCCGGCCGCCAGCTCGGCCTCAATTTGTTCCACAGACAGTGCCTCGGCGATCATAAAAGGGCCCGATTGGGTTCGTCTGAGCGCGGTCAGATGAGCCCCCGTCGCGAGCTTTCGACCCAAATCAAAGCCCAACGTCCGGATATAGGTCCCCTTCGAGCAGTCGACTCGCACCGTCGCGGCAACCTGCAACGCGTCATATCCCAGCAGAGCAAAGGCAAAGATCTCAATCGTTCGCGGCGCCCGTTCGATTTCTTCGCCCGCCCGGGCGCGCTCGTAAAGTGGCGTTCCCTCCACCTTCAGCGCAGAGAACATCGGGGGTGTCTGCGGCTGGACGCCAATAAATGTCGCCATCGCGTCCGAAACACGCTGGGCGGTGAGGCCTTCGGTCGAGAAGGAATCGACCGTCTTGCCCTCGGCGTCCTGGGTGTCGGTGTTGGATCCGAACTGAATCGTGGCCTCGTAGGCCTTGCGGGCCGACAAAAGAAACGGCGCAACCTTGGTTGCTTCTCCAACCAGCACGGGAAGCACGCCCGATGCCATCGGATCAAGCGTACCACCGTGACCGACGCGGGGCTCGCGTCGACCGGTCGCCCGCGCGTGTTTTCGAAACGCGTGTTTGATGATGGCCACGACCTGCGCTGAGCTTGGCCCAACCGGCTTGTCGACAACCAGGATCATTCGTCGGACGACGAGTCTTTGGGAGGATCGTCCGTCGGGACCGCGGGTGCAGCGGCTCGTTCGCGTTGCAACGAATCGAAGATCTGATCCATGCGCGCTTCGCTGTCGTAGACCCGATCAATACCGAACTCGACGGTGGGAATGATCTTCATGTTCAGCCGCTTTCGGAGGCGACCTCGGATGAAACCTGCCGCACGGTTGAGACCGGCCGCAACTTCACGTAACTTGGGCTCAGCCGCGCCGTACACCGTGAAGGACACCCGCGCAATCTGCAGATCACCGGTCACTTTCACATGACTTATGGTGATCAGTCCCGCGTCTCGAACCGCATGGTCCTTGATCTCCTGCCGGACCAACATCTCGCCGACGATGAGACGTATTTCCTCAGCGATCCGTTCCGTACGTACGCCTTGCATCGGCGATCACGGAGAAGCGGGCGCGCCCAGCGATTCGATCGTGGCTGCGATCTGCTCGACCTCGAAGGCTTCGATCACGTCGTTTTCACGCAGATCCTTGTAACCTTCGATGGTCAAACCGCATTCGTAACCCTTTTCGACTTCGGAAACGTCGTCCTTGAAGCGACGAAGTGAACCGACCTTGCCGGTGTAGATAACCACCGAGTCGCGAACCAAACGAAGGCGTGCACGTCGTGTTACCTTGCCTTCGGTGACATAGGCGCCTGCGATCATGCCGATCTTTGGCAAATCGAAGATCTGTCGAATCTCGATCTTACCCAGCATCTTCTCGCGCTGAACGGGCGCCAGCAAACCAACCATCGCCTTCTTCACGTCGTCGATGGCGTCGTAGATAACCTGGTAGAGCTTGATGTCGACCGCTTCTTGCTCAGCAAGCGGTTGCGCCTTGCCCGCCGGGCGAACGTTGAAGCCGATGACGATGGCGGAGGAGGCCTTTGCGAGCGTGATGTCGCTCTCGGTGATGCCACCGACACCGCTTGATATAACCTTGACCCCAACGGAAGCCGTCGTGAGCTTTTCGAGAGCCTGCGAAATCGCTTCGGCAGAGCCCTGAACGTCCGCCTTGAGGACGATCTTGACCTCCTTGACTTGGCCTTCCTTGATCTTGTCGAGGATGTTTTCAAGCGAGATCCCACGACCTGCAGAGGCAACCGACTCACGGGCGCGTTTTTGCTGTCGACGGTTGTCGACGATTTGCTTGGCGAGCTTTTCGTCCAGCACAACGTTAAACGTATCACCGGCATCGGGAACGCCGTCGAGACCCAGGACTTCGACAGGCGTCGCAGGCGCGGCAATGCTCATTGGTTTGCCGCGATCATCCATCATGGCGCGAACCTTGCCCATGAACGTGCCCGCGACGACCAGATCGCCCAGCTTCAAGGTCCCGGCCTCCACGAGTACGGTCGAGGTGGGACCGCGCGAACGATCAAGGCGAGCTTCCACGACGTGGCCGAGTGCGGGTTTGTCTGGATTCGCCGTGAGTTCAAGAACTTCCGACTGAACCGCCAACATTTCGAGCAGTCGATCCAGGCCTTCACGCGTCTTGGCAGACACGTCCACAAAGATGGTATCGCCACCGAGTTCTTCGGGGACCAGACCGTGCTCCATCATCTTGTTGCGAATCCCCGCGGGATTTGCGCCTGGCTTGTCGATCTTGTTGACGGCAACAATGATCGGAACCTCGGCGGCCCGTGCGTGATTGAGAGCCTCGATCGTTTGCGGCATCGGGCCGTCGTCGGCCGCAACCACCAGCACAACGATGTCGGTCATCTTCGCGCCGCGAGAACGCATGGCGGTGAAGGCTTCGTGACCGGGCGTATCAAGGAAGACAACGTCGCCGTGGGCCGCTTTCACCCGATAAGCACCGATGTGTTGCGTGATGCCACCGGCTTCGCCTGCAACCACGTCGGTCTTGCGGATCGCATCGAGCAACGAGGTTTTACCGTGATCGACGTGGCCCATGATCGTTACAACGGGAGCACGCGGCTGCAAACTCTCGGGCGGATCGCTCGACTCGTTTGCCAGCTTCTCTTCCTCGCGAAAGGCGGTGGACTCGATCTGCCAACCAAACTCACCTGCCAACAACGAAGCCGTATCCTGGTCAACGTTCTGGTTGATGGTGATCCCCATCATGCCCAGGCTCCAGAGCTTTTTGACAACGTCGTTGCCTTTGACGCCGATCTTGTTGGCAAAATCGGCCACCGAAATAACCTCGCCCATGCGCAGCACACGCTTGTGTTCGGCGGGTGTGGTGATCTGGGTCTGCTTAACCTTCTTGCCGACCGCGACCTGTTTCTTTCGCGGTGGACCGCCGGGTCGTGAGCCAGGAGCGCCGGGACCAGGACCACCCGGTCGCTGAAATCGACCCCCCGCCGGCGGACGCAGCGCGGTTCGTCCGGCCTTGCGAGCTTCTTCGTCGCGATCGCGGATCTCGATGCGAGGGGCGTTGGGAAGCTGAATGAACCGCCCGGTGGCGGCTGAACCCGTAACCGAGGCGTGCGGCAAACGGGTGCGAAGATCGCGCCCACCGGGACTCGTGTCGTCAGGCGAAACCGCACCAGCCTCTGCCGTGCCGTTTTTATGCGCTGCAGCCGCTGATTCGGGAATTACCCCCGCAGGCGTCGGCTGGGCCTGTGAAAGCGCTACCGTGTCGAGGATAATTTTCCGACGCGGCATCGGAGCTGGACCAGGTACGGGAGCCGCTGCGACCGGCTGTTGTATTTCGGGCGCGGGCAGCGACGGGTCGGGTTCAGGCGCTGCCACGACCACGGGCGCCGGAGGGGGCGGCGGTGGCTCAGGTGCCGGAGGAGGCGCGGGAGGTTGAGCCTGTGCGGCCGCCGCTGTTGCAGCATCCGCATCGCGGACATGTCGCACTGCCGCCGCGGAAACCACGACAGTCGCCCCCTTCGAGCGGCGACGGATGACGGTGTCGTTCAAACGCACTTCTTCAAGCGAGCTCTGACGTTCCCGTACCATCGTGTGCCGAACGCGATCGACATCCACCGGCTCGATGGCAGACATGTGATTCGCGATCTGGATTCCCAGCCCACGGACCTTATCAACGAGATCCTTGTTGGGAACCCCAAGTTCTTTGGCGAGTTCGTAGACCCTCATGTTTCCTGTTGCGTCCTGTCAGTCTGGCGGCCGGAACGATCTGGCATCCCAATACCATCGATCGAAGAAAAATTCACGGATTGCCGAAAAGCTCTAGCGAAGGCCTTTCGGTCGAATGCTGTTTTGAAGCAACGGTCTGACTGGCAAAGCCAGGCACCCCGCCCCGCCGGTCTCGCTCGGCGGTTGACTCGAACCACCGAGCCCGAAACACAAACGAAACGCTGCATCTCGACGGCGGGACCACAGCGCCGACATGCGATGCACGTGCGTTGTGGTCCAGACCCTCGTGATGCCGTGGCTTCTTTCACGCTTGGTCGGCCTCTCCCGGTTGTGCGGCTTCCGCTGCAGCGGCGAGCGCCACCTCGGTAGCGATCGCAGCAGCCTCCTCCTCAATGCGCCGGGACGCGGCAAGCGCCCGAGCTTGAGTGGCTTCAACTTCGGCAGCAGCTCGAGCTGCAACCTGAACCTTGCGCGCTTTCTCTTCAGAACCCAGCACCGAACTCAACTCGGCTATCGATGCGCCGGCAATTTGTGCCGCCGATCCCCAACCGTCGCGGAACAACGCTTCTGCACCGTCGGAACCCACGCCCTCGATGGCACCGAGCGAAGCACGGGCACGGGCCTCTGCCTCACGCATTTTCGTTTCGGAATGGATGTCGATGCGCCATCCCGTCAGCTGAGAGGCCAACCGAACGTTCTGACCCTTTTTGCCGATGGCGAGCGACAGCTTGTCGTCCGGAACGACCAGTTCCATGGTGTGCGATCCCGCATCAATCAACACCTTCGTTACCTGAGCGGGTGCGATCGCATTGCATACGAAACGCGCCGGATCCGAATCGAAGGGGACAATGTCGATCTTCTCGCCGCGAAGCTCCTGGACCACCGCCTGAACACGGGAACCCTTCATGCCGACGCAGGCACCAACCGCGTCCACGTCCTTGTCGCGGGAGGAGACGGCGATCTTGGAGCGGGCGCCCGGCTCGCGGGCCGAAGCCTCGATGCGGACGATCTGTTCGTAGATCTCGGGAACTTCCATCTCGAACAACTTTTCGAGCAGTCCTCGGTGGCCGCGCGAAACAATGAGCTGAGGTCCGCGAGCGGCCTTATCAATGTCCACGAGGTAGGTCACGATGCGATCGCCCGCGCGATACGATTCACGAGGAACCTGCTCGCGAATGGGCAGCACGGCCTCGGTGCCGCTCAGATCGATGACAATCGAACCGCGCTCGAAACGACGGACGATGCCGGAAACCAGCTCGCCGCGCTTGTCCTTGTATTGGTTAAAGACGTTGTCGCGCTCGGCTTCACGAACGCGCTGCAAAATGACCTGCTTGGCGGTCTGGGCAGCGATGCGTCCGAAGGTTTTCCATGCTCGATTTAACTTGAGCAATTCTCCGTACTTGCCGTCCTGTTCCTCAGCTCGAGGTTGATCTTTTTCATGATAGAAGATCTGGAAGAGCAACTCGTCGCCGACGTCGGCGTTGAGCTTGAACTGGTCGGCTTCCTGGATGGAAATTTCCTTCGCCGCCTCATTCACGGGATCGGCGACAACGATGATCTGGAACAGGTCGACCTGTCCTGTCACGTCGTTGAATTTGGCTTCGAGCTCGCGGTCTTCACCGAATGCGCGTTTGCCAGCCATCAGGATCGCTTGCTCGAGCGCGTCCACCAAGATGGGGCGCTCGATATTCTTGTCCTTTGAGACCTGGTCTAGAACTAGACCGAGATCAGTCGCATCACTCATGATGCTCTCCTTCCGTGTTTCGCAACAGTGTCGCGGGTGTCTTTGCGGGGCTTCGAGAAGGCTAAATCCCAGTCGGGAACAAGGTGGGCGCGCGAGATCGCCTCGATCGGGACGTGGCATCGAACCCCGTCGCAATCGATGTCGACAACCCCATCGTGGGCATCAAGGAGAACGCCGCTAAAATTGCGGCGCCCATCTATCGCGTCCTCGGTTCGAATCCGGGCATTTTGGCCACAAAACCGTTGGAAATCTCGCTCTTTACGGACCGGACGTTCGATGCCAGGCGAGCTAACCTCGAGCCGGTAATGAACCTTGATCACGTCGGCCACATCAAGGGCTGCCGAGACATCGCGGCTAACCCGTTCGCACTCCTCGAAGCCAACTTTGCGCTCAGAAGGTCCGCCGGCGCCTTCAAGGGGAATCGCCTCGTTCTGATTCGCGGTTTGTGGATAGTCGATGAAAAGGCGTAGCATCTGACCCTCTGGTTCACGCCCGAATTGCAACTCGACCAACTCCAACCCTGCGTCCACGACGTAAGGCTCGATCAGTTTCCAGAGGTTTGCATATTCTTTGCGCATGGGTATGAACGAGAGAAATGGAGCTTCTTCGGCGATATTCCTGGGGTTTCCGTGCGTTTTTGACAAAAAAAAGGGCGGGCTTGGGGCCCGCCCGGTTGGCGTGTGCCTGAAAGTGAACGGCGTTTGTAGCATGGGTGTGTTCGCTAGGCAACGAATGCGGCCGATTGTAAACATCGCCCTATCCGCCGCGCATGGGTGGATGTAGCCTCGGCTTCGGAAATGCCCCGATGACCAATCCTTCGACGCCACCCGTATTCGCCGCCGTTCAGGTCAACTCAAACGACGATGTGGGGCGCAACCTGAAGGTCTGTACCGACCTGGTTCGCGCAGCCGCTGCGGCAGGTGCACAATGGGTGGGCCTGCCCGAAAACTTCGCGTACCTGGGTGCAGACAGGGACCACAAGATAGCCATCGCCGAACTGGCCGAGCCGGGCAGCGATGGCCCCACTGGGCCGATTTTGGGGGCAATGAAAAACCTTGCACAAGACTTGAAGGTTTGGCTGTTACTTGGTGGTTTTCCTGAAAAATCCAACGCTCAAGAGAGCAGGATTCATAACACGTCGCTGCTACTCGACCCGGCCGGAACCATCGCCGCGCGCTACCGCAAAATGCACCTCTTCGATGTGCAGATACCCGGGGGTGAGGCCTTCTGCGAATCGGACGTTGTGGCGCCCGGAACCGAAGTGGTGGTGGCCGATACACCCTGGGGCGGCATGGGCCTGTCGATTTGTTATGACCTGCGCTTCCCGGAGTTGTACCGGGCGCTAACGGTTGGAGGGGCGCGGCTTTTGACCTGCCCGGCGGCTTTCACGCAGGCTACTGGCAAGGATCACTGGCACGCGCTATTGCGAGCCCGGGCGATCGAGAATCAATCTTTCGTGCTGGCACCGGCGCAGTGGGGGCACCACGGAGGCAAGCGAACCAGCTACGGGCACGCCCTCATTGTCGACCCGTGGGGAGTGGTCGTCGCCGAATGTGGCGACCATGACGGATTCGCACTGGCGCGGCTCGATTTGGAATACCAGGACCGGGTGCGCGGGCGGCTACCGTGTTTAAGCCACCGGAAGTTGTAACCTCGCGCGAGAGCTCCCAATCCGGAGCCTGCTGACCCCCTAATTCTCGCGCAGACAGACCGTCCCCGGACATCCGGGGGAATCTTGCTGAAGCAGGAAGAACGCAGCGACCGAGCCTCCGATCACGGCGGTGGTCGCGACCCAAAACCATGGGCTGGCAAAAACTGACGGGTTCTTCTTCTTCTGGTTCTCGGGGATGTCTTCGTCGCGGAGCAAAAGCACATCGCGTTTTTCGTACTCGAAATGTCCGTCGCCGGCGGTACCCGACATGCGTCCGTCGCCGGTCGGTGCGGGATCCGGCGCAGGTGTTTCCTCCACCACGGGTGGTGCCGCTTCCTCGGCGGTCTTCTTCAACGATTCGTCGATTTCAGCCAGGTAACCTTTGATCTCGTCGGTCTTCGCGAAATTCGGATCAAGTTCAAGCAACAAGTCGTAGTTGGCCTTGGCTTTTTCCAACTCGCCCGCATTGCGGTAGCTGTGGCCGATGTTCAACAAGAAAGCGGGCCGTGGGGCCGCGGCGAAACCCGCCTCGAACTCCTTGGCCGCTTCGGGATATTTTCCCTCTTCGTAGAGTTTGGTTCCGGCAACAAAGCGTCGCTTTCCCTCCGCAGCGTCGTCAGCGGCCATTACAGGAGAAACGAAACCCGCTGCCAACACCGCAGCCATCACCCAGGTCAATCGTTGCGCGCTCATGAGTATCCCTTCTACTAAAGAACAGGGTCGTCGGTCCAGCCTATTCAAGCCCTCGTTCGCGGAGAGAGTCATCGTCCTCTCCGTATAGATGTCCAAGCTCGTGGGCGAGCGTCGTCGCGATCGCGCTATCGAGCTCGGATTCGGTCACAACCGATCGCAGGAGATTGCGCCGGAACAGGACGATGGTCCGGCCCGGTCGATCAAACTGATTCGGGCCGTCGGGTATGGCGGTTCCGGACTTCACGATGGTGCGCATCGTACCGGGTCGCCCTGCGCGGCCAGCGACCTTGCCATCGGGATCGCCCACCTTGCCGAGCGGTTTTCCTCGATACAGCCCAAGAATGGTGGGCGAAAGCGGCGGATACTCCGAAACGAGATCGGCGCCATCCGGCAGCTCGGCGGCGACGACCTGAACGCCAACTGAGGTCAGAGCCTCCTGAACCGAGACGGGTAAATCGGCAACGGCCCGGCGGACCCGATCCTCAAAATCAACCTGGGACAGGTCCACTGGCGCGGGAAAAGCAGTGGGGTTCAGTTCGCGGGCACGGGTGAAGAGCTGCGTCGCGCGGGTTTCGGTTGCGGTGTCACGCTCAAGCACGAGGGCGAGGTGGTGTTGCACGATCGGGTTGTTCGGGTGTTGCGCCAGCAGGCGTTCAAGTTCCGCGCGCGCCTCGGGAAATCGGTTCAACTCGAAGAGGGCCGCGGCATATTGCGTTTTGGCAACCACGGAATCGCGGAGGGTACCGCGGGCGCGCTCCAACAAGATCGCGGCCTCGTTCGGTCGACCGAGATCGAGCAAAGCCTGTCCGCGCAGCAGCTGCAGACGCGCCCGCTGTTCAACGACGGTGGAATTCGCGACTCGACCGCCCCGCCGGATCAGACGCTCGGCTCGTTCACCGTAAGCAAGGCCAATCTGGGTGCGACCGGCTGAAGGCGGCAGCCGATTGATGAAGAGGTCGGCCGCAAGTTCGAGAGCCTCGACGTCATCGGGGGTCAGTGCCAATACCAGCTCGACGGCATCCCGGGCCTCGTCGAGTCGGCCGAGGGCAACCAGCGCAGAGGCCCGGTCGTGATGCGCTTCGATGGATGAGGGCGCGGCATGAACCGCTTCATCGGCGCAGCGCAAGGCCGAAGCCGGATCGGCGCCGAACATCGAGGCCGCCCGGTCGAGGAGAACGGCAATCGGAGCCCTCTCCCAGGCCGGCATATCGGGGATACAGCGCTGCGGGGGAGGGACAATGCGCGCTGTCGGCGGCGTATCGGTGGGCGTCGGTTCCGAGGTGCGTTCGGGCGTTGGAATATCAGCGGGCACGACGAACGCTATCTTTTCCGGTAGCGGGGGTTCTCTTTTCTGGCAGCCGACGGCAAGTGCAAGGATGATCCCCATCGACCCCAGGGCCGACCTCGTGCAGACACTGATCCCGCAACTGCGCATTGACAAAGTGTAGCCCGGCCCCGGTAAATTCCCAGCAACTGAACGGAACGTCCTCGGGTCGAGATCACGCAGGAAAAACCCTCAGTGCGCCACACCCCAGTTGCGGCCAAAGCCGGAATCGACCCGGAGAGGCACCTTCAAGGGATAGGCGCCTTCCATCTCTGACTTCACGAGCGCAGCAATGGATTCGGCCTGCCCTTCCGGCACTTCCAGTACCAACTCGTCGTGTACGGTCAGCAGGAGATCGCAACCTGGATGATCCTTCAAACTCTGGGCGATCTTCAACATCGCAAGCTTCAGGATGTCGGCTGCTGATCCCTGAATCGGGGTGTTGCGGGCGATTCGTTCTCCATGGGCCCGCATCTGAGCACGCGCGGCAGCCAACTCCGGAACCTTGCGCCGACGGCCAAGCAACGTGCTGACCTCGCCGGTTTTCTTTGCCTCGGCAACAAGATCGTCCATGTACGATTTGACGCCCGCATAGCGTGCAAAATAGCGTTCGATGTATTCCCGTGCCTGGGCACGGGGAATGTGTAACGCTTGCGAAAGACCAAAGTCCGTTTGGCCAAACACCAGACCAAAGTTGATGGCCTTTGCGATGCGCCGTTGATCGGCATCGACTTGCTCAGACGGAATGCCGAAGATTTCGGCGGCCGTTCGTCGATGGATGTCGGTGTCCTCTGCAAAGGCTGCCAAAAACGACGGATCACCTGAAAAATGGGCCAACACGCGCAGTTCGATCTGCGAATAATCCGCCGACAGAAGCACCCGGCCCGGAGGCGCCACAAACGCCTCACGAATGCGCCTACCCATCGGCGTTCGGATGGGAATGTTCTGTAGATTCGGATCGCTTGAAGACAAGCGGCCCGTCGCCGCAACCGCCTGGTTGTAGGTCGTGTGTAAACGACCGGTGCGCGGATTGACCAGACCCGGCAAAGCGTCGAGATACGTGCCCTTCAGCTTGGTCAACGAGCGGTATTCGAGAATCTTCGAGGGCACGGGATGCGAGGCTGCAAGCGCTTCCAGCACGTCTGCGTCCGTGGAGGCCCCGGTCTTGGTCTTCCGTATCACGGGAAGGCCTAGTTTCTCGAACAGGACTGTCGCCAGTTGTTTCGGCGAACCGATATTAAAAACTGAACCCGACATCTCGTGAATTACGGTTTCGAGTTCCGCGATCGCGACCGCGGCCTCTTGCGAAAGCGCCCGTAAAAACTGGGTATCCACGAGCACGCCCCGACGTTCCATCGCGGCCAGTACCCTCGAAAGGGGTAGTTCGACGTCGCGATAGAGTGACTGCATCGAAAGTGTTCGCAATGTCTCGTTTTGTGGAACGGCCAGCGCCAGCGACGCGGAAGCCTCGATGCCAATCACGGAGGGCAATGCATCGGGGGTAACCGCGGAACGCATGCGGACGCCGTCGAATCCCGCGGCGCGCGCAACATCCGCAAGCTCGTGCTGATTGCGGGCCGGATCAATGAGATAGGCCGCCAACAGACTGTCCGAAACAACCCCTTCGAGCGCCACGCCGGCCGCGGCAAGGAACACCTCGACGAACTTGCCATCGTGGGTGTGTTTGGCGATCGCCGGTTCCGTAAAGATCGCGGAAACAGCCTGCAAAAACGCCTTGAGATCAAGCACCACTTCACCAGACGGCAAGAGTGAGACCTGCTGCTCCGCGGATACCGGAACGTAAAATCGGCGGCCATCGGGCACCGCAAAGCCAAAGCCGAGGGCAGCGGCGCGCAGCGGATCGACCCCATCGGCGAGCAGACTCAACCCGACGACACCCGCTCGTTGGATTTCAGTGACCAGCGCCGAAAGCGCTTTCGTATCACGTACAACCGTCGTGATGCCAACCGAGAGATCCACCGTCGGCCGCGAGGACATCGCAGGTGGCGCAATGGGTTCGGGGTCCGCGTCCGCGGGAGGCGACGCGGGAAGCTTCTGCCGCTGTGAAAACAGGGGCAAAGTACTGTCGTCGGCCGGCGCTACGGTCTTTGCTGCGACCTTGGCTGCGACCGGCGAAACCGCATCCATCTGGCCCATCATTCGATGGAACTCCATCTCGGTGAACAACTGCTCAAGCGCGCCTCTGTCGGGCGGGCGACGTTGCAGCGACTCGATATCCCGGCCGAGATCGACGTCTTCTTTCAGTGCCACAAGGGCTCGCGCCAACTTGACCTGTTCAATGTGTTCACGCAGGGCTTCGCCACGCTTGCCCTTGACCTCGGCAACGCGTGCCAATAGTCCATCGAGCGAGCCAAACTCCGCGATCAAGGCCGCGGCGGTTTTCGGTCCGATGCCGGGAACACCCGGTACGTTGTCGACCGCATCGCCCACAAGTGCCAGCAGATCCCCCACCCGCTCTGGCGGCACACCCCACTTTTCCTGCACGCCCGAAGGTCCGACGAGGCGGTTCTTCATCGCATCGAGCATCGAGATGCCGGGGCCGATGAGCTGCATGAGATCCTTGTCCGACGAGCAAATGACCACCTGAAGATCGGTGGCGCTCGCCTTTCGGGTCAGGGTCGCTATCAAATCGTCGGCCTCGACGCCCTGTACGCGCAGCGATGAAATGCCAAACGCACCAATGACTTTTGGAACGAGGTCGATCTGCGCGGCCAATTCCGGTGGCATGGGCGGCCGATTCGACTTGTATGCCGGGTAAAGCGCGTCGCGAAACGTGGCCCCGGGGCTATCAAATACGGCAACCAGATGGCTCGGGCTGTGTTCGCGTTCGATCTTGAGCAGCATCGAACACAACCCGTGAATCGCGCCCGTTGGTTGGCCCGTCCGAGTGGTCAATGGGGGCAGCGCAAAAAACGCCCGATAAAGGTAGTTGTAAGCGTCGACGATATACAGCGATCCCTGCATTTGGTCCCCCCAAAAAATGGATGGAAAGGTACCCTAGCAAACTTCATCTCCACGTAGGTTTTAGCGATACTCTCTCCAACCTCTGGCCCCAAAGACCGTGATTCCGACGCCCGCCATCCCGACCAAAAAAAAGCGACGATCGCTACGCAGGATGGTCGGCCTCGCGCTTGTCGGAATGGTCCTCCTGTTTGCCCTTGGATTCGCGGCCGTGGTGAACATCGTTCAGGGCGAAACGGCAGGCGGCCTCATCACCAGCATCGTGGCGAAGATCGGTCTGCGCGGCACCATCGAGGTGAAATCGATCCGCTGGCCCGCACGCATCCTCTGGGATGTGGTGACGGACAATCCGACGCCTCTCGTGGTCGAGGGCGTGACGATCACGGATCCCGACGGCGTCGTGGTCTTGCGCGCCCCTCGACTTGAATTGAAGGTTCCGCCGCGGTCTGCGCTTTCGGCGCGCATCAAGATGTACGATCTGAAGATCGGGCCTGATGTCTTTTGGCGATTCGCCGATACCAAGGACGGCAAGGACAATGGCTTTCTCTCGGCCGTGGCACCAAAACCCAAGATTCGACCCGCGGGTAGCAAACCACCACCCGAGCCGGAGCCTTCGGATTTTCTAATTCAGATCGTCAACGCCGACCTCGATGGATTCACCGCAGAGTTTGACTACCCGGGCGCGTGGGGCCTCTTGCTGGCCGATATCAAGGGAACTGCAACCTTGCGGGTCGAAGGCGACTTTGTTGGGTTCGATTGCCAAAATCTGGATGCGCGCAAGGGTGGCCATCTGACCATTCTGACCGAGACCCTTCCTTTTGACCGCGTGAAGGTCAAACGTGTTGCAACCACACCGGAATGGCGCAACGACATTTTTCTTGAGATCGATCACGCGGACACCGGCAAGTCCGTTCTGACAGGCAAGGGATTTTTCACCCATATCTACGATGGCGGTCCCGCCGGAATTGATCTGCACGCTGAATTTGCCAACGCGGCCAACGCCCTCGACTCGGTTCATGGGCCCATCATCGACAGCGTGGGCGATCTTGAGATCACCGGTGATGACGCACGTATTTCCCTCGACCTGACGGAACCCTTCGAACGCATCGCCATCAACGGTACGTTCGCCGGGCTCGACATCCGACGCGAGACCATGCATGCGAAGGACACCACCTTCGATCTACATTTCGTCGCACAACCACTTGAGGTGTCGACGCGTTCATTCCGATTCAACGCTCCCGACAAGGGCCAGCTGGAACTGGGTGCCCGACTTTGGGCGGACGCCACCCGCGACGACGATCGCAACCAGGAACCCGATCTGACGTTGCAATCGACGATCACGTTCAAACACCTTTCGACCCGGACCTATGTCCCGAAGGAGCAGCAAGCCATGGCGGCGGGCAGCATCGACGGACAGCTCGACGCAGAGATCAACCTTGCGACGACAGCAGGCAGCGTGCGCATTCCGCGGCTCGACATTCATCGGGCCAAAGCGGCAGGTTTGCCCAGGCGTATCGGCATCGACGGACAGGCCTCCTTTTCACCGACTGCGGTTGAAACCACCGGCATTCGCGTTCGCGTTCCCGGTGCAACCGCACAGGCCAAGGGCAAGGTCGATCTCGTCAAGCAATCAATGGCTCTCTCGTTGCGAACGGCGGCCCGCGACCTGGGTCAGGCGCTCGCGCCCTTCGGGGTTCCAGCGGTTGCGCGTTCGGCACAGGCCAACGTGCAAGTGTCGGGAGCCTTCGACAATCCGTCGGTCACCGGTTCCGCGAAAATTCAGCAAGTCGGCGTCGCTGGCGGTCCCATCTTTCCGGAGCTTCGTACGGTATTTTCGCTACACAATGGCCTGGCGACGCTGAAATCGTTGCAAGGAGAGGTCCTCGGCGGAGCGATTGATGCCTCCGGCAGCGTACAACTGTATCGCAACACCATTGCGCGGATGCTGAAGACGCCGTCGGTGGAGCTCAAGGTTTCCGGCAAGGCAATTGAATTGGGAAGCTTACTTGCGGACGCGATTGTCGCAGGAACGTTGTCATTCGAGGCCAGCGCAACAGGCCCGATCAACAAGATCAACGGAAAATTGGTTCTTCCGCGCGGGACACAACTCACCGTCATGGGGGAGGCATTCACCCTCGATGGCCTTTCAGTCGAAGTCACGCCGACCGCCGTCACATTGAGTCCGATGCAACTCAATCGGACAAAGGGCGGCACACTCACCCTCGAGGGTAGTCTCGGCCTTTCAGGTGACATGCCGCTTGCGATCCATTTGCGCATCGACGATTTCCCGCTCGATGGAGCACCCGGCGTGGCGGCCTCCGGCATGGCCTTACAAGGAACCCTGTCGGCGGATCTCAGGGTTGGCGGAACAATCGCAACACCTTTGCTTGAAGGCACCCTCGCACTTGAGGATGTTGCCGTCGACACGATCGCCCTCGGAGATGCACAGCTTGCTTTCGAGTCAAAACCCGACGGCACGGTTGCCGCGACCGGGCAACTGTTTGGGCTCGCAACCTTGAACGCGCAGGCACAACTCTTGCCGGCAGGTCCCCATGCCGATATCACCCTCGCCTTCGACGAACTCAAGATCGAGGAGATGCTCGCCCGCTTCGGAAAACCCGTGCAGTTGCAATCGAAGCTCACCGGGACAGTGAACCTCGCCATTCGACCGGGCAAAGATCCCTCGGCAACCGTGCGCCTGACCGAGCTTTGGGTCGCACTGAGCAAAACTCTAGCCGCTGCAACCGGTGCAGCCGAGAGCCCTCTTTCAATCAAGAATCGAGGTGACATCGTTGTGCACTGGTCGGGAGATACCACCTCGCTTGAAACCACCACGCTCGTGACCGAAGCGGGGGAATTTCAGTTCGACGGCAAGATCAAGGGAGATGGCGTGACCGCGAATTTCGTGGGGCAACTCGATGCCGAGTTTTTGCAGCCCTTTCTCGACAAACAGTTCACGGGAATTCAAGGATCGGTGATGATGGGATTGCGGGCCGAGGGAAAACTATCCCAACCGGCATTAACCGGAACCATCGCCATCACGCGTCCTATTCGCATGGACAGCAAAGCGCTGGGCATGCACTTCGAGATCCCGACCGGCATGATCAACGTCCGCCCGGGGACGATCAATCTGCACAATCTAAGTTTGCGGGTGGACGAATCGGCAATCGTACTGCAAGGCGAAGCCGCGCACGATCCCAACTTTACGCTGACACAATTTTCGGTGGAAGCCGACGGCGAACTTTCCGCTCGCTTGCTTGCGGTTGTTGCACCGAAAGTCTTCACGGAATCGCGCGGAACACTCACAATCAAAGGACGACTCGACGGTTCACCTGCGGCTCCCAATTTCGATGCCCTTATCAAGGCCAGTGCCGTGAACATTCGTTTGCGCGATTTCGATCGCCCAATTGAAGTACAAACTGCCGAGCTTCGACTCAACACGCGCGAGATGGCGCTCACCAACGTGCGGCTCGTGCTCGACAATCAGGGCATCGTCACGATTGGCACACCGGGCACGCCCCCGGGACGCGTGGTGTTCGAGCAACTGGCACCCGAGTTCAAGATTCGATACGCAAATATTCCGATTCGCGGCGAACATCTCAGCTACCGGTCGCCCGGGGTCTTCGAGGTAGACGATCTGGGTTTCCAGTTGCAATTCGAGGGCGACTTCGACAAGAACATGGCGCTGTCGGGAGATGTTCGCGTGATCTCCGGGCGCGTGACCTGGGACTTCGACGTGAAAGAACTCGCGATCTCGCCGCGCATTGTCGAAGGCTATGGTCGCCCCGCCCCGGCAAATCCTTTGCTCGACCAAATGACACTGGACCTGACTGTGCGCACGATCGGAGACACCTTCTTCGTTCAGAACAACCTCGCGCCTGAGATGTACATGTGGATCGACGTGAACGTGGGCGGAACCGTAGGTCGACCTCTCATCTCGGGCAACTTGCGTCCCACGGATGGTCGATTCCATATCCTCGGACTCCGCGGCGACTTTGATCTGGTTCCGGACGTGAACTTCATCACCTTCGAGCCAACCCGCTCGCTGGAAGAGCTTGAAACGCCCTGGATCGACATCCAGGCGGAAAACCTTGTAACCGACAACAATGGCAGCGAACACCTCGTTCGAATGCGGATCTCGGGACCCATCGGACAGGCCCGCATTGAACTTTCAAGCGATACGGGATTGAACCAGAACCAGGCGTTGCTACTGCTCCTATCCGGGCAACCCAGTTTGTCCCCTGCTCGCTTCGGCACGGGCAACCCGACGCTCGGCCGCAATCTCAACACCGGCGTTGATATCGCCGGCCAGGCAACCCGAGACGTGATGTCGTCGCTAATCGAACCTTACATCGCCGATACCCTGGCACTCCTCACAGGAGACCGGCTGGCGCTTCGTCCTACGGTTGGTTCGGACGGATTGGAAATGCGACTCTTCGGCCGGTTTTCTCGGCAACTGCGGTTGCAAATGAGCTACCTACAAGGGTTCCAAAACCAGCGCCGTGCGCGCGGTGAAGCGGCGCTGTGGCTGGCCGACTACGTGAATCTGCGCAGCTTCGGCGAATACCTGCAATTTCAGCCACAGCCCGGCATCACGGAGACCTTCAGCTCGGTGAACCTCGAGTTGTCCCTCGAATATCCGCTGAGGCTGCCGTGGCCGTGAAGCTTCGCACCCTCCTTTCCTGGTTGTTTCTGTGCGCCGTCAGCAGCGACAGGCTTGCACAGGGGGCCGAACCGGCCGCGCAGGAAAACGTGCCACGCCTTGGACAGTGGACATTTACGGGGACGCCCATCGATCCCGTTTCCAAGCTCGATGCATTCGTGAAGATCATTGCTCCGGTCGGCGGCTATTTCGTTAACGAAGGTCCAGCGGACACGGCCGGAACACCGATCGGCACGATTCCACGGCTACGAGAGGGTCTAACAGAGATTGGATACGACAGCACCATCATCAGCACCACCCGCGGTGACACCGTCAGCCTTTCCATCGAATTGCGACCCCACGATCGCATCCGATTTGTCTATGTCGATGGCAACTGGCCGCTACGGCAAGATCAAATCGTACGACGACTTTCGATCCGGCCGGGCGACGCCGTCACGGCGGCCGGAAAAGAACGCGAGCAGTTTCTTCAGAACGAAGAAAGTCGCGTCCTCACCTACCTGCATTCGCAGGGATACCTTGACGCAAAAGTTGATGTCGAACTCCACGCCACGGGCAAGCCGCCAGCACCACTCCTCGTTCGCATCGGCCTGAAGCTGGGACCCGGCTATCCGATTGGCCCCATCTCGGTCAAGGGAAAAAGCGCCCTTCCCGTGAGCGAGATTGAAGATTTCTATCGCCATGACGACTGGCGATTCGCATGGCTTCGTCCGATGCCATTTGATCAGCCGACGCTGAGAACCGATACCAACAACCTTGTGTTTCGGTTACGGGAAATGGGCTATCCGGGCGCGCGGGTCCAGACTAAATTCAAACTTCGTCGAGCCGCCGCACGGCCCGACAAGACGATCCCGGTCGAGCTCGATTTTCGTCAAAACAAAAAGATCGACATTTTATTTGAAGGCACGACCTGTTGTACGGATTCAAAACTCCTTGAGGCCACAACCATTCTCGAACGGGGTAGCTACGACGACGTTGAGGTCGAAAACAGCCGCATTTCGCTCGCGAGGTTCTTTAGGGGGCGAGGCAATATGTTTGCCGAGGTTTCCGCGCGACGCGACACGGTCAGCGCGAATCACGATCGCATCCAGTTCACAATCAAAGAGGGTCCGCGGCTGCGGGTGGACAAGGTATCGGTCGACGGAAGTCGCGTTCTTTCTTCCAACGCTCTCTTGGACGCGGTCACGGTCCGCGAGTTCCCCTTGCTGGGCCGCATCGGCCTCGGCGAAGGTGGATACGCAAGCCTTCAACAGCTTCAAGACGACGTATTGCGTATCACCGATTTCTACGAACGGGTTGGATATCGGGGAGCAAAGGCAGCCGTTGATATTGGCCCAGACAAGTCGCGGATGCGACCGATTGAAACCACGATCTCGGGTTCAGATCGAAACGAGTGGGAATCTGCACGAAAGATTTTCGTCCGATTCCGCGTCCTCGACGAAGGCCGACTGATTCGCGTCGGCAAGATTCGATTCCGTTCACACGATGGCAGTCCCCTGCCCCAAAGTGAAACGACACTGAAGAAGTCTATTCTTGTCCGAACCGGCGACCCGTATCGGGATGGGGGTTTTCGTCGCGATGCCGAGCGGGTCATGAAGGTGTTCCGCGGCGCAGGGTACCCCAATGCTACGACCGAACCCGAGTTGATCGAAAACGACGACATCGTCAACGTCGACATGGTGGTCACAACCGGCTCGAAAGTGGTGGTTGGTCCGGTCTTTTTCCGCGGCAATTTCCACACGGATGCGAGCGCGATTGAGCAATGGCTGCCACTGCGCGAAGGTCAGGTTCTGAAAGAGACGGAGTTCGAACGCGGCCAACGGAATCTTGCCATCTTACAGTACTTTTCCAACGCAAACCCGATTCGATTCCCGGGGCTACACGGCGCAAGCGATACGGTTCCCATGTTGATCCATGTGCAAGAGCGACACGATCACTACGGCATCTTCCGGCTCGGTGGGGGCGCATCGACCAATCAGAAGAATCCCGATACGGGTTTTCCAATCGGTGCGTTTGCTTCACTCGGATATGACCACGGCAACTTTCTCGGGGCCGGCTACATCGTTCGTTCTCGTGGTTCGTTTGGCAATTCGTTGACGCGAGCTGAAGCAGACGTCGAAAATCCGCGATTGCTCGGAACATTGTTCAGGCTCCAACTTTCGAGCGTCTATTTGAGGCAGTCAACTGCGCGCCTCGGCGATATCCGCTCGGGTTCAGCGGTCGTCGGTCTTGCGCGACAGTTGCATCCCGGGCTTGATGCTTTCCTGCGTTATGGGGTCCGCGACATCGTGCGAACCGAACCTTTCATTCGCACGGGCGGTGCCGACACCACACAACGCTCGGTAAACCTCGATACCGTTGTCGGCAGCGTGAGCTTCGGAATTGAGCTTTGGCGCCTCGACAACCTTCTTGTGCCACGACAGGGCTTCAAGGCCACCGCGAGCGTCGAATTCGCCGAGCCTGCACTCACCCTGGGCATCGGCGACGACCGCTTCTTCAAACTTCATGGCGATGTCACCACCGTGGTACCGATGTCACACCGTCTGTCGGTCCGACACAGCTTCCGATACGATCACGGGTTGCCCATGGGCGGAACCGATTTCCTACCAAAAGTGGAACGGTTCTTTGGCGGCGGCGACACCACGTTGCGAGGCTATGAGCTCGATCGGGCGCGGACCGAAGTGACCCGTCTCGATCTGGGCGGTGGCCTCGGACTGCTACAATTCCGTCCGCAGGGCGGAAACCTCCGCATCCTGAACAACCTGGATTTTCAGTACAACGTATCAGGCCCGTTGTTCGCGGCTGTCTTCATCGACAACGGCATCGTGGCGGACACGGTGGATGCCTTGAAGCCCGACCGCTTTAGGCATGGCGTGGGCGTCAGCCCGTTCCTCGTCAAACTGCCGGTCGGTGATTTGAGTATTTCGTGGGCCTGGCCGCTCAATCCCGGGCCGGGAGATGCACCCGCGGGCCGACTGCATTTCAATGTCGGTCTGCTGTACTAAACGCAATACGTTTACGGCTCTACTTCGGTGCGACGTACGCAATCATATGATGTTTGCGCTCGAACGCCTTCTTCCCTGCAATCGCATCTGCGTTGTTTGAGAAGCTTCCGAGGCGCACGCGATACCAGACACCCTTGTCTGGTATGTCCGAGACCACGATATAAGGCGACTCGCCCACAAACTTTGTCATAAAAGCATCTGCCTCGGCGCGATCCTGAAACGAACCAATTTGCAATGCGAACGCGCGCGCGTCCGTGCTTGCCGGCACCGGTTCGGTGGCGGTCGTTGCAACAGCGGCCAAAGGTGCTGGTTTATCGATCACAGGTTTTTCCACCTTCACCTCGGGCATGCTCGGCGCACTCGCGACCGCCACGGGAGTCTTTACTGGAACAGGTACCCCCAGGACCGGTTTCGGCTTTGCCTCAACGACTGAAATGGCCACGGGTTCCACGATCGGCGGTTCAACCGCAGGGATGGATGCAGCACTCTTCGACCGTCCGGATCCGGACGGTATCAACGCGCGCTGAAACGTCAGCGATTCTTCGCCCGCGCCGGTGGCAGGCCTCGTCGCGACCCGATCGAGCAATGCGAGAGGATCCTCGATTTCGGGAGCGGCTGCATGTCCTCGCGATTCGAGGCGCTTGCCCACGATGACCCCCAGGGTAAAGAGGAGGCAGGCCACGAGCGCGCTGCCAAAGAACAAGAAAAACACCTGTCTGTTGTCGAGGCGTACCTCGATCTTGTCTTTCCAGCGTTCGACGTCACGTAATGTGCGTTCTTCCATCGTCGCCTCGGCAGTGTATCGCATCGTCGCCCTCCCAGGAACGTTGGTGTCACAAAAACCTACATGTAAGTTTTCGCACGTTTTCGGGAGTCGTCAAGAAATCTAGCGTCTTCTTGTCCAGAAAGCAGAAATCTCACTGTATCTGGAACGAGTCCTTCCCCGAGGAGAATCGGGAATCGAGCCCGAGCCGGCGGGTATTGGCCCGGAGTATCTGCCCACGGTTGCCCGGCGATGCGCGCCCCGAATCGACCATATAGAGATAGGGGAAGAAGGCGGCGGCGTTGTCGCCGTCTTGCGGTCGAACGGGTATTGGGCTCGAGAGGAGGCGGGTCGGAACGGCAATCGAATTGCTGTTCGACTGGTCGATTATCGTCGGGACGAACCCACCCCGAACGGCAGCTGTCACAACGATGCCATCTCCGAAAGGCGCTTCGAGATTCGTCAGGACCGAGATCATGTCGATCGTCTCGAACAAGGCCTTGATGTGCGGCCGTCCATCGGGAGTAGTGCCGACGAAGATACAGGGGTTTGTCGAACCCGGCGTAGCCATCGGACCAAGGCGCAGAGCCTTCGCCGAATCGGTCTCTGCCGAAAAATTGCAGGACGCCGCGTGCAAAGGGATGCGGTTGATAAGGCGTGTGTCTCGCCCTGTTGAATCGACGCAAAGGCCACCCTGCTCTTGCACAGTATTGATTCGAGGTGTGAGTTGACCTGTCACCAGAAACGCGCGCCCAACGGAAACGCTATAAGCCCTGGTCCGCCGCATACATTCCAGCGCATTGGGTGTGTCTAGCGCCGGCGCTTCAGCGCAGTACGGTTCCGTCTTCCCGGGAACGCGCTCGCAAACAAATCCAAGGCGGCAGCCTTCATCGTCGCCGGGTACCGTACAAGGACTGAAGCAGCCCTTGCCCTGCCCTGCATACATCTCCACGCACTTGAAGCCTGCATAAATCTCGGGTTCAAGGCCGGTGCAGTCCGAATCCTGCGTACAACCTCCAAAGGTAGGCCGCGCGATCTCGTCCAGTCTCAACCCAAGCGCGAGCGACTGCGGCCTTGCCTGTACAACACGGTATCGGCGTCGACTGGAGATGAATCGACCACAGGTCTCTTCGATATCCGCGGGCGACGCGCCATCGAAACACATTCCGGGCGCAGCGGCGTTGACCTTGACACACCGGCTGCTGCCGTCTTCGCTACAGGAGCGATCGTCGGCGCACCCAAAGAACCGTACCACATCGCCCGCGAGAACGCCCCGGCCGCAAAACTGGGCACCCACGTCGGTTAACTCTCCGATGGCCGAATCAACCGAAACAGCCGGAGTGACAACGTTCTTGAGCGTAGCGGTAATTCGTTCGGTGCCCTCCAGCGTTCCTTCCCAGATGAAGGTCCAGAGCTGCGGTCGCGTTTCATCGGGACGCGGAAAACGGGCATAGCCAAATTCAACTCCGGTGTTCTCAAGCTGCGGAATTGCCGAATTCTCGAGTTTGGCGCGCAACGCAAGCGGCAGATTCGAATTCGTAAGCGACAAATTCGGCGGCGTCACAATTTGGGGTGGACCTAGAATAACGTCGCCCGCGAGATCCGATTCACCCACCTGCAGGTTGCGCGGCTGATGGAGAATGGGCCAACCGTGGGAAGTCGCATTCCCACCGCCTGCAGGGAGACCGCCTTGTTCGCCCGAACGCACCGTCGGATCGACATTGATAACCGCAATTTCGCCATTGGAATAGAGCAGATACGCAAATCCGCCGTCGACGCCGTTGTTGTTGGGATTCGGAACGTTCGGTACACCAACGCGCGCAAACGCCACGTCCACTGGAACGGGATCGGCAAGGGGACCGCTTGGATCGCTCGACAGACGAATCCCGGGGCCGGCCGCCAACAGCCGCCTTGGTTTCCGCGGCGCCGTGGGATCATCGGGAATTTCGTGACACCCGAGACCGCGCGCCATCGGATTCGGAAGTGACAGATACAATGAATCCACCTGCGTATCGCACTCAATCTCGCGCAGCGAAAGCGTACGACGCCCGACATCCAGCACCCGAACTGAAGCATCGCCTACAATCGCGTACAGATATTGTGCTGCACTCGAACTCACAAACGTGTCGTAGGCATCCGTTGAGAGGCGCAATCGTTTCACGCCTGCAGCGCCATCGTGAAGTGGGATCGCCGAACCAAGCGGCGATGCCACAAGGCTGTCGCTACCGACCTCGATGGAAAATACCGAGTCCGCGTTGACGCCGCCCACATAAGCGCGCGACCCATCCGGGAGAACTGCCAGCGCTGAAACCAACACGTCTTTACCGAGAGGAATGGGTTCCGACATACCGGCATCACCCGTGTCTAGATCGGCATCCGTGTTGACGATCGGAGCAAACGGCGTCCCGGCATCGACAGTCGTTCCCGACGGGCCATTGCACTCGACCGGGCAAACGGGCGATGTGCCGACCGGGGAGACGCCAGTGCTCGTTACTCGAACGGAATCAAGCAATCTGCCCGAAGGAAACTCGACGAGCGCCACAAGAGAACAACCTGGGTACGTAACGAGCGCTCGATAGGGGACACGACCCGTGGCCGAGAAAGCGCCCGACTCTGAACAGAGGTTTTGCGCGGCAACCACACCCTCGTTGAACGTCGGAAGAAACTGAATCTCGCCGGGGCGCGCCGCGATCGGACCATTGGCAGCAGACACCCGCAAGCGACGCGAAGCCACCGCTGTGGGTGAACTGATTTCGGTCGATGCCCTGGTCCCCGGAAAAATCGCCTTCAACATGAGGCCCGTATCCACGTAGCTGAAATCGCAAGAGCCCCGATTCAGGGTCACCGCCCGACACCCATCGCCGGAAGCAACCACCGCTTCGGGCAAGGCACCCACGGGCAACATGTTGTATCCGAAATTACCAGGATCGATATCGGCCACACGATTGCGATCGAAGTCCACCGCTGCCAACTCCGATCGAGCGGAGTTCGTGAGCAGGCCGAATGTCCCCAATTTCCTGGAAGACAGATCGACGACCGGATCCGTTGTGGTCGGTGGTCGACACTCGGCCATCGGCCTACCCGAAATCACCAACGCCCCGTTCTGTTCAACCCGGGCCATACAAACGAAGGCCATATCCGTCGGCCGGTCGAAATTCTTCACCGGCAATACGATTGGATCCTGGCCGCATGCGGATACGACTGCCAGCAAGAATCCCGTCAGGAACCATGACCGCGCTTTCACTTCGGATTCCTTGTTGCGGCGCGAGGAAAGCCAATGCGCTGAACCACCCGGTATTCATTGGCGCTCTTGGGATCGAGGTCGATGACCGAGACGTTGTTGTCGGCAAAACCAGCCACAAAAGCAATCCTGGGATCGGTGGGTGAGAACGCGATGGAGGATGGTCCACGTCCAATGTCGATGATCGAATCGAGTTTGGTGGTCTCGGGATCAACCACATAAACCTGCCCGGATTCGAAACACGGAACGAATAGTTTCTGACCGCGTCCCGCGTCGTGCATTCGCATCTCCATCGGACCTGCACCCACTTCAACGGTCGCAGTCGCGACGAACTCGCGCTCGCCCACCGCGTTTTGTAAAATCGACAACCGTGTCACTGCGGAGGCGGTCGGGAAACCAGATCCCGGGTTGTCAGTGGTTCGATGAAGCAAGAACGCGCGCGACTCGTCAGGCTGGATCAACAGCCCGCGCATATCGGAATCTCGCGGCAGGAACGCCGCAACCTGAAGACCCCGCGAAGAAACGAGGTGCAAATTCGGCACTCCCGCACAGCCAGCCTGCGACGGGCGACTCAAATAGTTCTCGCCTATCACCGTCGCGCTCGACGAAATGGAATAGACGGGTGAATTCCGTCCAACGGTATCGGTCACGACAACACCCGTGACGCCATGGCGCCCGCGGTCCGCGAAAACGAACTCGTTGACCGACAACAACTGTGGCAGACGCATCGTCTCAGGCGCACAGACGTCCACCAGTGAGACGCCGCCGGTTGTATGTCCAACGAACAACAGGGATCGCCCCTGGTCGAGCGCCAGAGAGAACGGTTCCTGTGGAAGCAACGTCTTGGTCGGCGGCTCACCGACGGCCGACAACATTGCCGACTCGATCTTGAAAGCGTCGCCACACAAGGCACCCCGCCCACTCGGGCGCGGATTCTCCAGGGTTCCGTTACACGAAAACTTCGGACCGGACGGAGTCTGCGCGGCGTCAACAAAGGTAATCGACGGATCCCCACGAACGCTCACAAAGAGCCGTTCAACGGGAACGCCCGATCTTACAAACGATTGGGCGACGATACCCGAACCAAAACTTCCGATGCCGATGGTGTTGTCACCTTGCACGTAGGCACGTTCATCGCAGTTGCGAATGCGATGATCGAACACGTCTCGGCAACAAAAGCGCGACGGCTTTCCAGTCGGAAGAAAATCATTCGAGGCACACGGCGTCTCGAATCCCTGCCGGTCCGCCGCAACCAAGTTCAAGTCAAACGCGGCGACCGTGCCGGCGTTGTAGCGCAGGTCCGCGTTTGAATTGACCACGTACAGCCATCGACCATCGCCCGAGGTCAGAACCGTCGATGGCAGGAAGATCCTGTCCACCGGCGGCTCGATCCCGGACTGGCCGAAACAACCAAGGGTCGCCACCCCGAGGGCGGCAACCAGGATGCGCGTAGTTCTCACTTGTGTCGCAGAGCAGCTTGCGCGGCCGCAAGGCGCGCGATGGGCAAGCGGAATGCCGAGCACGATACGTAGTGCAGGCCAATCATGTGGCAGAACTCGATGGACGAAGGATCGCCGCCCTGTTCGCCGCAGATTCCCAGTTTGATGTCAGGACGAGCGGCCTTGCCACCGGCAACTGCCATCTTCATGAGCTCGCCCACACCATCGCGATCCACGGAGACGAAGGGATCATTCGGGTAAATGTCCTGCTCGCGGTAGGCCGCAAGGACCTTGCCTGCATCGTCCCGCGAAAGACCAAACGTCGTTTGTGTCAGATCATTCGTGCCGAACGAGAAGAACTCGGCCGTTTCGGCGATAGCCTTGGCGGTGAGCGCTGCACGCGGGATCTCTATCATGGTTCCCACCATGTACTTGACCTTTTTGCCCTTGGCCTTGAACACCTCGGCGGCCACGCGATGCACGAGATCTGCCTGTGCATCGAGTTCCTTCTTCGTGCCAACGAGCGGGATCATGATTTCCGGCTCGACCTTGACTCCCTTTGCTGAGACATCAACCGCCGCTTCGAGAATCGCACGCGCCTGCATCTCGGTGATCTCGGGGTACGAGATGCCGAGACGGCAACCACGGTGACCGAGCATCGGGTTCGACTCGTGCAGGTCGGCGATGCGAGCATTGATCTGAGCGACGGTCTTGCCCGTCGACTTCGCGAGTTCTTTCACGCCGGCTTCGTCGTGCGGGAGGAACTCGTGCAGCGGGGGATCGAGGGTACGAATGGTCACGGGCAATCCGCCCATCGCCTTGAAGATACCTGCAAAGTCCGCGCGCTGAAGCGGCAGCAACTTGGCGAGCGCAACGCGACGCTCGGCCTCATTTTCGGCAACAATCATCTCGCGCATCGGGCCGATCTTGCCCTCGCCGAAGAACATGTGCTCGGTACGGCAGAGACCAATGCCCTGTGCACCGAATGCAACAGCCTGTTCGGCCTGATCAGGCTGATCAGCGTTGGCACGCACCTTCAGCTTGCGTACACCGTCGGCCCAAGACATGAGCTTGTGGTACTGTTGGTACACGGGCGAACTCTTCGGGTCGAGGTTCTTCTCGATGACGACTCGGATCACCTCGGAAGGCGTGGTCTCGATGCGCCCTTCGATCACGTCGCCCGAGAAACCGTCGAGCGAGACCCAGTCCCACTCCTTCAAGACCTTCTTGCCACTCGTCGTTGTGACAGACATCGTGCGCGCCTTGTAGTCGAACGAAACCGCATCACAACCGACGATGGCAACTTTGCCCATTTGCCGGGCAACGAGCGCTGCGTGCGAGGTCATGCCGCCGAATGCCGTCAAGAAGCCTTCTGAGGCGTGCATGCCGCTGATGTCTTCCGGAGATGTTTCCTGACGACAAAGCACAACCGTCTTGCCCTTGGCTGCCGCTTCGACCGCATCCTCTGCAAAGAACACGATTTGACCGGTGGCCGCACCGGGGCCTGCGGGCAAGCCCTTGGCGAGGTTGCGACCGCTCTTCTTCGCTTCTGCAAGTGCGCTCGGCTTGAAGACCGGGCGCAACAACTGGTTCAAGGCTTCGGCGTCAACGCGGGCAATGGCCTCTTCTTTCGAGATGAGCTTCTCGGCGACCATCTCGACAGCGATGCGAACGCTGGCAAGACCGGTGCGCTTGCCACTTCGGCATTGCAACATAAAGAGTTCCTCATCTTCGATGGTGAACTCAATGTCCTGCATATCCCGGTAGTGCTTTTCCAGCTTCTGGCGAATCTGCTCAAGCTGCTTGTAAGCCTTCGGGAAGATGGCTTTCAGCTCGATGATCTTGTTCGGGGTGCGCGTACCAGCAACAACGTCTTCACCCTGCGCGTTCACGAGGAACTCACCGTAGAAGAAATTCTCGCCGCTGGCTGGGTCGCGCGTAAAACACACGCCGGTCGCTGACTTTTCGCCCTTGTTTCCGAAGACCATTGCCTGGATGGTCACGGCGGTCCCCCACTCGACGGGGATGCCGTTCAAGCGGCGGTAGGTGTTCGCGCGATCATTGTTCCAGGACAGGAACACGGCCTCGATGGCGCCCGCGATTTGCTTGTAGGGATCCTGAGGGAAGGAAACGCCCTTTTTGGCCTTGATGGCAGCCTTGAAGTCTGCGACCAGTTCCTTGAGATCCTGAGCGGAAAGTTCCGTGTCGAGCTTGGCGCCCACCGCGTGCTTCTTCTTCTCGAGCAATTCCTCGAAAGGATCGGTGTCTTCCTTGTGCTCGGGCTTGAGGCCCATGACAACGTCGCCGTACATCGCAATGAAGCGGCGGTATGAATCGTAAGCGAAACGTTCGTTGCCCGAAACCTTTGCGAGCACCTGAACGGTCTCGTCGTTGAGTCCCAGGTTGAGGATCGTGTCCATCATGCCCGGCATCGAAGCGCGCGCGCCCGAGCGGACCGAAACGAGCAAGGGATCGGTCTTTGAACCAAAGGTCTTGCCGAGCAATTTTTCCATGCGCTCGACGGCCTTTTTGACCTCGGCATCAAGACCAGCCGGCATCTTGCGACCGTTCTTGTAGTATTCGACGCACACGTCGGTGATGATCGTGAATCCGGGAGGAACCGGAATGCCGATGTTGATCATCTCGGCGAGGTTTGCACCTTTGCCACCGAGTGTGTTCTTCATGTCCTTGTTGCCTTCGGCTTTTCCGCCACCGAAGAAGTAAATGCGGCGACCCGACACGGCGCCGGTTTTTGCAGCTGCCTTCGGCGCTTTTGCGGCGGCTTTTGCGGCGGCTTTCTTCACGACCTTGCCGACGGTCTTGCCGGCACTGGCCTTGATTCCGTTGGTCTTGACGCCGTTGGAGGCTTTGGCGACAGCCCTGGTTGACGTGTTCTTTGCGCCCGCGGCGCTCTTTGATTTTGTAGCTTGTGGCATGAGGAGGGCTTTCTACAACGAGGTGGTTTTCTGTCCAAGGGTCTGAGCAGCCGCGTCGGCCGAAAGGCGAACCTGCTGCATCGTGTCACGATCCCGTAGCGTTACGGTTCCGTCTTCTAGAGATTGGAAATCGACGGTCAGACAGAACGGTGTCCCGATCTCGTCTTGCCGGCGGTACAGCTTGCCGATGGCACCGGTGTCATCGTAAACCGCGCGCAATCCCGTGGACTGTATGTCCTTGCGCAGCTTGCGGGCCATTTCGACAAGACGCGGTTCATTGCGCTTGAGCGGGAAAACTGCGGCCGTGATCGGGGCTAGGTGCGGATGCAGCTTCAGAACGGTTCGGGTGTGCTCCTCGGCAACCTTGGCGACAACACCCTTGCCCTTGCGCATCACCTCGATTTTGCCCGCCTCGGCATCGGCTGCGAGTCCCATCAACTGCGGCAAGCTGCGTGGCAGTTCGGCCAGAATCGCCTCCGATTCAGCCACCAGGCGATCCTTGATGGCGCTGTCGAGACCATCGCGCTTTTGCACCGACTTCGCAAAGCTGGCGACGAGATCCCTGAGTTTGGCGGTTGTGTCCGCGTCCGGTTCGGAAACCAGATCGTCGTTGTACGCATCACAGAGGAAGGCAAGTGTAGCACGGTCTGCCCCTGCCGAGGGCTCGATCACGTAGGGAACGATGTGTTGTTTCGTGGCCTCGTCGAAGTAGGTCAACGAGCCGACAGCATCGGGATTCGTGTCACTGCGACTGTGCGCCTTGAGATCGAAGTCGGTGCGATTGGCGATGCCCTCAAGTTCGCTCCAGCCCATCGGGAAGCGATACTCGAGATCGACACAACCCTTGGCGTAATGGGCGAGTTCGGTACCGGCCTGGTGACGCTGGCGCAGGCGATCGGGTGAAATGCCCAGTTTGTGGTACCAGCTGGTGCGCTCCTCGATCCACATCTTGTGAGCGGCTTCGTCCTCGCCCGGACGCACGAAATACTCGATCTCCATTTGCTCGAATTCACGCGTGCGAAAAGTGAAATTTCCCGGGGTGATTTCGTTGCGAAAGGCCTTTCCGATCTGCGCCATTCCGAATGGCAACTTGCGGCGCATCGTATCGAGCACGTTGCCGAAGTTCACGAACATGCCCTGAGCGGTTTCGGGACGCAGATAGGCAAGACCGCTGTCGTCACCCTGGTCGACTGGGCCAACCGTGGTCTTGAACATCAGGTTGAATGCACGCGCCAAAGTGAGATCTTTTTCGCCGCACGACGGGCAAGCAAGTTCGCGGCCTGCGATGGCAACATTGATTTCGTCAATACCGGTTGGGATGCGACCCTTGGCTGCCTCGAAAAGGTGATCGGCGCGGGGACGAGCACGACATTTGCGACAGTCGGTCATTGGGTCCGAGAAGGTCGCTTCGTGGCCCGAGTAACGCCACACCAGACGATTCATCAAAATGGACGCGTCGAGACCTTCCATGTCGTCTCGATCGTGGACAACGGACTTCCACCACGCGCGCTTGACGTTGTTCTTGAGTTCTACGCCGAGCGGACCGTAGTCCCAGGTACTACCGAGGCCGCCGTAAACCGAGGACGATGGAAAGACAAAACCCCGTCTTTTGGCGAGGCTAACGATCTGTTCGAGAGAAGCGGCAGGCATGGGGCCGCGAATCTACACAAATTTTCGCCGGTTGCCGCCCCGATTTTTCAATTGGGACGTGGGATGTCAAGGAACCAGGGGAGCGTGGTGGATGATCTGCACAAGTGTTCCACCGGGATCCCGAAAATACAGCGATCGCGCGCCATCCCGGTGGGTCTTCGGGGCCTGGTGCAAGGTGACGCCCTCGCCTACTAGATGCTCCGCCCAGGCATCAACGAGATCCGGCGACAGAACCGCCAGGCCAATATGATCGAGGCGCTCCGAGGTTGAAGTGGTTGAAGTGGTTGCGTCCTTTTTCCGGTGCATCGCCAGGTTATCGGAACCCGAAGACAGGTAGACATTGTCCCCATCCGGCTTCCACTCAACCTGATACCCCATCACATCCACCCAAAAACGCTCACACGCCTCTAGCTCTGGCACAAACAGCGCCAAATGGCGAATCCCCACCAACGGCGGTCTTTTCATCCCTTTAAGATGCCAGTCAGACTCGATTTTTCCAGTCCCGGGTTGACGGTTGCCAATGACCAGCCGTTATCGGTCTCCGGCTGCGGCCATCGCCATCTTGGCGACGAACTCGAGAGACTTCAGCGGTGAGGATGTGTGCTGGTAGATGAGTCGCAATGCGACCTCTCGGCAAGACGTGTTGGTTGCGGGATCCAGAACGATCGTCTCGGCCTCGTCCAAGCTGGCGACGGAGAGACGCGCAAGTGCCTCCAACACATCGGGCGTTAGACACTCCTGCACGCCGCATGCCTGGCAAATCAACCCACCGGCATTGGCGCTCAGGCCGGCTCGCACGAGTGAAAAATCGGCGCGGCCACACGATACACAGCGATCGATAGCCGCCGCAAATCCGAGCCGCTGCAACAACACCAACTCAAAAATGCGCAAACGGGTGGAACTGGGGGTACCTCGACAAAGATGGGCAAGCATGGATTCAAGCAATGCGAATACGCCATGCTCCTGCTGGCGTGGAGCACACAGCCTTTCGCAAAGCTCGAGAGCGTAAGCCGTGTGCGCAGCACGACCGAGGTCGCCGTCAGGAGCCGCCCCAAAATCGCTATCCATAACGAACGATTCCAAGGCGACCATGTCGCCTCCACGGTCTCGAATCGACGCTTCGCCGCGCCCACCGACCATCAACCCGGGAAACCGTTTCCTACTGTTTCGAGCACCTCGAGCAAGTCCGGTAACCTTGCCCGTCGATTGCCCGAGCAATGTCACAACGCGATCCGAGTCGCCGAAGTTGACGATTCGCAACACGATAGCACCCGTCGACAGCAACATTTGTCAATTGCGGCGCTTTGCCAATGTCCCCAGTGCTTCGTACGATTCGGCAACCCGCTCGTACTACGCTAGGTCGTCGAACCCAGAGGCCAATTCGGCTGCCTCGGGCTCGAGCAACCGAGACAGACCCTCGCCCGGAGCGGGTGGCTGACGCATCAGGTAGGACACCGTGATGGTCGCAAGGACCAACACGATCACCACAAATATCGAGAGACCGACGCCACGACGCGCACCAGGTGCATCGTCATCCCTCAATCCGTCGACACCAAGTAGATCGCCATCGACTGCGAGGGGCAGCATTGCCTTCTCTTTCTCGCGACGTATCGTATCCATCATACGGTCGAACATCTCGACCGGCTCGATATCCGATATCCCAATTGCCCGGGCATACGAGCGAACAAATCCACGCACGAATACCGGCGGCGGAAGCAGTGTCAGTTCCGCTGCTTCGATCATCTGGAGCGACGATTGAGGAACCTTGGTTATCTGCGATACCCAGCCAAGCGAAAGCTCGCGGGTTTCACGCGCCTTGCGCAGAAACGTTCCGAAGTGAGGTGGTTGGTTCGCGAGTTTCGACATTTCAGTGAATCATCCGGTTCAAACGTTCGCACTCAGCGGCCACACAGCTTCGTGGAGCCATGCGTATACACTCGGCAAACAACTCGACTGCCCTGTCCTTCACGCCCAGGCGATCGGCCAACAAGCCTCCCGCAAGGTGCGCCTCTTGGATGGGGCAACGCTTGTCGGCCAGGACTGCATCGATCTGCAAAGCAGCATCATCAAATTTATCTCGGTCCATCAGGACCTTCGCCAGTCGATATCGGCCAACGCAAAATCCGGGTTGACGTGAAACGGAATCATGCAGTTCGCGCCAGGCGTTCTGCAGATCACCCTTCTTGTAATACCCCCACCCTCTATTTCCGTGCGCAACATGAGGTTCCGCGTAGTTGCCGATGGCGATCGCATTGGATGCCGCGTCGATTGCTGAGTCCCACTCTTGCGAATTGAGGGACGCCACGGCGAGGTTGTTCCAGGCGGTCGCAAATTCCGGTTGAATCTCAACCGCCTTGCGGAAATGGTTGGCCGCCACACGGTACCGTTTATTGGCATCGACACGGACCATCGTCGCGTCTTGGCCGGTGAGACAATCCATCGTCTCAACCTGTGCCACGTATTGTGCGCCTTCTCTCAATGCAATCAATCCAAGTAGTTGGTGAGCTTCGGCGTTGTTGGCGTCGGCCTTTAGCGCCTTGTCGGCCTCGCCGCGCGCGGCTTCAAGCCGACCCGCCTCGAATGAGCTCAGCGCAACTTGGTACAATGCGAACGATTGATCCGGATTGCGCTCCTCGCGCGGAACACACCCGTTCACCCCCAATAGGGTTCCAAAACAAGCGAGAGTCGCCACTGTTCTCGTCAAGCTCCCTTCACGGTATTGATTGGATTCCCTAGAGTTATTACGCAGTTAGCCTAACCGCCGGGTCGGAAGCTAACAGGGCTTGACCATCCTAGTCAACGCAAAAAGTTGACGACGGAAAATTCATATGGTCGAACCGCGACGGCGCGCTCAACCTGCAACGGTGCACGTTCAACCGGGGATGGTTAAACCGGTCGGCGATTTGGGGAGGGTTTCATCTGTTCTTGGGGGGTGATCGGACTATACTCAGGAAGTGGTTTTCCTTGCTGCCCATACAGTTTCTCAGCCCGAGTTGACGGCATGCGCCCTCTTCCCGGCGCGGACGGGGCTTTTCTGGTCAGGACCAAGCGCGTCATTGGGTTGGGGGCTCGGTTTCGTCCAGGGGGAAGAGGTTCTTTTGCAGAAAACACCCCGCGCCGACACGCGAGAGGTTGATCTCTACGCGCACGCGCACGATCTTCGCTCGGATGCCATCGTCGCGGCGGCTGGGTGCCCGCCGCGGAACACCGCCAACGACTTGGACCCATACCGGTTTCGGTTTTGGTTGTTTGGGATGACCGGTGAACCCGTTGGTTTCGAGGCGGTCCGGGAACGGTTGTTACAGAGCGTTCCGGAGTTCCTGCGCCGGAACATCCGGGGTACCTCCGCCTCGGAACACGTCTTCCATCTTTTCCTCGCCTTCCTTCACGATGCGGGGCTACTGGAAAGTCGGTCGCCCGATCCCGGCATCGTGCGCCATGCGCTTCATCAAAGTGTGGTTTTTCTCAATCGATTGCTGGCGCCCGCTGGGGAACTCGAAAATCCGATCGCATTGGTGGCAACCAATGGACGAAGCCTGGTCGCGATGAGCCAAGGCGTCCCCGTACAGTACCTGGCCATTGACGGAATCTCGGAGTGTGGCTGTCCCGCCTGCCCGGAGCGTGTCAACCTGAGCGACGAAACCCGTCGGATTCGCCATTCCGACCTTCGCTCGGTGGTGGTCTCGGCGGCACCGGGGTTGTCCCCACGCCTCGGGTGGTCGACGGTTCCGCACGGACAAGCGCTTCTTGTCGGCATGGACCGCCGCCCAATACTGGTCCCAGGTTGAGGTTATCTCTGCGTGGAACGGGCTGAGCGAGCATGAACGGCGCAGTGTTTGTCCGCACAACGGCCCGTCAGTCGCAATCGGTTTTTCGCGAACAAGCGGTACGCTACGTCAAGTGACTGTCGAACAATTGGCCAGCGCGACATCGCCACCAGTCGACGGAAACCGACCGCCGCATAAAGTTGACGAAACACCTCGACGCCCGATATCAATTTACCGTCCGGCAAGCGGCCGTGTATCTCCTCCATCAATTGGCGCTTTGACAGACCGATTGACACCGGATCGAACTCTGCCCGCGAGATATCGACGAATTGTATTTTCGATTCTTTATCCAGCCGTTTCAACATCCGAATTTCCCTCGTACACAGGGGACACTCGCCATCGAAATACACCGCAAACTCGAATCCTGAACTCATGCTGAAACCTTTCCAGAACGGACATTGACGACGTCTCGGAGCGCGGACTCGATGTCGCTGAACCGAAACCGATAGCCTGTGTTTTCTGCCTGTCGCGGTAAAACGTATTGCGAGGCCACCAGCACCGACGACAGCTCGCCAAACGCCAATCGCAGCACAATCTCCGGAACGGGGATCACGGCGGGACGATTCACCGCCTTCGCAAGCGCCTCCGTAAACTTGCGATTGCGCACAGGATGCGGGGCGACAGCGTTGACGGGGCCTTCGACCGAGTCATTCGCCAGGGCGTGTTCAATCAAGCCCACCACATCGTCGATGTGAATCCAGGGCATCCACTGTTGACCGTCGCCCAAACGTCCGCCCGCTCCCATCCGAAACACCGGAAGCATCCGTTCGAGTGCCCCGCCCTCGCGGCTAAGCACCAATCCAATCCGCAAGCAGACCACCCGGATCCCGATCGCCCGTGCCTGGAGTGCCTCGTTTTCCCATGCGCTGCAAACATCCGCCAGGAACCCCTCACCCCGAGGCGACTGTTCATCCAGCTGCTCGTCTCCTCGAGACCCGTAGTACCCCACGGCGGAGGCGCACACCAAAACCCGCGGCCGATCCTCAAGCGTCGCAAGTCCAGCTACCAGATTGCGCGTTCCAGTGACGCGACTGTCCCGAATCCGCTGCTTCCGGCTTTCGGACCATCGGCCGCTGGCAACCGGCTCACCCGCAAGATGGACAACGTGGGTCGCGCCCGCCAGGGCCTGGCGTGGAGGCAGCTCGTCCGTCGGTTGCCAGGTAAATGCGGGGGTTCCCCGATCCCGCGAGCGGCGGCTCAGTACAACCGCTTTCGGGAAGACGTCCAACAGCTTGGCTCCAATCGGACCCGACGCTCCGGTCAGCAGCACATTCCCCATCGTCATGCCTGTTAGATGCCGCTGCCAGGCCCGATACCATCGGCCTCATCGGTTTTTTTGGCACCCCGAGTATCATAGGGCCCATGTCGCGCACCAAAGCACGTAAGCGTAGGGGCCGGGTCAAGTCGGACGCGGCGCCGCATGTGGGCCTCCCTCCCGGATCCATCGCGCCACCTTACGATGCCGTCCCGCTGCAAATCCGGTTCATGCGTTTTGGTGCCGAAACCTTCGAGGAAGGGACCGTCGCGACGGCCGCCGAGGCCTTCCCAACGGTTGGCACTGCGCCGGTCACGTGGATCGACATCACGGGAACGGGCGATCCGACCGCAATCCGGCATCTCGGCGAAGCCTTCGGATTTCATTCCCTCTCCCTTGAGGATGTGGTCCACGGAAACCAGCGACCCAAGCTGGAGGACTATCCGGGCTCAAACTTTATTGTGTTGCGAATGCCAGAGACAGTGAATGACACCCTCGAATTCGACCAGATGAATATCTTCGTCGGTCCGAATTATGTCGTAACCATTCAGGAGCGACCGGGTGATTGCCTTGATCCGCTGCGCGAGCGGATCCGCCAGAGCATGGGCCGCATTCGACGGGAAATGGCCGACTATTTGGCGTACGCAATCATGGACACGATTGTCGACAGCTTCTTTCCTCTCCTCGAAACGTACGGTGACCGACTGGAATCGCTTGAGATCCGTGCGATCGAAGGGGGACACAGCACGGTACCGACCGAGATTCACAGCATCCGCTACGATCTGCGCGTCGTCGAACGCTTGATGTGGTCAACCCGCGAGATGCTCAACGCGCTACAACGGGTGGGCCACGAGCGATTCTCTTCCACCACACAGGTATTCTTGCGCGACTGCCATGACCACACCGGACAGCTGTTGGATCTCGTGTCGAGTAGTCAGGATCTTTCGCGCAGCTTGATGGAGCTGCATCAGGCCTCGATGTCCGCACGCGCCAACGAGATCATGAAGATGCTGACGATCGTATCGACCGTGTTCATTCCCCTTTCGTTCATTGCGGGGGTGTACGGCATGAATTTCGATGGCGGGGCATCGCGCCTGAACATGCCGGAACTGCAGTGGCGCTGGGGGTATCCCTTCGCACTCGGGTTGATGGCGCTCACGGCGGGCTCACTCTTGTTTTACTTCCGCAGTCGTGGATGGCTTGGGAAGCCTCGAAATTAGCGGTTCGAGGCAACCTAGAGCGCCGGGTAGTTCCGCTCTAGACCCGTTGTCGGGGGCGACGAAAGCAGGGCAAGTAGCACCACGGTTAACTCGCTTCGCGTGAACCACGATTGCACCTGATCCGGTATCTCGATGCGAGTTACCTCGGGCAAACCGGTGCAGATCGAGGTGCCCGACCAGGCCCCGTCGCTTTCAACCGTATCAAGCACATATTGACACCACATCGTGCTCGCCACGTCGTTTGCGTTCCAAACCGGGATGGTACCGCGCAAGGATTCACCCGTGATGCGCAGGTGTACCCTCGACCCACTCCATTGCCCCTGCGCCACGAGCGCGTCGACGCCATCCTCGATGGTTATGGCGATCGGGCCGAATGGACCGAACCCGTGAGCCCCCTCCTCGTCAATCGCGATTCGAACACTCTGGTTGTCGATCGAACCTCGAAACGTCCCTCCCTCTAGACGCAAGTTCGTACGTGGTCCGATGATGTAGGGAGGCTTGACAGAGAGAGTCGTCCAGCCCGATCCCCGACGAACCGCGATTTCCGCGCCGCCCTTCAGTTCTTTCAGACCGAGGGTGCCGCTCCCGCATGCGGATGCAAGAAACGCAAGGAAAAACAGGCATGACCGGGAACCCGACATCCGCCACATCACCTCTCGACCCTAGCCCGCAATCAACTCCCGGGCAAGCACGACCGATGGTGGACACCGACCGCCGGGCGCTCTAGATTTTCCCCTCCCATCCAACGCGACATCCCGGGACTGTCGCTTACGAAAGCCCTATGGCCGAACGAGGTCGCTACAAAATCATTCGCAAAATCGCCGACGGCGGCATGGCGGAGATTTATCTCGGTGTCCAGCGTGGCATGGAAGGATTCGAGCGGCCGGTTGTTTTAAAACGCATCCTCGGCGCGTTGCTTGCCGAACCGCAGTTCAAGAATCTGATGATCGACGAGGCGCATGTGGCGATGTCGTTGCTTCACAGCAACATCGTGCAGGTCCTGGATCTCGGACAAGCCAAGGGACGCTACTACCTCGTGCTTGAGCTCGTCGACGGCTGGGATTTAAACCAGCTACTCAATCGACTCAAACACACGGAATTGAAACTGCTGCCAGAGCTGGCGCTGTTCATGGCCGCGGAAACCTGCCGGGCCCTTGCCTATGCACACGGCAAGAAGCGCAACGGATTGCCTATGGGTATCGTTCATCGCGACGTAAGCCCACACAACGTGCTCATCAGTGCCGAGGGCGAAATCAAACTAACCGACTTCGGCATCGCAAAAGCGCTCGTGAAACGGGAGAACACCGTTCAGGGTGTCATCAAGGGCAAGCTCGCGTTCATGTCGCCCGAGCAGGCGTCGGGTGAAGTCATCGATTCACGCTCCGATCTCTTTTCTGTGGGCACCATGCTTTATCTGATGCTCACGGGAAAGCGACCGTTCGATTCGCCAACGGACATGGAATCGTTGATGCGTGTGCAACGCGGCGAGTGCGCACCGCCCGAGACCTACAATCCCGAGATTCCACGCCCGCTGAGCGATCTTATCAAGAAGGCAATGCGGAAAAGCACCGCGAACCGCTTTCAAACTGCCGACGAGATGCTGGAGGAGATCGAGAAAGTTCAACGCTCGAGCTTCACACCGGCCGGTAAAACCGAGTTAAAACGTTGGCTGGGCGAACTTGAGGCGCGCGATGGCGTTCCGTCGATCGCGCGCGCGCCGAGCCTTTCGCAGGATCCCAACGAGACGCTCGAACTTGGCGACAACGACATCGAGCTTGAAGAAGACGCAGTTGTTCCAGCGGTAGGGTCTCGAACGTCGTCAGGAATGACTGCAACCGATTTTGCGACGCCTGCACCCACCAAAGAAGAGGCCTCGGTGCAACGTCCGCTTGTGCCGCTCGCAACGGGACCCACCAGGGTCGATGTGATCTTCCCGGAACCCGCAAGGGGGCGACAGGCCACCGACCCGAGCGCAGTCAACAGCGCGCTCGCCATCGCACCAACCGAGGGAGCGCTCGTCACGCATCCAGAAGGCACCACGGCGGCAATCGTGCTGCAACCGCAACACAGAAACCGGAGGGCAATGGTGTTGCTTGCGGGTGCGACGGCACTTGGCGCCGGGATCTGGTGGGCAATGAGGGGCGACGAAGCGCCGCCACGTTCACCCTCGCCCGTCGCCGAGGCAACCAGCCCCGAGCCAACGCCTCAGTCGGAAAAGCTCGCAGCCGACGACCCACCTCCGGAATTTGTGGAGCCAACACCGGACGCATCGCCGTCAGTCGAGCCCGAACAACCGAACGCGCCGGATCCGGACGACGTCGACGAAGCGAGCCTGTTGGCTCAGGCCGAAACCGACATTGGCGACAAGGTTATCGGTGACGACGATCCGCAGACGGACAAGGAAGCCAAGCCGAAGGAATCATCCCACAAGCCGGGCAAGAGCAAGGCTGAACAACCAACGGTCGTTTCGGTCAAGGTAACGACCACGCCGGCCGGTGCCGTCATACGATTAAACAACCGGATTTTCGGTCGAGCGCCAATGAACCTGCGATTCCGGGCCGGGGTCACCTACGAACTCGATTTTGTCAAATCCGGATACGTGACCGCCAGGAAGCGTGTCACGGTGACAAAGCACAAGCAGCAATCGGTTCGTGTCACACTCAAGAAAAAAGCCGTTCAGAAGAAGGGATTCTTCCAGCGGTTTTTCGGAAAATAGACGACGGGGCTAATCGCCGGCGGGATTGTACACGCCGGGCAGACGTGGACCGCGTTCGCCGCGATCCCGATTCGGGCGACCGTTGCGACCACCGCGCCCGCCGCCATCATCACCACCCTGTTGGCGCCCACGACGGCGGCGTTTCTTGCCCCCGCCCTGTTGTCCGCCTCCACCTCCACCGCCACCTCCACCGCCACCGCCCTGTCGATAGGGACGCTGGCGCTGACTGCCGTGTTGCGGTTGGGGTTGCGTGCGGACCTGGAGCACGGGCAGGCGAACATTCGGAGAAGACAGCCACTCGGAATAGGGTCGGAGGGCTGCGTCCCGAACCGATGACCACGATGACTCGAAATCGGGTTCAGTGGCAGGTTCTTCCGATGCGGACGAATCCTGCGGCGTCGTCATCTCAGTTGAGGCGGAAACCGTCTGCACCTCTACATCAACAAACACCTCTCCCGACAACGGATGACCTTCTCCGAGGCCATCGTTCCACATTGCTGGATCAAAATCGGACTCGCTGGCAGCGGCAACCGGAATGGCGCGCGGTGCAAGCCGTGGCTGTACGTCCGGCAACTGCGTGGCGTAAATCGTATGTGGCCGTTGCGGCGGCATGGGCCGATGCGGCGCAGTCGGCACGTTGTCCCCAACCCCACCCTTCTTCTTGCGGCGTCGGCGCTTGCGAGCCTGAAAATCCGTTTCGGCATGCAGGGTGACCCGTCGGTCGGCATCACCTGGATCGAAAACTTCGCTGTCTAGTCCCGCGCAAACGTCGCAAATTCCGCAACGTTGGCCTGGTGGTTCACCGAAATATCCACGCAGGATTTGAACGCGGCACTCGGCCGAGTTCATGTAGGACAGCATGTCTCCAAGGCGGCGACGATCGGAGATGCGTCGAACCTCGAAGATCTGAGCGGCCTTGTCGATCTGTTCTTGCGACGGCCGGGGCTCGACGCCCCTCCACCGGTTTGCCTTGACCTCGGTGGCCACGCCCATGCCTTCGAGCACGGACAGGACAACGCGAGCCCTGCGTTCCGGCACCGAGAGCGACATGCCGAGATCGCGGACAGAAACTTCCTTGCCCTCGTCGCTCCACGCGTAAAGGCCCATCGCTACCGAACGCGCCTGGGTCTTCGTCGGGTGTGCTTCCTTGAGGAAGAACTCCTGAATCTGAACGTCGTCCGGCTGGAAAAGCAACACGCAACGCGCAAGTTTGCCGTCGCGGCCAGCACGACCGGCTTCTTGCACATAAGACTCTGGCGAGCCAGGCATCTGGTAGTGGATGATGTAGCGAATGTCGGGCTTGTCGATGCCAAGACCGAAGGCATTGGTCGCGATCATGACGACCTTGCGTCCATGGTGCATGAACGAGGCTTGCGCTTTTTCGCGATCGCCCGCAGTCATCTTGCCGTGGTACCGCTCGACCGGGATCTTGCCGGCCTTCAAGGCGATGTAGAGATCGTCCACGGCCCGGGTGGTCGCACAATAGATAATGCCGGGACGCCGAAGGCGTTGAATCATCTTGCCGAGAACCCGAAGTTTGTCGGCTTCGCCTCCGACCTTGCGAACATCGAACACCAGGTTCGGTCGGTGGAACGAGATGCGTGCGACCTCGGCCTCTTTCATCCCGAGCTGAACGAGAACATCTTCACCGATGGCAGGCGTTGCCGTCGCCGTAAGCGCAAGAATGGGCGGTCTGCCCAAAACTTCGGCGGCTCGACGCAGACCCAGGTAGGACGGACGAAAATCGTGACCCCACTGAGAAACGCAGTGCGCTTCGTCCACCGCGAACAGCGAGAATTTGACGCCTTCAAGCTCGGCTTGCACTGCAGCCGAAGTCACGGATTCAGGGGTGATCAAGACGATCTTGATCTTGCCCTCGCGAACCCCCGCGAGATCCTCGCGTCGCTCTTTGGCGGTTCGGGTCGAATCGATTCGCGCCACAGGCACGCCAAGCTTCAAGAGTTTGGTGTACTGGTCTTCGATGAGCGCAAGGAGCGGCGAGACCACGATGGTGGGACCCGGGAGCACCAACGATGGGAGTTGATAGGTCAGCGACTTGCCGCTGCCCGTCGGGAGCACCGCCATCGTGTCGCGGCCCGCCAGCACGGATTCGATGATCGCGGTCTGGCCCTGGCGCAGCTCCTTGATCTTGAAAACTTCGTGCAGTTTGACAAGCGCCTCTTGTAACGCTGGAGACGGATCGTGGTGCTCGTCAGGCTTGAACGAGACCAGCTGTCCGGGGTGAATGACGATTTCGGGAGGCACATCGGAATCGGCCTCCTCCTCTTCTTCGTCCCCACTCAGGTTGATGACGATGGTTTCTTCGTCGTCCTCCTCGGAGGCAAGGCGCCGCGGCTCCTCCGCGTCTGACGTGGAAATCGTTACGGTGTCGTCACCGTCGTCATCGTCATCATCGTCGTCATCGTCGTCGTCATCGTCATCGTCGTCATCATCGTCATCGTCATCGTCATCGTCGAGGTCGTCGTCTTCCTCCGCCTCGTCGTCCTCGTCGTCGAGGTCGTCCTCGTCCTCATCCTCGTCGTACGATTCGTCTGCTTCCGGGGGATCGTTTTCACCGACGGCCAACTTGGGCTCGTGCGTATCATCTAACGGTTTCAAATCTAGCTCCTTCCGGGTGGCGCGTATTCCGGCTGGCTCTTTGGCGCGCCCTCTGCCGCCGGCATCCGTCGCACTGTCTGGTTCCCACAAATTCAGGTAACCGCGCTCCGAACACCGCGCTGAGGGCTACAAGGCCCGGCCGTCTGAAACGACCGTGGAGCCCAGCGCCACGCGCCCGTGCAAACTAGCACAGGCAATCCGTTCTCGAACAAGGGGAATTTGGATTTTTTTCGATTGTCTGACGAATACCAAGTGATTTTAGTTAGTTAGGATGTCCAGCGGAAGCGTTGGCACACCGTTTGAATAGCTGTCCGCCATGCCGAACCTGAAAGCCTTTCCCTCCAGCGACCGACCCCGCGAACGCATGATGGCCCACGGACCCGCGGGACTGTCCGATTCCGAGCTCATTGCCGTGTTGCTCGGCTCGGGCAACCGAACGCAAAACGTAGTCGACATGGCGGGAAATTTGCTTGAAACGTACGGCGGACTCAACGGTCTTGGGCGTGCGGCGGGGACAGCACTTGCTAGTTTTGACGGGGTCGGACCGGCACGGGCCTGCGCACTCGGAGCCGCTTTCGAGCTGGGACGACGGGCGACCGGCCATCGACCAAGACTCGGACAACGGCTCGGACAGGCGTCCGACGTCTGGACACATCTGCGAGCGCGTCTTTGCGACAAACCCATCGAGGAATTCTGGGCGCTCGGCCTCGACGTCCGGCACCGCGTGCGTTTCGAGTCCTGTTTGGCGCGCGGATGTCTGACCGGCGTCGAGGTTCACCCCCGGGACGTATTTCGCGTGCTCATCGAACAAGGTGTCGCCGCCGTCATTTTTTGCCACAACCACCCCTCCGGCGAGCCCACCCCGTCGCGGGAGGATCTTGACCTCACCCAGCGACTGAGGGAGGTAGGACAGTTGTGTGGCATTTCCGTCCTTGATCACGTTGTCGTCGCCCAGGACGGATTCGTCTCGATCGCGGAGCGCGGCTGGATCTAATGCACCAATTTTTCGCATCGCACACGGACACGGCTACAATCCTCGGACATGACATGCGTGTTCCGGAAATGGGCCCCCCTGATTGGAGCGGCCTCGCTTCTCTTCACCGCGCCGCTGGCCCGCGCGGATAATCCGACACGGGTTGGGACTCGAGCGCTTGGAATGGGTGGTGCCTTGCGGGGCGCAGCCACCGGAGACGCCGGGCTGATGCTGAATCCCGCGGGTCTATCCTTGCTGCGTGCTTACGTGTTCGAGGGCGCCTATCAATACGACGAAACGATGTCTGCAAATCGCGCCCACGTTTCGATCGCGGACTCGACCTCGGCGGCCAACATCGCGGGGGGTCTGTACTACACTTATTCCGGTCTCGATCTCTTGCCATCCGTAACAGAGACCGCACACCAGGTCGGAATGGCCCTATCGATGCCGTTCAATGAAAACCTTTCCGTCGGCGCTACGATCAAGTACCTGTGGCTCGAAACGGTGACCGATCCCGCAGCTCCCACATCCCAGTCGACCTCACAGAATCAGAAGGGGTTCTCGTTTGACGCAGGCGCCGTACTCCGCCCCGTTGACGGTCTTGGCGTCGGCATCGTGGGTTACAACCTGGCTCGTCTCGATACCCGGTATTCACCGCGCGGGGCAGGATTGGGTCTTTCCTACGCGCCCATTCCGACGTTCTTGTTGGCGGCGGACGTCGTGGCTGACTTTGACTCTCGCCGAGACACCGCCGGCAAGCGCAGCACCTCCACGAGCTTCATGGGTGGGGTCGAGTACGTCCTACCCGTACAGATCGTTTTGCGCGGCGGCGGAGGTCACGACGGGTTGCGGGAAAACAACTACGCAAGCGCCGGCATTTCGACCGTTTCGGAGATGGGCGCCCTGGATCTGGGAGCCTTGCGAGATCTGTCAGGCGACCAAAAAGAGACTATTGTGGCCGTCAGTGCCCGATTGTTTGGTCCTAGCCCCTGATCGAATTGGGAACCCAGGAGGATTTCAATTGTCTCTATCTCCATGGAGGCATCTGCCCGTCGCATCCGAGTCTGGTCGAGGCCGCGCCACGAAATGAGCATCGCCGATCGATTGTTCATTGCACGTTTGCGCGAACGCGAGGAGGACGCGTTTTCCGAAATGGTTCGCCTCGAGGGGGATCGCGTCTTCAACCTTGTTTATCGAATGGTGGGGGATCGCAGTGAGGCCGAGGACATTGCCCAGGAAGTATTCGTCACAGTCTTCAAGCAAATCGACTCATTTCGAGGCGAGTCGCAGTTTTCGACCTGGTTGTTGCGGATTGCCGCCAACCACGCCAAGAACCGCATCAAATATCTTGCCCGACGCCGTACGACGGATGATGACGTAAACGAAATGGAGACCGACCACGACCCGAGCCTGGCGGATCGTTCCATGCAGGCTCGCATTCACCGCCCTGACACGATATTGGAGGTCGCCGAACTCGGAGACCTGTTGGAGCGCGCGATCGCGGCTCTCGATGAGGAACAACGGTTGCTCGTCGTCTTGCGCGACATGGAAGAACTGTCCTACGAAGACATTTGTGAAATCACAGGCCTGCCGGAAGGTACCGTGAAGTCGCGGCTCCACCGCGCACGCATGGAACTAAAAGCCTTACTCGACAAGAACACCCGATGACCCTCTCCCACAATTGCGACACCGTACGCGAACGGTTTTCTGATTACCTCGACGGTGATCTGTCGAGTGACGACAAGCTGCAATTGGAACGAGCGATTGCGGATTGTACGACCTGTCGATCCGAACTCGAAGAACTTCGCCGTACCCTTGGCCGAATCGGTAGCATCAAGCATCACGCACCACCGGCCTTCGTCGACTCGGTCCGGTCACAAATCCGTCAGCGCTCACAGGGTCGTTTTTTCAAACGCAAATACCTTCTGTTTGGTCGCATCCCCTTCGAGTGGGTTTCGTTTGTGATGATCCTCGCGATGTTGGTCTACTACATCGTGATCATGCGCAGCACGCCAACCGATGTGGCACCGGTGCCCTAAGCGTCCTACGCCGGCACGACATCCACACTGACCGTCACAGTGTGGCGTCCACCGCCGAGGATCACGCCGCGAATGGGCGTTACATCGGAGAAGTCGCGACCCCAGGCCACGACGACGTGTTCGTCGGAGGCCAGCATGTTGTTGGTGGGATCGAAATCGAACCAGCCAACGTCGGGGACGAACACCGAGAACCAAGCATGCGAAGCATCCGCGCCTTCAAGCCGAATCCGGCCGGGCGGTGGACGGGTCAGCAAATATCCGCTGACGTAGCGGGCCGGCAGACCAAGTCCCCGCAACCCGGCAATGCAGAGGTGCGCAAAGTCCTGACAAACACCACGGCGTTTCAAAAACACCCCGGACACCGGCGTCGAAACGTCGGTCGCGTCGGGATCGTACTTGAAATCCGAATGCACGCGGGCAACCAAATCCGCTACCGCAGACAGAATTGCTCGATCATTCCGGAAGGATTGCGCAGCGTACTCGGTCACATCCGGATCGAGCTTGACGTGGGGCGATTCAAACCCGAACTGACACGCATCCAGTAAATCCCGTCGAGGCGCTCCCTTGAGCATCGCCGCAACACCTTTCCAGGAGGGGGAGGCGTCAAGTTGAACATCGGGCCGCAAATAGGTATCGACGAGACTGCGGGCGTTGAACGACAAGCGTCGATGCGGCTCGTTGAACGCCACATAAAGCGTTCGGTTCCCGAAGTAGTCAAGCCGCTCGCGGGGTGAAATGGGTATCGGCGAGATCTCGACTGCGTGACTGAGGCAACGCTGTCCCAGTTCATCACGCGGGGTCAGGTGGGCCAGGTGTTGCGCGTTCGTGACCGGCTCGGCGTATTCGTAGACTGTACGATGGGTGATGGACAATTTCATGACATCGACGCTCCCGCTGCGAGGTTGCGCGAAACCGCAGCATGGCTCAAGTAGCGCTCGGTCAGGTTGTCCGATAGCGCCGGAAATTTTGCGATGAGATCGTCAAGGAATCTCAACAATTGAATACGCGGATCTGCGGACAAAAGCGGGCACAACGCGTCCACGTCGGCCAGTCGCAAGCGTGCCAACACATCCATGACCACGCGTTGTTCTCGCGTCTGCAATCCCCCGGTCGAAGCGGCGGGTAGGCTGCGCAGATGCTTTTCAAGCGCGACAACCTGATAGGCGACAGATCTTGGATTCGACTCGTCGATCAACAAGAGATCAACGAGAGGCGCCAACTGCAACACGGTCAGATAGCGTCGTCGGTAGGTCATGCTGCTGTCGGCAACTTCAAGCACCGCCTCGAACAGTGGGCCATCCCGTTCACTTGAAACCGCGAGCGCATGGCGCAACAACGTACACTGGCTAACGCCGCGCTCGACCCTGCGCCCCATGTCGAGGAAGCGCCACGCGTGTCCGCGCGTCATGCTTTCGCCCGCAAGACCCGCGAACGCCACAAGACGAAGAATCAAGCGCTGAACCCCGTCGAGCAACAATGCCGGAGAAGCAGCGGCCACGCGGACCGGATCGACAAGCTCGGTTTCGAGACCAGCCAGCGTTCGCCAGCAATCCATGGAGAGACGATCGCGCGCCATGCGTGCCACATGCAACGTGGCGTGAACGGTCGAAGCCAGTGAGCCGGGCGTTTCCGGATCGGAAAGCAAGCGGATCAGCAGTGCGTGAACGTCCGCGAGTGACATGTCGACCGGATCAATTGGGATCGACAATTCCGCCTGTGCCGCAAGGGCTGCAACCAGAGGCTGCAAATGCGATGCCGGCGCAGATCCCGGATCCGCATCCGCCAGGCGATGCAACAAGACACGCGCGGTACGCGCCAACGCCTCGGCCCTTTCAGCATATCGACCCAGCCAGTACAGGTTGTCAGCGGCTCGACTCGGCAGATCGCCTCCTCCTCGTGACAACGCGATCCGTTGCGACGCAGACGGCAGCAAGGTCATCGTGTTCACGGGACCATCGCTTGGCACCCAGACGTCTTTGCTCCCCGCCCCCATTTGCATGGTGACCTCGAAGCCCGCCTTCGACGATGCCACCCGGGCCAACGCACCCGGCATTACGTGATACGCATCGCGACCGGCCACCGCGAAGCTTCTCAGGACAAGCGATCGTGCCTCGAATCCCCCCTTGGTCAGGACGGGTACAACCGATACCGAGACATTTTCCTGGGCAACCCAGTTCTGCGGGTGGGCGAGAATGTTGGCGCGCAGTGCTGCGTGTTCCGAATCCGACAGCGCGTTACCGGCAACCGAATGAACGTACTCGTCCGTATAACTTGGCTTCCAGACCATTCGATCCATGTTTGCCAGCGCGTGCGCGAGACCATCGGGATCGCCACACCACCAGCTAGGCGCAGAATCCAGCAATAGATCTTCGCCGAGTAAATGCCGACACAGTCGAGGCAGATACGGCAACAGAACCGGGGTACGCACGAGGCCAGAGCCAATGGCATTGGCCACCGAAACGTGACCCGCACGAACCGACTGAACAAGGCCCGGCACGCCGAGCAACGTTTCGCTGCGCAGTTCAAGCGGATCGCAGTAGTCGTCGTTCACGCGCCGGAAAATCACATCGACCTGTTGCAGGCCCCCGAGCGTTTTCAGAAACACGCGTTCTTCGCGAACCGTGAGATCAGCCGCGGTGACGAGCGTGACGCCCAGATATTGCGCAAGATATGCCTGCTCGAAATAGGTGGCGTTGTACGGCCCCGGGGTCAGCAACACCACGTTCGGATTGTCGCGGTTGTGCGGCGCAAGCGCCGAGAGCGTGTCTTGTAACCGTCGAAAGAAACCTGCCAACCGCTCAACGTTGCAGTCGCGGAAGGCCTCGGGCAACACCTGCGAAATGATCAATCGATTCTCAAGCGCGTAACCCATCCCCGACGGGGCCTGTGTGCGATCGGCCAACACCAGAAAACGACCATCAGGTCCGCGCACCACATCCGCTGCATAAAGTGTGAGCCAGCGCCGAAGGGTCGGCACGTGACCATGCAACGGCCGCAGGAAGGACGGCCTACCGAACACCAACACGGGCGGCAAGATCCCTTCGGTCAAGCACGACGCTCGGCCATACAAGTCGGCCAACAGCGCATCGAGTAAACTGGCGCGTTGTGCGACGCCCGCCTCAAGCGTCCGCCAATCCTTTTGATCGAGAACGACGGGCAACGGCGACAAATTCCAGGGGCGCTCCATGCCGCCCGGATCGCCGTAGGCGTTGTAGCTGACGCCGTTGTCGTGCAGCAACACCTGAGCCTGTTGCCAGCGCCGGTCCAGCGTTTGCGCTCCAAGCGCACGCAGATGCTCCATCAAGCGATGCCAGTGCGGTCGGAATCGACCATCACCATCACAGAGCTCGTCGAACTGATTCGGCGACGGTTTGTACGTTGCCAAAAGAGCAGCAACCGGATCGCTGCCCATGAGCGGTGGAATCATCGGATTTGGTTTTTCAACATACGATAGTTATGCCGTTTTCGTCACTTCAATCCAACCTTGCGCAGGTCGAGCGTGGTTGGGAACCTCGGATCAAATGCCACGGGCTCGGGTACGCATCGACCGGGCGTGTAGCCGAAGGACTGGAAGCGGGCATTTCGCCGGCTTTCAGCTTCAAGCGCGTTGGTCGGAAAGCGATCCTCGAAACGTCCGCCGGGATGCACGACATGGTAGGTGCATCCACCTAAAGAGCGCTCTTTCCAGGTATCGACAACCTCGATGGTTAAAGGCCCATGAATGCCAATGCGGGGATGCAATCCGTTCGGTGGCTGCCAGGCCTTGAATCGCACCCCGGCAACGTACTGCCCTGCCGTACCCGTCGAGACAAGCGGCAATCGATAACCATTGCAGGTCACCGTGTGGCGCGGTGGATGGATGCCATCGACCTTGCATTCAAGCCGTTCCACCGCCGAATCCACATAGCGAACCGTGCCACCCGCTGTGGGTTCTTCACCGAGGACATGCCACGGCTCGATTGCCTGTCGCAACGCGATCGTCATGCCATCGAGTTTCATCTGCCCATGCAGCGGGAAGCGGAACTCGTGATGGGCCTCGAACCAGTTCTTGCGAATCGGCAAACCAGCGCTCGCGAGATCGTCGACGATGTCGGCAAAATCCAGATCAACAAAGTGCGGCAACATGAAGCGATCGCTCAGCGTGGTTCCCCAGCGAATCAGCGGCTTACGATAGGGCGTCTTCCAGAAATGTGCGACGAGTGACCGCACCAGCAGTTGCTGTGCAAGGCTCATGCGTGCATCGGGTGGCATTTCAAAGCCACGCAACTCAAGCAGCCCGAGTCGACCCGTCGATGAGTCGGGGCTGTAGAGCTTATCGATACAGAACTCGGCGCGATGGGTATTGCCTGTCGAGTCGACCAGCAGGTTTCGGAACAGGCGATCGACAAGCCATGGAGGCGGAGGCGGACCACCTTCTTTGGGCATCTGCGCAAAGGCCAACTCCAGTTCATCAAGCGCATCTTGCCGGGCGTCGTCGAGGCGCGGAGCCTGGCTTGTGGGACCCACAAACAGTCCGGAGAAAAGGTATGACAGCGAGGGATGGTTGTTCCAATACGCCACCATGCTGCGCAACAGATCGGGGCGGCGCAGGAACGGACTGTCGTTCGGCGTCGCGCCGCCGAGGACAACGTGGTTGCCGCCACCCGTGCCCGAGTGCCGACCATCCAGCATGAACTTTTCGGTACCAAGTCGAACCTCGTGGGCGTCCTGATACAGACCCGTCGTGGTGTCGACCAACTCTTTCCAGCTGGACGCCGGATGAACGTTCACCTCGATGACACCCGGATCCGGTGTTACGGATAGCTTGCGCAACCGGTGATCTTCGGGCGGATGATACCCTTCGACGCGGATCGGTTGCTTCAGATGGTGGGCGGTTTCCTCGATGTTTGTGACCAAGTCCAGATATTCCTCAAGCGAATACACGGGTGGCATGAAGACGTGCAACACCCCGTTGCGCGGCTCGAAACACATCGCGGTTCGCACCTGTCCCTTGGCCGATTGTCCCACAACCGGTACGAACGGAGGACCAACCGTTGGCATCCCATCGTGGACTTCCTGGCGGATAAAAGCCTGACGCAGAGGCAAGCGCTCTCGCTTTGCCGTCGGATCAAGCGCATCGGCATCCAGACGATCAGCCATTGCCGCCCAGGGTAAGGAATCGAGCGGCAAGCGGTAGCCCATGGCGCTATCGCCGGGCAGCAGATAAAGGCGGTCGTCGCGCAGAACCCAGCGACCACTCACCCAGCCAAACCGGGCGCCAACGTGAACCGTCCGGAGCGGAAGTGCCAGTCCCACTTCGGCCGATAGCCCCTGCGCGAACTGTCGGCGAATATTCTCCCGTTCAAC
>Ga0105046_10000235_pt1 | contig 71850 bp, 57 predicted proteins | sample MAT03_FD_78385 | JGI IMG/M metagenome (GOLD analysis project Ga0105046, IMG submission 78385) | Freshwater microbial communities from Lake Fryxell liftoff mats and glacier meltwater in Antarctica - MAT-03 (megahit assembly) | ecosystem: Environmental > Aquatic > Freshwater > Ice > Liftoff...
GCTCACCCGGTGAGCGGGAGATGTCCACGCTGCATGCGAAACCTGTCCGAATGCTGCCTTCTGGATTGCGTCTACACTTCCTTTGATCCGCTTCGATCGCTCAAGCTGCCATGGCAGTACGAAGTCCCGGAAGTCCAGCCACACAGGGCATACTCTGCCCGTGGCCACTATAACACCTTGGCAGGTGAAGCAATTCGTAATCCCTCCTCAAACGGAAACCCAGGAGAAACAACGATGAGTCGAGCAAATTGGGCTACTCGATTGGCAGCCTTGGTGGTGGGTCTCGGTGCGGTAGGCCTCACGCCGACGCAGGCCGCCGAACCCGCTGCGGCCGACGCCCCGGCATTGGGCGTTGCCGCACTCACGGAACGAGAGAAGGCCGCCGGTTGGCGCGTGCTCTTCGATGGCATCTCCGCCGACCAGTGGCGAAACTACAACAAAGATTCACTGAGCGACAAGTGGCGAGTGGCTGATGGGGCCCTGATGCTGAGCGGAAAAGGCGGCGGCGACATCGTGACGAAGGAGGAGTTTGATTCGTTCGACCTGGTTTTGGAATACCGCATCAGCAAAGCCGGCAACTCGGGCCTCATGTTCCGGGTGATGGAGGTAAAGGGAAAGCCGCCTTATGACAGTGGTCCGGAGATCCAGATTCAGGATAACGTGGACGGCCACGACCCCCAGAAAGCTGGGTGGCTCTACCAACTGTACCAGCCTGAGCTGGACGCGAAGACGGGCAAGCCCGTGGATGCCACGAAGCCGGCCGGCGAGTGGAACCAACTTCGATTTCGGCTGGAGGGGCCGAAGGGAATGGTGTGGATGAACGGTGTGAAATACTCTGACTTCGAGATCGGATCGGACGACTGGAAGCAGCGGCTCTCCAAGAGCAAGTTCGCGAAGTGGGAGAACTTCGCCAAGGCAAGCAAGGGGCACATCTGCCTTCAGGACCACGGCAACGAAGTCGCGTTCCGCAATATCAAGATCCGACCGCTCGCCACGAAGTGAATCGTCTCAGGGCCAGGGCACCACGAACCGTGGCGAGCACCACCGCCAAGGGGTGCCCTGCAACCTCGGCCAGTTCGCCTTGCCGGTAATCCTCTGCTTCCAGTGCCACGCCGAACCATGAGACTGTCGTCGAGTCCTCGGCCGCCCCCGTTTCCACAGTGGTTCGGCGGATTCAGTGCCTTCCTGTTTGACTGAAGGATGTGCGGTGGAGACAATGCGTTTTGAATCTCCTCTCTACGGTTGGCCCTCGCGAGATGCCATTGAAGGGCACGATCGCCTATCTGATTTTGGAGTCGCAACCATGGCCAACCTCTTTTCAGCTCCCCGCCACCAGGAAGGGGACTATCGATGTCAATTACTACACCGTGTTACTAAAGGAGCACACTGGGCAATCTCGCTCGCCCTTGCAATATTGCTCAATTTCACAGGACAATGTGCCGATTCCGCAAGGCCACCGAACGTCGTGATCTTCCTGGCGGACGATCTGGGCTATGGAGACCTGGGATGCTTCGGCAACACTCTTATCCAGACGCCCCACCTCGATGCGTTCGCGAAGCAGGGCTGCAAGCTCACCCAGTGCTACGCGGCCTGTGCGGTCTGCTCGCCGTCGCGGTCCGCCATCCTCACGGGTCGAACTCCCTATCGCAACGGCGTGTATAACTGGATCCCTGAGGGCAGCGAAGTCCACCTTCGCACCAGTGAGATCGCGTTGCCAAAACTCCTGAAAACGAAGGGCTATTCGACTTGCCACGTCGGGAAGTGGCACCTCAACGGCAAGTTCAATTCCCCCGAGCAACCGCAACCCAACGACCATGGATACGACTGGTGGCTGGGCACGCAGAACAATGCGGCTCCGACGCATGCGAACCCTGCGAACTTCGTTCGCAACGGTAAGGCCGTCGGCCCAATGGAAGGCTACTCGGCGCCCCTTGTGGCAGGCGAAGCCGTCGAATGGCTCTCGAAACATCGCGACAAGACCAAGCCGTTCTTTCTCGCCGTGTGGACTCACGAACCGCATTACCCGATCAAGAGCGATCCCGAGTTCAAGAAGCTTTACCCGGACTTGAAGGACGACGTGCAGGTGGAGCATCATGCGAACGTGACGCAGATGGACTTCGCCTTTGGCAAGGTCATGAAGGCCCTGGACGATCAGAAGCTGGCAGACAACACCTTCGTGTTCTTCACCTCCGATAACGGCCCGGAAGGGGACGGCATCAAAAGCCCCGGCCGCGGTTCGACCGGCGGGCTCCGCGGCCGCAAGCGAGCCGTGTACGAGGGCGGCATCCGTGTGCCGGGGCTCGTGCGCTGGCCGGGGCATATCAAGCCGGGCAGCACGACGGACGTGCCCGTAATCGGCTCCGACTTTTTCACCACGGTCTGTGCAATCACTGACACGACGCTGCCTAAGGATCGCGTCATCGATGGCGGCAATCTCCTCGCTGCCATCGATAGCAAGGCTGTGGAACGCGCTCGGCCACTCTACTGGCGATGCGCGATCGCCCCTGGCCCGATGAAGACCGCCATGCGTATCGGCGACTGGAAAATCGTGGCGGATGAGAAGCTCACGAACTTCGAGCTTTACAACATCCAGGCTGACCCTGCCGAGAAAGCGGACCTCGCCTCCGCGGAGCCGACGAAGCTTGAAGAGATGAAAACGGCCCTCCAGAAACTTAATACGGAGATCGAATCCGAGGGCCCCGACTGGTGGAAGAAGTCGCCGGCTCCCAAGAAAAAGAAGTGACCGAGCGTTTGCCCGCGGTCTGAGCGAAGGCCGCGGGCTTCTGACATTTCCTCGGCTTCACTGCCGTACAATACCCGCAGGCTGATGACTGGCGGCTGATTCCGTTCGATGAGACCGCATCATGCGCTACGATGATTATGACGACGCACCTTACGGCCGTCGTCCTCGCCCAGGGGGAGCCAGCACCGGAAGCTACCTTCTCGCCTTGCTCATTGGCTTCACGATCGGAGCGTTTCTCCTCTGGGTCGGCAGTCGATGGCTGATGCCCGCGAAGCCGCCGTTGACCGATCCCATGGTCGAGGAACGGCCTTCCGTGCCGCGTGGACCGCTCGACGCGGAGGAAACCGAAGCCAACCGCATCTTCCGCGAGGTGAAGGGGTCCGTGGTTAACGTCGATACCGTGCTCCGTCGCCGTAACTGGGATCGCCGGGTTCTCGAGCAGCAGACCGGCACGGGTTCCGGCCTTGTGTGGGACAAGCAGGGGCGGATCGTCACCAACTTCCACGTCATCCAGAACGCCGGCCAACAGGGAGGCGGTATCCGCGTGGTGATGCCGGACCGCAAGGAATACGATGCCAGCATTGTCGGCGTCGCACCGGACTACGATCTCGCCGTCATCCAGATCGCAGCGCCGAAGGAGGAATTCCAGCCCATCAAGGTGGGGCGTTCTGAAGATCTCGCCGTCGGCCAGAAAGTCTTTGCCATCGGCAATCCGTTCGGCCTCAGCCACACGCTCACGAAGGGCATCATCAGTGCGGTGGATCGCACGATCGAATCGCCGACCGGCGTGCCAATCCTCCACGCGATCCAGACGGACGCCGCCATCAATCCCGGCAACTCCGGCGGCCCGCTCCTCGACAAGGAAGGCCGCCTTATCGGCGTGAACCAGTCCATCACCACGCCGTCCGGCGGCAACGTCGGCATCGGCTTCGCGATTCCGGTCGATACCGTGAACGCGAAGGTCACCGAACTCATCCAGCGCGGAAGGGTGCTGACGCCCGACCTGGGCGTGAAGCTTTATGATGAAGCGACTCTACGACGTGAGGGGCCACGCTGGGCCAAGGGCGTGATGATCGAAAGTGTGACGCCCAACGGCCCCGCGGCCCAGGCGAACCTACGGGGAATCCAGATTGATCCCAAGACCGGCAACGGCACGGCGGGCGACCTGATCGTCGGGATCAACGGGCAACCCGTCAACAGTATCGCCGATTACAAACGCCTCACCAAGACGCTCACGATCGGCGAACCAGCCACGATACGCTTCCGCCGTGGCGACGACGAAATCGAGGAGCAAGTGATGGTGCAAGGGGTGTAACGAAGACGATCACGTCACCCCTTCCGGTGAGCGTGTTCTCTATCGCACCGCGACCTGGTCCTTGCGATCCTTCGCCCGCTGGGCGATCTCCTCGGCGAAGAGTTCGCGGACCTTCTTCTTCGCGAAGAAGTCCACAATGAACGGAGCAAACTTGCTCACCATCAGAAGCATCTTGCCCTTGAATGTCAGAGTTGTCTCGCTCTTGCCTTTCTCGATGGCCTTCATCGTCGTGACAGCCACTTCCTCGCTGGTCATGCCACGTTGATGGTCCATGGAGAGCTTCGCCTTGGCTTCGAGCATGTTCTTCGAGAAGTTCGTTTGCGTCAGCCCAGGGCTCACAAGCTGGACCTGAATGCCATCCTTCGCAAGCTCCTCGCGGATCGACTCCGTGAAGCCGGTCACGGCGAACTTGCTGGAGGAATAAAGGCAGCGAGCGGGAAGGGCACGCCTTCCCACCACCGAACCGATGTTCACGATCGAAGGCTGCCGGCCCTGCTTCAGCAGCGGCAAGCAGGATCGAATCAATTCGGAGAGGCCGAAGTAGTTCGTTTCGAAGATGGTTCTCAGCGTCTGCTCGTTGGTGTCGACAAAGTGGCCCGTAGAGCCGATGCCGGCGTTGTTGATGAGGACATCGAGCCCGCCGAAGCGCTGCCTGGCTGCCTCCGCCATCGCCTGGCGGTCCTCGGGTTTGGTGATGTCCGCGGTGATCGTTTCCAGTGTGAACGCACCCGAGCGGGCCTCCGCGGCGAGTTCGTCCAGCAATTGTGGAGAACGGGCAGCCGCCAGCACCTTGCAGCCGCGCCGCGCCGCCTCCATGGCAATCGCCCGACCGATTCCCTGGGAAGCGCCTGTCACGAGCACACGAAGGCCATCAAGCTTACGAAACGCCATGAGTCTTCTCCGCAGCGATGCGAACCCTTCGAGTGATTTGTACCGCCGCCAGCGTGGGAACACCACACCATCCACCCGAGCAATTCCGGCAGAGCCGAGCGGTCCTCGCGATCCTACCGGCTTTGCCGAGAGTGCGGGTCTTCCGAAAGGGCGACTACTTCCCGACTGTGGCCAGCAGTCGTGGCGGTAGCAAACCAGCGACTGCGTGAGATCCTGCACATCGTGCCGCTCCCGGCGGAGAAAGACCGACTTTGAATATCATAAACCACAATCTCTCCGAGGGTCCACAATGCCGCGTCAGGTCTTCGTCAATGCGTCGGTCATTCTGCCAGACTGTGTGCTTCCGAACGCGGGGCTAGTTGTCGAGGAAGGCCGAATTGTTGAGATACTGCGCGACGCGGAGTCGATGGTCGGTGCGATCGACGTGCAGGGGATGTACCTCTCTCCCGGGTTTGTTGACGTCCACGTCCACGGCGGCGACGGTGCGGACTTCATGGACGGAACGGCCGAGGCTTTCGCGGCCGTCTGCCGCTGTCATCTCCGGCATGGCACCACCAGTCTGGCCCCGACCAGTACCGTGGCGACCACCGCCCAGTACGATCGCTTCCTCACCCTGACCTCGCAACTCGTCGGCAAATCGACCGGCGTTGCGAAGGTCGTGGGCTGCCACTTCTATGGCCCCTATTTTGCGCGCCCGGCCCGTGGCTGCCATCCGGACCAGGAGTTCCTCACGCCGGGGCCCGAGAACGCCGACCGCTTTGCGAAGTACGCCGAGACAATGCCCTTAATTGTCACCGTGGCTCCGGAGATCGAGAACGCCGAGTGGCTGGTGCGAACCCTGATCGCGAAAGGGTGCCGGGTGAACGCGGGGCACTCACATGCGGCGTTCCCCCGGGTGGAGGCCGCGGTGGGTTGGGGTATTCGCCATGTGGATCATCTCTTCTGTGCCATGTCCGATCGCGCCCGCCTTCGGCAAGCCCAGACCTATCCCATGCGTGCCGGGCTGATGGAGGCAACTCTCTATTTCGATGAACTGACCACGGAAGTGATCGCCGACGGCCAGCATCTCTCGGATGATCTACTGCGGTTGGCCTTCAAGCTGAAGGGGCCCGATCGCCTGGCTCTCGTCACGGACAGCATGCGAGCGGTCGATCTTCCCGACGGCGAGTACTGGTTCGGAGCCGAGGGGAGTGGCGAACGTGTCCGAAAGCTCAACCACGTCGGTGTCACTCTCGACGGCACCGCACTCGCTTCAGCCGTCATGGGCCTCGATCACTGCGTCCGAACGATGGCCAAGGCCACCAAGGCACCTCTGCACGAGGTGATTCGCATGGCGTCCCTCACCCCCGCCCGTGTGCTGGGTGTCGAGAAGCACGTTGGCAGTCTCGAAGCGGGCAAACAGGCTGACCTGCTGGTGTTGAATCCGGACCTGCAGATTCAACAGGTCTACGTCGACGGAACACGACGCATCTAAAGTCTGAACCTGAGAAACTCGTAACTCCGGACCTCAATGCCAAAAGCCCAGGGATTCACATCCCTGGGCTTGGCTTCAGACATCACGGACTGTGGACTCAGTCCGACAGGTTTGTGAGGTAATCTTCGTACACCTTCTTGGCCTCGAATTCTTTGGTCATCAGGGCCTTTTGCTGAGTCGTCAGGCCGTCGATCTCCTTCTCCTGATCGCTGAGCTTCTTCAGGTAAGTCGCGTAGACCGGGGCTTCCTTCGGCGTCTCGCGAAGGTTCTTGCGGATGCGGTCCTGATCGAGATTGAACCGATTCAAGTCCACGCCCACCTGCTGAAGATCCCGGCGATGGCGATCCCAGGTGGCCTTCAACGTCAAGGCATCGCGAAGCTTGGCCTTCAAGGTCGGCGTCGCTTCGTTGAGGTTGATGACCTGGCGGATCTGGTTTTCGTTGCTGTTGGACAGCACGATCTGCGTGCCGATGTCACGCTCTTCCACCACGGTGAACGCAGATTCCTTGCCCGCGGGTACGCTGGTCTGGAAGCGGTAGAACTCGGGGGTGTCTTCCACCGGCTTCGGCGTTTCCACCAGCTTGAACTGCTGGTTGGTGCGGTTCGGATGCTCGAGGACGAGCACACGGTCCGTCTGGCTGCGGTTCACGATGCGATACTTGCGTTCCTCTCGAATCCGCCGATTGGTCGTGATGATTCCCTTGTTGGCGTTCACGCTGGTGATGCGAGTGGAGCCCGGGCCCACCTGCGGATCGACTTCCGTGCCGAGGTCGATGGCGTAAGAGACGAGTCGTTCTTCGTTCGGCTGCACGTCCAGCACTCGCGTGTCGCCAGCGTAAGTACTGCCTTCGAACACCGTGATCGGCCCCTGCGAAAGATGCATGCCGGTGGTGTTCTTGAAACGCAGGCCGAGCAGGGGATGCTTGGCTTGCACGCTTGGGTTGTAGATGCTGACACGCTGCCCCTCGACATCCTTGCCGACGATCGGCAGGAGCGCGGACTTCTGCCTTGCGAGCGTGACGGGGTGATCGATCACATACTGGAAGAAATCGCCGAGCGCCGAGGCCGTGGCGGCTGACTGGGCGGCCCCGAGGTCCATGCGCTTCTGCAAGTCCTGGGCATAGTCGAGGGCACGATCACGATTGGCCTGCGGATCGACCGATCGTCGAAGCGCATCCATCTCGCCCTTCTCCCTCTGCTTCGCTGCATCGCCGGGGAACCCTGGCTTGGCCGAAGCCGCTGCGCTGGGAGCAGCACCGAACTCAACGGCCTTACGTGCGTGGGTTTCCTCGAGTGGGCTCAATCCCGCGAGTTCCTCAACGTCCTGCCGACCGAAGCCGCCCTGGTAAGTCGGCGGACGCAGCGAGGCAAACAACTCGGGTTCCACCGTCGGCCGGGGCACGAACAGCGGATTGTAAAGGTCCATCTTGAACGAGATTGGCCGCCCGGAGACGAGAGCCATCTTCACGTTCGACCAGTCCTCGTCCGTCGGGTTCTCGACCACCGCCCAGCCCTGAAGGAACGGCTTGCCCGCCGCGTCCATCACCAGGCGATAGCTCGTCTTCCACACTGGCGCTTCGACAACATAGCCCACTTGCACCTTGCGTTTGCCGTCACCCTCGAAGTGCAGGCTCACGGCCTTCTTGGCACTGTCGTGATTGAGGGCGAGCACATCAAGGGCCCGGCGGAACTCGGACTCGATGACCGGGTTCGCGAACCGCAGTCGCTGGATGTCGCTCAGCTTGATGGCTCGCACGCCGTCGGCGCACCACAGGTTGAGAACATCCGCATCGATGGGAGCGGCGTTGCCAGCAGGAACCTTCTGCTTCTCCAGGCCGACGATCGTGCCCGAGAGCGTGCCGGGCTGATTGGCCGCGGTGGCGTTAAGCGTCACCTCGGCCCGTTCGCCACGGGCTTGTTGCAGGATCTGGGCAAAGGTCGGGTTGCTGTTGAGATTGATCGCGAAGCTGGAGAGCGTGCGGGCGATCGGCTCACGGCTGTCGTAGCTGACCGCCGCGACGCGGCCGCCGCCGAAGTCCTGGAGGACCATGCTTTTCAGCAGGTCATTGATGTCGGACTCCTGGAAGGTCAGGTCGACGCGAGCGTTGCCTTCCACTTCCGCGGCGCGAGCGAAATACCCGACGCCGGAGTTGAACAGCACCACCTGGCTCATCGGCAGGCTGGCCGAAGGCTTGAGGTCCTGGTTGTTCGCGGCCGTCAGGCTCGTCGGCTGGCCGAGGTAGGCTCCGACGCCCGCGGCGCCGAGCACCGGAAGCAGCCAGAGAATCTTGCGGGATCGCATATCGGGCTCCTGGTATGTCGTTGAGGTTAGGGTTGTGTGCTGGATTGTGGCACCGGCGTCTCGCCGGTGCAAAGGTTCGCACTGGCATCTCGCCGGTGCCATGGTCCGAGAATCAATCGTTGATGCTTGTGAGGTAATCCTCGTACTTCTTCTTGGCGGAGAACTCCTTGGCCATCAGTTCTTTCTGGTTGGCTGTCAGGGTGTCGATCTCTTTCTCCTGATCGCTCAGCTTCTTGAGATACACCGCGTAAACTTCCGCCTCCTTCGGCGTCTCACGGAGATTGCGGCGAATGCGGTCCTGATCCTGCGTCAGGCGTTGCAGATCGACGCCGACCTGGCGAAGCTCGCGTTGCTGGACGTCCCATCCGGCCTTCAATTCCAGGGCCTGCTTGAGCTGAGCCTTCAACTCGGGAGTCGCCTCGTTGAGCGAGAGCACATAGCGAATCTGATCGTCACCGGAGTTGGAGAGGACGATGCGCGTGCCCAGGTCGCGTTCCTCGTTGACGAGAAAGGCCGTCTCCTTCCCGGCTGGGACGGTGGTCTGGAAACGATAGAACTCGGGCGTGTCCTCCAGCGGCTTTTGCGTGTCGATCAACTTGAACTGGCCGTTGGTGCGGTTCGGATGTTCGAGAACGACCACGCGGTCTGTCTGGCTGCGGTTGTTGATGCGGTACTTCTTCTCTTCGCGGATCTTCGTGGTGGTGGTCACGATCCCCTTCACGGCTTTCACGCTGGTGATGCGCGTGCTGCCCGGCCCGTTCTGCGAATCGATCTCGGTGCCCAGGTCGATCGCATAAGAGACGAGTCGTTCCTCGTTCGGCTGCACGTCGAGAACGCGAGTGTCGCCCGCATAGGTGCTGCCTTCGAACACCGTGATCGGGCCCTGCGAGAGGTGCATGCCGGTGGTGTTCTTGAAGCGCAGGCCGAGCAGCGGATGCTTCGCCTGGACGTTCGGGTTGTAGATGCTGATGCGCTGGCCTTCGACATCCTTGCCGACGATCGGCAATAGTGCGGACTTCTGTCGGGAAAGGGTGACCGGATGGTCAATGACATACTGGAAGAAGTCGCCCAGCGCGGAAGCCGTGGCCGCGCTCCCGACGGCACCCATGTTCATCCGTTGGGAAAGATCCGACCCCAGTTGCTCGGCGTACTTGCGGCGTTCATCCGCAACGGCCTTATCAGCGCCTACCATGCGAAGCCCTCGAGCCTGGGCCTCCTTGAACGAAGCGGGTGCTGGCGGCGCCATGCCTGGCTGCATGGCGCCCTTGCCGGCCCCCCCTGCGAAGCCTCCTCCCGCACCGTCGAACTTGGCTCCGTTCTGTGCCAACCCTTCCGCCTCGTTTCGGTTGAAGCCGCCACGGTAGGTCGGGGGCCGCAGCGAGGCGAAGAGTTCCGGTTCCACCGTCGGCCGGGGCACGAACAGCGGATTGTAAAGGTCCATCTTGAACGAGATCGGCCGGCCGGAAACGAGAGCCATCTTCACGTTCGACCAGTCCTCGTCCGTCGGGTTCTCGACCACGGCCCAGCCTTGCAGATAAGGCTTGCCAGCACCGTCCATCACCAGGCGATAGCTCGTCTTCCACACCGGCGCCTCGACGACGTAGCCCACCTGTACCTTGCGCTTGCCCTCGCCATCGAAGTGCAGGCTCACGGCCTTCTTGGCACTGTCGTGGTTGAGTGCGAGCACATCAAGGGCCCGGCGGAACTCGGACTCGATGACGGGGTTGGCGAAGCGAAGACGCTGGATGTCCGAAAGCTTGACCGCTCGCACGCCGTCAGCGCACCAGAGGTTGAGCACATCCGCATCGATGGTGCTGTTCGTGCCCGAGGGAACCTTCTGCTTTTCGAGGCCGACGATCGTGCCGGAGAGCACGCCGGGCTGATTCGCCGCGGTGGCGTTGAGCGTCACTTCGGCTCGTTCGCCACGGGCTTGTTGCAGGATCTGGGCGAAGGTCGGATTATTGTTGAGATTGATGGCGAAGCTGGAGAGCGTGCGAGCGATCGGTTCGCGGCTGTCGTAATTGACCGCCGAGACGCGGCCGCCTCCGAAGTCCTGGAGGACCATGCTTTTCAGCAGGTCGTTGATGTCCGATTCCTGGAAGGTCAAATCGACGCGGGCATCGCCTTCGACCTCCGCGGCACGGGCGAAGTAACCGACCCCCGAGTTGAACAGCACCACCTGGCTCATGGGCAGGCTGGTCGAGGGCTTCAAGTCCTGAGCTTTGTTCGCTGCCGTGGCGGACGTGTGCTGGCCGAGGTAGGTCCCCAGCCCCGCTGCCGCGAACACTGGCAGGGTCAGAAGGAGTTTCCGATGACGCATGATATGGTTCCTTGAGAGGAAGACTGCAACCACCCTTCCAGACGATGCGGAAGGCCCGTTGGCTTGAGGATTCGCAAAAGTTACCGAATCCTTCGGATCTCGGCGGCTCGGCCTGCCCAGGTCAGGAGAATTCGGATCGTTCACCACGGGCGGTTCACGCAGGGCAGTTTAGCGTAACTCATCGATGGATGACAGGTTACGAACGAGTCGATTCAAGGGTTTCCGGGGTGCTTGCTTCGCGGGCCCTCGTGACCCCCGTTTCCAACGGGGGGTGCCTCCTCTAGATTGCTCGATGGTGTCATGGCCTGACACCTTGCCCTGGCGAAGTGGAATTCCTCTCATCGCCAGGAATCGGGACTTCTTGTCTCTCCACCCTCACGAGAACCTCTCATGTTCCATCGTCTGATGATTAGCCTCGCTGTTCTGAGCATGGTCGCCGTGGCCGCCTCGGCTGCGGACGAGAACCCGATCGTGCCGCTGGTGAAGTCGAAGGTGAAGGAACCGACCAGGCCGTTCGCCATGGTGATTGGCTTCAAGGTGAAGGCGGGCCAGGAGAAGGCTTTCATGGACGCCTTCAGCCCCGCCGTCGCCGCGACCCGCAAGGAGCCCGGGTGTATTGCTTACACGCTGCACCGTGACGGCGAGAATCCGGAGCAGTTCGTGATGTACGAGCAGTTCAAGAACATCGACGCCCTGAATGCCCATGCCAAGGAGAAGTACGTGGAGACCCTGCTCGGAACCATCGTGCCGCTGCTCGATGGCGCTCCGAAGGTGTCCGTGTACACGGTGATCAGCGAATAGTTCAGGCTTGGCTTGGACGTCGCGAGGATGATCTCGAGGAACCTTGACCCACGCTAAAATCCATGTGGGTCAAGGACCATGCGATTCTCGTTCAGACTCCCGCGGCCATGTGGGGTTTTTCCGTCGAACCCGCCGATCGCGGCATCTTGACGACCATGACGGAGCAAGGGGCGTCCCGCATCACCTTTTCGGCGACGCTGCCCATCAGAAGGCGTTCGACGCCGGTGCGCCCGTGCGTTCCCAGCACGATCACATCAATGCCCGCGTCCTGAGCGTATCGAACGATCTCACTGGCGGGATCGCCGTCGAGAAAGACATGGTTGACCGGAATGTTGGGATTCGCGGGGCGAATCGACTCCAACTGGTTCCGCCAGTAGCGACGGTCGCCATTCGCGGTGTCGCCCGACCCGGGAGCGAAGACGTACGCGATATTGAGCCGCGCTTGGTAACTCTCGGCCAGGCTCACGGCGTAGAGGTACGCCTGATTGGAGTAACTCGAGAAATCCGTGGGATACAGGATTTTCTTGAGGTGTAACATCGACTCACCGCGCGAGAGGTTCGGGGCCGAGGGCGTCCCATGCAATCTCATCGTAACAGATGGATGGGTGCGAATCCAGGGAGGCGGCCAGAAACCCCGCAAGGGGCAACTTCCGGCGGCGAGCCCCAAACGAGGCTTCGCGAGCTCTGGTCTTGGTCAATCATGGAGTCTCTTTCGAGGTGATTCTGCGCGAGTCTGCTATACACTGCGGGGAAGCTTTCTTCGAGGGAAACGCATGTTTGGCATCGTGCGCTGGATCACCTGGTTCTTTCTCCGCTGCCTCGTCTGGCTGAGGTACCGACTCGTATTGCGAGGAGTTCGTTCGGCGGCGAAAGGGAAGGGGCCCTTCCTGATCCTGCCGAATCATCCCGCCTTTTCGGACCCGGTCTGCGTGATCACAGCGATGTGGCCTCGCTTCAAGATGCGACCAATGCTGCTTGAAACGAACTTCGAGAATCCCTTGCTGGCTCCGTTCGCGTTTCTGCTTCGAGGGATCCGCATTCCCGACACGGACAAGGCGAGTGCCGAGGCTCGACAACGTGCCGAGGCGTCCATCGCGGACGCCATCGGTGCGATGAAGGGTGGCGACAACGTGATTCTCTGGCCCAGCGGCCATTTGCAGCGTCGGCCGTTTGAACTGATCGGCGGGGCGAGAGCCGTCTCGGATATTCTCACGGCGGTGCCGAACGCCACGGTGGTGCTTGTCCGCACCCGCGGCCTGTGGGGCAGCATGTTTAGTTGGGCATACGCCACGAAGCCCGATCTCACCGCCGGCATGTTAAAGGCCACATGGGTCTTGCTCTCGAACCTGCTCGTTCTCGGCCCACGGCGGAAGGTCACGATCACATTGGCAGCGTTCGGCCCGGAGCAACGACCTGCTCCCACTCGTGAGGCGATCAATCGCTGGCTGGAGGAATGGTACAACGCCGACTCGCCTGAGACGCCGACGTTCGTGCCGTACCACGTTCTGTTCGGGCCGAAGCAGGTGACGTTCCCGCCGCCGGTGGATGGCCGGCCGGCGATCGATCTCTCGAAAATCCCTGCCGCCACGAAGGCCGAGGTCACTCGCTTACTCGAGGAGAAGATTCGTCGACCGATGGAGGAAGCGGAGAACGTTCCGTCCACGAGCTTCCAGGATCTGGGGATGGACAGCCTGGAACGCATGGAGGTGGGTCTCGCGATCGAGCAACACTTCGGCTTCCATAGCGATGATGTGCCCCAAACCATTGGAGAGATGTGGGCCCTGGCGGAGGGTCAGCTTTCGACGGCTCCGCCGAAGCCGCCGCCTGCGGAGTGGTTCGCCAGGATGGGGGACCACGGCCCGGCTGCGATTTTGGGGGACACGGTGCCCGTGGCGTTCGTGGAGCGAGCCTTCGCGAGCGCTCTGGACATCGCCGAGGCGGACGACCTGGCCGGAGCCGTGACCTACGAGCGAATGCTAATCGGCGCCACGGTCATGAGCCGGCGCTTCCGTGAAATCCCGGCTGCAAACATCGGCCTCTTGCTGCCCGCCACGGTGACGGCGGACGTCGCCTTCTGTGCCCTTGGCCTCGCGGGAAAGCTGCCGGTCCTGCTGAACTGGACCACCGGCCCCGCCAACCTCGCCCACGCCGCACGGCTCATGAAGCTCACCCATGTCGTCACTTCAAAGACCTTCGTCGATCGCCTGGCAATCGTCGTCGAGGGCACGAAGTTTCTCTTCCTCGAAGACGTGCGCGCCGGCATCGGCAAGTTCGAGTTACTCCGAACGATGGTCGCGATCCGCTACTTTCCAGGGCGAACGAAGGCACGATTGCTCGCCTCACTGGATGCGGACCCGCAGAAGCCGGCCGTGGTGCTCTTCACGAGCGGCAGCGAGAAGTCGCCGAAGGCGGTGCCCCTGTCGCACGCCAACATCATCGCTGTCCAGCGAGGTGTGCTTCAGTCATTCCGCTTCACCCGGACGGAAAGCGCGATGGGCTTTCTTCCGATGTTCCACAGCTTCGGCCTGACGATCACAGGGCTGCTTCCCTTGCTGGCGGGTGTGCGCGTGGTTCGCCATCCGGACCCCACCGATGCCGCGGCGATCGTTCGCAAGATGGTGGGGTACCGCACCACTCTCGTTGCGGGGACGCCAACGTTCCTGGGGCATATCTTCGATCGTGCGAAGCCGGGCGAGTTTGAGTATCTGCGAATCATCGTTTCCGGGGCGGAGAAAGCTCCGGAATCGCTGTTCCAAAAGGCGGCACTGACGGCTCCGAGTGCAGATGTGCTCGAAGGCTACGGCATCACCGAGTGTTCGCCGGTGGTGTCGGTGACACTGCCAGGAAAGCCGCACCGAGGCACGGTGGGGCCGCCGCTGCCTGGAGTCCTCGTGAGCGTTCGCGATCTGGAAACGAACGCCCCGCTGCCGCATGGCGCTCGCGGCATGCTCCACGTGGCGGGGCCGACGGTGTTCGCGGGCTACCTTGGCTCGGACGTCCCGCCGCCGTTCCTGGAAGCTGAGGGGCAGCGCTGGTACGTCACGGGGGACCTGGGCGCGATCGACGAGCTTGGCGAGGTCGTCTTCCATGGCCGCCTGAAGCGGTTCCTCAAGGCGGGTGGCGAAATGATTTCCCTTCCCGCGCTGGAGGAGCCATTCGCGAAGCGATTCCCGGCAACCGATGCTGGCCCTCGTGTGGCCGTCGAGGGGATCGAGACCCCATCGGGTCGACGGATCGTGCTTTTCACGATCAACGAGATCACGCTGAAAGATGCCAACGCGATCCTGAGGCAAGAGGGCCACCTCGGTGTGATGCGTATTGACGAAGTCGTGAAGCTCGACGTGATCCCGATCCTCGGCACGGGCAAGACCGACTACAAGGTTCTTCGAGCACGCATCGCACCGGCAAGCTCACCGTAGGGAAACTCACATGCCCATATGTCGCGGCCAAGCTGAAATGGTCGTGATACGTAGTTTCTCCGCTGTGGCTTGATACTCTTGGCGTCCTCCGCCACAATACTCGTGTGGTGTCCTCAGCTTGGGACTCGACGCGGGACGGTGCCTTGTGATGATGCTTCGCCTTCGCGGCCCCATGAGCCTGGCGTTATTCCTCGGTGCTTCCGTCGCACTTGCGGACGATCCCGAACCGCCGGATCACGATCTCGTGACGGCAGAGCGGCTGCAACAGGCCTTGCTGAAGATGAAGCTCGATGTGGAATTCGGCACGATGCCGAAGCTGTCGCCCGAGATGTTGAAGAGGATGACGGAACGTCTGAATCCGGGCGAATTCTCGAAGCTCCTGGATCGTGTGAAGGATAACCCCGCGTTCCGGAAGATGCTCCAGGAGAAGGGCGTCTCGACTCCACCAAATCTCGCACAAGACCCAAAAGCGATGCAGGCGATCAAGGACGCCATCACGCGATCCCTGCCACCGAACCCGTCAACAAACCCCGAACCATTACAGTCCACGGGTCGCAACACGGATATCCGGGTTCCGGACTATTCCGAAGTCTTTCGCCCGGAGTTGGCTCAGAAGCTCCCGATCAAGCCGCTGGAGCGTCGCTTCGTGGACGAACTTCGCCCACCGGGTGCGAAGAATCGCCCGCTGACGCCGGAGGAACAACGCCGAGAGCGAACGGCCAAGAGCCTCGCCAAGGGCTGGGAACGCATGGTGGGCCCCATCAACGACAACCCCTCCCTGCGCAAGGCTCTGATGGAGATGGTGCTTGCAGGCGAGGATCTCAAAGGCTCGGATGGCTCGGATCTCTGGAAGTTCCTGGAGGAGAACGCCGGCGCCGAGAGTGGTCAGGACTTCGGCGATTTTCTCAATGGCCTGGACGGCTTTGGCAGCGATTGGAATTTCCCCAAGCTCGATCTCTCGGGTCTGGACTTCAGCGGCTGGAACTGGAACGGCAGCGGAGGCGGCCCGAGCGGCCTCGACTCTCCTTCCTCCATTTCCACGGGCTCTCTTGGCGACGGCGGGTTCTTCGGAGACTCCTGGGCACCCGTGATCCTGTTCATTCTGGTGGCCATCGTGAGTCTGCTGGTCTGGCGATTCTGGTCACCGGCCGCGGCGGATAAACCTCGCTTCGATTTCGGGCACGCAGGCTTTGGCCCCTGGCCTGTCGATCCACGTCGACTCGCCTCGCGCGAGGATGTCGTGAAGGCCTTCGAATACCTGACGGTTCTCCGTTGCGGAGAGGAATCGCGGACCTGGAATCATCTCACGATCGCGATCTTCCTGGGCATGCTGGCCTCCGACTCCACCTCGGCCGTGCAGGTGGCACGCCTTTACGCCCAGGCTCGTTACGCACCCGTGGCGGACGATTTCTCCACGCAGGATCTCGCGGACTCTCGCCGCCACATCTGCCATCTTGCGGGAGTTCCCACGGCATGATTGCCCGCTTCTCGCTGCTAGTTCTCGTGATGATTCTCGCTGTGAATCCGGCCGTCGCGGAGCCTCTACCGACGCCGAGTTATACGACGGATGGCCCCGAACTCTTCCAGGCCTGGCTGAAGCTGGCGGGAGTGATGCCCCTGAGCATCGCGGAGGCTCTTGGCGGGGAATTCAAGCCTTCCGAGACGATTCTCGTGGTCTGGGGTACGGAAGGCTCGCTCAAAATGCAGATCGACTGGGCTAGCGCGGCTCGCTCCGTTCTCGAGATCGGCGGCGCCGTGGTGATCCTTTCCCATGAGCCCACGGAACTCGGTGCCCTGATTGCGGGTCAGCCGGGTATCCGCATCACGGGTGAGAGCCCCGCGGGGAATCCGCCGGATGGCGTTTACCCGATCTCGTGGTTCGACTCGCTGAAGCCGCCGTTCTCCGAACTGATGAACTCCGCCGGGATGACAAGCCGACCGCTCCAGAAGCTGGGCACACCGACGCCGCATCGGTTGACGATAAGGAACCTTGCGGGGCCCTTGAAAGAACCTCTGGCGTACCTGACTGACCTGGGCTGGCCCTTTGCGATGGGCGGGGAAGGGCCCAAGGGAAATCCTTATCGCTTTCTGGTCTTCGCGGATCAGAACGTCTTCTCGAATGCGATGCTTCTGGATTCAAACCTCGACAACTACTGGCTGGCGTTGAACACGGTTCGTTTTCTCCAGGGGCCTGAGAAGCGTTCGCGATGTTTGTTCCTCGATCATGGCCGGGTGGTGGAGACGTTCCCGCTGGAGTTCACAACGCCACCGCTGCCTGACGTGCCGCTGCCCATGCCTGGCTGGCGGCAGTTGCAGACGATCGTGACGGATGCAGGCAATCGCATGATCGACCGCCTGGAGACGCAGGACTCCATGAACAAGTCGCTTCTGGGTCGAAGCGCGGGCGAGCAGAATCGGCGAATGGCCGGCTGGCTGCAAACGCTGGGGATGATCGCCGCGGTCTTTGCGGTGCTTTACCTGCTCCGTAAGGTGTTGAAGGCTCGACAGCCCCAGGATCCCGTGTTGAAGTCGCGGTTTTCGCCTCCGATCTCGCACACGCTCCTGGGCCGCCGCGGCGAGGAATTGTTGCGTCAGGACAATCTGATCGAACTCGCGCGAGCCGCCGCACGCGATCTCTTTCGCGAGGCAGGGGCTCCCGAGGCGTCTGGCTCCAGGGCTCCTCCGATTGAGTTTTCGCGAGGTCGGCCGGCGGACCTCGAAGAGCAGATCGCCCGCCTCTGGAGGCTCGCGTTCGGCAAGGGCCTGACGACGATGAAAGCGGAACGCTGGGTGGACTTTGAACGCACTCTGGCCGCTGTGAACCAGGCCCATGAGAACAAGCACTGGCGCTTCGCCGCCAACGGGAACGTCGCCACATGAACCCGCTCACGACCGCTGCGACCGACGCCCACGCCAACGGGCAGCCCCCCGTGCCGGACGCGGATCGCGCCCGCGACCTGGCCCGGCACGCTCGTCAACTTCATCAGCGCGTCGTCGCTGAGGTCGCAAGGGTCGTCGTCGGGGCCGAGGCGGTCACGCAGCAACTTCTCATGGCCCTGCTCGTCGGCGGTCATGTGCTCCTCGAAGGCGTTCCAGGCGTCGCGAAGACCACGCTCTCGAAGGTTTTTGCCAGGCTCCTGGGCTGCGAGTACCACCGCGTGCAGTTCACGCCGGACTTGCTTCCCTCCGATGTCACCGGCACGTCAGTCTACGACCGCAATGCCAACGACTTCGTGCTCCGCAAGGGCCCGATCTTCACGCAGGTGCTGCTCGCCGACGAGATCAACCGCGCCCCGGCCAAGACCCAGGCGGCCTTGCTCGAAGCGATGCAGGAATCCCAGGTGACTGTGGACGGCGCCACACTGCTGCTGCCCCGGCCGTTCCTGGTGATGGCGACTCAGAACCCCGTGGAGCAAGAGGGAGTCTATCGCCTTCCCGAGGCCCAGCTTGACCGGTTCCTGTTGCGAATCGAGATGGGTTATCCAGGCTTCACCCACGAAGTGAACATGCTCAAGCTCCACGGCAAGCCCGCCGTCGAGACGCAGCGGCTCTTCACGCCGGAATCGATTCTCTCGCTCCAGGCTGCGCTGCCCTCGGTTCATGGTGCGGACACGCTCTTCACGTACATCGCTCAGATCGCTGAAGCGAGTCGGGAACACCCTGACGTGATGCTGGGCGCGAGCCCACGTGCGGCCCTGAACATGCTGCACTGTGCCCGGGCTCGCGCCGTGCTCGAAGGCCGACATTACTTCACACACGAGGACGTGCAAGCAATCGCCCTGGGCGTCCTCGGCCACCGCTTGATTCTGCGGCCCGAGGCGGAGATCGAAGGGAAGATCGTGACCGACGTGGTGCGAGAAGTGCTCGCATCGGTGCCCGTGCTGGAAACGCTCTGAGCGTCGGAAAATCCATGGCGGCCCTGTGAAGAGAATCACCTGCAAATCCTTGATTCCTGGGATATGTCTTGCTGACCTCCCGCGGTTACTGGTTCCTCCTGATCGTCAGCCTCGTCGTGATCCTCGGCGTGGTCGCGGTGCCGACGTGGTCGGTGGCGCCCGCCGTCATGGGCCTCGCACTGCTCGCGTGGTTCGCGTACGAGTGGGTTCGCTTTCGCTGGCGGCTCACCTCCGCGATCGCAAGGCTCCGTGTCGAACGTGACCTCGTTCAGGGCGACCGCATCGTGCCCATGGTCTGGGCGGGGATACCCTTCCGCGTTCGCGTCACAATCCAGTATCCCTTCGGCTCCTCGGTGCCTTACGCCTTCGTCGAGGATCGCATTCCTCTTGGTGTCGAGATTCTGCAAGGCACCGGTGATCGACACTCCGCGTTACGGCCGGGCCAGCCTCTGGAGGTGGAGTACGAACTTCGCGTCGCCATGCTTGGAATGCTGCGGTTCGAGGGGCTTCGAGTTCGCGTCGTCGATCTGCAAGGGTTCTTCTTCCACCATGCGTTCCTTCGCGAGGGCGTCGAGTATCTCGTGCTTCCACCCCTCACGGACGACGAAGGACGGCAGCGAGCGGATAAACGCTTCAACATGCTTCCGCCGCCTGGCATTCACCGGTTCCGACGCCCGGGCACAGGCAGCGAACTCCTCGACCTTCGCGATTACCGCCCCGGCGACCCTCCCAAGATGATCGCCTGGAAGGCGTCGGCCCGACGCGATCGGCTCATCATCAAGGAGTACGAAAGCGACGTCCCGGTGCGTTGCGTGCTGTTCCTCGATGCGTCGCAGAGTGCGGTGATCGGCCCTCCCGGCGAGACGGCCACGGTTCGCCTGGCGACGCTGGCCTCGGGCGTAGCTCAGGCCGCGGCTGCGAATCGCGATCTCGTGGGCCTAACGGTCTTTGACGAGAACGATTCCCGCACACTCGCCCCGGCTCGTACCCGCACGCACCTTATCACGATGATGCAACGACTCGCGGAGACGGCGGCACGTCTGCCGGACGTTCGCCATGTGCATCCGGAGGAACTCTCTCGACGAGCGACCTACCTCGCACGATCTGTTTACCCCGAACTGATGACCCGCGGCAACAACGCCGTCCCGTTTGGACGCCACTGGATTCCGCTGCTGGATGCTCGCTGGGGCTGGCTCGCTGTCGCGGCGATTGCGGCCACGCCCTTCCTCGTGATTCAGAAGGAATGGCTTCGAGCCACCGCAGGGATTGCCTGGGCGACACGCCTGGAGGCGACCTCCGGCATCGTGCGGTTCCTCTCGTTCCTGGGCGCGTGGGCTTGCATCGCCTTCTCTCCCGCACTTGTGGCCCTGGGCTTTTGGTTCCTCTATTCCTTCCGCGGTTGGTTCAACCCTCGCTGGGGTGCGCTCAACCGCCGAAAGCGACTCGCCTCACTCCTCTGCCTGCGCGATGGCACCGGGGCCGCCGGCATCGAGCGACTCATTCACGACGATCAGGCGTTTGCCGAAGCCGTCGCGAAGTTCCTCACAGAGCATCGGCTCCGCTGCCCGTTCCCACTCCACGACGAGGATGGCCGATACCTTTTCCGCGGCGAGGCCAAGGTCGAGATCCTCGCGAACTCGCTTCTCCAGGCCGTGAGCCGGGCGCGAGACAACGAGTTGTACGTGGTGCTCGCGGACCTCGTGGAGCTTGGCCCAAACCTTGCACGGTTCTTGAAGGCCGCCCGCGTCGCGAGGTCGAAACATCACCAGGTGCTGGTGATCGTTCCATGGCCGGCGGATCTGGAGGAGCCTGCACCAAAGCCCGAAAAACCTGAGCGATCCCCGAAGGGCGTGACGATCCGCGAAGGAAAGTTGAAGGCCGCAAGGCGTGGCTCACAGCAATCGGAGCGGGAGCGACTTGAGACCTTCCAACCCGCCCTGCGTGCGGCCTTCCGCCAGCAATTCGAGGCCGCCTATCAGCAACTTCGCCGCGAACTGGCTCGTGCGGGAGTGACCGCCATTCGCTTGAACCCGGCCGACAGCGTGCAGGTGGTGCTTGATCGCCTTGACCGCCTCCGAGGACTCCGGACCCGACGATGAGTGATCCCAACTCCACGAACGACGCTCAGGAAAGTGCGAAGCCGCTCGCAGATCCCACCGTGGGCGAGTTGCTACGTCATCCCGAGGTACGCAACTACCAGGTGGCAGCCCTCGCGGCGCTGGTCGTTCTTTTCGGAATGCTCATGGGTCGTGGCATCATGCTCGGCGGCGCTCTCACCGCCATCATCGGCGTCGCCGGGATCTTCCTCCGCTGGATCGCGGCACCGGTCTTCGTCATCATCCTCACCACCTACTTTGCCCTGTTCCCGAGCGGCGTACCCGAGTTCGGCTACAGCGATCCCTTCATGATGAGTCGCCAGCATTTTCGGCTCGAAGACATGATCCTCACCGCGGCCGTCCTCGCGTATGTCGCTTCACAATACCGGCTCTTCGGGGTGCTCACCCAGTCCGTGCCCAGCGAAGACCGACGCTCGAATCTCAAGCGAGCGGCCATCCGTCGGCCGCCGAGTGCGATCCCGGCTCGTGAGATCGTGCCGATGTTCCTCGCGATCGGGATGGTTGTCGTCGTCGGCCAGGCGGCGTGGTGGTGCCTCTCGACGGTGCGAATCGTAGCCGGTGACGGCTTCTCACTCGTGATTCCGAACGTGTTCGCTTACCGCCAGTCTCCGCAGGCTGGGCGGTTCTCGCCCGCAGGCTCTCGATTCGTGTTGCTGGCGGGGATGGTGTTCTTCCCTGCGGTGCTGGCGATGGTGGTCTTCGCGTATCGCCGTTACCGAGCCTTGCCCCCGCTGGAGGCGAAACAAATTTTGCAGGACACGCAGTGGCGCGAGAACTACCGCGAATTCTCGCGGATCGAGACCTGGCGAACCTGGGCCCAACGGCGACAGAATCGCCGGAAGTGACTGTGATTTCAAGGCTCGCAGAAGAGTCACTTCGCGATGGTGAGGCCTGGTGGAATCGCTTCACGGCCCGTCGCAGCAATCCCCAGGGCCGCGGAGACGATCGGCCCCACGAGCAGCGAAGACACAGCGTCATCCTTTCGGCCGAGGGCTGGCACACCGGCGCCGAAGGCCACGATGGGAACGTGCGTGTCGTACGAATGCGGGCTGCCATGGCTGGTGCCCGAGGGGTACTTCGTCATCAGTACGCCACGCTGCGGAATCACGACGACATCGCCGCATCGATCGGGCTGATACGCCAACTTCACCTGGGCGAGAATCGCCTTGGCCTCGCGTTCCTGATCGGGGGGCAGAGGAGGCAGGGTGCCGGACTCGATCTGCTTGCGTGTGAAGGCCGTCAGTGTGTAGTCGCGGTTGCCCAGGAACTGGGCGGCGTAATCGCACACGGCGTCGAAAGGGATACCTCGCATCTGCAAGTTCGCCCGATGGAAGTAAACCCAAGGCCACACGTCCTCCGCGTATTCCTGCGAAGCATACCAGTGCCCTGGTTGATCCGCGGGGCCGAACGTCGCGTCAAGTGCGGCGGTGAGTTCCGTGAGCACCGTGGAAGGCTTACGGCGATCCGCCGTCGGGATCTTCCGGGATTCGGGAATTGGGCAGATGCCATGGTCCGCGGTCATCACCAGCGTGTACCGATCCTTGCCAAGCCGGGCGTCGAGGTGCGTGAGAAGTTCCTGGATGATGCGATCCGAGCGGAGCGTCACGTCGAGCACCTCCCAGGAATCCGGCCCCCACTGATGGCCGATGAGATCGTTGGAGGAAAAGGAGACGCAGAGCAGATCGGTGGCGCCCCGGTTGCCGAGGTTCTCGCCGGCGATCGCTTCCTTCGCGAAGGCGAGCAGCATCTCGCTGCCGAACGGGGAGTTCTCCAGGGCTCGATAGTATTCGGGCCCGCCGTTCGGGGCGTTCTTGTTCATCGGATGCGGGAAAACCTGGCCCTGGTTATAGCCATAGCTTTCGCCCGGGCCGGGATCGGGGCCGGCGAGTTTGTTGTAATCGAGGTCCGGGCGCAGGCGGTTCCACTCCTTGCCAACCCACTCGTCGAAGTACTTGCGATTCGCATTGAACTCGCTCGCCCACTTGGGCACGCCGTCCGCGTAGTACGCATCCGTGTGGAAGCGGCCATCGCGAACGTCGAAGCAGTACACGAGGGGCGGGTTCGCAGGGTTCATCTTGCCGCCCATCAGCACCGCGGCACGATCCTTGATGGACAGGCTCACAACCTTGCTCTGGCTTCCTGGCGTCGCACGCAGAGCATCGCTGACGGTGGCGGCCAGCAAGTTCTCGGGGGAGAAACCGTTCTCGCTGCCTCGCTCGGGCTTGCCTGCATTCGCCGGGAGCGGTGGCACGAGGGCGAACTCGCGGGAAGGTTGAACGCAGTAGACGAGCCGCACGCTGCGTGAATCCGCGGAGCGTTCAAGCCAGGCATTCTCGATGATGCCATGAACTGAAGGCGGAACCCCCGTGGCGATGGAGGCGTGCCCCGGGCCCGTGGAGGTGCAAGCATAAGGGATATGTGCATTCGCGAACCAGACGCCCTCGCGCTTGAGACGCTCAAAGCCGTCCTTCTCGAACACGCTCGACCAGCGTTCGAGGTAATCATTGCGAAACTGGTCGAAGACGACGAGGACGACGAGTTTGCCCGTCTCACCCGAAGACGATCCTGGACCCGCCACCGTCGCCGGGGGATCACCTGGCTTCCCCACAAACGAACGAACGAGGAACCACCCACCCGCCCCGGCGAGCAACACCAGCACCATGACGATCGCGACACGAGCGGGCTTCATGCTTGGCTCTTCTTTCGAGTTCCGGGGTGTAGCCAAGATTTCTGGGCCTTCAAAGCCGCTCACTCGCTCTGCGAGTTACAGCCTCGAATTGCGAAGCAGATTGATTCACAGGAGATCCCCCGCGCTCTCTTGATCAAGCAATCACTCGCGGAGCGAGTGGACGACATTGAAGACCCAGAGAGTCTGGATGCACCCGGATTCCGCGGTCCGAATTGATAGATCATTGATATCGACCTGGGAAGCGAGTTGTCGTAAATTGTAGTTGGATCAAACCTCCTGCCAGAATCCTGCCTGAAACTTTTCGCCCGGTCCGAGCTGGAACTCTCCATGAAGCTCCTTCTCTCCGCACTCCTGTGTGGTGTTCTGGCCGTTCCCGTTGTGCGGGCTCAGAAGCCTAGGGATCCGGAACAGGACAAGCAGCATTCCGAAGACAACCGCGTGGAAAATGGGGCGGAGCGATTGACGCAGCCAGGCGAATCGGAGCGGGATCGTTTCCTGAAAGAGGCGGCCAAGCTCAGGCCGGCCGATCCGGTGAACGAGCCGGCGAAGGCGGAGATGGACGCCCTCTTCGACCGCCTCGCGGGTGGGCCTGAAGAATGGACCATCGATGCGGCCCGACAGCGTGGCGTCCGTGATCTCTTTGAACGCGCCACGGCCCGCCTGAACATGACCGAGCCCTTCATGACCCGCACTCAGTTCCGGACTTACGCGGGGAACTTCCTTCGGCCCGAGTCGTCGCCGCCATGGCGGACGCCCGCGGATGACGAGGACCGCGCTTTCCGTCAACTCGATCTCAACCATGACGGCGCACTCGATCCCGGCGAGGCGACGGTCACCTTGCGAGAATCACTGGCCCAGTACGACGCGAACCGCAACGGCCTGATCGAACGCATCGAGTATGCCACGTACTTCTCGGCCCGTGTGGGCGTGCTGGCGAAGCGGATGGAAGACGCCCGCCAGGCACGCGCAGCGAAGGAGGCGGCCCGTGCCGGACAGGTGCCTGCGGCGACTGCCCCTGCGGCCACGGCTCCCGCGAAATCGACGACCTCCGCCACGAGCGCGAAGCCGGCTCCGATCGAGGCGATTCGCTTCGGCCACCTGCCTCGCGGGCTGCCAGAGTGGTTTGCGCTGTTCGATATGGATCGCGATGGGCAGATCGGTCTTTACGAATGGCGGCGTCGTGGTCGATCGCTGGAGGAGTTCTCGTCCCTGGACGAGAACGGCGATGGGCTGATGACCCCCGAGGAATGGCTGCACTTTGAACGCACTCACCCCGAGGAATCGGTGGTGTATGCTGCGATTCAACAATCGCCCCCCTCACCGCAGCCGCCGATGAAGTTCAAAGGGATGAATCCAGCAAGCCGCCCACGTTGAGGTGTTTTCGTGGGGACGAGACGCCGGTGCCACAGTCCCGAGAAGATCGACCAGCTTTGAAATGGCCTCCTGGCCTGTGATGTCGATCGAAGTCACAGCGGCTTCTTGAAAGCCTCTAACGCCTGCTTCATGCCTTCCTCGAACAGGACTTTCGGTTCATATCCCAGCTTCGTGCGGGCCTTCGCGATCGAGAAGTCGAGGTTCAGCCCCGCGAACTTCAACTGGGCCTGCGTAATCCGCGGCGGGGTCGGTCGATTCTCCCTGCGGAACTTTCCTTCTCGCTGGTTCGCCAGGACGCGTGCAAGCCAGATCGGCACGGGTGGGAAGCCACGGGGCCGCTTCAGCCCGAGGCCGTCCGCGATGGTGACAAAGAAGCGACGCTTGCTGACAAACTCGCCATCGGTGATGTTGAAGATCTCGCCAGTCGCGGCAGGATTGTCCGCGGCGAGCAGGCAGGCATCGGCGATGTTGCCGACGTAGGTCGTGTTCAGGGCGTAGCGTCCGCGGGCAATGTAGATGATGCTGCGTTCCTTCAAACGCTCGGCGATTCGAGGCAGCACCGTGCGATCACGAGGACCATAGACGAACCCAGGCCGCAGGATCGCGATCGGGGTCTCGAACTTGCGGTGGTACTCGAGCGCGAGCGTCTCCGCCTCCACCTTGGACTGGGTGTATCCATCGATGTGTTGCAGGGGCAAGGGCTCCGCTTCCTCCGTGCCGTGGTGATGGCGTGCCTCATAAACGCCGAGGGTGCTTACGAGCACGAAGCTCTTCAGCGGTCGGCCTTTCACGGCTTCAAGCAGCGTTCGCAGCCCTTCCACGTTCACTTTGCGATAGTCCTCGACGCTGCCCCAGTCGCCCACCTTGGCGGCGCAGTGAATCACGACGTCCACGCCCTCCAAGGCTGCTGGTAGCACGGCCGCGTCGGTGAAGTCGCCGCGAATGATGGCGACTCCCAGCGACTCCAGAAAGCGAGTGTCGCTGCCCTGCCGAGCGATGGTGCGGACAGGATCGCCGCGGCGAACGAGGGCTTCCGCAACGTGGGAACCAACGAAGCCGGTCGCGCCGGTGACGAGATAAGTTTGTGGCATGGGGTACTGTTGTGGTGGAGGCGGAAGTTCTGGCAAGTGGCGAAAGCTTCCGAGTGGGGTAGCGACGCGAGAACTCCCATGATTGTGGGTAAGGGATCAACATTTCCTGCGCGGTTCTGCGCGGTCTTGACATCCGATTCCCTCAAGTCTATGGCCGGGTCTGCCGCATGCGCTGCACCGGGGGCGCCGTGTTGTCGACTGGGGGAGAACCGATGACCGTTAGTTGTCGCCTGAGCCGAGGGTTCTGGCCGCTGCTGCCACTGCTGCTGCTGCTGGCAGGCTGCCTGCTGATCGTGCCCAGCGTCTCGGCCGCGGAATCGCCGGCCGGCAAGATCATCACGGACATCGTGCCCCTCAACAATAAGCTCCGCTCTCGCGAGAACATTCTCAGCATCATGCAGTCCCGTGCGGGCAAGCCGTACGACGAAGGCCTGATTCAAGAGGACGTTCGCAAGCTCCAGGGAACACGCTGGTTCACACCGGGCGGCGTGCAGGTGCATACCCAGCCGGACGACGCCGGCCGAATCCTCGTCTTTGTCGTCGTGACCGAGGTCACCAATACCGTTCAGGAAGTGGTTTTTGAAGGGCTCGAACACATCAGCATCGGCGAGCTCCGCAGCCTTGCCGGTGTTCGCAAGGGCGACCCGATGAACCCGCTCACCAACGAGCAGGGCCGGGCCGCCATCCTTCGCAAGTATCAGGATGAAAGCCGCTATTTCGCAAGCGTCGAACTCGTGGAAGGCGGCAAAGCCTCGGACACGCGAGTGGTCTACCGGGCCGTCGAAGGCCCCGTGGTGAAGGTCGGCGCCATCGAATTCGTCGGCAACGATCACGCCATGGCCGGCCGTCTCAAGGAACAGGTCGCGACGAAGAAAGCGCTGCTCGGTTTCATCGGCGGCAAGTTCAACCCCATGAGCCTCGAAGCGGACCGACTCAAGATCGCCGAGTATTACCACGGCCTGGGCTACCTGCGAGTGCAGGTCTTCCCCGAGGTGATTCCCGCGGCGGACCTGCACACGGTTCGCATCGTCTACCACATCATCGAGGGTGAACCGTACCTCGTTGCGAGCCGGCAGATTGATGGGAACAAGTCCATCGGCCTGGACAAGCTCGAAGCGTTGACCGCGATGAAGGCCGGGGATCGCTACGACGGCCGCTTGGTCCGCGAGGAGATCAAACGCATCGAGGACCGGTACGGCTACGAGGGAAAATCCGTCCACGTTCAACCGGCCCTCTTTGAGGTGCCCGAAGAGCCCGGGAAGGTAAAGGTCCATTACCAGGTCGAGGGCGACCGCGGCCAGCCGGACCGTGTGGGCAACATCTTCGTCGAAGGCAACACCGTGTCCCAGGATCGCGTGATCCTGAACCAACTCGATCTCCGCCCGGGGCAGATTCTCCAGTACCCGTTGATCCGTGATGCGGAGATGAGGCTCATCCGCCTGGGCATCTTCGACGCGGAGAATCCGCCGAGCATCGAAGTCGTGCAAAACGAGTTCGACAACATGTTCAAGGATATCCGCGTTCGCGTGAACGAGACCCGGACCGGGCAGTTCATGATCGGGGCCGGTGTGAATTCAAACTCGGGCGTCAACGGCAGCATCGTGCTCAATGAACGCAACTTCGACCTGTTCCGCTTCCCGACCAGTTGGGACGACTTCCGCGATGGCCGGGCGTTCCGCGGGGCGGGGCAGGAGTTCCGGCTGGAAGCGGTGCCCGCCACCATCTTCCAGCGATATTCGGCCACCTGGCGCGAACCGTATCTGTTCGACAGCCGGTTCGGCCTTACGAACTCCGCGTACTACTTCACTCGTAACTACGTCGAGTACACCGAAAACCGCGTCGGCTTCCGCACCACGGTGGACCGCAGACTCGACCAGTTCTGGCGGACCAATCTTGGCGTCCGCATCGAAGGAATGGATGTCAACAACGTGCCCGATTACGCCCCGCCCTCGATTTCCGACGACATCGGCCAATCCACCGTGTTGGGCATGAGGCTTGGCGTCACTCGCGATAGCCGCGACTCGTTCCTTTACCCGACTCACGGTAGCGTCTTCGACGCGGGGGTCGAGCAAGTGCTCGGGGACTACACCTTCCCCGTTGGCACGGTGGAATACACGAAGTTCCTCTCCACACAGTATCTCCAGCGTGAGGACGGCAGCGGCAAGCACGTGATCGCCCTTCGCTCGCAGTTGTCCGTCGCGGGTAACGATGCCCCCGTCTTCGAACGCTTCTACGCGGGCGGTTTCCGCAGTATCCGCGGCTTCAGCTTCCGCGGCGTCGGCCCGAACGAGAACGGCTTCTTCACCGGCGGCAAGTTCTCATTCCTGAACACTGTCGAGTACCAGATCCCGATTCTGCCCAGCGATAAGCTGTACTTCGTGAGCTTCGTGGATCACGGCACGGTCGAGACGAACGTGGACATCAAGAACTATCGCGTGGCAGCGGGCTTCGGCTTCCGCGTCGCGGTGCCCATGCTCGGGCCAGCCCCGCTGGCGTTCGACTTCGCTTTCCCGATCACCAAGGCGCCCTGGGACAACCAGCAGATCTTCAGCTTCTACGTCGGTCTGTTCGGCGGTTCCTGACCCGTGTGAAAGCCCGGCCGAGGCTGTGATGCCTCGGCCGGGCTTGAATACAATCTCTTTGTGGGCGTCACACCAAACCAAATCGAGTCGGATCTCCGCGGAACCTTCCGCGGCCGACTGCAATTTGATGCCGTCACTCGCGGCCTTTACTCCACGGATGGCAGTCCGTTCCAGATCACGCCGCTTGGCGTTGCCGTTCCCGAAGACGAGGACGATGTTGCCACGCTCGTGGCATACTGTGCGGAGAAGCTTATCTCCGTGATCCCTCGCGGCGCCGGAACCGGCGTCGCGGGAGAGTCGCTTGGCCCTGGTCTCGTCGTGGATCTCAGCCAGAGTTTCCGCCGCATCGTCGCGATCGGAGCGGACAGCGTTATCGTGCAACCGGGCGTCGTCCACGCGGAACTGAACGAGGCTCTCGCGAAGGTTGGCCGCCGCTTCGCACCGGACCCCGCCAGCAGCACCACCTGCACCCTTGGCGGCATGGTCGCCACCAACGCCTCCGGTGCGAACACCTTCCGCCACGGCTACACGCAAGACCACGTTCTGGCACTGCGAACGGTCTGGGATAACGGTGAGAAGTCGTCCGTGGGGCGAACGCACTCTCCCGTGAGCGAAGGCACGCGGGTGGCCGAGATCGTCCACACCTCGATGAATCTTCTCACCACCCAGCGCGAGGCGATCCAGGGTTCGCAGCCGCGAACGCCCTTCAATCGCTGCGGCTATAGGCTCCACGACGTCCTTAGCGACGGCGGACTCGATCTTCCGAAATTGCTGACGGGAAGTGAAGGCACTCTCGCGATTATCACCGAGGCAACGCTCAAGACCATCCCGCTGCCTGGCGGGAACTGCCATGTGCTGCTGGGCTTCGGCAACCTCGACGCCGCGGTGCGCGCCGGGCTGGATCTTCGTGATCTCGACGCGATGTCGTGCGACCTGCTGGATCAGCGGCTGCTGTCGCTGACGCGCGGAGGCCGCGGGTGGTCGTCGCTGGTTCCGCCGGGCGTGGGGGCCGCCCTTGTGGCCGCGTGGGAGGCGGACACCCAGCGCCAGGCCCTCGAACGAGCCGAGGCCGCGATCGCAAAGCTTCGGGAGAATCATCGACTCGCCGTTCTCGTGGAACCCACCTGCGAGCCCGAGGGCGTCAAACGCATCGTCTCCGTGCGTGCCTCGGCCGTCGCCGGGATGTACGCGATGAGCCCCGGCTCGCGGCCTGTCTCGGCCATCGAGGATGTGGGCGTTCCCGCCGAGGCCCTGCCCGAATATCTGACGCAAGTGCAGGACATCATGCGAGGCCTGGAAATCTCGGGCTCGCTGCTGGTTCACGTGCTCACGGGGCAGGTTCACGCCCGGCCGCTGCTGGACATGAATCGGTCCAAGGACCGCGAGAAACTCTGGCCGCTGGCAGAGGCCGTGCATGCCCTCGCCCTCTCGCTGGGTGGCACCGTCAGCACGCAGCACGGCACCGGCCTCGCGCGCACGCCCTGGGTCGAGAAACAGTACGGCCCGGCGGCGGCTGTCTTCCGCGAATTGAAGCGAATCTTCGACCCACGAGGCATTCTCAACCCCGGGAAGATCGTCGGACCCGATCCGAGCCGACCTGCCTGGCCGCTGCGTTCCGAGACCCGTCGCCCGGAATCCTCTGCCGTCCGAACGCAGGAGCCAGACGCGAAGGGGCGGGACTCCGGAATTCGAGACGCACTCGCAGCGGACACGCCCTTCCCCACGCCCCTGCTCGTGTGGTCAGCAGCGGACGAGCCGATCGCGATGGCCGGCACCTGCAACGGCTGCGGCGACTGCCGACCACGGGCGAAAGGGGAGCGAACCTGCCCCGTCTTCCAGGCCACCGGCATCGAGGCGGCGACTCCGCGAGCCAAGGCGAACCTCGTGAATCTTCTGAACGGGCCAACATCCGCGGAGATCTCGCAGGACAACGCCGCCGAGGTGGCAGCCCTCTGCGTGAACTGCAAGATGTGCCGGGACACCTGCCACGCCAAGATCGACGTGCCCAAGTTGATGCTGGAAATCAAAGCCGCCCGCCAGGCCGAACACGGCCTCGACTGGACCGACTGGGTCTTCGCGCGGCTCGAAGCCGTCGCCCTCACGGGCAGCAACTTCGCCCCGATCGTGAACGCACTTCTTGCCCGCCCCTCGGTTCGCTGGGTCCTCGAGAAAGTTTTCGGGCTCTCGAGGCATCGTCGGCTGCCGGCCTTCACCTCGCGTAGCTTCCTCAAACGAGCCCGAGGTGCAGGGCTCACCCGCAAGCGCGGAGTGCGGAACTCGGAATTCGGAAGTCGGAATCCCTCATTCCGAGTTCCGAGTTCCGAGATTCCCCCCTCCCCCGTGGCCCTGTTCGTCGACATCTATCCCAACTTCAACGATCCACTCATCGCGATGGCGGCGGTCGCGATCCTTAAGCATCATGGCATCGAAGTGTACGTGCCCCCGCGTCAGGAAGGCTGCGGCATGGCCCCGCTCACGCAGGGCGACATCGAGACGGCTCGCGAGACCGCCCAGCAGAATATCCGCATCTACGCCGACCTCGTTCGCGAAGGGTACACGATCGTCGCACTCGAGCCGACCGCTGCACTGATGCTGACGCAGGAGTACCGGAATCTCGTGGACGACGCGGACTCCAAAGCGGTGGCGGAGGGCACGATCGAGATCACCGCGTACCTGGCGGGGCTTCACGAAAAGGGACGGTTGCGAACGGACTTCACACGTTCCCTGGACGCAACGCTCGGCCACCACGTGCCATGCCACATGAAGGCTCTCCACGGGCCCATCGCCGGGCCGGCGTTGCTGTCGCTGATCCCCGGTCTTCGAGTGCAAGAGATCGATCTTAGTTGCAGTGGCATGGCCGGCGTCTACGGCATGCGAGCGGCGAACTACGAGAATTCCCTCGCCGCGGGAAAGCCGATGATCAACGAACTCAACCGCCCCGGTGTGCTCTTCGGCTCCACGGAATGCAGTGCCTGCCGCCTCCAGATGCAAGAAGGCACCGGCAAGCGAACATTGCATCCTGTGCAGTACCTTGCCTACGCCTACGGTCTGATGCCCGAGATCGGTGCCCGCCTCCAACAACCGCTTCGCGATCTGGTGTCCGAATGACGATCCGCGTTCATCTCTTCGCCAGGGCTCGCGATCTGGCGGGTGCGTCCACACTCGAGGTGGAACTGCCCGAGGGCGCGACGGTCAGCGATCTTCGTCGCGGAATTGCAGCACAGATCCCCGTGATGAAGACGCTGCTGGAATCGAGCGCGATCGCCGTCAATCATGACTTCGCGAGCCAGGATCGCAAGCTTGATTCGCTGGACGAGGTGGCGATCATCCCCCCCGTGAGCGGCGGCTGAGCGGCATCCGACGTTCCGTTCCTGGCCTCTGATGGCCGGGGGCGCAGTACGCCGTATAATTCCCGGACTTGCTACTGCTGCGGAACCTCCGACGACGAGCGAACCATGCCCGACACGATGAGCCCCAAGTACCGACGCGTTCTCCTCAAGCTCAGCGGCGAGGCCTTCGGACATGGCGGAAAGAGCGGCATCAGCCAGGACGAAACCGCGGCCATCGCCCAGCAACTCAAGCGGGTGTACGATCGCGGTGTCCAGCTCGCGGTTGTCGTCGGCGGTGGGAATATCCTCCGCGGAGCCCACTTCTCCGCCGCGGGCGACACCATCAAGCCTGCCACCGCGGACTACATGGGCATGCTCGCGACCGTCATGAACGGCCTCGCGCTTCAGGACACACTCGAGAAGTATGGCGCCGAGACGCGACTGCTCTCCGCCGTCCGCGTGGACATGGTCGCCGAGCCTTACATCCGCCGCCGAGCCATCCGCCACCTGGAGAAGGGCCGCATCGTTATCCTCGCGGGAGGCACCGGCAATCCCTTCGTCACCACGGACACAGCGGCGGCCCTTCGCGGGATGGAGCTGAACGTGGAAGCGGTGCTCAAGGCGACGAAGGTCGATGGAATCTACACTGCGGACCCGATGAAGGATCCGTATGCGGAGAAGTACGATCGCCTGACCTATGAGGAAGCGATCAAGAAAGATCTCCAGGTGATGGACGTGAGTGCCTTCGACCACTGCAAGAAGGGGAAGTTGCCGATCGTTGTGTTCAACTACAAGATGGAAAATGCGATCGAGAAGGTGATCGCGGGACATCCGATCGGAACGGTGGTCGGCGCGAAGCTGTGATCCAAAGTGACTCGCCGCTTGCGGCGAACTACACAGCCGGTTCCTCCTGCTCGGCCAAAACGGCCAGTTCCGTGAGCTTCGCGGCGGTGACACCGATACGCTCGAAGCACTCGGCCACGATGCTGTTCGGTGTGGTGAAGAGCGTGATCAGGAGATCCATGGGTGCAATCTGGGGGCGATCGCTTTCCTGGCAACGCGAATACGCATCCCTCAGCAAGCGGATGACATTGTCCGAGAGGAACTCGCGATTGAGAACCAGCGGCGGCAGCGTTTCCTCGAGATCCTGGTGGAAGAGATCTTTGAACTGTTCGAGTAGGCCGATCAGATCCGCGCCGAGCTTGACGGCCCACTTGAAGACGCCCGTATCGGGTGCGGCAAGAAGTCCCATGAAGAGGTGTGGCGTGCGAACGCTGTCCCAGTTGGTGCTTCGGGTATACGACAGCGACTCCCTCAACACTCGCTCCGTGGTCTCGTCGAGGATGTCCGGCCGCAAGCGGCCGCTGGGAAGGAAGATTTCGTGAGCGTGTGACGTCATTGACGATCTACCCGGGGGGAACGGGGCTATCGGTTCCACCGATTTTTACGCCTCGATTTCCATAGATTATGCCGCGCCCCCTGAATCCCTGCAAGGGAGCCTTCGTGCCTTCGACTCGACTTTTTCTCTTGCCAGAAGGCGATTCCACACCGAGCATAAAACTCGCGAGGATTACGAGGCCTGCCTGAGAGCCACGCTTGCTCCGTTGTGACTCCCCCCTCAACTTACTCCGCTCAACACCTTCTAGGGAACGCCATGGCACGGAATCGGATTCGCTCCTTCGCAATCGTGGTCTTTGCCGGTCTGGCAGTGGCCATCACCCATGCCGCGGAACCGGCCCCGATGGGCGAGGTGATCACCGTGGTGGACGGTGAAGGCAAGGAAATCAAGCTCACCGGCGTGAAGTTCACCCTGGGCGTTCGCCGACTGGCCTGGCTGGGCGAGGTCGCAGCACCCGCGGACGAAGAGAAGAAGGGGCCCTGGGGTTTCGAGATCCGCGAGCCCGATTCCACCACTTTCCAGAAGGGCGTCGTCACGCTGATTCCGCTGCCGAGCATTGAAGGCGTGCAGTACGACTACTCGAAACTCACCGCCGCGATCACCGTGAAGGGGCTGAAAGAACCGGTCGTCGGTTCCACGAAATACAAGGGATTCTGCTTTCTGGGCCTCGAAGGCGATGTCGGTGGCGTGAAGGCCAAGCTCACCGGCGGCGAGTTCTCCAAGGCCAAGACGGGACCACGCACCGGCTTCAAGTCAGTCGCCTTCCCCGGTGCGAAACCGCTACCCCCACGATCCGACAACGCCGCGACGTGGACCGTTCGCGTCGAAGGCCTGCCCGCGACCGATCCGCCGCACACCGTCCGCAACCTCAAGGCGATTTACCAACTCGCTCCAGGAGTAGAGTTTCTCGTGGATGTACTGTCTCTTCGGAAGGGAGATCCCATTTCGCTCGGCGGCGCGAAGCCTGCATCGTTCAAAAAGCTGGAGGTGCTGGCCGTCGATCCGAACAAGAAGTCGCTCGTGGTGGAACTCGATGGCGAACGCACGGCGATCGTACCCACAGGTGAGCACGACAAGAAGCCCGCGACGCTCCTGGGTTTCCTCGGCGAAGTCGAGTCCGGCTGGAAACTCTTCCCACTGCACACCGTCGCCAGTCTGGAGCTGGGAAAGTGAGCGTACGCTCGGGCGAGGTTCGCCACCCGCGGCTACGCTTCTTCTCAGAAGGCCTTGCAAATCTCACCGTGACCGGAAGCGGAATCGCGGAGCAGGCCGGTCGGTCGGTGTCTCCGCCGCGGGCCGTGGATAGCTCGTTCCGAGTCCGTCGATGTAGCCAGGCCCGACGCCGACGCCCAGGTTTGAAGTGAATCCTCGCCCCGGCGGGGCGGCCACGGGGTAATGATGGTAGGGCCCGAAATACCCGCCATCCCCGACTTGCAGGTTTCGGTATCGTGCGGAATCGCGAGGCTCCGCCGCGAAAGCCTCCAGCGACACCACGCCTAGAACCAGAGCGGCCAGTCCGAATCGTGTGCGGCACATGGTGAGATCGAGCCTGCGTTGCCGAGGGATACGAGAAGCGTTACATTCGCGAGAGTTCTCGTACTCATGGAATCGGCGGGGCTCATGAAAACCAAGACGCAAATCGTCCAGGACTGGCTGCCCCGCTACACGGGTCGGCCCTGCGATCAATTCGGGCAGTACATCCTGCTCACCAACTTCGCCAACTACGTCGATATGTTCGCGGCTCGCTTCGAGGTGGAGGTGCTCGGTCGGGATCGCCCCATGCAGTCGGCGACGGCGGAGAACATCACGATCCTCAACTTCGGCATGGGCAGCGCCATGGCCGCAACCGTCATGGATCTTCTCTCCGCCATCGAGCCGAAGGCGGTCCTGTTCCTGGGGAAATGCGGCGGGTTGAAGAAGGTGAAAGTCGGCGATTTCCTCCTGCCCATCGCGGCCATCCGCGGCGAAGGCACGAGCAGCGACTACCTGCCGCCGGAGATTCCCGCGCTCCCCTCTTTCCGGATGCAGCGGGCGATCTCCGAAACGATCATCCGTCACGGCTTCGATTACTGGACCGGCACCGTCTACACCACCAATCGCCGGGTTTGGGAGCACGATGAAAAGTTCAAGGAGTACCTGCGAAGCATCCGGGCCACCGGCATCGACATGGAGACGGCGACCATCTTCGTTGTCGGTTTCGTCAATCACATCCCGAAGGGGGCGTTGCTGCTGGTCTCCGACGCGCCCATGACGCCCGAGGGCGTGAAGACTTCTCGTAGTGACGTGGAGGTGACGGAGAATTTCGTCCGCAGGCATCTCGACATCGGCATCGAGTCTCTGATCGAACTTCGCGACCGCGGCGAATCGGTGAAGCACCTGCGTTTCGAGTAAGGCGAAAGACACCACTCGATGGTGAACGACGCGAAGCCGAGATCGTGGCCACAAGGTTCAGGCTTCATGCTGCGGAGAGGTCGCTTACGAGCTTGCGGATTTCCTCGAGAGCCCGGCCGCGATCCTGACTCGCGGTCTCCAGCTTCTTCACCAGGGCGCTGCCCACGATCACGCCGTCGGCCATTGTGTTCAACTCCCGGACATGCTCGGGCTTGCTGATGCCGAAGCCTACGCAGAGCGGAAGGTCCGTCATCGCCCGGAGGCGGGCCAGCATGTCGCGAAGCTCCGTCGGCAGGCGGTCGCGCTCGCCCGTGATCCCCACGACGCTCACCACGTACACGAACCCCGAGCACGCCTTCACCACACGCTCGGCCCGCTGCGGAGAGGTCGTCGGCGTCACCAGCAGGATCAACTTGAAGTCGCGATCCTTCGCCAGCTTGGAAAGCTCTTCCGCCTCTTCCGCGGGAAGGTCCGGCACCACGGCACCGCTGAGCCCCGCGGCCTTTGCCGTTTCAATGAAGGCCCCAACCCCCCGCCGATACATCAGCGAATACGACGTCATCCCCACCAGCGGCGTGTTCCACTTCGGCACGCTCGTCACGTCCTTGATCGTGGCGAAGAGATCCGCCAGCTTCAGGTGCTTCGAGAGTGCCCGAGTGTACGACTCCTGGATCACGGGGCCATCGGCGATCGGATCCGAGAATGGGAAGCCGACCTCAATGAGACTCGCGCCGGCCGAGGCAATCACGGGCAGAGCTTCGCGAGTGAAGGCCAGATCCGGATCCCCGGCCGCGAGAAAGGGCATGAACGCCTTCCGACCGGAAGCGCGGAGATCACGGAAAAGAGAGTCGATCGGGTTCATGGAATGCGATTCGGAGTTGGGAGTGTCACGGCGACTTTGGAGCGGAGCCATCAACCACGTTCAGAGATACTTCAAACAGACCACCCCGGCCACCACGAGGCCGGCACCGATCACGCGAGGAAGCGTCATCGGCTGTTGCGGCAGGCCCACGAGCCCGAAGTGATCGACCACGAGCGAACAGGCTAACTGGCCGCCCACCACCAGGGTCACGAACAGCGCTGCTCCCAGTTCGCGGATGAGAAGCGCCCCGGCGAAGACGAAGATCGCCCCGAGGGGACCGCCGATCCAGTTCCACCATTCCGCCTGTCGGATGTTCACCCACGAGGGCGTGGCGGGGCGGACGATCAGCATCGCCACGCAGATGCTCATGAACGTGCCGCAGATCGAGAAGAAGGCGGCGTAAAGAGAATCGTTGACGAACGAGCCACCGAGATTCGAGCGCAACCGACTGTTGGCAGGGGCTTGCATGGCGATGCAGAATCCCGCGAGGATCGCACCGATCATGAAGAAGAGCTTGGGCATGGTGGAGCGTGTTCCCGGAGGGAGATGATCACGTTGTATGAGGTGGCGAAGGCGAGTCGGCATCGCGGTGATGTCGGATGCGGTACAGCGTTCCCTTCACGCGGTCGCCGCCAGGTTCCCCAGCGCGGATGAACGAGGTCGCGACATCGAACCCGGCCTCTCCGAGCGACCGACGAAACGCTCGCGCAGGCTGGCGATCCGGGTCTGTGATGTACGCTGTCCCCTCTGGCGATAGCACGGCGTGAAGCAGGTCCACGAGCGGTTCGACAAGCCTTTCCTCGTACATGAGATCCGAGCCGATCACGATGGGGTACTTCACATCGCAGGGTGGATCGCGGAAGTCGAGCGGCCGGGTGCGAAAGTTGGTGAAGCCGTTCAGTCGGGCGTTTTCGGCGGCGAACTCCAGAGCGGTGGTGTCCACGTCGGAGAAGGTGACCCGCATGCCACGAGCGAGCGCAGCGATCCCCGCGAGGCCCAGGCCGCAACCGACTTCGAGCACCTCCGTGGGCGGCCAGGATTCGCGGAGCACGACTTTCGCCAGCATCCGGGCGGAGGGCCAGAGCGTCGCCCAGAAAGGCGTGTACCCATCGGCAGCGTACGCCGAGCGAACCCACGGGTGATCCATCAGGGCGTCGGAATCGATCGGCCGACGGATGTGGAACCGTGCCGGGCCAATCGTGACGACGTCATGCACCGTTTCGGTGATAGACTCTCGAGGCGTGGCATGGAATCGAGGCATGGCGAAGCGGCGGCGGCGGGTGGAGGCAAATCGCTATTCTAAGAAGCAGGTGTTGAAAAGCTTGACCTTCGAGGATGGAATCGATGCCGAGCGCAGCCGAACTGGCCGAGGCTTACTGGAAGGGCGCCGTGGACCTGCGAGCCGCCGTGGCCGGGATGTCGCGAGCCCAGCTCATCGCCCGACCGATCCCGGGGCGGTGGAGCACGCTCGAAGTTCTGGCCCACCTGGCGGACTTCGAGCCGGTCTTCGCCGATCGCATGCTCCGCGTGATCGCTCTGCCTGACCCGCTGATGTTGGCGGCGGACGAGACGCTTTTCACGAAGGCCATGGATTACCACTCCCGGGACGCGGAAGAGGAGCTGGCCATGGTCGAGGCGACGCGGAAGAAGTACGCCCGCATCATTCGCGGTCTAACGCCGGAGCAGTTAAAGAAGACAGGTGTTCACAGTACGCGGGGATTGCAGACGCTGGAACAGGTGATTGTGTCCGTCACCCACCACATCCCGCACCACCTGCCATTCGTACAGGAGAAGCGAAAGGCCCTGGGTCTGGCGTGACATGCGGATGTCAGATGCCTTCGATGAACCGGATGGCGGTTTGAGCCGCCTGTCGCAGGGCAGGCGAGCCATTGCGAATCGCCTCTCTCAAATCGGGGAGCACGGAGACGGCCTCAGAACCGATCCGGCCCAACGCCTGGGCGGCGTAGATTCGGGCCGTGTCCTCGGCGCTCGACGCCTCGGCGGGAACGGTGAGGGAGGTTGGCGTGGTGGGCGTGTTCCTCAGGCTTCCGGGGATTGGCGTGGCGTCCGCCGCTGCGGGAGTCGCATCATGGAGCTCCGCGGCCAGGAATGGCACCGCGGTCCGTGCTTGCGAGCCCATCCACCCGAGCGCCAGGGCCGCCTCGCCACGGATGAAGGGATCGGTGTGCTGAAGGTGAGCGATCAATGTCGCGAGCGCCACCGGGCCGACTTGGCTCAGCGCTTTCGCCGCCAGCCGACAGAGAACGATGTTCGTGCCTCGCATCGCTTCCGCGAGTGCGGGAACGCTCTCGGCCCCTTCAGAACCCATGTTGCCGAGGGCCTGTGCTGCTCCGGTGGCAGTTCTGGGGTCCACGTCCTTCAACGCGGCACAAAGGTGGGTCAGAGCGTTTCGTGCCAGCGGGCCCAGCTTGCCCATGCCCCACACCGCCTGTCGGCGGACATACTTATCCTCGTGCGTGAGCATCGCGCAGAGTGCCGGCAGCGCATCGGGCCCCATCTGCCCCACGGCCTGGGCGGCCGTCTCGCGGACTTTCCCGTCCTCGTCCCCCAGCGCGATCATCAGCGATGGCATCGCCTCACGCGCCAACCACCCCAGCCGGCCCAGCGATTTCGCCGCGTGGACGCGCTCGAGCGCGGTGCGGTGCTTCAACGCCCGGATTAGTTCCGGGAGCGGATCATCGGTACTGGTCATGCCTTCTTGTATCCGGGCCAAAAAAACGAGGAGGAAGCCCTTATCTCAATCTTAGTTCACTCCGGCCTGAACGCAAACTCGACGGGGCGATTCCCCAGTTCCCCTCGCCTTGCGTTTCGGACACAGCGTACACTTCCCCTGTGAGCAGAGTCTCCCTGTACAATACTCACTCGGTCTGCGGCAGTGGCAGAAATCTGAGGCTGGACGCTCAAACACCTCGCCGAACCCTCCTGAGCCAGGAACACGCGATGTATGGCATTCCAACGCAGTTGAGCCCCAATTCGGGGTTCGATCCCTCGATGGCGATGATGACCTGGTATCTCTTCATTGCCATGGCCGGCGCTATAGGCATGTCGTTTATGATTGGGCTCTTCACGCTGCCGCTGTTCTTCGCCATCATCTTCGCGGCGGAGTTGGTTCTTCGCTGGCTGTCCGAAACGGGCTCGCTGGTCTTCAAAGTGCCGTTGATCCTCTTCCGCGGCCTACGCCGAAATCCCCTTCGGACCTCACTGACTTACCTGGCCCTGTTCGTGCTGACGGCGGTGCTCGCGATCCTTTACAGCATGATCTCGTTCATCGGCGAGGTGACGCGCGAGAAGCAAGCGAACTTCAAGGTCATCATGACGGAGAAATACTCCATCCCCAGCATGATGCCGCCAGGCTACGAGGATCGGCTGAAGCGAATGATCGCGGAGATGCCGCCGGAACTGAGGCCGGTGAATGGCGACGATGACATCATCGCCTGGTCGTTCGTCGGAGGCACCACCGATCCGAACAACCCCAAGCCGGACAATGCTCTCTTCATGTTCTGCGTCGATCCTCGGAAGATCCCCCTGATGATGGACGGACTGGAGAAGAAAGATTTGACCGAAGAGGAGTACGCGACACTTCTGGAGAACGTGAAAAAGATGCAGGAAGACCCCCGTCGGATCCTTGTGGACGACGAACGCCTGCAACAGATGAACCTCCGCGTCGGGCAAAAGCTGAAGCTCTCGAGCCTAAACTACAAAGACATCACTTTCGAGTTCGAGGTGGCAGGCCTGCTGCCGAAGGGAAAGTATGCAAGGGTCGGCTTCTGTAGCCGGGCGTATCTGGACAACATGCTGAAGGCGTACCAAAGTTCGCACAACGGGGAGAACCATCCGCTGGCGGACAAGTGCGTGGCCCTGCTCTGGGTGCGCGTGCCGACGCGGGAATCGCATGAACGCCTCGCGGCAATGGTGGCGGACCCGAAGAATTTCTCCTCGCCCGCGGCGAAGCTCGAGACGGCGTCCTCCGGCATCGGGGCGTTCCTCGAAGCATACAAGGACATTTTCTTCGGGATGAAGTTCGTGCTCTCGCCCGCGATGGTGGCGATCATGTCGCTGGTGGTGGCGAACGCGATCAGTATCAGCGTCCGCGAGCGTCGCACCGAGATGGCCGTGCTGAAAGTGCTGGGCTTCCAGCCCTGGCACGTGATGGTGATGGTGCTTGGCGAGGCGCTCCTGATCGGCCTGTTGGCGGGAGGAATGAGCACGACCCTCGTCTGGGCGATGGTGGGCTCGTTCAAGTTCCAGATCGCGTTCCTGGGTGCGTTCAAGGTCCCGATCGAGGTGTTGGCACTCGGGCCGATGATTGGGACAATCGTCGCCTTTGTCGGCAGCATCGGTCCGGCGCTCTCCGCCAAGAATGTGAAGGTCGCCGAGGTCTTCGCGAAGACGGCCTGAGCCATCGCGATGTCCTTGGCTCCAGGAACTGACTCCGCGGTGACCCCATTCCCTTCAAGGGTCGACTAATGTCTTACCTGCTTCGCTTTCTTCGCTCGATCGGCCGGCTCGTGGGCAACATGTTCGTCCTCGGCCTGTCGCTGCTGCCGTTGACGGCGCTGCTGGTGGCTCTGCCCGCGGTGTCGCCGAACGAAGCGGTGCTCTCGGATACCGTGTCCCCGGCGACGACTCGCCTGCAACGGCTGCTGCGAAGGCTTGGCGGGGTGATGGCAGGCCTGGTCACGCTGCTCGCACTCTTCGCGTTCTCCATCGAGACCGTCGGCCGCTTGCCCCTGCCCTCACGCGGACAACTCGGTTCCATCGCTCAGAAGATCTTCGGCTTCCCTCTTGTCGACCTCCTCCCGTTCTCGGATGGGCCCAAACGTGAGGTCGTCGAAGGGAAGTCGCCGATGACGCCCAAAGAGCTTGTCGAGAAGAAACGCCAACTCGATCGCACCATCTCCGCGGGGCTTGATGATCCGATTCGCCTCCGCGAAGCTCAGACGCAACTCGACGACGTGGACCGCCAGATTGAAGAGATCCGACCGAATTCGTCACGGTTGCGAATCCTGCTCGATCCCGAATGGGGCCCGCTTCTCGGCGTGCCTCTCTGGAAGCTGCTGCCCACGGCGCTCGTGCAGCACTGGCCGTTCGTGTTTCTGCTCATGTACCTCCTCGACCTTGGCCTGCTCGCGATGATCGGCAAGGTTCCCCTGGCGTACAACCTCCGCAACCTTGTCGTTCGCTGGCGGATCGCCGGCCTCACGGCACTGGCCTTCACCGTCGTCGTCGGCTTGCTCGTCGCGTTGCTCGCCTTCGTCAACGGCATGTATCAACTCAACGAAAGCACCGGTGTCCCCGCGAACGTCTTCGTTCTCTCGGACGGCTCGACCGATGAACTCTTCAGCAACCTTGGCTATGGCGATGTCGACAACATCCTGAACGTGACGGTGATTCTCGATCCCACGGGTGCGCCGCTTCCCTCGCCGGTCCGCATCAGGCAGGGTCAGAAGAAGCCGGACGGAACGCTGGAGGTTCTGTCTCCCGGCCGGGACTCACTACAAAAGGGGGCGGAATATCTGGCCAGCAAGGAGATTTACTTCGCGGTGAGCCAGCCGGTGCCCGCCCGCGATGGCATGCCCGCCCGGCGGCGGCTGCTCAGCATGCGAGCGATGGAAGATGCCATCATCGCGGGGGCCGTCCACAACGTGGGCCTCCAGAAGGGCCAGTGGTTCGATCGCACGGGCGTCGTCGAGGTCGACACGCCCGCGGGAAAGAAGAAGTACATTCCCTGTGTTGTCGGTGAAGGCATCGCCGGCGTGCTCGGCGAGGACGCCAACAAGCCTCGGCTCGAAGTGGGCGACACCTTCATCCTGGGCGACATGGACTGGATCATTGTCGGCATCATGAAGGCGGAAGGGACCACGTTCGGCTCCGAGATCTGGGTGCAGAATCGCGACACCGTGACCACGACCTTCGGCAAAAAGGGCAACTACACCACACTGGTGCTCCGCAACGATGCGGAGGATCTCAAGGATGCGGCCCGCTCGCTCGAGGCAAGCCGGGCCATGGCTTACCAGTTGCAGAGCCGCTACACCCAACAGAAGTTGAAGGCGTATGCCGAGCCGGACTATTATGCGGAACTGACGAAGACGAACGACCAGTTCCTGACGGCGATCGTGATGGTGGCGGGAATCATGGCGATTGGCGGAGTCTTCGGAGTGATGAATACCATGTTCGCTTCGATCGCCGCCCGCATCCGCGAGGTGGGCGTCCTCCGCATCCTGGGCTTCAAACGCTGGCAGATTCTCATCTCGTTCATGCTGGAATCGCTGCTCATTGCCGCGATCGGCGGCGCCCTCGGCTGCATGCTCGGCGCTCTCGCGAACGGGTACGAGGCCCGCAGCCAACTCTCCGGCGGCATGGGCGGCGGCAAGGGCGTCACCCTGACGATGATTGTCGACTACCAGACGATCACGGCCGGAATGCTCTTCACGCTGATCATGGGGCGGCTCGGGGGATTGGTCCCCGCACTCTCCGCGATGCGAATGGAGATTCTGGACTCGCTGAGATGAGAGAGGGCTCGGCAAGCCTCAGCGAGCCGCGAGACGCTTGCGCCTCGCGGGTACGCCTGCGGAAATCTTTCATCCCACAAGGTGGTGGCGTAGCTTGCGGATCGCCTTGTACTTCTCGTCGCTGACTCGTTCCACGGTCGTTCCCAGTTCGTCCGCGATTTCGGGGATCGTCCAGCCATCCACCGTGAACTGGAGAATCGATCGCTGTCGGCTGCTGAGCACCTCGGCGGCAGCCCGGGTGAAGACCTCGCGATCGTCGCGGACGGTGTTCTCGGTTCGCTGAGTTCGAGCGGGCAGGTCCGGCGAGATCGCGGCAAACTTCCGGGCTCGCTGCGTTCGCTTTTTCACGGCGTCAATCGCTCGCAGGAACTCACGGCGTTCCTCGCCTTCGCCGTCCTTCAACACGCGAGTCCACTGTTGTGGCTCCAGGCGTTCGAGAAGGCGAGTCAGCACTTCCTGCGTGCAATCCGTCCAGCGGTCGGCCGGCAGGCGGGCGTTACGCCAGCAGGTCTGGCAGTAACGACTGATATCTTGAATCGCCTCGTGGCTCAGGTCTTTGGCAGAGGCGCGTCCAGGGCTGCCGGCCACAAGAGCCGTGCCCAGCACTGCGGCCATCATCACTGTCCGCGACCGAATTGATGCGGCGGGTGTGATCCGAGACATTGCGTGCCTTCCTGCGGGTCAACGGTAAGGAACCATATCCAATCTCGATTATACCGACAATCAGCCTCGCCGTTCTCGCCTCATGCTGAAAAATTCCTCCCCGACTGGGGTGCCCCGGCGGATCCTGGTCGACATCGGCGTGCACCGACCCCAGGCCTTGCACCTGACATCTTCGAGCCAAGGTGGGAACCAGACTTGGGGGGCCACGAGTGCTGTGCCGTAGAACTTTTGGCATCCTGCGGCTCCGCCGAGGTCTTTTGCAGGTTCCCTCAAATCAGCGAGGCGGGATCGAGCAGCCCGATCGAGGCGAAATCCGTCTCGACGACCGAGTGGAAATGCGGGCTGGACGCCATCACCGTCCCCTGGCTGGCCAGGTGGACCAACGGCAACGTCACCGAGCGGCAACGGCCTGGGATGAGCAAGCCGACGGGCTCGCCGAGGGCAGGATGAAAGCAGATCAGGCACTTCTTGCGAGTCTCGTCCGCGGATGCTGAACCGACAAAACAGGTCAGGTCCAGCACCGCGACTGCGGCGTCACGCCAGAGACGCACGCCGTGAACCTCCGGGCGCGATCCAGGGATCGGGCTGATCTCGCCCTCGTCCAGTACTTCCATCACTTGCGATTCGAGCAGCCCTGCCATGCGGGGCCGATGGCCGACGGCGTCGTCCCCCAGCGGAAAAAGGATCAATCGACCAGGAGTGTGGCCAGTTCGAGCAGGAAAGGCCATCTCTCGCGACGCCTGGACCGCCTTCGTGAGCGAATTCACAATACCCAGAGCGAAGAGGTCGAGCACCGGAATCAGCCTGTCGCCCAGCCGCAACAAGTGCGAGAAGTATGTCTCACCCAGGCGCGATGGCAGAGTCAACACGGGCACCTTACCCCCGGTGGCCACGGGTTGTATCTGGTCAAAGTGCAAAACATATCCGCCCTCCGGACCTGCGAGCAGGACGCAACGACCGAGGCCCGGGGTTGCGTCACTGGTTTCAAGGCCGGGAATCGCGAGAGTTCGCCGGCAGGGTCACAGTGTGGTCGCGGCCGACAAACCACTCGCTGGGCCCTTCGATTCGCAGGGCCCAGCCGGGAGCCGTCAACCGGCACGTGGCCGTCGCCTGGCCGCTAAGGCCGTCGCTGGCTTTCACATGAACCTGGAGTGAACCATTCCCCGGTTGCAACGCGGTCACGAGGATCGGCACCGTTACCGAATGCTTCGCGGGCAGGTCGCCGAGCGTGAGTTCCGTTTCCTGAGCGATTCGCAACTCGGGGGAGGCGGTCAGCTTCAAGATCGCGCCGTTAAGGCTCAAGGTCTCAACAACTGTCCGAGCAATGAGCGAGCCGACTCGTCGCACACGGTTGATTCCAGCGCCGACCCTCCCACCCCTTGGTGGAATCATGTCGAAAGCTGGAATCACTTCGTTCTCGAGTCTAACGTCATTACCATACTCGATTTCCAAATCGAGCGGTGACTGGAATCACGTCCGGTCACCGACCAAAAAAGCGTCGATGATTCTGGATCAATTGACGTGGGTTGAGACGGAAATCCTGACAATTGTTGATGCGCCAGCCCTCAGAGGCCAGTTTCCAGGATTCGAGACGCGGACGTTGAAATGACCGCTCGCGCCGATCTCGATCTCATTCGGGGCGTCCACGGCCACTTTCACCGCCTGGCGAACCACGGGAACCACCACAGCGCCACGGGAATAACGGGCGAGGAAGGCCGCACGATTCGTCGAGGGCTTCCAGTCCGGATCTTTTGTTCGCACGGTCACCTTGAGGGACAGCCGCTGCTCGGCTCGCACTTCGCCGAAGAACCAGACAAGCTTGTTCCATCCGCTTGGATGCCGGGGCGGTGGCCACCACTTCGACGCCTTCCGGGATCTCATGTTCCACGCGCAGTGAATGAGCGGTGAGCTTGGACGCGAGCGGCCGAGCATGGCCTGACGTGCACACAGCCTCGCCCGGTCCGGGCTCGACCGGGGCGATCCATTCCCCAGCTTTGCCTGGCTGGGAACTCTCCGCTCTGGATTCTCCAGGGACATCAGAATAGTCTAAACCCCAAGGGCGTGCGTAGAGGCTGAGCGTTCCTGATGCCGCATTACGTGGGCGGCCCTTTCCGCGCATCGTCCCGATCTCCACCCGAGCCATGGATCATGACCACCGCTCCTTTCCCGCCTCTCGCTCGCCGGCAGTTCCTCCGCGTCGGCGCCTCGATGCTCGCTCTACCGTGGCTGGAAACGCTCGCCCTCGGTGCCGATCAGGGGCCGCCGAAACGCATCGTAACCGTCTGCACGAACTTCGGCCTTTATGGCCCCGCCTTCTTCCCAGGCGATGCGGGCCGTGATTATGAGCCAAGTGAATACCTGCAAGTCCTCAAGGACTTCCGCAGCCAGTTCACCGTGTTCTCCGGAATCTCGCATCCGGACATTGGTGGCGATCATGCCTCCGAGTCGTGCTTTCTCACGAGTGCGAAGCACCCGACGCGGCCTGGCTTCCGGAACACTGTGTCGCTGGACGTCGTTGCTTCACGGCATGTCGCAGGAGCGACGCGATTCCCCCTGATGTCGCTCTCGACGCTGGACAGCAGCCCGCTGTCGTACACGGCGACGGGGGCGGGAATCCCGGCGATCAGTCAGCCGTCGCAGATCTATGCACGGATGTTCCTTGCCGGGAATCGCACGGACGTGGACAGGGAACTGGCCCGTCTTCGCCGCGGGCGAAGCATGCTCGATCGCATGACGGAGCGCCTCGCCGATCTCAAGAAGTCCGTGAGCCAAAAGGACCAGCAACAGATCGCGGATTACACCGAGGCGGTTCGCGATCTCGAGAAGCAACTTGTTGCCGAAGAGGCGTGGGTGAACCGTCCGAAGCCAAAGGTGGAAGAGCCTGCGCCGACCGACGCCACCGAACGAGCCGACAGCATCGGCCGGGCTCGCATTCTCCTCCAACTCACAAAGCTTGCACTGCAGACGGACTCGACGCGAGTTGTCAGCGTCTTCATCCGCGGCATGGATGAGAAGCCTCCGATCGCGGGAATCCACGAAGGCCACCACGGCCTCACGCACCACGGCCGCAATCCAGCGAAGATTGAAGAACTCAAGATCGTGGAGAAGCTGAAGATGGCAGCCTTCCGCGATTTCCTTGCCTCGCTCCGCGACATCAAGGAGAGCACCGCCAGCCTGCTCGACAGCACACAGGTCCTTATCGGCAGCAATCTCGGCGACGCCAGCGGGCATGGCACCACCAACCTGCCGATTCTCCTGGCCGGCGGCGGATACCAGCACGGCCAGCACATCGCGGGCGACCGGAAGAACAACACGCCTCTCGCGAAACTCTTCGTCAGCATGCTCCAGAAGTTCGGCGTCGAAGCGAACAACTTCGGCAGTGGTAACAGCACGATCGAAGGATTGAGTTAGTGCCCTGAGCCGCCCGACACCTGAACCCGTGTGGACGTCGTACGGGCCAATCGCTTCCAATATCCGTGGTGGATTCGCCCATCCCACTTCGATCTCTTAGCCGAAGACTTCCATGAACAACACCTCCTTCGCTCTCGCGATTCTGCTCAGCGCTCCGCTCACTCTTTGTGGGGAGGATGCCTCGACTTCGTTCCAGAAGACGGTGCTGCCGATCCTCGAGGCCCACTGCACCAAGTGCCATGGCGGCGAAACGCCCAAGGCCAAGCTCGACCTGAAAGGCGCGAGAAGCCTGGAAGCTCTTCGAGCCCAGCAAGGCCACTGGTTCCAGGTTCTTGAACGGGTGGAATCGGGGACGATGCCGCCCGAAGGTTCGTCGCCGTTGTCGACCGCGGAGAAACGAATCCTGACGGCGTGGGTGCATGGCGAGTTCACGAACTTGCTGGTCGAGCAGCAGCGCCAGGAAGGCCGCAGCAAGCTTCGCCGCTTCTCGAGGAACGAGTACGCCAACACCATCTTCGATCTCTTCGGAGTTCGCCCGGCCGTCGTTCGCAACCTTCCCGGCGATGGCCGCGTGGATGGCTACGACAAGGTGAGTGCAGCGCTGCCATTCTCCACCGCGAGCACCGAAGGCACGATGAAGATGGCCGAGGAACTGGTCACGAGCATGTTCGCGCCGCCGGCCAAACGCACGGGAAGCCACTACCGTCTCTGGGGCGGCTCGAGCGAGCAATCGGCGGGCCATATCCTCGAACTGCCTGACGGCACGATGGTTTCCTTCAACACCGACACCACCTCCGGGCCCCTGCGACTGAAAACGCCCGAGGGCAAACTCACCAGCTACGGCGGCGCTCGTGTTCCAGGAGTCCACAAACTTCGCCTTTCCGTCTATGCGTATCAGACCGACAAGCCGATGCTCTTCGGCATCTACGCCGGGCACACCGGGGCTTACCCGCAACTCATCGAACTCCTCAAGGTGCTTGAAGCCCAGCCTGGCAAGCCGACCGTCGTTGAAACAGAGGTGTACCTGCGCACCCGCCTCGATAACGACATCGCTCCTGTTAACGATGGCTTCCGCCTGATCCCCCTCGGCCTCGGCGTGCAGGTGCCGAAGAACACCCAGGCCAGCAATTGCAAAGGCCCGGGGCTTGCCGTGCAATGGGTCGACGTCGAGGAACCTGAAACGCCCCTGCCCGGCCTAGGCTGGCTGACCGCGGACTTCACGCCTGCGGTGCTTGACGCCTTCGCGAAACCCAACCTGACGCTGACCACCAAGAACCTCAAGCTGCCGCGGGAGGATCTTCAGAGCGTGATGGAGAAGACCTTCCGACGGCTTGGCTCGCGTCTGTTTCGCCGCGACCTCACCGGGGCCGAAGCGGGTGCGTGTTGGGAAAGTTACCGCAAGCGACTCGAGGGCGGCACGCCGTTCAAGACGGCCTTCATCGAGGAAGTCGCGTTGCTAATGACCGCCCCCGATTTCCTCTGCGTCCTGGAGAAGCCCGGCAAGCTCGATGACTTCGCTCTGGCTTCTCGGCTGTCGTATTTCCTCTGGAATTCCACCCCGGACGACGAACTCCTCGCCATCGCCCGCCAGGGCAGGCTCGGCGATCCGGCGGTTCTCCGCGAGCAGACCGAGCGAATGCTCAAGGATTCCCGGTCCCAGCGATTTGTGAAGGATTTCGTCAATCAGTGGCTCGGCCTCTCGGGCATCGACAACACGACGCCGGACAAGGATCTTTACCCGGAATACGACGACGTGCTGAAGTACTCGAGCGTGCAGGAAACGCAGGCCAGCTTTCGCCATATCCTCGAGAAGAATCTCAGCGTTCGCGATTTCGTCGCTCCGGACTGGGCGATCGTGAACGCTCCGCTTGCGAACCTCTACGGCATTCCCGGTGTCGATGGATTTGTGATGCGCGAGGTGCGTCTGCCAGCGGATTCGCCGTTCGGCGGGCTCTGGACGCAAGCCGCGACGATGAAGGTGACGGCCAACGGCACTCTCACTTCACCCGTCAAGCGAGGTGTGTGGGTCGCGGAGCGATTGCTGGGCATCGCGGTGCCTCCTCCGCCACCGAACATCGAGCCTGTCGATCCGGATACGCGAGGCGCCAGGACGCTTCGTGAGCAACTTGATCTTCACCGCGGCAAGGGCTCCTGTGCGGCCTGCCATGCGAAGTTCGATCCGTATGGCTTCGCACTGGAGAGCTTTGACGTGATGGGGAACTTCCGGACGAAATACCGGACCGCGGACCCCGACGCCGCGAAGAGGAAGGGCCAAGCTCGATGGAAGGACGGCCTGCCGGTGGATGCGTCCGGTACGACGCCTGACGGCAAAGCCTTCGCAGGGGTGCAGAGCCTTCGGAAGAACCTCGCGAGCCAGCCGGAACAACTGGCCCGCGGTGTCGCCCGGCATCTCCTGACGTACGCAACCGGGGAACCGACGACGCCGCTGGACCACGCCACGATTGACGCCATCGTGACGCAGTCCGCGGGCGAGGCGTATGGATTGCGTTCGATCGTCCATGGCGTGGTGCAAAGCGATCTCTTCCGCTCAAAATAGCCTCGCGGGACACTTCTCACGGTGCAACATGCTGGTCATCGACGGCAGCCAGGGCGAAGGGGGTGGGCAAGTTCTTCGCAGTTCGCTGGCGCTGTCCGTCCTCACGGGAACGCCAATTCGCATCGAGAACATCCGGGCGAAGCGCGCGAAGCCCGGCCTCCAACCCCAGCACAACATGTGCGTGAAGGCCGCGGGTGCGATCAGCGGCGCCCTCTTCAAAGGAGCCAGTGTCGGCTCGACAACGCTCACCTTTGAACCGAAAGAAGTTCGCTCGGGGCCATACCAGTTCACGATCGGCACCGCCGGGGCCACGTCCCTGGTGCTCCACACGGTTTACCTTCCGCTGGCCCTTCGCGGTTCCAAGGCCAGCGAGGTGGTGATCGACGGCGGCACCCACGTGCCCATGAGCCCATGCTTCCACTTCCTCAAAACCACCTGGGCGGCGTACCTTCGCAAACTGGGAATCAACGTCGCCGTCGAGATGATCCGCCCCGGTTTTTACCCACGAGGCGGCGGCCAAATTCGCGCAGTCATCGAGCCTTGTAAGGCCGTGAAGCCGCTGCACCTGATGAGCTGCCCGGAACTGACGACGGCCAGCGGCTTCAGCGCCGTCGCGGGCGGCCTCCCCGAAGCGATCGCCAAGCGCCAGGCACGCCGACTCAGCGAACGGCTGAAGCGCGAGGGGCTCGAATCGCATATCCGCATCGAGGAGTGGGAAGCCGCCAACCGCTTCGCCTCGCCGGGAACGGTGGCCGCGGCGACATTCCTTCAGGCTCCGGTGCCGCCGCTCTTCTTCGCCATCGGCGAGCGCGGCAAGCCCGCGGAAGTCGTCGCCGATGACGCCGCGGACGAAGCGATCCGCTTCCGGGAAGCGAATTGTCCGGTCGATCCACACTCCGCGGATCAGTTGGTGCTGCCTTTGGCCTTCGCGAAGGAAGCGTCCGAGTTTCGCACGTCCGAGATCACCCGGCATCTCACCACTCACATCGACGTGCTCAAGCTGTTCCTCGATCGCGAGATCACGCTCCAGGGCCGTGAAGGCGAAGCCGGAACGGTGACCGTCGGTGGGTCCGCCACCCGTCGAGCCGATCTTTGACCTACAATACCCTCATGCGAATCGCGCAGATGGTTCCCTGTACCGAAGCGGAAGGCCCAGGCCGACGGTTTGCCCTGTGGTTTCAGGGCTGCCCGTTGCGTTGCCCCGGGTGCTGCAATCCCGAGTTCCTGCGCTTCGAGGGCGGTGAAGAACGATCGCAAGAAGAGATGCACGACGCCATCACCCAGGCGCAGACCAACCAGGGCATCGAAGGCCTCACGCTCCTGGGCGGTGAGCCCTTTGCCCATGCGAAGGATGGTGCGAGCCTCGCGCAGTTCGCCCGAAGCCGCGGGCTCTCGGTGATGATCTTCACCGGTTTCACGATCGAGGAACTCCAAGTTCGTGCCGAGCCGGAGATCCACGCATTGCTCAGCGTCACGGATATCCTCGTGGACGGCCCGTATCGCCGCGAGGAACCGGACACTCGGCGCCGGTGGATTGGATCGCGAAACCAGCGGATCCACTTTCTCACCGATCGCTACCATGCGGACGACCCCTGCTGGCGAGAACGGAACACGCTCGAGATTCGCGTCAGCGGCCTGGGCGTCTCGCTGAATGGATTCCCCGGCGAGAGCGCATCGGCCTTGTGGAAGGGCTGGAAACGCAGGACACTGAAGACATGACCGCTGCCGCGACACCACCGGCTCGCACCCACGAAGTCTCACGCTTCGAGTATCACCTGCTCCGCGTGCTTCGCTTCTTCCTCGGCCACTTCCCAACGGATCAGGGCCTCAGCCTCCTGCGATCGAGCATCGCGGCTCCGACCTGCCTGAGTCGCACCGCGATTCGCCTGGCCGAGGAGACGCTTGCGAAAGGCTGTGTGCTCTTCCTCGCGCGAAGCGGGGCCTGGCGGAACGATCGCTACCTCCACGAGGGGCAGCCGATCACGGGCCGGGTGTGGGAACGCATTCCGCTGGCGGAGCGAACGCTGTCGTTCACGCCCGCGGTGCTCCGCTTCGTGGTCTGGGCCACGTCCGAAAAGCTGCCAGGCACCAAGGAGAAATGGAACCCGCCCGCGGAAGGCCTCACACCCGCGGATGAGCTATTCTTCTACCTCGCCTTCGAGGCCTGCCGGGCCGATCCGCCGCTACTGGACGTCCTGCGTCACCGTGAAGCCTTCGCCACCAATCCGTGGGCCTGGCTCGCCTGCCCCGCGGAGGTCGCAGGCCACGCCGAAGCCCGGCCGCCTTCCTTCGATCCTCTCTTTGCGGGGGAAAGGGCCGCGATCCTCGAAAGCCTTCAGCCGCTGTTCTTCCAGCGATGGCTGAACAGCGAACGGCTCAAGGGGAAGCAAAGCGACTGGAAGCAGATGCGTCAACAGGGGCGCGCCGAGTTGGCCTCGCTTCAGGCCTTCCTCGGCGCTGCGGATCGTGCGAATCGACGCGATCTGGCTCGCTTCGTGCTTCAGGTGAACGCGGCCCTGTACACGAAGGATCTGACACCGACCTACTGGACCGGCAGCCTTACAGCGCAAGGCCCGCCGCGCCTGGCCGATCGGCTCGACACTCAACGAGCGGCCCTGGCAGTGCCCAGGCAGATGGCGGTCTTCCAGGCGTGGGCCGAGCAGGCTCGCAACGTCAGCTACTTTGATGAAGGCTATACTGCGAGCCAGTTGTGGAAAGCGGAGTGGGAGGCCGCAAGCGGCGACGAGATCGCAGCGCGAGCGGAACGAACGATCGAAGCGATCGAGCCATTGCGAACAGACCCATTGCCGCCAGAGCCCCAAACCGGGAGTTCCTCATGAGCCGGGCGTATCGTATCAGCGTGAAGAGCAGCGAAACCCGCACTCTCAAGGCCGCGGACGAGATCGGCACCACGCTCGAGATCCTCGAGATCCTGCCGCCCGAGCAGATGGCCGGCCTGCTTCGCGGCGAACTCACGGCTCAGGGCTTCGAGGATCAGCCCGATGGCACCATGATCCGTCGTGATGGCGATGTCACCATCACCGTGGACCCGTGCAGCGGCGAGGTGACCGTGAAGGCCGAAGCCGCCGGCGAGGTGAATGCCGAGGCTCGACAGAACTCCACCGGCTTCGACGACATGGGCCCCACCGAGGAGATGATCCGTCGCCAGATGAAGGAGCAACTCCATGGCGACCTGGAAAAGAAGTTCGACACCGCCCAGCAGAAATTGCAGCAGCAAGCGACCAAGGAACTTGAACAGCACCTGCAAGACTTGCAGCCAGAGATCGCCAAGATCCTCAACAAGGTGACTCGCGAGGCCCTGAAGCAGAAGGCCGCACAGATGGGCGAGATCAAGGAGATGAGCGAGAACGAAACGACCGGCGAGTTGACCATTAAACTGGAAGTGTAAATCAGCAGCGAAGGCCCGGTGGTGGACGCCGCCATCGTAAAATCTCCTGTACGCCCATCGGACTGTCGGCAACCATTCCTGGAGTCTTGACGACCGAATGAGCATCACCATCCCTGAGAAAGACCTGCCCGCGAGCCTCACCCAATCCGAGGCGGTGGAGGCGGCGTATCCGGGTGAACTCGCGGAGATTGTCAGCAGCCTGGTTCGCAAACTTCCTGTGCTCGTCGAGTGCGACAAGGAACTCGCTCCGTGGATCTACATGAGCGTTCGTGATCGCCTCAAACGCTCGAAGATGCAGGCGGTTCCCATCAACGGCTTCCAGGCGAAAGAGGCTTCTTCCGGCGGCGTGCCTCTCGGCTTGATGGGCACCATGATCGCCCAGCTTCGCGAAGCCGTCCGCGGCGGCGTCGCCGAGCAGCGAGTCGTCGTTCTGCAACACCTCGATCTTCTCACCACCAGCCAGGGCGGGCTCACCGGCGAGGCCCGCGAGGTCATTCCGCTGCTTTACGAGAACCCCGAGATCGTCTGGCTTGGCTTCAAAGATCCCTCGTTCCCGTTGCCAAAGGTGATCGAGAATCTCTTCACCCACTGGGTCAGCCTGCTCGGCACCCCTCGGAATCGGCTCAAGCACCTCATCACCCAGAAGGAGAGCCGGAAGTTCGGTCGCGATTTCTCCCCCTGGCAGCTTTACAAGTACATTTCCGGCCTCAATGCCGTCCGCCTTCGCAAGCTGCTCAGCACGCTCGAAGGCGAGGATTTCCCGGCGGATCCTCGTCGCGCCTTCCTACAACTTCGCACGGCGACCGTGGCCGGCGAACTCGAAGTGCCGAACATTGACCTCGATGCCGACATCGGCGGATACGCCAAGGTGAAACAGCGGCTGCGAGCCGAGATCCTGGACGTGCTGGCGAAGCGGGACCGTTCCGCGGACCCCGACGAAGTGAACCGCCTGGAGGAACTCATCCCTCGCGGCATGATCTTCTGGGGCCCGCCGGGCACTGGCAAAACCTACTTCGCCAAGGCCATCGCCACGGCCATCGGGGCCGCCATCACGGTCATCTCGGGTCCGGAACTCAAGTCGAAGTGGGTCGGCGAAAGCGAAGAGAATCTTCGACAGGTTTTCCACCGTGCCCGGCAGTCGGCTCCGTCCATTATCGTCTTCGACGAGCTCGACTCCTTCGCCACCGCCCGCGGCACTTACACCGGCAGCGGTGTCGAGCACAGCATGGTGAACCAGCTTCTCACCGAGATGGACGGCTTCCACAAGGATGAACTCGTCTTCGTCGTGGGCACCACCAACTTTGTGGAATCGCTTGATCCTGCCCTGCTTCGACCGGGCCGGTTTGAGTTTCACCTCCACATCCCTTACCCGGACGAAGCGGATCGCCGGGCGATCCTCAAGATCTACGATCGCAAGATGCACCTCCAGTTCAACGACGAAGCTCTGGAATACGCCGTGCGACGAACCGGCGACCAGTATCAAACGTCCACCGGCACGCCCTACAGCGGCGACCACCTCAACGCCCTGTGCCGTTCTGTCGCGAGGCTAAGGCTTCGCGAAGACATCAAGGGCGAGACGACACCGAAACTCGTCGAGCGCGGCCTCACGGAGTTCGACGATAAGCTCGAAGTCTCCGACAAAGACGCTGTCATGGTGGCGACTCACGAGGCTGGGCACTTCCTCTGCTCGATCTTCTGCGAACACCACCCGCCGCCTGAAAAAGTGACGATCCAGAGCGAGATGCCCTGGGCTCCGTTCTTCACGCAGTTCAAGCATGAGAAGCGGAAGATCGGTTACACGCGAAACGAACTCCTCGACATCCTCTGCGTGCTCTACGGCGGCATCGAGGCCGAGCGCGCCCTGCTGGGGGATGTGTCCACGGGGGCGAGCAGCTTTGGCGATCCCCGCTCCGATTTGAGCCGGGCAAGTGCGCTGGCCAGCGACTTCGTCGAGGCCTGTGGCATGAGCAGCCTTGCAGCGCCGCTGCGGACGTTCCGCGACCGCGAGGGTAAACGCGATGTGCTTTCAGGCTCTCAGGCCGAAGCGATCGATCGCCAGGTGAACACGCTGATCGTGGAAGCACAGGCACGGGCCGCGGACATGATCGCGAAACACCGCGACGAACTGGTGCAGGTGCGAGACGAGCTTGTGGAGAAGAAGACGCTGGAGCCCGCGCGCGTCGCGGAGATCGTGGCGCAGCTGCGAGGGAATTCCTAGCCGCTTGCCGCTTACCGCTGTAACTGACGATGACTCGTGACGAACGAGTTGCTGTCGCTTTGTCCTTCAGAGACTTCTGATCGATCGACTCAGCACTCGGAAGCAAACGGCTCCCATTCAAGGACCAGTCCATGGCCGAACTCCTGATCCTCCTTCGCCGCGATCCGCAGACCGGCAAGCAGAACATCATCGTGAAGCTCGACTCCGATCCGGACGCACTGCCGATCGAGCACGAGCAACTGCACCGCCGACTCGTTGAGAAGCTCGTGGGCAAAGGCCTGAATCCCGAGGATCTCGGCGAGGTGATCATCGAACGCGAACCCGAGGCCCCGACCGCAACGCCCACGGCGATCGAAGAGCCACAGGCTCAGAAATCCGCACACAAGGGATGACATCGTAGACTTTAGTCATGATCCTTCAGTTCCCCGATCTTGATACGCTCCACCTCGTGCTCGCGGGCCACGTTGTCGAACCGGCCGTAGTTCTCGCACCGGCCACCCTCAGCTTCGATGCGGAGGGCCGGCCCGCGATCGAACCGGGCGTTGACCCCTCGAAGGCCGCACTCGAGAATCTCAAAAAGCTCGGCATCACTCGCCCTCGAAAGCATCCCGGCGCTGCGATCGAATCCCTTGCCACCTGGCTGCAAGCCCTGCCGCTTGTTCGCGACTCGGCCACGCCGATGCTCTCCGCACAGGCACCGGTGCTCTTTGAACTCACGAACGCGGACGACCTGCCCACGCTCGTTCGCGAGATACTTCGCCTGGGCAACGACCGCCAAAGTTATCGCTGGATCGCGGACCCTGCGAACCCCGATCAACCTCGCGTGCTGCTTCGCGTGATCGGGCCGCCTTACTACACGCTCCTTCGCGCGCTCGATCGCGATTCTTCCCGCAGCGTTCGTGGGTACCTCGAGCGATCACCACGGGTGTGGGTCGAGATCGGATCCACACATCCGTTTGCCGGGCAGGTCCGCGTCGCGGAGGGGCAGAGCGTCCTCCTGCGTTCGCCAAGAAGCTGGCAGTTCCTTGACGATGCACCGTTTCACGACGTCTACGATCTTCTGCGATTTGAACTGCCTTCGCACCAAATCGCGTGGGAAGCGTCCACAAACCCCACGAGGATCGAGGTTCCGCTTCGCCTGGCTTTGGGAAGCGCTTTGGATGTTCCCGAGTTCTGGGTGCTCCGTGACAATCCGATCGATCAACTCGATTCCTTCGTGCGTGACTCGGTCGATTCGCTCGTGTCACGACTGATGTTTTCGATCGCCACGGATGATCGTGGGAACACGCTGGCGGTGCTGCGAACGAGGCCCTCCAAGCATGCCCCGCCGATTCTGAGCTTCGAGAACGCCATCGGCTTCAAGCAGTACTACAAGCTGCCGAACCTCTACGTTCCCGTGAGCCGTCGACTCCATCCGCAGATGCGCCGCGATGCCGTTCGGCATCTCCTCGCGAACGATCCGGAGCGTGTGGTGTGGCTGATGCCCACGGGAGAGTCGGCAGCGTTCACGCCGATGAGCCTGGCGGACGGTGCATTCCGTGCGCTCGAGGACTGGGTCGATTACGTGATCGATCGGGAACAGGAGCCGCTTGCCGCGTGGATCGAGTCGACTCAATTCGAGTTTGATTCCTTCATCTGCAAGGATGGTGAGTCGAGGCCACCCACCGATCCGGGTGTGGGCAAGGCCCCCATGCCCCGTGAGGTAAAGCCGGAGGTGTTACCCAGCGACGCACCCTCCGCTCTTGCACCCACGGATCCGCTCGCGAGTTCGCCGTCGCGAGCGGATCCGTTCAAGCCTCGCGAGCAAGATCCAGGTGAGTGGCGGAAGAAACGGAAGGCGATCGAGGACGAATTCCTCAGCCTCGAAGGCACACTTGATTCGCAAGCTCGGCAGGTGCTTTGGCCCTCGCTTGCGGCAGCGAATGCCGGGGCCGGCGATGCGACGGAGGCTTCAATCTGTTGGCTTAATGCGATTTGGACGATGGACGAACCACTCGCAGAGTGGGTGGCCGGGTGGGCTCGCAGCGAACGGCCAGACGCACACATGCCGATGACCGCCGAGGAGTTCGATCGCCGGCTCAGGCAGGAAAACCCCACGCCTGGCGATGCACGTGCCCTGTCAGCAGGGTTCCTCGAACTCGCAGTTTTGCCCTTGCGGCCCGAATGGTTGTCGTCGCGATTGCCGACCTTGCAGGACTATCTCGTGGCGAACGAACGCCTGCTGCCCCTCCGCGCGGCCTGGCTTGTCGGCCTCCGAATCGCTCATCTCACGGGCTCGGATCTTCTCGGCCTCGCGCGTCTGCGCGATCGGCTCCTCCAGCGTTTGCTCGAAGTCGGACTCAGCCCGGAGCGTGATCTCCCCGGCTTTCTCCGCTATTCCGACTCGCGAAACATGGATCGCCTCCGTGCTGTGAAGGACAAGATCCTTGACCTCCACGCCGTCGTTCGCAAGTGGACCGAGCACATCCCGGTGAATTTGCCGTACATCGATCTGGAGTTCGCATTCGCACTTGCCCGCCTTGGAGAAGTGGAGGAAGCTCGCCATCAACTCGAGGCGGCCCGCAACGCTCTGCAAGTGGCGATCCCTTTGAGCGGGGACATTCCCATCAAGCTAGCCGTGGTGAAGAACGCCCTCTTCACCGCGTTCGAGCACCGAATTGAAGAAGCGATCGCCGGTCGGCCGCACAGGGGTTCACTGCCTCCGCAAGTGCAGACTGTGATCGAGGCGTTCGCTGCGAAGAGTCGGAGCAGCCAGATGCGGACGGCCTTTTCGGAAGCGGATTACACGATCGCGAAGCTACGCCAGCATTCGCAGGTCCTTGAACCTCAGGAACGGCTCAACGCGTACAGCAGCATCACCCGCAAGAGCGATCCTTTCGAGGATGAACTCGCGAGCCTGGGCGACATTCGCGATGTCGATCGACTCGCGACGCAGGTTCGCAAGCTCTATCAGAACGGAGTCGCCGGCCGTCGGCCCGAAGCTTCGCGCGTCCCGCTGCTGCGTGCCGCCCTGCCTCTGGCTCCGCGCGTCGGTGAAGCGTTCGTCGAGGAACTGCTTGACCTCACGTCGGCCTCGCTCACAGCGGCCGAAGCCGCTGGCAAGGGAGCCGAGTCTCAGGATGATCTTCGTGATCAGGGTGAACTGCTGGAGCGGTCCCTGCAACTGGCGGGACTCTACGAGCGACATGAGTGGGTGCCGAAGCTTGTCGATCGCTTTCTGGCTCTGGTGCTTAGCAAGTCCAAGGACGAAACTCGCTTTGAACTGATCCACCGCGTGACCGCCCACTGCCTGCGAAGCCTGAAGAAGTTCCACTTTTCCGGTGAGATCGATCGCTTGCTTGGTCGGTTGCAGACGGACGTGATTCGAAGCACGAGTTCCGCGGAGCTTCGCAGGCGTTACCCGAGCGACACCATGGGCAAAACTTGGTCGCAGGCCTTGCAATCGCTGGTGCACATCGCGGGCGGATGGCTGATGTACGGCGTGGCCGAGAAGGCCGTTCCCATCCTTGATGAAGCTCGCTCGGCCCTGATCGGCAAGGCCGCCGTGGCGATCTCGCCCCAGTATTACGCCGGGCTTGCGAGCGCCTACATCAGCGCGATTGGCCATGGTCCGTTCCAGTCCGGCATCGAGCGGCTCTTGGAATTCTTCCAGTCCATGGACCGCACCAGGATCACGAACACGACAAGCACGGCCGCGAGTTTCTCCCGGCATCACCTGGAAATGGTCGAGGCACTCGTCTGGTCACTGGTGAGTGACGATTTCGTCCACGGCCAGTCCGGTCGCCGCTGGCTGGACGACGACGAGTACCTCGTTCGCCGACGGATCCATCGCGACCTTCGGCGCGTGTTGGAGTAAAGTGCTTCGCCTGATCGATCCGTGACCTTCCACCGCCCACGCGAAAACTACCGGGGACGCTCCGCGTGAGCTTCTTCCTTCGATTCGCCTTGATGTGGTCGACAATTCCCCGATTCGAATTTCGAGTTCCTCCGCTACTGGCCATCGTCTGGCAGCAGTTCCCACTTCTCGCCGAAGAAGCCAGCCTGGACGATCTTGCCGGGGTACCGGAAGTTCGGAGGCGTGGTGACATCCACGATCGCGTAGTCCGGCAGCATCGGCACCTGGCGGGCGTTGTTCAGGTAGGCATATTCGCGGAACGTGAAGCCGCTGTTGAGCACCACATACTTCTTCGGGTTCAGCGGGTTCGGGTAGATCATCACCGGCACGTGCGTCCCCGCGGGGTAGGTCTTGCCGCCAATGGTGACGCTGTCCTTGCCCCACTGGATCGGAAGCTTGCCGGCGATCTTCGCCAGTACGGCGTTACTCGAAGGATCGCCCCACAGGATCAGGTTGCTGTTGGCGATATCCGCATCGGTGATGTCCTTGTCCGCCTTCACGATGGCGTCGCCACGGAAGTGCTTCCGCCAGTGCTCGACCGCATGCTTCATCTCGCCCTGTACGAACGACTCGACCTTCTCATTCGACGACTTCCCAGAGGGCGACACCATCACGAAACGATCCATGAGGGCATCATCAATGGGACCCTGAAGGCCTGGCTTCTTGACGAGTTCGTCGGACTTGCGAGGAGCAGGTTCCCACTTGCCATTCACCTTGCGATAAAGAGCGTAGACCTGGCTATCGGTTCCGAGCGGAATTTCGAGCTTCGTACCATCGATCACCACATGCCGAGGAGGGTTCTTCATGATGAACTCGGGCGCTCCCCACAACGTCAATCGACTGACATTCTTCGTCGTGATCGAAGGCGTGCCGTCGGCCTCGATCTTCGCATTCACCGACGCAAGCTCCCAGTGCTTCTCGAGCCCCGTGACTTCGATCCATCCCGACCGCGAGTAGCGGGTAGTGTACGTGACGAACTTGATTTCCTTCGGTGCCTGGTCCTTCCCCTTCGCCGCGATCGCGTCGATTCGCTTGGCGACTTCCTTCTTCGCCTCGGGCTCGTACTTGTGGCCGGTCTTCGGGCCGATGATGTGCGTCAGTTCCAGACCTACCTTCTTCATGTCGCGGGCCATCACGTCGGCGGCCTGCTTTTGGCGATCGATCTCGCCGCTGTACGCCACCGTCGGCAGGTTGAAGATGTTCTGGGCATAGTCCGTGGCGTTGTACAGGTGCCAGAGCTTCTTCTCGTACCAGGTCGGCTCGACCTTTTCGTTCTGGAAAACGTTGAGGAACTCCGGCGTCTCCGCGAAGCCGGCCCCAGGGTTTGCGGCACACCACAGCGTGGGGAAGTGAGTGGCGAATTGCCAGCAGGCGGCGCCGCCCATCGAAAAGCCACGGGCCACGAGGCGGTTCTCGTCGATCGGGTAATGCTTCTTCGCGTGCTCCAGGCACTCGAACGTGTCGACCTCGCCCGCGAACTTGTTCGCGTTCGAGTACCGCCCGTACGGGTGCAGCACGAACGCATCCTCCGGGGCGAACTCGCCAACGCTGGCCTGCCGTCCGGTGATGAAGTTCACCTCGCTGAGCGTCTCGCCGCGGCCGTGCCACCAGAAGTCAAGGCGTCGCGGTTTCTTCGCGTCGGTGCCGAACGAGGCAGGCACCACCAGGCCGTACGGCTGCACGGAGCCATCGATCTTCGAGCGGTACCCGCGGACCACGAGGCCGGTCGCGGTCGGCCAGGAAGGTTCACCGGTTCGGAGCTCTGCCAGTCGTTTGTTGCCTGTAATCATTAGTGCCTTGGCCGAGGCGATGTCCTTCGCCGTGAAGAATTCGTCATACCTCAGAGCATCGCTCACGGCTTTGGAATAAATCTCGACATCCGGCAGAAGCTCGGCGAGTTGAGGGTTTTTGTTTCGTGCCGTGAACGCCTCCAGGCCGAGGCGGAGCGCCTGCAATCCATCCTCGAAAGCCTCTCGATCGGCCGGCGACACGGCGACTCCCTTCGGCGGGATCGGCCGGACCGTTTCCGGGACGTTGTCCTTTGCTCCATCCGCCCGGATCGTGGCGAACGCTGTGAGTGTGAAGAGTGCGGACGCGAGCAGACCGCGGTGGAGAATACGCAGTGCGAACATGATGGCTCCTTGTGGCGTCGGTTCCCTTGCAATCTAAGCCCGCGATCACTCATCGGCCAGCCGCGCCTGCCCGGGTCACTGTGGTCAGTCGGCGTTGAGTTCCTAAACTTTCACCAGGAACGTGATTCACGACGGGCCAGTCGGCCCCACTTTCGGAGAATGAGCAATGGCTTCCACGAAGATGATCGACATCCGTCGCGGCATGGTGCTCAACATGGGCGGCCAACTCATGTACTGCCTCGAACGAGACCTTAACACCCCCGGCAACTGGCGCGCGATCCTGTACCTCAAGCTCAAGAACCTCAAGACCGGCTCGATCACTGACGAACGCGTCCATCCGGACGACAAGATCGATGTCGTCTACCTCGACACCAAGGACTACTCGTACTCGTACAAGGACGGCGACGACTTTGTCTTCGTCGACAAGGAATCGTTCGAGCCGGTCACCCTCTCGGGCGCCATGGTTGGCGACATGATGCCCTTCATGCGCGAGAACGACGATTGCAAGATTACGTTCTACGACGGCAAGGCCCTCTCGATGGAACTCCCGCAAAACGTGATCCTGAAAGTCGTCGAGACGGAGCCTGGCATCAAGGGCGCCACCGCCGCGGCTCAGACCAAGCCCGCCACGCTCGAAACGGGCCTCATCGTCCAGGTGCCCTCTTTCATCGCGCAGGGCGAATCGATCGTGATCGACACCACCGACGGCAAAGCCAAGTATCTCAAGCGAGCCAAGGAATAGGACCATCCGCATCCGGAAAGCTCACAGTTCAAACGGGATCATGGCCAATCGGGCCGCGACCTCTTGGACTGTGAATCGCATCTCATGTCCCCGATCATCACGCTCACCACCGACTTTGGCGACTCTTCACCGTACGTTGCGGTCATGAAGGGCGTGATCCTTTGCATCCATCCCGCTGCCCGAATCGTCGACCTCAGCCATCAGATTCGCCCGCAAGACCTCCGCCACGCCAGCTATTTCCTCGGCACCGCGATCCCTTATTTTCCCCCCGATACGATTCATGTTTGCGTCGTTGATCCTGGTGTCGGTGGTGAACGCTCGGCCATTTATCTGGAGGCAGGCGGTCACAAACTGCTCGGCCCGGATAACGGACTGTTCACCGGCGTCTGCCAGCACCTCGGGGAACCGACCACGCTACGGAAACTTGCGAATCCACATCTCTGGCGGCAACCCGTATCGAACACTTTCCACGGCCGGGACATCTTCGCGCCCGTGGCGGCTCAACTCAGCCAGGGCCTGAGCCCCGAGGAACTCGGCCCGGTCGCCACGGACCTTGTCAAGCTGACGTCGCACTCCGCAGTCTGCTGGCAGAATCGCTGTGAAGGTGAAATCCAGTTCATCGATGACTTTGGCAACCTCATCACCAATATCCCCGCGGGCCTGGTGAAATCGCTACCGCTCAAGATTTCGCTCGGCAAGGAAGCGGAGCATTCCCTTCGCTGGGTGAACACTTATGCCGACGCCGGCCCGGGCGAGATGGTCTGCCTCTTCAGCAGCGATGGATTCTTTGAGATCGCAGAAGTGAACGGCAGCGCCGCGAGAAGGCTTAACGTCAACGTGGGCCTGGCGATTAACCTCACCTTCGAGTGAGGGCAGGCCTCGGCGACCCGCCCTCTCGGTCGGAGTCGATCAGTTCCCCGAGTGATCGAATGCAATCCTGCGATGGCGACGTCTGAAGGTCGTCACCGATGAGCACCGCCTGAAAGCCGGACGCGAGAGCGCCATCATAATCGTTGCTGGGACTATCCCCGACGTGCAAAATCTGGGCGGGTTCGCTTCCGAGAAGTCGTGCAAGTTCGTCGAAGAAAGCCCGGGCCGGCTTGCGATGCCCCACTTCGGAACTGATGAGAATCCGGTCACTCAACAGGCCCAGGGCCGGGTGCCCTTCCATCACGAGGCGAAGTCGCTGATCGAAGTTGGATGCCATGCCCAGCGTCACCCCGCGAGATGAAAGAGTTTCGAGAATGTGCACCGCATCCGGGTTCACATGCCAGGCTGCGGGGCTTGCGTAGTGAGCCCAAAGTCGTTGGAAACAAGCTTCGGCATCGCGGACGCCAGCAAGAGTGCTGTGGACGATTGCACGCCATCGCACCAGTTCCCTCGCCTCGTTCGTCGTCCATCCGGAAATGCGATCGATCTCTTCCTCACGCTGGAAGGCTGCCAGGAATCGCTCGCGAATCGTGGGCATCGGCAGTGACAGTCCGTTGTCACTCGCCATGGCCGCGTAGACCGCGAAGGGAGAGGGCTCCGGGAAGAGAAGGGTGCCGACGGCATCAAAGGAGACGGCGTGCAACGCAGCGCGGCGGTTCATCACGGCTGCGGTCCTGGCATGGCACGGCGCGGGTCCGTCACGATCACTCGTGGTTTCGATCCCGGTAACCTGCGGAGTGTTGTGTGAGCCGGCATCGGCGTGGAGGTTTCTCGCACGGCTCTCACCGCCATTGACACCTTCAAGAGATGGATGCCGCCACGGAACACAGCGAACCCCACGAACGCCAACGGGCCGGCCTCAAAGATTCGCTTGTTGAGGAGCAAATCGTAGACGAGTCCGAAAATCACGAGCCCAAGAATCAACACGATCCACCCTGCGAACTCGCGAAGCCAGTAACTCATTCGAGGCGTCTCCCATCTGGCGAATTCATCGGCAAAGGCCCAAAGGCCAGTCTAGCATCTCTCGGCGCGCTTTTCCGTGCCCAGTGCCCCGCGTCATTTCTTCCGTCGCTTGCCACTCCTCGCCGGCGATCATGTCCCACTCTCCGCCAGGAGCCCCCGCAGAATCCCCAGGTTGATCGGGTCCATGGGCTCGTCGTCGTCGCCTTCCTTGGGCGTTTCGAGAATCATGGGCCGATCCTGGAAACGCGGATCATTGACGAGCCGACGGAACGCTTCCAGGCCGATGTGGCCCAGACCAAGACCCGCATGGCGATCAACGCGGCTGCCGAGAGGTTTCAAGCTATCGTTGATGTGGAAGACCTTGAGGAGTGCCAGGCCCAGGCAGTCGTCGAAGTGCTGGAAACAGGCTTCAAACTCGCTGGGCGTTGTCAGGTCGAAGCCGGCGGCATAGACATGGCACGTGTCCAGGCAGACGCCGAGGCGCTCGGGCTCGGCGACTCGTTCGCGAATGGCGGCGAGGTGCTCGAAACGATGGCCAAGGGTCGTGCCCTGACCGGCCGTCGTTTCGAGCAGCACTTGCACGCGGAATCCAGGACAGCGTCGATGGGCCTCGTCGAGAGCGGCTGAGATCCGGAGGATGCCGGCCTCTTCACCGCTACCCGTATGCGCGCCGGGATGCGTCACGAGATAATCGAGCCCCAACGCCTCGGCACGTTCGATCTCCTCGGTGAAAGCATCAATCGACTTGCGATAAAGCTCTTCCCCGGGAGTCGCCAGATTGATGAGATAGGAATCGTGAGCGGTCAGAAACTTGAGCCCAGAGGCGACGCAGGCTTCGCGGAAACGGCGAATGTCCGAATCGGTCAGCGGCTTCCCGGCCCATTGATTCGAGTTCTTCGTAAAGAGTTGAACCGTGCCACACCGAAGCGAGACGGCGGCCTGGATCGATTTCTCCAGCCCGCCCGCAATCGACATATGAGCCCCGAACAACGGCATCGATGAGGCCCCAGACGAGGAAGGATCGTGAGATATCGTCGATAATTTATGGAGAGGGTTCGAGACCGTACCAAGTAGTTCCTACAAATCCTCCGAACCTTTCATGAGCTTCAGGAGTCGTTCGTGGAGTTCTTCCTCGGCCGAGGCTGACCAGAGGAACTCGGAAGGCGGTTTGTATGCACCCTCCGCATTGAAGGTGGCCCGGGGAATCGGGCTCAGGGATAGTGACGCCAGGACCCGCGACCGGTGCCGAAGCTCGAACCCCGCAACACGACGAAGGCGGGGCACTTGCATCAGCACGGGGGCGAACACCGCTCCCGCGTCCGTCAGCAGCACATCCTGCTCAGCGAGACATTCGTTCGGGCCGCCCTCCTGGAACACGGCATGTAGCGACAGCCGGCATCGGCCGGCGATGCCCGGATCGCTGGACGCCAACAGGAAGCAAGGGCCAACGCAGGCAACGTCTTGCAGGGGCGGCAACTGCCTGACGACGCGAAGGCCTCGCTGACGATCCGAAACCACGAACTTTGAATCAAGCACTCGAAGCGACTGGTGGAATTCTCTCAGTGCCAGCCCTTGCACGCGAGCCACGGCCTTCACGTCGCCGTTCGTTACCCACATCACCTGCCATGGCCCCAGAAATCCAGGCTTCCGTGGTAGAAAAGCCGTGACCAGCGCCTCTCGCGATTGCATCTGCGATCGACTCAAGGGGATGTCGACGGAGTACTCCGCTCCACGGCCCTCGTTGCGAAAGACAACCCTCAAGCCACTCGAAGTGAGCGATGCGAGAGGCATCGGGCTCGAGAGCACTGCACTCGCGATGAAGCCTTGACTGTGCCGGGCCACGAACCGTGGCGCGACGGTGGTCTGCTCCCCCAGCCGGACAGCCAGCGTGACCTGCGAGAACTTGAGAGCCGCGTTGAAATCCCGGGGCGACATCACGGGAAGCATCACCGGGGCGAGTCGGTGTTGTTGGAATCGAAGCTCGCACCGTGTGGACTCCGCCGGCGGCGAGAGGCGAAAGAGGAGGCGATGGTGGTCCTCGTTCTCGGCCAATAGCGTCTCGGGCAGCAATGCCGGAAGACCCGGGGCGTGCAGCGAGAAGTCCACGCGACGTCGGGCCTTGGAAGGGAGTCGGCAGAGCACCTCCACTTCCACAAGATCTGCATTCCAGGGGATGGCCTGCTCGGTGAAGATCAGGCTCGCCTGTTGATAACGCACCGTGACGCTGAGCATCCGCGGCGACTGGCGCGAGAGTCGCCGTGCATTATTCCCGACCCAGCCGAGCCAGCGCGTGATCGAGTGCCTCATCGAGCGACTCCTCGGGGATCGGCTTGGTAACTTCGGAACAGAGCAGGCAGGTCGACGACCGCGGGATCGCGAAGCGATGCGTTCGATAAGCCGCCTCGAAGACTCCCGGAACCTGCTTGAGCGTCAGCAGCAGACTCAGCGGCGTTGGCGGAATGGCCTTGTCGAGGATTTCGAGAGTCACATTCGCGTGCAGGGCCGCGATGGCCGCGATGCTCGCTTTGCTTGCGGGGATGCTCTCCTCGGCCGTTTGAGGCACGGGGTTGGTGTAGTTTGAAGGCGGAGCCGTCTCCGCTTCCTTCACTTCCCGCTGAAGAAAGCTCGCCACGCAACCGTAACAGGGACCGGTGGGCACGAAGCGATGGGCCCAGCCGCCAATGCCGCCGCTGAGCACTTCACCCAGCGTCCAGGGCTTGTGATGTTTCCTCAGCAAGGCGTCAAAGTGATACTTCGCCCTCTCAGCATCGACCGCACAGAGGCCAAGGTCGCACGCAGCCACCTCGTTGGAAATTCGTGACTGGCTTTCCGGGGCAAGCAAGTCGAGCGGCAGCGCGTTGACCTTGATCTCGGGCCGATGTTGATGAATCCAGTCCGCCGCGAGATCCACCTTGAGCCGACCGACGCAAGAGGTGGGAAAGAGGTGCCGATGAACGTTGTGGGGCTTGTAAATGTCCGGGTCCACGATCGTGTAGTGCGTGATCCGGGGATCGCGGAGCAGGGAATCGAGGATGAGAATCCCCCCACTCCCGACACCAACTTGGAACAGCTGAGACATCGCGGCACACAGGTGGAAGATGCAAGGCTACTTGGCTTCGGGGAGCGGCCATTCGCCGGTCTCGTGCCAGATTTCGTAGCAGGCCAGCCAACGCCACGCCGCCTGGACGGCGAAGACGGCCGTGAATTTGGAAGGGTCCCATCGGCTCGTGGCCCGCACCGAGCCTTGCCGCCAAAGGCAGAGCGTTTGCCCTTCGAGCAGATGCGGACAGTGTTTCATGGGAGAGAGAATTCGCGTGTCCGGAGGCACGCTGGGGTAGCTGGAAAGCAGCCTGGTCTCCAGGCGATAGATATTGTGCATCGGCTTCAAGTCATACCGCAACACTAACGACAGTCCGACCCGAGTCGCGGAGATGCGAAACTCCGGGTCGCGGCCATCGTTATACTTCTCAATCGCCGGAATCTCGATCGTGAGAAGCCGGCGCTTGCCGAGTTCGGTATCGAGAAGGCCCATGTCGACCACGATCGCGGACATTGAATGACAAAACTGGAGAGGCCAAAGGCCAACGTAAACCGTTCAGGGTTCCAGGGCCCATCACACACGGTGCCGCGACCCCTCAGTAATGGCAGGGGACGGACTTCACGGCGTTGATCACTTCTTCTTCGGGCACATCGCTGGCCGTGCCCGCGAAGCTTGTATCCGCACGATTCATAAGCAGGGCCAGGCCTCGGTCGGCGTGGCCGCGAAGTGCGACCGCCAGGTGGCGACGCTCCAGTTCACTCAACGGACGGAAGTCCATGACGCAGTCCTCCTCGACGGGCGACGACGGAACAACCTGAAGCATTCAGGCTGGCTTATGTCATCACGCGAAGCTCCTCGCGCGATGGTGTCACAACTGTGAGCGAAGTTCATGCCATTGACAGGGACCTCGATCAGGGCGTCGATTGCTGCAGAGAGGTGTGCGGAAGTGGCCGGTCCTGGCGTCCGGATCGGTCGATCGCATCGCCGTCAACCATATGATAACCGCGCGACCGGGAAAAACTCAAGAGGTCGCGGAACTTGGGTTCGCCAGGCCACGGGTTGAGCCTACGCTCCGGGTTCGCCAGGCGGCCCAGCGATCTCGATCGAGTGATCGAAGCCTCCGCGTTGGGAAATCCGCATGGCGAACCTGGATTCTCAGAGTCTCTCGGGAGTGGACTGCTTGCAAGCGCCGAGTACTACATCGGGACGTTGGGACTTCGCAGCCGAACTCGCGGCCTGGGGTCCCGGAAAGTCCCGAGACACGCCAGAAGCGATGGCCGCTCGTGCGTACTGCTCGCATGTGGCCCGAACGCACTATGAGAACTTCACGGTCGTCTCGCTCTTTCTGCCGCGTCGCCTCGTGCGACATTTCCAGGCAGTTTATGCCTACTGTCGCTGGGCTGACGATCTCGCGGATGAGACCTCCGGTGGCGAGGAAGCTCTGAGGTTGCTGGACTGGTGGCGTGAGGAATTGCACGCCTGCTACGATGGTATGCCCAGGCATCCCGTGATGGTCGCCTTGCGGGAGACCGTTCGTCGCTTCGACATTCCTCGCCAGCCCTTTCTCGATCTTCTCTCGGCCTTCGAGCAAGATCAAAAGGTGAAGGAATACGACACCTTCACCGATCTCGTCGACTACTGCCGACGCTCGGCGAACCCCGTCGGTCGACTGGTGCTGTATCTGTTCCACTGCCACGATGAGGTCCGCGGCGCCCTGTCGGACGAGGTTTGCACCGGACTGCAACTGGCGAACTTCTGGCAGGACGTTCGCAGGGATCTCGACATGGGTCGAATCTATCTTCCGAAGGAAGATCGCGAGCGTCTGGGTGAAGCGGATTCGGACCTGCGTTCCCGGCGCTTCTCGCCTGCATTCGCGGATCTGATGCGCTTCGAGGTGCAGCGGGCCCGCGGCTGCTTCGATCGCGGAAGTGCCCTGCTTCCCTTGCTGCCGGGGATGGCGCGGTTGGAAGTCTCTCTGTTCATCGCGGGGGGCAGGGCCATCCTGGATGCGGTGGAGAAACAGGGATTCGATGTGTGGTCGCGACGACCGGAAGTGAGCCATCGCGAGAAGTTCAGTCTCATGCTGCGAACCCTATGGACCGAGATCCGAACGCGACGGTGGGCATGAGGCCGTGAGCGTCTCCGCGCGTTCAGCGTCGGACCATCCAGCGTTCGGCAAGGTCGAAGAGACCTTCGACCGCCAGGGCCATCAGCGCCGCGGGAATAGCACCTTCGAGCATTAGTGAGAGGTCGCCCTTGTCGATGCCGCGGAGGATGGGGCTGCCATAACCGCCGGCGCCGATGAAGCCGCCGAGCGTGGCCGTGCCGACGTTAATGACCGCGGCCGTCTTGATCCCCGCGAGGATCGTGGGCGCGGCGAGAGGAAGTTCGATCTGCCAGAGGATGGCCATGCGTGAGAGGCCAAGCGCCTCGGCGGATTCGCGAAGCGGTTGTGAGATCGAGATCAACCCCGCGTGCGTGTTGCGAACGATGGGCAGCAGGCTGTAGAGAAAGAGCGCCGCCACCGCCGGTGCTGGGCCGATACCGCTGCCGACGAGCCACTTCATCACCGGGATCATGAACAACAGCAGGGCGAGCGAGGGAATCGTTTGCAGGATGCTCGTCGCGGCGAGAACGATCCGCCCGAGGCGCGGGCGGCGTGCGGCGAGAATGCCCAGCGGAATCGCCGCGATCACGGCAGCGAAGAGCGAGGGCATCACCAGTTCCAGGTGCTGGAGCGTGGTCTTCCCGAGCCGGCGGGCGAGCGAGTCCTCCCTGGCCTCGATGCCCGCGGCGAGCTTTTGATTCACGAACTCGGCCGCGACAACGGCTTCATTTTCCTTGTCGCGCTGCACGAGCGTGTTCAGCCGTCGCATGTCCTCTTCCGAGATGCGGCCCTCGAGCCGGCGCAGTTGCCTCACGACCTCGGGCACGCGTTGCTCGAGGTCGTCGCGATAAAGCCAGACGGCCTCGTACGCAGGGAAGAAATTCTTGTCGTCCTCGAGGACCAACAAGTTGAATTGGGCGATCTCGCCGTCCGTGAGATAGACCTCCATGAGGTCGATTGATTTCTCCTTGAGCGCCGCGTACGCCACGGCGTGGGCCATTTCTCGCACGTCCGTTTGCGGCAAGTCATAGTGCTTCTTGAGCCCCGGCCAGCCGTCGGGGCGATCCTGGAATTCGGGGATGAACCCACATCGCAACTCCGGGTGATTGCGAAGGTCCGAGATGGTGCGGATGCCCTTCAAGGTGGCTGTGTCCTTGTGCATGCCGAGGGCGTAATTGTTGCGGAAGCCGAGTGGCCGACTGATGCGCACACCGTGCTTCGCGAGCGCCGCGGCCAGGTCCGGCGGGTTGCTCTTGAGGATCTGCTCTGTAATCGTGCCGGTGTACTCCGGGTAAACGTCAATATCGCCTTGTGTGAGTGCAAGCCAGACGGCAGGCGTGCCGCCGAGGTCTCGGCGATGAACGTCGACGCCCGCCTGCCGCGCAAGTTGCACGGCCATCTCCGCGAGCAGAATCGATTCCGTGAACTTCTTGTCGCCCACGTTGACCACGGGCTGCGGCGCTGCCGGCCGCGGCGACGAGCACCCGGCGAGCAAGGCCAACGCGAGGAGCGAGGTTCGCTTCACGACGCCTCTCCAGGCACTTGCGGCCCGCGTTGGGCCTGGATGAATCGCGTCACGAACGGGTCCGCGGGGCGATGCCAGAGGTCCGCGGGGGTGCCGTCCTGAACGATGCGGCCGTCCCGCAGCAGCACCAGGCGGTCCGCGAAGAACGCCGCTTCGCCCAGGTCGTGCGTGACGAGCACCACGGTCTTGCCCAGCGACTGGAAGATAACGCGAAGATCGTCCTGCAAGTCCGCCCGCACGAGCGGGTCGAGGGCGCCGAGCGGTTCGTCGAGGAGCAACGCCGCGGGGTCGAGCATAAGGGCACGCATGAGGCCGACGCGTTGCCTTTGCCCGCCGGAAAGCTGCTGCGGATGGCGTTCGAGCATCTCCGGCGGCAGGCGTGCGAGGACGGCAAGTTCACTCACGCGGTTTTCGATCCTTCTGCGTTCCCAGCCCAGGTGCCTTGCCATGAGCGCGACGTTCCCGCGAGCGGTGAGGTGCGGAAAAAGGCCGCCGTCCTGGATGACGTACCCCGCTCGCTGGCGAACCTGGCGAACGGTTTCGGCTGTGACCGGCGAACCATCAAAGCTCACGACGCCAGCGTCCGGCGACACCAGCCCGATAAGCACGCGCAGCAGCGTGGACTTGCCGCAGCCGCTCGGGCCGATGAGGGCAGTGGTCTTGCCGACCGGCATGTCGAGCGAAATGGGCCCGAGCGCGGCCCGCCCAGAGTACGACTTCACGACTTCGA
>Ga0105046_10000236_pt1 | contig 71786 bp, 58 predicted proteins | sample MAT03_FD_78385 | JGI IMG/M metagenome (GOLD analysis project Ga0105046, IMG submission 78385) | Freshwater microbial communities from Lake Fryxell liftoff mats and glacier meltwater in Antarctica - MAT-03 (megahit assembly) | ecosystem: Environmental > Aquatic > Freshwater > Ice > Liftoff...
CATGCGAAAGAGATACTGCTGACACGGGAACGTCTGAACCAGATTCTGGCCAAGCACACTGGCCAGTCTCTCGAACGGGTGGAGCAGGATACGGATCGGGACCGTTTTATGAGTGGGCCGGATGCTGTGGCCTACGGCTTGATTGATGGAGTGCTGGGACGCCGCGGCGAGATCCGTAAGGCGACTTGAGGCCCTCCGTGACGGACTGCGCGATAATGACCGCGTGATGTGAACTGATCGCGGTATACGACGAGGGGTTTTGCACGCCCCGTTGAACGCGTGCTATATGGTACATGAAGCTCCCGTGATGGGCTTCACGGCAGGAGAAAGCGGCAGCCATGGTTGACGAAACTCGCGGACGAGGGGAAGACGGCAAGCTGCTTTATTGCTCGTTTTGTGGCAAGAGCCAGCATGAGGTGCGCAAGCTCATCGCGGGTCCCTCCGTCTTTATCTGCGACGAGTGCGTCGAACTCTGCAACGACATTATCCGCGAGGAACTGGAGGATCGGCAGGACCACCCCAGTGCCAAGCTGCCGAAGCCACACGAAATCAAGGGTGTCCTGGACGAATACGTCATTGGCCAGGAGCGCGCCAAGAAGATCCTGTCGGTGGCGGTTTATAACCACTACAAACGCCTGGAGAATCGTTCGGCAGATGGGGGCAAGGGCGACATCGAGCTCTCAAAGAGTAATATCCTCCTGATCGGGCCCACGGGCTGCGGCAAGACCCTGCTGGCCGAGACTCTCGCCCGGTTGCTCAATGTCCCCTTTGCGATTGCCGATGCAACCACGCTCACTGAGGCGGGCTATGTCGGCGAAGATGTTGAGAACATCATTCAGAAGCTGTTGCAGAAGTGCGACTATGACGTCGAGAAGGCGCAGACGGGTATCGTCTACATCGATGAGATCGACAAGATTTCCCGTAAGTCGGACAACCCTTCAATTACCCGTGACGTGTCCGGTGAGGGTGTCCAGCAGGCATTGCTGAAGCTCATCGAAGGAACTGTTGCCTCTGTGCCTCCGCAGGGCGGCCGAAAGCACCCCCAGCAGGAGTTCCTCCAAGTCGATACCCGCCATATTCTCTTTATCGTTGGCGGCGCCTTCGCTGGTCTGGAAAAGATCATTCAGAAGCGCTCGCAGAAGAGTGGTATTGGCTTTGTGGCCGATGTCCGCAGTAATGAAGGATCGCCGATCGGTGAACTCCTCAACGACGTCGAGCCGGAAGATCTGATTCGCTACGGGCTGATTCCCGAGTTTGTCGGTCGCCTGCCTGTGGTGGCCACGCTTGACGAACTCGACGAGGCGGCGCTCATCAGTATCCTGGTTGAGCCGAAGAACGCACTGACCAAGCAGTACAGGCGCCTGTTTGAGATGGAGGGCGCGGAGCTCGAGTTTCGCGAGGACGCATTGCGGGCTATCGCACTGCGAGCCATGCAGCGGAAGACTGGTGCCCGCGGTCTCCGAACCATTCTGGAAAACATTCTCCTGGATACCATGTACGACCTGCCTTCACTGCGAAACGCCCGCAAGGTCGTTGTGGATGAGGCGGTTGTCACTGGTGAGACCAAGCCCTACATCATCTTTGAATCGGAAGAGACCACGCCCTTGCGCGCGGTCCAGGAAGAGCGGAGGGCAGCCGGGTCTGGCGGTAGCTAGCCTGAACTGGAACCCCCTGCGCCCGGGCGCCAGTTCCGCCCTGTACGAGTCTGCTGCACCGCCGGGCTTCTCCGCTGGAGAGTTCGGTGGGACTCTGAGTCCTAGGAGATTTACGGATGTCTGATACCGATCTGCAGCACCGCCTGAACATACCCATCCTGCCTCTGCGGGATGTAGTCGTTTACCCGCACATGGTCATTCCCCTCTTTGTGGGTCGAGCGCGCTCAATTCAGGCGCTTGACGAAGCAATGCAGGCTGGCAAGCAGATCCTCCTGGTAGCCCAGAAACAGGCTGATGTGGATGAACCCGCTCTGGAGGATATCTACGGGGTAGGCACTCTGGCCACGATTCTCCAGTTGCTGAAGCTGCCTGATGGCACTGTAAAGGTGCTGGTTGAGGGGGGTACCCGGGCCAATCTGACCCAGACCCGCGGCGCCGAGTTCTTCTCCGCGGATATCACCCTGGTAGAGGATCAGCTGGACGTTACGACTCGCGAAGCTGAAGTCCTGAAGCGCTCACTGATTTCCCAGTTCGAGAACTACGTCAAGCTGAACCGCAAGGTGCCGCCGGAGATTCTGACCTCTCTCGCCGGTATCGATCAGCCGGGCCGTCTCGCCGATACCGTTGCTGCCCACATGGCACTGAAGCTTGACCAGAAGCAGAAGGTGCTTGAAATCCTCGCTGTGCGTGAGCGGATCGAGCATGTGATGACGCTTATCGAGATCGAAGTCGACATGCTGCAGATCGAGAAACGGATCCGCGGTCGCGTGAAGCAGCAGATGGAGAAGAGTCAGCGAGAGTACTACCTGAATGAGCAGATGAAGGCGATTCAGAAGGAACTCGGGGATATGGACGATGCCCCGAACGAGATCGCCGAACTGGAGCAGCGGGTTGCTCGCGCCGGCATGCCCCAGGAGGCCAGGGATAAGGCAACGGCCGAGCTGAACAAGCTCAAGCTGATGTCGCCCATGTCGGCCGAGGCCACAGTAGTGCGCAACTATGTGGACTGGTTGCTGAAGGCGCCATGGAAGAAACGGACTCGCGTCAACCAGGCGTTGGGTGAGGCGGAGCAGGTCCTCGAGAAGGACCACTTCGGCCTCGACAAGGTCAAGGAACGCATCCTGGAGTACCTGGCGGTGCAGCAGCGGGTAAAGAAGCTCAAGGGGCCGATACTTTGCTTGGTGGGGCCTCCGGGTGTTGGCAAGACCTCTCTGGGGCAGAGCATAGCCCGGGCGACTAATCGCAAGTTCGTCCGGATGTCCCTCGGTGGCGTCCGCGACGAGGCTGAGATTCGCGGCCATCGCCGTACGTACATCGGCTCGATGCCCGGCAAGATCATCCAGAATTTGTCGAAGACGGGCGTGCGAAATCCGCTGTTTCTGCTGGACGAGGTGGACAAGATGTCCACTGATTTTCGTGGCGATCCTTCCTCGGCGCTGCTGGAGGTTCTGGATCCTGAGCAGAACGCGAGCTTCAGCGATCACTACCTTGAGGTTGACTTCGATCTGTCTGAGGTGATGTTCGTCTGCACCGCCAATACGTTAAACATTCCGGCACCTCTGCTCGATCGCATGGAGGTGATTCGTATTCCGGGCTACACCGAGGATGAGAAGCTCAACATCGCGCGCAATTATCTGAAACCGAAGCAGGTCAAGGCAAATGGCTTGAGGAATGGCGAGATATCCATATCTGACTCCGTGATTCGGGACATTATCCGTTACTACACCCGGGAGTCCGGCGTCCGCAATCTTGAACGGGAACTTGCCAAGATCTGCAGGAAGGTCGTCAAGCAGCACTTGCTCAAGCCGGAGACGAAAGCTACGCACGTAATTCCCAAGGGCCTCGACAAGTACCTCGGTGTGCGCCGCTACCGCTACGGTCGTGCTGAAGAAGCCAATCAGGTTGGTCAGGTAACAGGACTCGCGTGGACCGAAGTGGGCGGTGAACTGCTCACGATCGAAGCTGCTGTGGTGCCGGGCAAGGGCAAGCTGATTAATACCGGCCAGCTCGGTGAGGTTATGCGGGAGTCCATTCTGGCGGCTACCACCGTGGTCCGCAGTCGGGCCGCCCTGCTGGGGATAGACGAGGACTTCCACCAGAAGCTCGATATCCACATCCACATGCCTGAGGGAGCCACCCCGAAGGATGGGCCGAGTGCGGGCATCGGTATGTGCACCGCATTGGTTTCGGCGCTGACGGGTATTCCGGTCCGGTGCGATGTGGCGATGACCGGCGAAATTACGCTCCGGGGGGAGGTCTTGCCAATCGGCGGACTCAAGGAGAAATTACTCGCAGCCCATCGCGGCGGCATCGCGACGGTCCTGATTCCCCGGGACAACGAAAAGGACCTGGTGGATATTCCGAAGAACATCAAGGACAAGATCACCATTGTTCCTGTCCGGTGGATCGATGAGGTCTTGCAGCTGACGCTGCAGAACATGCCGGTTCCGAAGCCTGTAGATCGGCCTCTGGCGGGTGACGACGCGCAAAAGGCCCCTGCAGAAACCTCTGACGCGGGCGTAAGAGCGCACTAGAATAGCGTCGCCGTGACTGGTCCTGGACGTGAAAACGGCCGTGGCGGGGATGCTGGCCTGGTTGACAGCCGTTTTTCCCCCTTGGTATAAGGTTTTCGGCTAGCATCTGGCTGCGGCTTTTCTAGCAGCGACCGTCACCGGATTTAGGGGACGTCACTGAAAACACCAAACCGAATCAGACCGATAGAGCCCCGTAAGTGTCAAGCAGGAACTCCATCGTTGCCTGGGCGGAATCTTGGTGGAACCAGTGACGAGTGAGTAACTCGATTTAATTCTGAAGGTATGTTGATGAACAAGGGTGACTTGATTGAAGTGGTTGCTGATGATGCGGGCCTCTCAAAGGCCGATGCCACGCGGGCCGTGGACGCCGTCATCGGAGCCGTTACCAAGGCCTTGAAGTCCGGCAGCGACGTATCGCTGGTGGGTTTCGGGACGTTTACCGTGAAGAGTCGGGCCGCTCGCCAGGGCCGAAATCCCCGTACCGGGGAAACGATCCAGATTGCGGCCAGCAAGGTTCCAGGTTTTAAGGCTGGGAAGGCGCTGAAGGATGCCGTAAATTAGGCGGTCTGCTCTGGAGCGCTGACTGAAGTCTGATGAGAACAAGGCGCCCCGTCCTGTCACACGGTTGCTGGCACGGGGCGCTGACATTTACAGCGATTGGATGGCCGACGCGCGGATCGGGGTGCTTAGCTCAGTTGGAAGAGCGTCGCCCTTACAAGGCGAAGGTCGGGGGTTCGAGCCCCTCAGCACCCACCAGCGCCGGACCCGGTTGGCCTCGGCGTGGGATTAACGTCGATGACGTGACTGCGATGATGTGACAACGAAAGAGATAGAGTTTCAAGAGTGGAGTGGTAGTTCAGTTGGTTAGAATACCGGCCTGTCACGCCGGGGGTCGCGGGTTCGAGTCCCGTCCACTCCGCCATCAACCGCAGCGCTAGAGTCCATGAGCGCCAAAATCTATGTTTGAGAAGATCCGGGAAAAGCTTAAGGGCTGGGTTGCAGTCGGGGTGCTGTTGCTTATTGGAGTGCCCCTTGCCCTGACCTTCGTCAGCAGTGATTTTTCGGTCACCGGATCCAGCTTCGCCGCGCGAGTCAACGGTGAGGACATTCCCGATGTTGACTTCCAGCGGGTCTACCAGAATCGTCTCGTGGCCGAACAGCAGGCCCTCAAGAACGACCTGCCCCCCGAGGCCCAGGAGCAAATGAAGCGCCAGGCCCTCGATGGGCTCGTGCTCAATCGGGTCGTTACGCAGTACGTGCGCGACGCCGGCTTCCGCGTCAGCAGTGCGCAGGTCATTGAACATCTGCGCAGCCTCCCGGTTTTCCAGGTTAGCGGCCAGTTCTCCAAGGCGGCCTATGACGCCACCCTGGCGACCCAGGGCATCAGTCCGACAGCCTTTGAGAAGGAGCAGCAGGCCCTTCTGGCGGTGCGTCAGTTGCAGGATGGCCTGGTTGAGAGTTCATTTTTCACCCCGGCGGAATTCAGACGTCTCATCGCTCTGGACCAGGAGCGTCGTGAGGTTGCCTACGTGATCCTTGACCCCCGGGAAATTGGGGGAGGAATCGAGGTCAGCGATGCGGATGTACAGTCTTACCATTCCGTCAACGCCAGTCAGTTTCAGTCGGTCGAGAGCGCCAACATCGAGTACGTCGAGGTGGCGCTGGCAGACCTCGCAAAGGATTACACGCCCGCTGAGGCGGTCCTCCGGGAGGCTTACGAGGCTGATCCCACCCGGTTCCGTTCGACCGAGGAGCGCCGGGCACGACATATTCTGATCGCCGTTGACGCCAGCCGTTCCGATGCCGAAGCCAAGGCACTAGCCGAAGAAGTCGCTGCCAAGCTCGCCAAGGGCGATGAGTTTGCCGCCCTGGCGAGTCAGTATTCAACGGATTCAGGCTCTGCAAGTCGTGGTGGTGACCTGGGCTTTGCGGGCCAGGGAAGTTACGTGGAGCCCTTCGAGAAGGCTCTGTTCGCGCTCAAGATCGGTGAGACTTCTGCACCGGTAAAGACTGAGTTCGGTTATCACATCATCCGCTTCGACGAACTCCGGCCCGGCACGGAGCGCACTTTTGAGGAAGTGCGTGAGCAGCTGGCTGACGAGCTTCGCAAGCAGAAGGCGCAGGATGAGTTCTACGCGCTGGCCGAGCGCCTCGACGACCTGGCGCTGGAGAATCCCACTTCCCTCGACCTGGCCGCCAAGGACACCGGACTGAAGATCGCCCGTTATGAGGGGTTTACCCGCACGAATGGTGGCCCCTTTGGCAGCGACGCCAAGCTGAGCAGCGCAGTGTTTTCTCCCGGGGTGCTTGATGGCAGTGAGAACACACCATTGATCGAGCTTGATGACACCCGGGCCGTAGTGGCCCGTGTCGTCGACTACAAGCCGCCTGGACCGCTGCCGCTGAGTGAAGTTCGTGGCGAGATTGTGGAACGCTTGCGTGCCCTGCGGGCGACAGCCGAGGCCAAGAGCCGCGGTGAGGACATTTTGCGCAGGGTTCAGGCAGGCGAGGACCTTTCTGCAGTGCTCAGCGCGACCGGCGGCAAGCTAACCGAGGCGGGGCCGCTGACCCGGCGTACTCCGGCTGTGCCAGCAGACCTTCTCGCCGCTGTGTTTCGGGCGCCCAAGCCAGTCGCCCAGGCTGACGGCGGGGCCAACGGCGTCGGTGTTGCCAGGCCAGTCACTCAGGGTGTCAGTCTTGGTAACGGTGGTTACGCGGTGTTTGAGCTCAAGTCCGTTGTGCCGGGTGAGCCCCAGCGCATTCCGCAGGAACAGCGCGATCAGCGCCAGGTGGCACTGGCCCAGCGGGTCGCTGTTGGCGAAACCGAGGCCCTGGCGGCCCAGTTGCGCGAATCCGCCGACGTGGTCGTGGCCCCGGACCTCTTCAAGGCCGACGATGCGGAAGGCCTTTAGAGGCTCATCCCGACCCTGCTGTACCCGCCATCCACGTATAGGATCTCGCCGGTAATGCCGGCAGCCAGATCCGAACAAAGAAAAGCTGCGGCGTTTCCGACGTCCTCAATCGTGACGTTGCGACGAATCGGCGTCATGGTAGCGACCTGTTGGAGCATGGCACGGAAGCCGCCGATGCCCGCCGCTGCCAGCGTCTTGATGGGTCCCGCGGATATGGCATTTACGCGCGTTCCAGTCGCTCCCAGCTCTGCAGCCATGAAACGTACGTTGGCCTCCAGGCTGGCCTTCGCCGGCCCCATGACGTTGTAATTGGGGATGGAGCGCACGGCGCCCAGGTAGCTCAGGGTCAGGAGCGCAGAGGAGGGCGAGAGCAGCTGTCTCCCGTACTTGGCGAGGGCTGCAAAGCTATAGCTGCTGATGTCGTGGGCAATCTGGAAGCCCTCCCGCGTGACGGAATCCAGGTAGCTGCCAGCCAGTTGCTCCCGCGGGGCGAAAGCGACGGAATGTACGATGATGTCCACGGTGTTCCAGCTGCCAGCCAGACTGGAGTACATCCCCTCGATGTTGTCGTCCCGGGCGACGTCCAGCGGCAGGCAGATCGACGAGCCCGTCTCTGCCGCCATGTCCCTTACCCGCTCACCCAGCCGCTCTGTCTGGTAGGTAAACGCGAGACTGGCACCTTCCCGTGCCATGGCCTGCGCTATACCCCAGGCGATGGATCGTTCGCTGGCTACTCCAACGATCAGTGCGCGTTTACCCGCAAGAAAACCCATAAGCGCCTCACCATCTGCGAAATGCGGAAAGCGGGATTGTAAGGTCCCGCGCTTGCCTAGGCTAATATAGACCCATGGTTTCTGAATGGCTTGAGACAGGGACTGGGAACGCCTTGCTGAGTGAGGAGTCTCGCCAGGTTGCGGGGGCGTTCGAGAACATTTTTGGCGATCAGTTTCTGCAGATTGGCTCGTGGGGTGATCCGGCGCTGTTTCGCTGCTCCGCCAGGACGCGTCGCTACGCGGTGGTCGCAGCGGGACCGGGTCCTGGAGTCGACTTCGTGAGTGCCCCCGAGGACCTGGCAGTGGCCACAGATTCTATTGATGCCGTCTTTCTTCCTCATCTGCTCGAGACCACGGATGATCCCCACGCCGTCCTGCGGGAAGTGGACCGCGTACTCAGGCCGGACGGCCAGGTGGTACTGGCAGGCTTTAATCCCTGGGGGTGGTGGGGCGTCCGGCACTACCTGTCGCGACGGCGTTTCCCCATTGGTGGCAAGCGGATGGTGCCTGAGTCCCGTCTGCGGGACTGGCTGCACCTTCTTGACTACCAGGTGAGGCCCGCACGCTTTTTCCACTTTGTGGCCCCCGTCTATCGCTTGCCCCGGGTCAACGTGCACCCGGAACCGAGCGGAGAGGTGCCCCCCGGGGTGCCGCTCCCTGCTTCCGGGGATGCCGGTGGCCAGTGGCCCCTGCCGGCCGTTCGTTACCGTGGCTGGCATCCTCTGGCCAGCTGTTATCTGTTGCTGGCGCGCAAGGAGGTCTTCACGGTCACGCGCCTGCGGCCCAGTTTTCGCCGTCGTCGCGCGCAACTGGTGGGCGGTCTGGTGAATCCCACGACGCGAAACGCCGCATGAGCGATGTTGAGCTGTATACCGATGGGGCCTGCCGGGGTAATCCCGGTCCCGGGGGGTGGGGAGTCCTCCTGCGAGCTGTTGGTTCCGGAGGGCAGGGCAGGGAGCGCGAGCTCTGCGGTGGGGCCATTGCGACCACCAATAACCGCATGGAGTTAATGGCCGCCATCGAGGGTCTCGAGGCTCTAACCCGCGGCTGCAGTGCCACTGTCTACACCGACTCCGAGTACCTGAGAAAGGGGATCCTGGAGTGGCTGCCCAAATGGAAGGCGTCAGGTTGGCGGACAGCCGCGCGGAAGCCGGTAAAGAATGAGGATCTCTGGCGCCGTCTGGAGGCCGCCGCCGCCCGTCATCAGGTTGAGTGGCGCTGGGTCAAGGGCCATTCGGGGCACCCCGACAACGAGCGTGCGGATGCGCTGGCCAATCGCGGCCTGGACGAACTCCTCGCCGGCACGGAGTCATCCAGCCCTTCTGCCAGCTGGCCGGCAGCGAGGTAGGGATATGCGCCAGATCGTGCTGGACACAGAAACCACAGGCCTTGAGGTGGAGAGGGGGCACCGCGTCATTGAGCTCGGCTGCGTGGAGCTGGTGAACCGGCGTCGTACCAACCGTACTCTCCACCACTACCTGCAGCCCGACCGGGAAATCGATCCTGGCGCGCAGGAGGTGCATGGTATCTCTGCGGAAATGCTCGTCGGCAAGCCCCGCTTTGCAGAAGTAGCCCGGGAGTTTCTCGACTTTGTCGAGGGCGCTGAACTGATCATTCACAACGCAGGATTCGACCTGCGGTTTCTGGAGGCCGAGCTGGCCCATCTCGATCCGGAATCAGTCGGGCCAGAGCCGCGCCGGATCTCTGACCTGTGCACGGTGCTGGATACGCTGGCCCTGGCGCGGCGGATGCATCCCGGTCAGCGCAATAGCCTGGACGCACTCTGCAAGCGCTATGCGGTGGACAACGCCGGCCGTGAGTTCCACGGCGCGCTTCTGGACGCCCAGCTCCTGGCCGATGTGTATCTCGGTATGACCGGTGGGCAGGCCACCCTGCTTCTCGACCCGAACGCGGGCGAGACTACCGTGCTTGAGGCCACGACCCGGCCCGTGGCGCGGGATGGCTTGCATCTCCCCGTTATTCACGCCTCGGCCGAAGATCTCGAGGAGCATGAACGTCACCTGCTCCTGCTCGACAAGGAGAGCGGCGGGAAGACCCTCTGGCGAAGATTTGGCAGCATCCCTGGATGAACGCGGCGATTCCTCGGGCACTCGGTGCCAATGTCCTGGGCCACTCACCCGATTGGTACAAGCTGACGATTGTCGGGTTTTTCGTACTTAACCCGATTGTCGCCTTCACGGCCGGCTGGCTTCTGGTCGTTGAGTTTATCTTCACCCTGGCGATGGCCCTCAAGTGCTACCCGCTGCAGCCCGGTGGTTTGCTGGCTATTGAAGCTGTCGTCATTGGCCTCACCTCGGCCGACGGGGTTTACCGGGAGACCGAGCACAACTTCCCGGTGATTCTCCTGCTGATCTTTGTGGTCGCCGGCATCTGGTTTCTGCGCGACATGCTGCTCTACGTGTTCGGCCGGATTCGCCTTGGGGTCCGCTCGAAACGCCTGTTGGCCCTGCTGTTTTGTGGCGCGGTAGCCTTCTCTCTCTGCATTTCTCGACGCCCTGACCGTGACGGCCATGGTCATTGCAGTCGCTGGGAGCTTTTACCGGATCTACGAGCGCGTGGCGTCGGGTCAGCGCGATGCCGGCAGTGACGGCTGGATTGATGACGGTGCAGTGCCTCAGCTGCATCGCCGGGACCTGGACCCGTTCCGGGCATTCCTGCAGAGTCTGGTTATGCACGCGGCCATAGGCACGGCGCTGGGGGCGTGTGTACGCTGGTTGGTGAGCCCCAGAACCTGCTGATCGGCAAGGAGGCCGGGTGGCAGTTCTCCGAGTTCTTCCTGAGGGTTGCTCCCGAGTCCCTGTCCGTCCTGGTTGTCGGACTGACCACCTGTTTCCTGCTTGAGAGCACCCGCTGGTTCGGTTACGGAACCGAGCTGAGTCCGGGCGTGCGCGAGGTACTAAGGGAGCACCAGCGCCAGGCCGACCAGTCCCGGACCCTGGGTTCCCGCTGTGTCCTGGTGGTTCAGGGTCTTGCCGCCTGCAGGTACTCATGTACTTCGTGGCGGCGGGGGTGTTGTCAGCCATCAGCGACAACGTGTTTGTCGGCACGGTCTACATCACCTGGGCCAAGAACGCCGTGATGGCGGGGGCCATTTCCCGGGAGCAGTTCGACCTCCTGGCCGTGGCCATCAATACCGGCACGAACATAACGAGCGTAGCCACCCCGAATGGTCATGCAGCCTTCCTGTTTCTCCACACCTCGGCGCTAGCCCCCTTGATCCGCCTCTCCTAGGGAGGGATGGTGTGGATGGCCCTGCCCTACACCGTTACCATGACGAGCACGGCCCTGCTGGCTGTCCTGTTTCTGCTGTAGTGTGACGAGTGTGATGGCCTTTGGTCCCGCGGATCAGGGACAATCGCAAGGCTCAAAAACAACGGTGGTCTCTATAACAATATGACGAAATTCAAGAGCATAGATGAAGCCAAGGTTGCCATCGTGGGTCTTGGTTACGTGGGGCTGCCACTGGCCGTCGAGTTTGGCCGGCACCTGGACACGGTCGGCTTCGACATTGATCCGAAGCGGATCGCCGATCTCCGGACGGGTAATGACTTCACCCTGGAGACAGACGCTCAGGAACTGGCTGCCGCCAGGCATCTGGTTTTCACGACCGACCTCGAGGGCCTGCGGGGGAGAGACGTCTACATCGTAACGGTGCCGACACCGATTGACGCCGCCAAACGCCCGGACATCAGCGCTCTCCGCTCTGCCAGCCGGACAGTGGGCCAGGTGCTCGGCAAGGGTTCGATCGTTGTCTATGAGTCCACGGTGTATCCCGGCTGCACGGAGGAAGACTGCGCACCTATCCTGGAGCAGGTGTCGGGCCTGAAGCTGAATCAGGATTTCTTCGTGGGCTACAGTCCCGAGCGCATCAATCCCGGCGACAAGGAGCACCGGCTTACGACCATTTGCAAGATTACGGCGGGCTCCACTCCGGCGGCCGCGGCTTTTGTCGATGCGCTCTATGGCCGCATTATCACGGCAGGCACCTACCCGGCGTCCAGCATCCGGGTGGCCGAGGCCGCCAAGGTGATCGAGAACACCCAGCGTGACGTCAACATCGCGCTGATCAATGAGCTGGCCCTCATCTTTAATCGCATGGGGCTCGACACTCTGGAAGTTCTCCAGGCGGCCGGGACCAAGTGGAATTTCCTGCCGTTCCGGCCCGGCCTGGTCGGTGGCCACTGTATCGGTGTCGATCCCTATTACCTGACGCACAAGTCCCAGGAGATGGGGTATCACCCGGAGATGATTCTTGCGGGCCGCCGTATCAACGACAACATGGGCCTCTACGTGGCCACCGAAGTGATCCGGCTGATGGTGAAGCGCGGGATGAGCCTGCCGAAATCGAAGATCCTGGTGCTCGGCGTGACCTTCAAGGAAAATTGCCCCGACGTGCGCAACACGCGGGTGGTGGACGTGGTGCAGGAGTTGAAGTCCTACGGCGCCACTGTGGATATCTATGACCCGTGGGCCGATGCCCACGTGGTAAAGCACGAGTACGGCCTCGACATCCTCACCAAGGCCCCCGCGGCGGGCCAGTACGACGGCATCGTGCTTGCGGTTGCCCACAACCAGTTCCGCGACATGGCGCCGGAGGCGATCCACGCGTGGGGCCGCCCGGACCATGTGCTCTACGACATCAAGAGCCTGCTTCCTGCCGACCAGGTCGACGCGCGGCTCTAGGGAGTATCGGCCTGATGAAGATCCTCGTTACCGGAGCTGCAGGCTTCATTGGTTCCACCACGGCGCGCAGGCTCCTTGCACGGGGCGATGAGGTTGTGGGCCTCGACAACCTCAACGACTATTACGACGTAAACCTCAAGAAGGCCCGCCTGGCGATTCTCGCCACGGAGCCCCGCTTTCGTTTCGTGCTCCTCGACCTGGCCCATCGAGAGGGCATGGAGGCTCTGTTCGCGGCTGAGGGCTTCGATCGTGTGATTCATCTCGGCGCCCAGGCCGGCGTGCGCTACTCCATCCAGAACCCGCACATCTATGTGGACAGCAATGTTGTCGGCACCTTGAACGTACTCGAGGGCTGTCGGCATTTCGGCGTCCAACACCTGGTGTACGCCTCAACCAGTTCCGTCTATGGCGCCAACACGAAGATGCCGTTCTCTGTCCACCAGAACGTGGACCACCCGCTCTCCCTGTACGCGGCGACGAAAAAGGCCAATGAGCTCATGGCTCACACCTATGCGAGCCTGTACGGGTTACCGGTAACCGGGCTGCGCTTCTTTACGGTTTACGGGCCCTGGGGCCGGCCAGACATGGCCCTGTTCCTGTTCACCAAGGCTATCCTCGACGGCAAGCCGATCGACGTTTTCAACTACGGCAAGCACCGGCGGGATTTCACTTATGTGGACGACATCGTCGGCGGCATTGTTGCCGCCCTCGACCACGTTGCGACAGCCAACGCCGGCTGGGATTCCGACCGCCCGGATCCCGGCACCAGTAAGGCGCCTTACCGTTTGTACAACATTGGCAATGCACAGCCCGTCGACCTCATGCACTACATCAGCGTGCTTGAGCAGCGCCTTGGGCGGAAGGCCACCATGAATCTGTTGCCCCTGCAGGCCGGTGATGTGCCCGACACGTGGGCGGACGTGGAGGATCTGGTCAATGACGTGGGGTACCGGCCCGCCACGCCAGTGGAGGTCGGTGTCAGTCGCTTCGTGGACTGGTATCTGGACTACCATAAGGTCGCCCTCTAGGACGGAGTGATCTGATGGCTGATGATCTGCTCCAGGCCCCGGCCTGGAAAGCCCTGCAGCAGCATGCAACGACCCTGAGTGGAACTCACCTTCGGGACCTGCTCGATCAACCCGGCCGCTTTGGGGCCTTCTCCCGGCAGCAGGGCGAATGCCTGCTGGATTTCTCCCGCAACCGGATCACCGGCGACACACTCAACCTGCTGCTCGCCCTGGCCAGCGAGCGGGAGGTGCCGCGGCGGATTCAGGCGCTCTTCGCCGGTGAGGTGGTGAACGCCACCGAGAACCGGCCCGCCCAGCACATGGCACTGCGCGGGCCTGCCAGCCCACCTCTCCTCGTGAAGGGGGCAGACATCCGTCTGGAGATCGAGGCGGAGCGTGAGCGCATGCTGGAGCTTGCTGAGGCGATCCGGTCCGGTGTCTACCGGGGCGCAACCGGCGCGCGTATCCGTCACGTTGTCAACATTGGCATTGGCGGCTCGGACCTCGGTCTCGTCATGGCCATTGAGGCGCTCCATGAGTACCGCACGCCCGAGGTCCAGATCCACTATGTTTCCAACGTCGACGGTACCCAGCTCGCCGACGTGCTGGCCCGGACGCCGGCGGCGGAAACACTGTTCATCGTCTGCTCCAAGACCTTCGTGACCTGGGAGACGGCGCTGAACGCGAACGCGGCCCGTGCCTGGTTCATTCGCCAGCTGGGCGACGCCGCGGTTGCGCGGCACTTCGTGGCCGTTTCAGTCAACGCGCCGGCCATGGACAAATTTGGCATTGCGGAGGAGCACCGCTTCCGGATGTGGGATTGGGTGGGTGGCCGCTATTCACTCTGGTCATCGATCGGTCTGGCCATCGCCATTGCCATCGGCAGTGAGCACTTCCGGGAAATGCTGGGGGGAGGGCGGGAGCTGGACGAACACTTTCGGACTGCGCCGCTGGCGGATAATCTGCCCGTGCTGCTCGCACTGATCGCGGTCTGGAACCAGAACCTGCAGGGCACGACCAGCCAGGCCATTCTGCCCTATGACGGGCGGCTGCATCGTTTTGCAGCCTATCTGCAACAGCTGGAGATGGAGAGCAACGGCAAGGGTGTCACCCGCGACGGCCAGCCTGTGCAGTGGAGCACCGGCACCGTCATCTGGGGTGAGCCCGGCAACAACGGCCAGCATTCCTTCTTTCAGCTCCTGCACCAGGGCACGGCAAATTTTGCTGCTGACTTTATTGCCCCGGTCGAGGGTTCCAGTCCTTACGCGGACCAGCATCTCGTTGGCCTCGCCAATCTGCTGGCCCAGGCGGAAGCCTTCGCGCGGGGCTACACGCTCGAAGCTGCCCAGGCCGAGCTTGTGGCCCGGGGCAATGGCCCCGCCGACGTAGAGCGCATTGCGCCCCACAAGGTCCACCCGGGCAATCACCCCAGCAACATCCTCTTGCTGCGCCGACTGGACCCTCGCAGTCTCGGATTCATCATTGCCCTCTACGAGCAGAAGGTCTACGTCCAGTCCTGCATCTGGGGCATCAACCCCTTCGACCAGTGGGGTGTGGAACTGGGCAAAGGAATGGCAGTGGGCATGCACAACGCGCTCCAGTCTGCGGTGGGGCATGGTCTGCCGCCCATCGGTCACGTCATCCGCCGGTGGGCCGGGGAGAGCTGAGCGGGAGGGAATGACGCGGGTACCGGGCCCCGCGTGACCGGTTCGTTTGCCTTGCCCAAACAAGTCGTTAATCTATCGGCCTGCCCTGGAATCCGATTTCGGACATAACTAATGAAAATAACCGTGCATGGCACAGGCTACGTGGGCCTGGTGACGGGCGCCTGCATTGCCCAGGCGGGCAACCAGGTGGTCTGCGTAGACGTCGACCGGGCCAAGGTCGCGGCCCTGAATGCCGGTGAGATTCCAATCTTTGAGCCCGGGCTGGCGGATGTCGTGCGCCGTAATCACGCGGCGGGGCGCCTGAACTTCACCACCGACGTTGCCGAAGGCGTGCGCCATGGTGAAATCCAGTTTATTGCGGTTGGTACACCCAAGAATGAGGACGGTTCGGCCGACCTGCGCCACGTGCTGACCGTGGCGGAGACCATCGGCACGCACATGACGGACTACAAGGTGGTCGTCGACAAGTCCACGGTTCCCGTCGGCACCGCCGACCGGGTTCGGGAGGCCATCGCTGCGGTTCTGGCCACGCGCCAGCTAACGGGTCAGTCGGCAGTCGACTTCGACGTCGTCTCGAATCCGGAATTCCTGAAGGAGGGTGCTGCGGTCGCCGATTTCATGAAACCGGACCGCATCATCATCGGGACCGACAGTCAACGCGCCGCGGAGCTGCTCCGCCAGCTCTACGAGCCTTTCAGCCGCAGTCACGACAAGCTCATCGTGATGGACGTCCGCTCGGCGGAACTCACCAAGTACGCGGCTAACGTCATGCTGGCGACGAAGATCAGCCTCATGAACGAGCTGTCCAACATCGCTGAACGCTATGGGGCTGATATCGAGCAGGTGCGAATGGGGATCGGTTCGGATCCGCGCATCGGCTATTCCTTCATTTACCCGGGCTGCGGCTATGGCGGTTCCTGCTTTCCCAAGGACGTCCATGCACTGATCCGCTCCGCGGAGGAGATTGGCTACGATGCCGAGCTGGTGCGGGCCGTGGATAACGTCAACAACCGGCAGAAGCAGGTTCTCTTCCAGAAGATCAGTGCCCATTTCGGCGGCAAGCTGAAGGGCAGGACCTTCGCCCTGTGGGGCCTGGCGTTCAAGCCCAACACGGACGACATGCGGGAAGCTCCCAGTCTCGTGCTCATGGAGGCCCTGTGGGCTGCTGGAGCCCGGGTCCGCGCTTATGATCCCCAATCGATGGCCGAAACGGCCCGCCTCTGTGGCGCCCGGCCTGACCTCAAGCTGTGTGAGTCTGCCGACGAGACGCTGAACGGTGCGGATGCACTGGTCATCGTCACCGAGTGGCAGGAGTTTCGCAGTCCCGACTTCGAGCGGATCAGAAAGGCGCTGACGGCTCCCGTGATCTTCGACGGGCGTAACATCTATGATCCCAGGCTGCTCGCGAAGCAGGGGTTCGCCCACTACGCCATCGGCCGTGGCAAACCCTCCCTGTAGGAGCGCGTCGACGCGCGATACCCAATGACCGAGCCCGAACTCCCAGACCTCGTCCCCGTGATTCTCTGCGGCGGCTCCGGTACCCGCTTGTGGCCGCTGTCCCGGGCGCTCTACCCCAAGCAGCTACTGGCGCTCGTTGGTTCCCGCTCGCTACTGCAGGACACAGTGGCCCGGCTGGCCCTCCTGCCGGGATCAGTGCAGGCGCCGCTGGTCGTTTGCAACGAAGCCCACCGCTTTCTGGTTGCCGGGCAGCTGCGTGATGCGGCCGCTGGAATGGTCAGCGACCCGGCTCTCATTCTCGAGCCTGAGGGGCGCAACACCGCACCGGCTGCTGCCATTGCTGCCCTCGTCGCGCGCCGTCGGGCCGGCACCGACGTGCTGCTGCTTGTTCTCCCGGCCGATCATGTGCTGCGGGATCCTGCGGCCTTTGCGGCGGCGGTGGCCCTGGCCAGACCCGCAGCAGCAGCCGGGCAGCTGGTTACCTTTGGCGTGGTGCCAACGCAGCCGGAGACCGGCTACGGTTATCTGCGGACCGAGGCATCGATCGATGGGGGCGTACAGCCGGTCCGCGAGTTCGTTGAAAAGCCGGACTATGAGACCGCCCGGCGCTACGTCGCCTCCGGTGCTTTCCTCTGGAACAGCGGAATGTTCCTGTTTTCGGCGGACACCTACTTGCGGGAGTTGCAGGTCCACGCGCCAGACATCGCCGCAGCTGCAGCAAGGGCCCTCGATGCAGCCCAGGGCGAGGGCGGGTTCCTGGCTCTGCAGCGCGAGAGCTTCCAGCAGTGCCGCAAGGAGTCCATCGACTACGCGGTGATGGAGAAGACGCGGCACGCGGCGGTCGTGCCGCTGTCTGCTGGCTGGAGCGATGTCGGGTCCTGGGCGTCGTTGCTTGATGTCAGTAGCACGGATGGCCAGGGCAATGCGCTCACGGGCGATGTGGTCGCTGTCGACTGCACCAATTCCTATGTGCGGGCAGAAAGCCGGCTGGTGACCGTCGCGGGTCTCGATGGGTGCATCGTCGTGGAGACCAAGGACGCAGTGCTGGTGATGCCGAAGGCCAGCGCCCAAGACGTCAAAAAGATTGTCGAGGAACTGGAGCGCAGGGGACGTACTGAGACCAAAACGGGTCGGGAAGTGTTCCGTCCGTGGGGCAGTTACGACAGCCTGGATGGTGACGCAGGCTTTCAGGTGAAACGCCTCACGGTCCTGCCGGGCGCCGTGCTCTCCCTTCAATTACATCACCGCCGCGCCGAGCACTGGATTGTGGTCAGTGGAACTGCACGGATTACCCGGGAGAACGAGGTATTCGACCTGGCTTTTGGCGAGCACACGTTTATTCCGCTGGGTTCAAAGCATCGCATCGAGAATCCAGGCACTGAGCTCGTGCGGATCATTGAAGTCCAGGTGGGTGATTACCTGGGCGAAGACGACATCGTCCGCTTCGAGGATCGTTACGGGCGCCGGGGCCGGACGGACTGAAGACCGTGGCAGCACTCAATTGCTTCAAGGCCTACGACATCCGGGGGCGCGTGCCGGACGAACTGAACGAGGATGTGGCTACGCGCATCGGGCGTGCATACGCCGAATACGTGCGGCCCGCGACGGTAGTGGTCGGGGAGGATATGCGCCTCTCCAGCCCGGCATTGGCTGATGCACTCGCGCGGGGCCTGAACGCGGGCGGAGCGGACGTACTCCGCATCGGCATGTGCGGCACGGAGGAAGTCTATTTCGCCACATCCCACCTGAAGGCCGGCGGAGGCATCATGGTCACGGCCAGCCACAACCCGGCAGACTGGAACGGGATGAAGCTGGTGCGGGAGGGGTCCCGGCCAATCAGCGGTGATTCGGGTCTGAACGCAATCCAGGCCCTGGTCGAGGCGGGGGTGTTTTCCCCCGTGGTGATCCCTGGCCGAAGCACGCCCGAAGCACCCTTCAGTGCTTACCTGGACCACCTTTTGAGCTACGTGAATGCCAGTACTCTGCGCCCCCTGAAGGTAGTGGTGAACGCCGGCAATGGCGGGGCTGGGCATGTCATCGACGGTCTGGAGCAGCGCCTGCCGGTTACCTTCATCAAGCTTCAGCACGAAGCCGATGGCACCTTTCCCCACGGCGTGCCGAACCCGCTATTGCCTGAAAACCGCCGACTGACCAGCGACGCGGTCCGGGCCCACGGGGCGGATTTCGGCGTAGCGTGGGACGGTGATTTCGACCGCTGCTTCCTCTTCGACGAGCGCGGCGAGTTTATCGAGGGCTACTACATCGTCGGCCTGCTGGCTCAGGGAATCCTGGCCCGCCAGCCAGGATCAAAAATAATCCACGACCCGCGGCTGACGTGGAATACGCTCGATATGGTACGAGCCCACGGTGGTATTCCCATACAGAGCAAGACAGGCCATGCGTTCATCAAGGAACGGATGCGGGCTGAGGATGCGGCCTACGGCGGCGAGATGAGCGCCCACCACTATTTCCGTGACTTCGCCTACTGCGACAGCGGCATGATTCCCTGGCTGCTGATCGCCAGCGCTCTGTCGCTTACCGGAAAGCCGCTGTCTTCGCTGGTGGCGGAGCGGATTGCCGCCTTTCCCTGCAGCGGTGAGATTAATCGGGCCGTTACTGATCCGCAGGCGGCACTCCGGACGGTACAGGAGCGCTACGCTGCCCAGGCACTCTCAAGGGATGACACAGACGGGGTTAGCTTTGAGTTTTCGGAGTGGCGGTTCAACCTGCGGCTGTCGAACACGGAGCCGTTGATCCGGCTGAACGTCGAGACCCGCGGCGATCCGGCACTGCTGGCAGCCCGGACCGCCGAACTTCTGCGCGTCATCGATACGCTAAACTAATCGGGCCTCAGGTCGGGGCACCCCAGCACACCCGCTCATCGGCGGCTGTCCAGCGGGACTGGCTTGCTGACACCATTGTTGAGAGGGACGCGCTACTGCCGGGCTTCATCGCTTTCAGCTTGCCATCGAGAGTGCCGCGCCGAAAGGCGAGACCGTAGCGACTGGTCCCTTCCTGCCAGCACAGGTAGTACCGGGTTCTGTCCAGAGGATGCCGGACCACCTTGGTTTGGGTGGCGCCCACGAGCAGGAATTCCTGGAGCCAGTTGGGGCTGGTCGTCTGGGCAGAAGCTGCCGAGGCCAGCGTCAGGGATAAAACGGCGACAAACTTCCATTGCATAGAACTCTCCAGAGTGTTGCGGGTGACAGCGTTACCGGCAGGCACGCGCAGGAGATTCCCTGCCGGCAACCCCGCTGTCATGAAGGACGTCGTCCCCCAGACCGGTGGCTTTGCGTCCCCGCCTCGCGACGGGTTTGCCCTGGTCGGCGAGAGGAGTCTAGTTCAGTGCTGACTGAAGTCGCAAGCCAACATAATCGTTGAACGTGGTGAATGTAAAATGAACAACATCAGCGCTAAATGTTGGACGTGATGCGGCGGGGAGCCGCTATCACCAGCCTCGCCCGAAACGTCTGTTGCAGTGACCACTGCAGGTGCGGCCGAAAACTGCGGGAGCAGAGCGCCTGAAATCGGCCGAGGCGCAGCATGAGGACGCTGCCAAAGACAATGGCACCCAGTCGCCGGTGGGCCCCGAGCGATGCCGGGTTGAAAGCGGAAATCTCACTCAAGGTTTCCGTGACACCGGCGACGCGCATGGCCTCGAAGGCGGCCCCCCAGAGGCACGCAAACGCAGCCGTCAGGCGGGCCTCGGGCCGCACGTAGATATCAAAGTCCCAGGCAGTGGTGGCTGGGGGCGTGAGCTCGACGTTGATGGGGTCGTTGAAATCCCGGTAGGCGCCGGGGATGAACCAGAGCCAGCCCAGCAGTTCGTCGCCGCGAAAGGCGCCAAAACCGACGGCCCCCTGAGCAAAACGGTCTGGGATATCCCCAGGCACGCGGATCACCGTGTTCAAGGCCGGTTCCCCCGGGGAGAGCCGCCGGACGCTAAGGTGCTGCCCACGACGCGGGATCCCGGCGGGTCGTGCGGGGACCGGCTGGGCAACGATATAGCGGCGCTCAATGATGGCGGTGGGAGCCACAGTCCTGACCAGCTGTTGCACCGTCAGCAGCACGGCATTCGCGGCACCGTACTCATCCAGGACGCGGCGCAGTCGAGAGGGTAGTCTGGAAGTCCAGGCCATGCCGATATTATGGCCGAGTCCTCTATAATTCTCTGCTGCTGCAGCGAGGATGGCATCGGGTGTGACGAAGCGCGTATTGCTGATCGCCTTCCATTTCCCCCCGTTGAATTCCAGCAGCGGCCTGCAGCGCCCCCTGTCGCTGGCCCGCTATCTCCCGGCGCGGGGCTGGCAGCCGGCAGTGCTGACGGCCAGTGTCGGTGCCTACGAGTCCACTGAGCCAGCGTCAGTGGCGGCATTGCCGGCAGATCTCGTGATCGTTCGCTCGATGGCTCTGGATGCCGCCCGACATCTCGCTCTCCGTGGCTGGTATCCCGACTGGCTCGGAATTCCGGATCGCTGGGCCACCTGGCTCCTCAGTGCCGTGCCCGCGGGTCTCCGCCTCATTCGGCGCTTCCGGCCGGGTGTCATCTGGTCCACCTATCCGCTTTCCACCACTCACCTGATCGGCCTGGCGCTGCACCGGTTGAGTGGCCTGCACTGGGTTGCCGACTTCCGCGACCCGATGGTCGAACACCTCAACGGCGAGTGGTTCCCAGGCGATGCGCGGCTGCGCAGGGCCCGGCTCCGGATCGAAAAGCTGGTCGCCCGGCACGCGGCGGCGGTGACGTTTTGTACTGATTCGGCCCGTCAGATATACCTGGAGCGCCACCCGGAACGGAAGGAGGGCCAGCTCGCGGTTGTGATCGCCAACGGCTTCGATCCGGAGCCCTTCGAGGTCGTCGAGGCTGAATCTCTTGCGCGCCAGTTCCCTGAGGTTCCTCGCAGGAGGCTGACACTGGTCCACAGTGGCACGCTGTATCCCGGCCCCGATCGTGACCCTGGGGCGTTCCTCGCAGCAGTTCGCGGACTGCGTTCGCGCGGTGCATTGCCAGATAACCTGCGGATCGTGCTCCGGGCCACTGGTTACGACCACACCTATCGGCCCCTCATCGAACGGCTGGCGCTGACGGATATCGTCGAGCTCGCCCCCCCGGTGAGTTATCGGGTGGCGCTCCGGGAAATGCTCGACGCTGACGGGCTGCTGCTCTTTCAGGGGCACACCTCCAATCCCGCCATCCCGGCCAAGGTCTACGAGTACCTGCGCGCCCGCCGCCCGATCCTGGCACTCGTGGATGCAGCGGGGGAGACAGCCACACTGCTCCGCCGGGCTGGTGTTGGCCGGCTCTTGCCGATCGATGACGTTGCCCGCATTGAGCTGGGCCTTGGCAGTTTCCTGCCGAATCTGCGGTCCGGCACGGAGCCGGTTCTCACGCGGGCGGCGGCGGACCTCTATTCCCGCCTTCATCGGGTTGATGAATTTGCGACGCTGTTCTCACGCCTCCACTCGGGCTGAGCGTCCCAACAGCTCTGCCGGTGCCACATTAAGTAGCGCAGATGAACGAGCGTTCAGGTGCTGAAGAGGGCTCCTGTATCGCCCTGGCTGCACCACCAAGGATTCTCCGATAGTTCCCTAAGCTGCTGTTTCGCCACTTCGGAGGCCGCCGATGCTGCAACTCGTTCGAGGTCCGGTGTGGGAATGCGCTGACAACGGCGACGGGCAATATTTTGACATAACTGTCAATTGTCCTGTAGAAACGCGGCCTTATTGCTTAGGGTCGTCTGCCGTGGGTAAGCTTGCTCCGCGATAAAGGGCATACCCAGGGTGACCTGGTGACGCAAAACTTCCGGTCCATAACGTTGCAGGTGGATAGCGGGGTTGCAGTCGCTGAGTGCAGAGGAAAGTTGCCAGCCGTGAGAGTCCGCTATGGGACTGCCAGGGCAACGGTAGATTTTTTTCCTTTACGCCCGGTACTCATGCGTCACCTGCCCTACGCCGTTCAGGACGTTTGTGGCAGGAGGCCAGACCGCATGAAGTTTTCCGGTACCAGGATTCGCTTTTCTTTACACACCGCCGCGCTCGCGCTGGTTCTCTTCCAAACTCCGAACGTCCTGGCTGTCACCGCCTCCGATCTGCAGGTGGGGAAGTGGGTTGCAGTCTCATCGAACACTGTCTCGAGTGTGAATCCCTGTCCGTCCGATGGCTGTAACTACTCTGGCAACGAAGGCCAGAGTGGCGTCATAGACGACTGGAGCGGTGGTGCGTTCGCCACGAATCTCGGTGCTGCCGGCTCCCTGTTGATCTTTGGTGGCGGGCACGCCGGCTACTACGGCAACGAGGTCTATGCCTTTGACGTGGCCCAGGGCGCCTGGTCCCGTCTGACCAACCCGGTCAGTCCACCGACCTGTGACTACAACACGTCGACCATGGCCGGCAATTCGCCCTGCGCGGCCCACATGTACGAGGCCCTTGAGTACTCGGCCATCACGAACGAGTTCGTCAAGCTTGGCAGCGCGAGTGACGGCGAGACTGTCGTCGGCACGGCGAACGTCCACGCACTGAACCTGCAGACCAAACAGTGGCGTCGCGGGGCCAAGATGCCGACCTGGGAGGGCGTGATTTCGGATGACAACGAAGGGGCGTCCACGGCCTGGGACAGCGTCCGCAACGTGATCTGGTGGCACGGCTCCTGGCGGGCTTTCGCCACCACGAACAAGGTGCTGCGCAAGTACGATCCCGTGGCCAACACCTGGGCGGAGTACCCCGGCGCCAACATCGGTATCGACCAGGCCTCGGCATTCGATAACACCCGGCGAATTCTCCTCGTCGTTGACGGCCGCACCTCCAAGTCCGTGTATGCCTACGACACGTCCCTCGATACGCCGGTGATGTACAAACTGACGACGACCGGTGACCTGACGGCGCAGCAGTCCAACGCGATTGGTCTGGACTACGATCCTGTGACCGACCAGTTCGTTGCCTGGAATGGCGGCTCCGTCGTCTACACGCTCAAGGCACCGACCAACTGGAAAACCGGCACCTGGACCTGGAAGGCCGTAAGCGCCGGGTCGGGCAGCGCCAGTCCGACCCGTAACGGGAACGGCACGTACGGGCGGTTCCGTTACGTCCCGGCCCTGAACGCTTTCATCGTGGTCAACTCCGTGACCGGCCCCACCTACATGTACAAGCTCAGTGCCGGTGGTGGCGGGCCAGCGACGGGTACCCCTCCGACGGCAACGCTCACGGCGAATCCCAACTCGCTGTCTGCGGGCGGCACGACGACGCTCAGCTGGTCAAGCCTGAATGCCACCAGCTGCACGGCCGGCGGTGCGTGGTCGGGCAGCAAGGCGACGACAGACAGTGAGTCGGTCGGTCCCCTCAACGCCACGACCACCTACACGCTCACGTGTTCTGGCAGCGGCGGCACCATCAGCAGCAGCGCCACCGTGCAGGTGGTGACCAGCGGTCCCACCATTTCCCTGGCCGCAAGCCCGACCACAGTGAGCCCGAGTGGCTCCACCGTCCTCAGCTGGTCGGCGAGCAACGCCAACAGTTGTACCGCCAGCGGCAGCTGGTCCGGCAGCAAGGCCGTCTCCGGTTCCCAGACGATGGGACCCCTTTCGGCCTCCGGCACCTACACCCTGAGCTGCACCGGCTCTGGCGGGACCAATCAGCGGTCCGCGATCGTGACGGTGCAGGATCAGAGCCAAACCAACAACTTCCAGACGCGCTGCTCAGGGCCGGGCGTTCTGCAGTGCGTCGGCTTTGATTCCGCAGCCGACTTTTCGTCCACGCTGATGAACCCGGCTGGCGACGGTCAGGTCCGCGGGGTTCTCGACAGCAATGTGAAGGCCTCGGGCAATGGCGCGCTGCGCTTCGAGATCCCCTCGAACTCCGGTGCCAATACCTCGGGCTACTGGCTGGGTTCGCTGGGCAAGGACTTCGGTCCCGGCGACACCATGTACCTGCAGTTTCGCCAGCGGTTCTCCAAGGAGTTCCTGACGACCAGGTACGATCCGGGCGGTGGCTGGAAGCAGTTCATCCTGCACCCGGCTGGCATTCCGTCCTGCACGACTCTGCAGTTCGTGATGGTCAATCGCTACCTTGCCGGTTTTCCGATCATGTACGGCTCCTGCGGGTCAGCCCATCTGGAGGTCGACTTACCCGATGGCGATATCCGTTTCCAGCAGGGGCCTCAGGTCAACTGCCTCTACCGCAATCAGTCCGGGTGCAAGCGCTACGTGGCGGACAACTGGACGACCTTTTACCTCAAGTTCGCCTTTGGCGCCTTCCGCTCGCCGACGACCCACCTCGAAGCCTGGATGGCCAACGAGGGCGAGCCCCTAGTGCAGATCCTGGATATTCCGGATTTCCCGCTGGACTACGACTCCAGCCCGTCGGAGCGGCTGAACCGCATTCAGATCACGCCGTACCAGACCGGAAAAAATGCGAGCCAGTCTCACGCGGTCGCCTACACCTGGTATGACGAGCTGATCGTTTCAACGCAGCCGATTCCTGCGCCGACCGGGACGACAGCTCCGCCGCCCCCGGCCGCCACGCCGCCGACGGTAACGCTGGCGGCGCAACCCGCGTCGGTAACGAGTGGTGGGACGACAGCACTCACCTGGTCGACGACCAATGCCGACAGTTGCACGGCCTCGGGCGGCTGGTCCGGGTCCAGATCCGTCAGTGGCACCGCGTCGGTCGGCCCGATCAGTCAGGCCACGTCCTTCACCCTGCAGTGCTTCAACGCGGTCGGCGACTCAGACTCGAAGACGGTGCAGGTCGCTGTGGGCCAGGCACCGCCGGCGCTGCCGGAGATCACCTTCTATGCGGATCCGGCCTCCGTCGAACTGGGCAACAGCTCAATGGTCTACTGGTCCGTGACCAATGCCTTCTCCTGCGTCGGGGAAAAGGCCTGGTCCGGCGACAAGGGAACGGTGGGCAGCGAGCCCATGTTCCTGAGCGCCACCCGGACCTACGATCTGGTCTGCACGGGCAGCGGTGGCACCAGTCGCAAGTCGGCCACGATCGAGGTCGTCAGTCCTGGCCAGCCCACGCTGACACTCCGGGCTGACTCGCCCAGCGTCCAGCGGGGCAGGACCGGCGTCCTCACCTGGTCCACCACCAACGTCAACAGTTGCCAGGCGACGGGTGCCTGGTCCGGTGCCCGGGCGTCGGCGGGGGCCGAGACGGTGGGGCCGCTCTCAGCCACCTCCAGCTTCCTTCTGGTCTGCACGGGGCCGGGTGGTACGGTGGAAGCGGCTACCCAGATTGCCGTCACGGCCGCGCCGGGCGGTGGGACGGGCGGTGGCTCCACGGGCGGTGACAGTCCGCCGCCTGCGCCCGTCGGTAGTGCCGGCGGGAGTAGTGCCAGCGGACCGCTGGAGTTGTTGCTGGGGCTGATGGCCCTGGCCGCAGCCCGGCGGCGCTCCCGGCACGCGGTCGGCCAGTAAGCCCTCCCGCGTTGCCACCACTGACATAAGCCGGTCGCTGAAGGTCCCTGCAGCGACCGGCCTTTCTGCCAGAACCCGCCGCGCAAGGCCTATAATCCCGGCCTCATGCGCCCCCGTGTTGCCATTCGATTTCCTGCCCGACCGCGGCTGCCAGCCCCCTCTCTTCTGGCCGGCGCGCTCCTGGCCGCCGTACTCCTGGCCGCCGTGTCTGCCCCTGCAATTTCCGCCGAACCGCCCGCTGCTCGGCCAAGCCCGGCAACCCGTGACTTTGAGGCCCGGTGCGCCGCGCCCGGAGTCGTCAAATGCGTGGGCTTCGATGCGCTCGCTGATTTCCGTAGCGGGCAGGTGAACCCCTCCGCCGACGGCCGCACTCGGCCGGTAATGGACAGCAAAATCCATGCGTCGGGGGAGGGCTCGTTACGCTTTGAGATTCCGTCCCGCTCGCCCGCCAATTCGTCGGGCTACTGGGCCGATGCACTGGGTGCCCGCTTCGGTGAGGGCAAAGTGCTGTACTTCCAGTTTCGGCAGCGGTTCTCCAGGGAAATGCTTGAGACCCGCTACCGGGAGGAGGGCGGGTGGAAGCAGTTCATCCTCTACCAGGCGGGGCCTTCCTGCACGTCCGTACAGCTGGTCGCCGTCAACCAGTACCTCCGGGGCCTGCCGATTCTCTACGCGGCCTGTGGGGAGGACGGCCTCTTTGTCGAGCAGAGCGATGGGGACCACCTGATTCAGCAGGGTGACTTCCGCTGTTACCGCCGGGATCCCCGGCCCGGAGACTGCGCCATGTACGTACCGGACCAGTGGATGACTTTCTACTTTCAGGTCGACGTTGGCCACTACGGCAAGCCCGACACCCGCGTGCAGGGGTGGATCGGCACTGGGCCGGGGAAGCTGCGGCAGTTCATCAAGTACCCGGGCCTGACCCTGAACTACGCCGACCAACCGGACGAGGCCTTCGACCAGCTCCAGTTCACGCCTTATCAGACCGACAAGGATCCCCGGCAGGACCATCCCGTCGCGTACACCTGGTACGACGAACTCATTGTCTCCCGGCTGCCGATTGCCGCGCCGGCCTATGTTGATGCGCCGTAAGCATCTCCGGGCTCTGCTCGCGGCCATCACAGCCGTAGCGCTTGTCGCTTCGAGCCTTATGCTGCTTCGGGACGCCGCCGATCCCCGGGAAGCGGTACGGCTGCGCAACTCCCTGCTGGCGACCGTCGGTACGCCGCAGGATTTTTCCTGGACCCCTGCGACCATTCCTGCCAGCTTCCTGGTCAACCAGGACGCGCCTCCGGAGGCGATCACGCTGGCCGCCCGACAAGTCGTCACAGCAGCGGATGGCTGGTCCCAGGGCCTCCAGATTGCCACGCATCTGGGCGGGATTACGCCCCGGGGTGGAGCCATCCAGTCCTCAACCGAGGAAACCTACCAGGCCATGCTGACGACTGGCGGCGGTTACTGCGCCGACTACACGCAGGTATTCATCGGTCTCGCCACTGCCGTCGGGCTTCCGGTGCGGGAGTGGGGCCTGTCCTTCGATGGTTTCGGTGGGGACGGTCATGCCATCGTCGAGGTCTATGACGAGGGCCGGGCCAAGTGGCTGATGCTCGATCCGTTCAACTCGTTTTACCCCGCGGATGCCGCGACCGGGGAGCCGCTGTCGGTCCCTGAGTTCCGGCAGCGCCTTGAGGCGCGGGATCCCCTCGGTACTACCCGTATGGTCCGGATCGTCCCGGCCGCGTTTGGCTTCCGGGATGACCAGAAGCTGATCGACTACTTCAAACTTGGCGTCGACCAGTTCTACCTGTGGTGGGGCAGTAATCTTTTCAGCTACGAGCACCAGCCGCTGGTTGCCGCGTTGGGGCGAGTTTCCCGACGGGCAGAGCAGGTCGTAGGCATTGCGATTGGCGTGCATCCGCACATCCGGATCTTTCCCTTGCCGGGCAATCGGCCGCTTGTCGATCGGCTCAACGGGGTTCGCCAACGCACGTTGTTCTATGTCACAGCCTGCGTGGCACTCACGGCACTTCTGTGCCTCCAGTGGTGGCTTTTCCGGCGGCAGAGCCGGCGTTCCTGAGTTCTGCACCGCAAACTGGGGACTGGCGCACACCCGGGCCAGAGAGTGTTTAGCGGGGCCCCGCACCTGTGGGTATACTCCTGCCTAAGCAGCGGAAAACACTGACAATGCCAAGGATTCGCCAGTCTGTCACGGGACCCTTCAGCGCCGCGCTGGCAGCCCTCATGATGGGCGCGGCCATGGTTCTGGCCCCGGTCCCAGCGTTTGCCGAGGACTGCGGTCCCGTCCCCCTGCCCGGCGCCGCCGGCCCCTACGACTACGCGGACTCCAAGTATTCCTGGAACCTGAACGACATCAATCAGAACCACTGGGTCCCTGCCCAGCGGGAACTTGCCGACAAGCGCGTGCAGTACGCGCTCATGCAGCTCAATTACCTGCTTATCCGGGTGCCCAATCATTACGCCGGACTGTTTGAACTGGGCCGGATCGAGCAGCTCTATCCCGGCGCCGTCTTCGACCCCTCCCAGACCGGCAATAAGGAGGTGCTGTTTTTTCCGCCCACGCCCGAGTGTTATTTCGATCGCGCGTTCCGCTACCGCCCCAACGATCCCACACTACGGATGTTGTTCGGCCTCTACTACCACAAGAGCCAGGGTTTCCAGCAGGCTCTGACCCAGTACCTCAAGGCGGAGTCCATGGATTCGGAGTCGAGCGAGATTCACTACAACCTCGGCCTCGTCTACTTCGACCTCAAGGACTATGACGCCTCGGTTCAGCACGCGGAGAAGGCCTATAAGCTCGGCTACCCGCTCGCCGGGCTGCGCAAGAAGCTGATGGCAGCCGGCAAGTGGCCGGCAAAGAGCGGCTGACTGTCTTCCCTCGCTAATCCTGATCTGCCCTGTGGTGTGTCCCATGTCGAGTGAGACCGCGCACGCACGCCTCCTGACGGCGGAGCGCGCCCCGAACCTTCTCCATGAACTGGTGTGGCGGGCTGCTGCCCGCTATCCGGCCGACCCCGCTCTGGTGGTGGGGGCCCGGACCTGGTCCTACACCGAACTGGAAGCCGCGATCGGCGCTGCGGCGAGCGGCTTACTCGAGCGTGGCCTCGCCCGCCACGACCGGGTGGCTGTTTATCTCCCGAAGACGCTGGAGGCGGTCGCTGCGATCTTCGGCGCGTCGGCGGCGGGGGGCTCCTTCGTGCCGGTGAACCCGGTGCTCAAGAGCGATCAGGTGGCCCACATCCTGCGGGACAGTGGCGCGCGCTTCCTGGTCACCTCCGCGTCCCGCCTGCAGGCGATTGAAGCGGCACTGGAAGGTTGCCCCGATCTGACCCACGTCATTCTCACCGACAGCCTGACCGCGGTCGCGTGCCTCAAGGCGCGCGCCCGCATTGAAAGCTGGGACGCCCTCTGCGCTGGGCCCCGGGCCCCGGCGCCCCATCGCTGTATCGACGGCGACATGGTCGCGATTTTCTACACGTCTGGCAGCACCGGGTTACCGAAGGGCGTCGTCCTGTCCCACCGGAACATGGTGGCCGGCGCGACCAGCGTTGCCAGCTATCTGGAAAACGTCCATGCCGACCGGATTCTCTCCGTGCTGCCCTTGAGCTTTGATGCGGGCTTCAGTCAGCTCACCACGGGGTTTTATTCCGGTGCGTGCATCGTCCTGCTGGACTACCTGCTGGCGGGCGATGTGGTCCGGCAGGTGCGGGAGCAGCGGATTACCGGCCTTACGGGTGTGCCGCCGCTCTGGTCCCAGTTGGCGGATGCCACCTGGCCCGCGGGCAGTACCGACACGGTGCGCTACTTCGCCACCACGGGCGGGGTCATGCCCCGGCCGGTCTTGGACAAGCTGCGAGCCGCCTTCCCCGGCGCCCGGCCGTTTCTCATGTACGGCCTGACGGAGGCGTTCCGGTCGACCTATCTGCCGCCGGACGAGGCGGACCGCCGGCCAGACTCCATTGGTCAGTCAATTCCCAATGCGGAGATCCTGGTCCTGCGGCCTGACGGCACTCCCTGCGACCCCGGCGAGCCTGGTGAGCTGGTGCACCGGGGCGCGCTGGTCTCCCTGGGCTACTGGAAGAATCCGGCTGCGACTGCGGAGCGCTTCAAGCCGGTGCCGGGCAGCCTGGCGACCGGTGGTCAGCCGGAGCTCGCCGTCTGGTCGGGGGACACGGTCGTGCGGGACGCCGAAGGCTTTCTGTACTTCCGCGGCCGACGGGATGAGATGATCAAGTCCTCGGGCTACCGCGTCAGTCCGACGGAAATCGAGGATAGCGTGATGCTGAGTGGGCTGCTCAGGGAGGTGGTGGCCATTGGGGTGCCTGACGAGCGCCTCGGCCAGGCCGTGGTCCTGGTGGCCGTCGCGGCCGGGACCACTGGCGGAAACGCGGCACCGGTCCTCGACTACGCCCGGGAGAAACTGCCGGCGTACATGGTGCCCCGGAGTGTGGTCTGGTGGCCCGCATTGCCGCGCAATCCCAATGGCAAGTTCGACCGCGTGCAGATCAAGGCCGAGATTCTGCAAGCCCAGGTGCGTAAGGAAGGCGACGATGGCCGGTAACTCGCCTGGACTGCCACTGCACACGACGGTGGAAGACTTCGCCGTTGATGGCGACGAACTGCTGATTGGTGGCCGGCGGCTCACTGAGGTCGTGAGGCTGGCGGGCCGGACCCCTGCCTATATCTATTCCCGTGAGCTGATTGACCGCCGGATCCGGCGGCTGCGGTCCTTTGTGCCGGCCGCGATCCACCTGCACTACGCGATGAAAGCCAACCCGATGCCCGCGGTCGTCCAGCACATTTCACCCCAGGTGGACGGGCTCGACGTGGCGTCGGCCGGCGAGTTGCGCGTGGCCATGGCCGCGGGAGCGGATCCGGAGCGGGTCAGCTTTGCCGGTCCGGGCAAGACGATGGAGGACCTCACCACGGCGGTGGCTGCGGGTGTCATGCTCAATGTGGAGTCCGAAACCGAGCTGCAGCGGCTGGTAGCCATCGGTGCGGAGCGCGGCGTGCTGCCCCGGGTCGCCATCCGCGTCAATCCCGACTTCGAACTCAAGGCGTCGGGCATGAAAATGGCCGGCGGTCCCAAGCAGTTTGGCATCGATGCCGAACAGGTGCCGGATCTGCTGCGCCGGATGACCTCTCTCAAGGTCGATTTCTGGGGCTTCCACGTCTACAGCGGTTCGCAGAACCTGCGGGCCGAGGCGATCATGGAGGCCCAGACCAAGACGGTGGCCCTGGTCACCAGCCTGTCCCGGGACGCACCCCGCCCACCGCGTTTCGTGAACATTGGCGGGGGCTTCGGCATCCCCTATTTCCCGGGCGAAAAGCCGCTGGATCTGGCACCGGTCGGGCTGCATCTGCACGCGCTCGTCGAGACAGCGGCCCGGGACCTGCCGGGGGCAACCCTCGTAGTGGAACTGGGGCGCTACCTGGTGGGGGAGGCGGGCATCTATGTCTCCCGGGTGATCGACCGCAAGGTTTCCCGGGGCCGGGTCTTTCTGGTTACCGATGGCGGGCTGCACCAGCACCTGGCCGCGTCGGGCAATTTTGGTCAGGTGTTGCGCAAGAACTATCCCGTGCTGATCGGCAACCGGGTGGCAGAGGGGCCCAGGGAACTGGCGACCGTCGTGGGGCCGCTGTGCACGCCGCTGGATCTGCTGGCCGATAACATGGAGATGGCCCGCGCCGAGATCGGCGACCTGGTGGTCGTGTTCCAGTCAGGCGCCTATGGCCTGTCGGCCAGTCCCGTGAGTTTTCTCAGTCATCCGCCGCCGGCGGAACTGCTGTTGTAGCCGCTTGCGCATCCTGCACCTACTCGATCATTCATTGCCGATCCAGGATGGCTACTCCTTTCGCACTGCCGCCATCCTTAAGGAGCAGGCCGTCCGCGGGTGGGAAACTCTGCAGGTCACCAGCGACCGGCACCCGTCCATCGCCCTCAAGGAGCAGGTGGCAGGTCTGCATTTCCTGAGGACGCCAACCCGGCCTGGGTGGCTGGCGCAGCAGCCCGTGGCAGAGCAGTTGGCCACCATCGCGACGCTCAGCGCCCGGGCGGAGTCGATCGCCCGCACGAACCGGCCCGATATTCTCCACGCCCACTCGCCCTGCCTGACGGGTCTCGCTGCCCTTCAGGTGGGGAGGCGCCTCGGCATCCCGGTGGTCTATGAAATGCGGTCCTCCTGGGAGGAGGCCGCCGTGACCGAAGGCCTGACCGCAAAGGGCAGCCTGCGCTTCTGGCTGTCCCGGGCGCTGGAGACCTTTGTGCTCCGGCGTGCCGCGGCAGTAACGACCATTTGCGAGGGCCTGCGGACGGAGATCTGTGCGCGGGGCGTGGCGCCCGGCAAGGTGACCATCATTCCCAACGCCGTCGACACGGAACAGTTTGGCGCGGCGCACCCGGGCTCAGCCGCCATCCGCCAGCAGCACGCGACCGGCGGTCAGCGTCTGCTGGGCTTCATCGGTTCCTTCTTCAACTGGGAGGGTCTTGACCTGCTCGTGTCTGCAGCAGCGATCCTTAAGGGCAGCCGCACCGACTTCCGGGTGCTACTGGTGGGCGGTGGTGCCGAGGACGAGCGCCTCCGGCGCCAGGTTGCGACGCTCGGGCTGGAGGGTGTCGTGATCTTCACGGGCCGGGTGCCGCACGGCGAGGTGGGCGCCTACTACGGTGCCATGGACCTGCTGGTCTACCCCCGGCCATCCACGCCGCTCACTGACATGGTCACACCCCTGAAGCCCCTGGAGGCGATGGCCGCCGGCAAGCCCGTGCTGGCCAGTGACGTGGCCGGCCACCGGGAGTTGATCCGGCACGAGTTCAACGGGCTGCTGTTTCGGGCCGGTGATGCGGACGCCCTGGCCGCAGGCATGGACGCCGCGCTCCGCCGCTCCGATCTCCCCGCCATCAGCAGCAGGGCCCGGCAGTGGGTTCTCGATGAGCGAACCTGGCAGTCTTCGGTGGCGCGCTACCAGCCGGTTTACGCCGGCCTCGCCCGGTCCGGCGTCGCGTTGCCTGAGCCCCGCTAATGTTGCAGGCCGTGACCGATGCGGGATTTCGTGGCGCGGGCCGCTGGCTGTCGGTGGGCCCTGAGGGTCGGCGGCTCGTCATCCTGCACTACCACCGGGTGCCCGAGGTGCCGGACCCCATGAATCCGGACCTGCTGGAAAAACCGGCATTCGCGGTGCATATGAAGGCCCTGGCTGACGTCTTTAACGTCGTCTCGTTGTCTGAGGGTCTCGAGCAGTTGCGGGAGGGCACCCTGCCACCGAGAGCGGTAGCCATCACCTTCGACGACGGTTACGCCGACAACTACCAGGTGGCGTTGCCGGTGCTGCAGCAGTTCCGGCTGCCGGCGGCGTTTTTCGTGGCTGCCGGCTTTCTCGACGGCGGCTGCATGTTCAATGACCTCGTGGTCGAGGCGTGTCGCGTGGCACCGCGCGGTGCCTGGCACACACAGGTTGGGATTCTGGGAACCGTCCAGGTCGCGGAGGGGCCCGAACGGGTGCGGCTGGCCAGCAAGCTCATTGGCCACCTGAAGTATCTGGCCGCCGACGAACGCCTGGCCGCGGCCCGGAACTTGCTGCGCTCCGCAGGCGCGGCGCCGCCGGACCACATCATGATGACCAGCGACGAACTGCGGGCCCTGCAGCGTGCCGGGATGGAGATCGGCGGGCATACCCTGTCACACCCGATCCTCGCGCGCCTTGCGGATGCTGAGGCCGAGCACGAAATTCGGGCCGGCAAGGTGGCGCTCGAGAGTCTGCTCGGTGCGCCCGTGGCGCACTTTGCCTACCCGAACGGCAAGCCCGGCACCGACTACCTGCCCCGGGACGTCGCCCTGGCCCAGGCTGCCGGCTTCAGTGCGGCGTTGACCACCGTTTGGGCGGGCGCCCGGCGCAGGACGGATCCTTTCCAGATCCCCCGGGTCGGCTCCTGGGACCGGAGCCGGGCACGGTTCTGCGCCCGGCTGCTGCGTTGCTATCGCCAGGCCGCGGCCGACTAAAGCTCGACCCCGTCCGCCTTGCGGAGACGGTTTCGGAGCCGCTGGGCGCGCCCGAGCCAACGGCCGCGGCCCCGGGGTGCGTAGAGAAAAAAGTTGCCGTGGCGGCGGGTCGTCGGGGACCAGTTGAGCTTGTAGGGTTCCGCGTCACCCAGGAAGTCGAACTCCTTTCCCCCCGTATCCGCGAACCGGAAGATCTGCTGATCCTGGGTGTAGTGACCGACTCTCACGTGCGCATACTTCTCAACGTAGGTGCCCTTCATGCTGCCCAGGCGGCCCTCCCAGTGGTAGGAGAGGTTGTAGGCGACGGGCTCGCCGGCGATGAAGCACACATTCACGAATAACAGACCGCTGGCTCCCAGCCAGTGCAGCAGTCGCCTGACGTACTGTATCTCCTGAGGTTTCGCACTGATGGCGACACCGGCAGCGTGTTTCCAGCTGCCCGCCTCGATCTCAAGGATCGCCTCGAGCAGCGCTTCCATATCGTCGGCCGGTCCGTACCAGCGCTCCACCGCCTGTGGCATGGCTGCGAAGTCTTTCATGTGCCTGCGAATGTTGTAGCGATCGGTCTTTTTCCGGGTCGTGAGGAGCTTTTCCGCGGTGGTCTCCAGGTGGAGATAGGGCGAGGTGTCGCCGGGCAGGAAATTGAGCGTGAGTTGTTCTGCCTCCGCCACCTGCCCGATGGCCTGCGCTGACGAGCTGTCCATAAGCACATTGCCCAGGTGCAGGAGGTCCCAGGAAAACTCGTGCCGGGTCTGGATCAGCTCCTTGAGCAGAGCCTCGGGCGACCCCCGCGTGACGAGTTCGGCATGGTAGGACATGACGCTGCTGATGGGCTCCATGACCCGGACCGGAATCCGGCTTATCCGGTCCTGGCGGATGTGAAAGGGCACCAGGCTCACGAGCTGTGCGCCGTCCATGCCGACAAGTACGCGCACCTCGCGAGCGTCCGTCAGCGTTTCGACAATGATGCGCGTCCAGTCGGGCAACAGGCTGGGATTCAGGTTTTGTTCCCGACCGATAGCCAGCCATTCGGCGCCGTGCAGGGCCAGTGCCTCAGCCCAGGGGAGAACGCGGTACTCAGTCGTTGATGGACGAGAGTGGCCCACAGGTCACGGCCTGCGTTGCGCCGCTGTCGCTGGCGGCAGGCGCCGCACGCGCCTCGGGGTGGGCGCCTGCCTGGCAGGCGTCTCCGGTTCTAGGTTGGGGGCGGGCAGCGCGCGCGGCGCCAGATCCAGGAGCGCGGCTGCGAGTGCCAGGCACCACACGAAGACCTCGGTGATGAGATAGTCCGTGAACAGGCCGGCCGCCAGGACGCAGGTGAGGGACCCCAGGAGCGCGGCCCGGTAGGTGCCCAGGGTCTCTGGCAGACCCTGGGCGTCGAGGGACTTTAGCCGGCGCAGCTGGCGAAAGACCGAGATGAGGAGGCATGCGTAGAGGATCAGACCGGGCACACCCTGTTCGACCAGGACGGACAGCAGCGTGTTGTGGGACGAGCGCGCCCCGAGCTCACCAGTGACCGACCGTGACATGTATTCCGCGCCGAGGTACTGGGTGCTCAGGACCTCGGTGCCCCGGTGGCCGGCACCGAAGGGATAGGCCATGCTCATCTGGAACTGCGCCTTCGCCAGGGCAAGGCGGGTCAGGGTGCTGGTGTCCACTTCTTCGGTTTTTTCGATGGGTGCGGCGATAGTGCCGAGCCGTTCCCAGAACTGGGTGGGCGCGACGCTCACGAGGATGAACAAACCCAGGATGCCGAGCCCGTAGTACACCCGCCTGAACTGGCCGGGCGTCGCGAGCACCACCACGACGCCCCCAGCGACGAGGCCAACGACGGCGCCGCGGCTCAGGGTTTGCACGAGGCCGTTCACGATCAACGGGACGGAGGCCAGCGCCAGGACTCTGACCCAGCTCGGACCCCGGAGAATCAGCGCTGAGGCCGCCAGCAATCCCGTGGCGAGCTGCATGCCGAGGGCGTTGGTGTCCGTGATCCCCGGTCCGCCGACCCCCGCAAAGCGGCCACCCACATCGGGCGCACTCAGGATCAGCCAGCCCAGGAACAGGCATCCGAGAACGTGGACCAGGAGAACGTTGCGGAGGATCTCTTCCGTCTGGACCACGGCGTAGATCAGGTACACCAGCAGCAGGTACTTGGAGAACAGGATGGCTGCTCCCAGATGGGCCTCCATATCCATGGCCCAGAATGACTGCAGCCAGAGCCAGATCACGAAGGCCAGAAAGAGCATTAATGCGTTGTTCTGCAGCCAGCCCGCCCGGTTGGGCAGGCGCTCATGGCGCCACAGCGAAACCAGCGTCACGAAAGCCGCCAGCAGGGACCAGCGCAGGTCCGGGAGTGCCTCACCCCACCAGCGGTCGGGCGGATGGAGGTAGAAGATGGCCACGTAGGTGTAAAGCCCGTAGGCCGGGTGGCGCACGAGGCTCGCGACCATCGCGGCAGCGAACGCCAGCAGGAAGATGATGGAGGTCAGTGACACTTCAGCACCGAAGTCCCCGTGCCCGGAGCCACTGCTCGAGCATGAGCAGGTCCCAGATGACATAGCCGTAGTAGCCCGGATGGCCGTCCCGGTGCTGCGCCTGGATCCCCGCAAGGAACTCCGGCCTGAAGATGCCGCGGGTGGCCAGTCCTGCCAGCAGGTCCGAGGCCATATGGATCAGTTCCGGTGAGGTCTTGAGCCAGACCCCGAAGGGCAGTCCAAAGCCGTGCTTCGTCTTGTTGATGATCTGCTCCGGAAGGAGCCTGGTCATCGCCTGCTTGTAGAAGTGCCGCAGATTCTGCCCCTGGATCTTGAGGCTGGCGGGAACTCGCAAGGAGAAATCCAGCAGCTCGGTATCGAGCATCGGGTAGCGGACCTCGACGCCCCCCAGTTCGCACATCCGGCCCACCTTGCGCAGGTCGTTGTCCGCCAGGACAAACTTCCAGTCGTAGTAGAGCAGTTTGTCCAGAACCTCCGCATCGGGAACCTCGTTCCAGGTGGCATTCATCACCGCGACGGGATGTTCCTGGTCGATGCGGCCCAGGAAGTCAGGGGTAAAAATGGCCTCGGGGCTCTCCCGGAACATGAAGTTCCAGGACTGCATGCGCTGCGGTAACGGAATGCTGGCCTGCTGGACGTAGCTGCGGATTTTCCCCAGGGGCCAGGGCGCATCCTCCCGCAGCCAGCCCGGCAGATACTTCTCCAGAAAGCCCTTGCGCACCGCTGCCGGCAGGCGCCAGTAGTGCTCAAAGAGGGCTTGTCGGGTGTAGTGGGGGTTGCCTGCAAAGATCTCATCGCCACCGTCGCCGGCGAGCAGTCGCCCGATGCCGTGTTTCTGCGCCAGCTGTGCGCAGAAATACGTGGGGATGGCGGATGAGTTGCCGAAGGGTTCGTCGTAGGCACCGGCAATGACGGGCAGGGCTGACGCCACATCTGCGGGGGTGACGATGTATTCCTCGCCCCGGGCGCCGAAGCGCGCCACGGCCAGGCGGGCAAAGGGCAGTTCATCGTAGCCTTCGGTATTAAAGCCAACCGAGAAGGTCCGGGCAGGGGACGAGACGAGCTGGGCGAGGACGCCGACGACGGTAGAGCTGTCCAGGCCGCCACTCAGGAAGGCGCCGGGAGCGGCTGCGCCGGCCAGGGATCTCTCCACGGCAGTGCGCAGGAGAGCGTGCAGTTCCTCCTCCAGGGCCCGCGGGTCGCTCCGGGTGGTTGCTGACCCGAACTCCGGCTGCCAATACCGGGCCTCCCGGGCCCGGCCGTTGCTCCAGGCAATGCAACTTGCCGGGGGCACCTTGTGCACGCCGGGGTAGACGGTGGCCGGACTCGGCACCATGTGCAGGAACATGTAGTCAAACACCGCCTGCGGGTCGAGTCGGACCTCTGCCGACCTGGAGCGGGCGATCGCTTCCGCGACGGCGAGGGCTGAGGAGCCGAAGACCAGCTGACCGTCGGCACCGGGGCCATAACTGAGGGGCCGAATGCCCACGCGGTCAACGGCAAGGAGCGCCTTGGAGCGCCCCTCATCGATGATGACTGCAGCGAAGGACCCGGCCAGCGCACCGAACACGGCATCACCATGCAGACGATAGGCTCGCAGGACCAGTTCGGCAGGCGAAACGCCGGCAGGGCCTGGCTGGGCTGCGGACCGGGCGCGAGGCTGCCCGTCCACGCAGACCTCGATGCCGTCCGCGCCGGCCCGGGACGGCGCCTGCCAGGCTGTGGGAGGCGTTACGCCCGGCTGACCGGGGCACCAGATTCCGAACATGTCAGCCATGGGCACCGCAGGGAAGGGGTCGGGAGTTGAGGGTTTATTCTTCGGGATGGACCAGGGCTTGTCCAGCAACCGTCCGACACCCTGAGATTCAGTCCCTGTGACGGCGTTCCCGGTGCCGCGGTCCACTGGGACCGGCATCCTTGACTTGCAGGCTTGCCAGCGGGCAGGGTGCCGTCTCCACGGTGTGCCAGCGAGCTCCGCCCGGCGCCTGAATCTCTCTTGACTATCGCTCTGGCCTATTGCGCTTGAAATGGACGCCGAACCGGCATGGCCGACAGTCTTGCAGTTGTCACGTTCTGGACCAGCGTCTGCCTGGTCGTCTATGTGTACGCGGGTTATCCGGCGGCCCTGTGGCTTCTGGGCGTCCTGGGAGTTTCCCGGCCAGTGCGGCAGCTGGCCATTGAGCCGGTCGTAACCCTCGTGGTCTCTGCCTACAACGAAGTGGCGGTCATTGACGAAAAGCTGCGCAACTCGCTGGCCCTCGATTATCCCGTCGAAAAACTACACATCCTTGTGGTCTCCGATGCGTCGAGCGACGGGACGGATGCCCTGGTGGAGGCCTGCACGGATTCGAGGGTGGAGCTGCTCCGCATGCCTGAGCGTGGGGGCAAGACAGCCGGGCTGAATGCAGCGGTTCGGCGGGCCCGGGGCGATATCATCGTCTTCTCCGATGCCAACGCCATGTACGACCGTCTTGCCTTGCGCCACCTCGTACGTAATTTTGCTGATCCGGAAGTAGGTGCCGTCACCGGCGAGTCCCGCTACCGTATTGCCGCACAGGATGACGCCTCGACGGATGCCGAGAACCAGTACTGGACCTATGAGTTGTGGATCAAGCGGATGGAAAGCAGCCTCGGATCCCTCGTCGGGGCGGATGGGGCGATCTATGCCGTGCGCAAGGCCCTGTACTCCGACCTGGGCGTCGCGGATCTCTCGGACTTCGTGAATCCGCTCCAGGTGGTGGCCCAGGGTTACCGGAATGTCTATGAGACGGAGGCTGTCTCCTACGAAAGCGGCGCAGAGGGGTTTGGCGCGGAGTTTCGGCGCAAGGTGCGCATCGTCAACCGTGCCTGGCGCGCCACCCTCAAACTGCGCAGCCTGCTGAACCCGTTCCGGCACGGGTTCTTCTCCCTCCAGTTTCTGTCCCACAAGGTTCTCCGATGGTTTGTGCCTGTGTTCCTGCTGACGGCCTTCCTGGCCAATCTGTGGCTCGCGGAGGCTTCGGTGATCTATTCGGCAACGTTGGCAGCTCAGGGACTTTTGTATGGGGCGGCGGCGGCCGGCCTGGCCCTCGAGCGCCTGGGGCGCCCGGTGCGGGTCCTGAATATCCCCTATTATTTCTGTGCCGTTAATGTCGCGAGTCTGCTGGGAATCTGGCAGGCGCTGGCGGGTCGGACGTATACGACGTGGAACAGCTCGAGGCCCGCTGCGCCAGGGGCCTGAACCGCGCCGGCAAGGCCGCCGCGCCGCCCGGCGTGGACTGGCCTCCAGCTATTTTTGTTGTGCTGATTTTTGGAGTGGTTGCTTATGCGTGACGTGAAGGAAGTAGTGGAGATCCTCCGCAGTACACTCCAGCTTGGCAGGAGGGCTGACTCCTTCACCGCCGAGACGTTGTTGCTGGGGCACGTGCCGGAGGTGGATTCCATGGCCGTGGTGGCGATCCTTACCGCCATCGAGGATCAATACGGCATCACCATCGATGACGACGAGATGTCCGCCGAGGTCTTTACTTCCGTGGGTAGCCTCAGCCAGTTTGTCGACGCCAAGCGTGGCAGGTGACGGCGGCATTGCCTGAGTCCACCCACCGTCTCGAGTTGAATTTCCTCCGGACCGGGCGCGGTGACCTGCTGGCTACGACCTGGTGGCCCCGCCAGGGTCAGGTGAGGGAATGGCTGCTCGTTGCACCGCCCTTCGCGGAAGAACTGAACAAATCCCGGCGGATGCTGGCGCTGCTGGGCCAGCAGGCGGCGGCGACCGGCCGAGGGGTCCTGCTCGTCGACCTCGCCGGCACTGGCGACAGCTGGGGCGAGTTCCGCGACGCCCGCTACGACGTGTGGCTGGACGATCTGCTCGCCGCCGTGCACTGGGCGGAGGGGCAGGGCGGAACCGTCACCGCGCTGCTCGGACTGCGTTGCGGGGCTTTGCTGGCCATGGAGCTGGCCCAGCGCGTGGCCACAGTCCGGCACCTGCTGCTCTGGCAACCAGCCCTCGCGGGCAGCGACGTGCTCACCCAGTTTCTGCGGCTGAGGACTATCGCCGGGCTCACGGGTGGCGTCGAGGCGAAGGAAACGCAGGAGAGCCTTCGCCGCCGGTTGATCCAGGGCGAGACACTGGAGATCGCCGGCTATGAGCTGACGCCGGAACTCTACGCCGGGGTTCACAGCCGACAGCTGGCCAGCCTGGTCCCGGCTCGCCAGGTCCGCATCGACTGGTTCCATATGGTCCGCCAGCCGGATGCTCCAGTGCCTGAGGCGATCCTGGCGGCCGCTGCCACCCTGGGCGCCCGCGGGGCCGCGGTGCAGACCCATGGAGTGCCTGGCGATCCCTTCTGGTCGACCGCCGAGATTGCCGTCTGCGACCGGCTGCTGGCCCGGACTGTGGCTTGTCTGGCGAGCTGATATGCAGACCACTGTCCAGATGTTCCGCGCCCGTGGCGATGCCCTTGCCGGCATCCTTCATCTGCCGGCCCAGCCGGCCAGGCACGGGGTGCTGGTCATCGTGGGCGGACCCCAGTACCGGGTCGGCAGTCATCGCCAGTTCGTGTTACTGGCGCGGGCCCTGGCCGCGGCGGGTTTCCCCGTCCTGCGCTTTGACTATCGGGGCATGGGCGACAGCGACGGTGGCCCGCGCAGTTTTGAGCAGATCAATGACGACATCCGCGCCGCAGTCGACGCCTTGCAGGCGGCGGTGCCGGGTCTGGAGGACGTGGCGCTGTGGGGCCTCTGCGACGGGGCGGCGGCAGGCCTGCTCTACGCGGCCCTCGATAAGCGGGTGAGCCGCCTGATACTGCTGAATCCCTGGGTGCGCACTGAGGCGACGCTGGCCCGCTCCTACGTCTCCGAGTACTACGCAAAGCGGATTCTGGACCCGGAATTCTGGCGCAAGCTCGGGAGTGGCCAGGTCCGGATCGGCGCTGCCCTGCTCTCGTTCCTGGGCATGCTCTGGCGGGCCCTCGGGCGCCACCAGCCGCCCCCTGGTGCCGTCAGTGGCGCTGGCGACGCGAAGGCCGAAGCCGACAGTGAACTCCTTCCGGAGCGTCTCAGGAAGGCTCTCATGACGTTTAAGGGGCGGACGCTGATCATCCTCAGTGGCAGGGACCTGACCGCCGGGGAGTTCCGCGACGTGGCGCGGATACCGGCGTGGCAGCGGCTGCTGGGCAGCCCGAGCGTGACGCAGGTCACGCTGGTGGACGCAGATCACACTTTCTCCCGGCGCCAGTGGCGGGACGACGTCGCGCGCCGCTGCAGCGACTGGCTCCGGAGCTAAGCCGGCTCCATCAGCCAGGCGGCCAGGTCGGCCACAGGTTCCCGGTCGAGAAAAAGACGAGACCAGAGCTCGAGAGTGATCAGGGCAAAGAGCTGGTCGGTGTGATCCGCGCGATTCGACCGGTGATCATCGATCAACCGGGTCACGACGCTCGGGCGCAGCAGGCCCCGCCGGGCCACGGCCGCGGGCGAGAGCAGGCGACCGAGCACCGGCTCCAGCTCCCGCTTCAGCCAGCCGCCCATGGGCGGGCCAAAGCCCCGCTTCCGCCGGTCCAGGGTGACATCCGGTATCACGCCGCGCAGGGCGCGCTTCAGCAGGTAGCGCGTGTGGCGACCATTCACCCGCAGTTCCGGGGGGACCGTCGCCGCCAGGTCCACCAGCCGCTCGTCGAGAAGCGGTACCCGGGACTCCAGTGAGTGCGCCATGCTCATCTTGTCGGAGAGCAGCAGCAGGTCGTCCGTCAGCTGTGTGCCTGCATCTGCCAGGAAGATCCGGTTGAGTTCCTGCTCCTTGGGGTAGCGGGCGAGCAGTTGCAGGAGTGCATCTTCGCCCCCGAGCTGGCCTTTGGCCAGGAGTCCACCGAGCTGCTTGCGGCCGAAGACCTGCATGAGCTGGTGATAGCGGTCCGAAGGCGCCGCATCGGCGAGTGTGGTCAGGGTGCGGAGGTAGCGAAACAGGTTGAGGAGTCGCGAGTGCCGGTCCACCGGCAGCGCGCGGCTGAGCGGGCCCAGGGCAATCCGCCGCAACCAGGCCGGTACCTGCCGGATGAGAGCCACGTAGTGGGGCATCATGTAGCGGTCGTAACCACCCCACAGTTCGTCCCCCCCCACCCCGGACAGGATCACCTTCACGTCCCGGGCTGCATGCTGTGAAACCAGGCTCGTCGTCACCACCGCCGAGTCGGCCGTCGGTTCGTCCATGTGCCAGATAAGACCCGGCAAGAGGGCGATGATCTCCGGCCTGACCAGCAGTTCCTTGTGCTCGGTTCCGTAGCGGGTGGCGATGTCTCGCGCGTAACCGAGTTCGTTATAGAACGCGCCGCCCGTGGACTCTTCGTAACCGATGGAGTATGTGCGGACTGGGCCCAGGGCGGCAGCTGCCATGTAATGAACGATCATCGTCGAGTCAATGCCCCCACTGAGGAAGGCACCCAGCGGGACGTCGCTGATCATCTGCGCCTCCACGCTGGCCGCCAGGGCGCCACGGATCTGCTGTGTCCAGTCCTCCTCGCTGACCCCCGTACGAGGCGCCATCCGGAGTTGCCAGTAGGCGTGCTCCCGGACCGTCCCGTTCTCAACGATGGCAATGTGTCCCGGAGGTAGTTTGCGGATGCCGGCGAAGAGGCTGTGGGGATTGGGCACGTAGCCCAGCGCCAGGAAGTCCTCCAGCGCCGGGGCATCGAGCCGCACCTCGATATCGGGCCGGCTGAGCAGGGCCTTCGACTCGGAGGCAAAGGCCACTGCGCCTTTGGTCGTGGCGTAGTACACCGGCTTGATTCCAAGTCGATCCCTGCCCAACACCAGGCGCTGGCGACGCTCATCCCACAGTGCGAAGCCGAACATGCCCCGGAGGCGGGTGACAAAATCGTCGCCATACTCTTCGTAGAGGTGAACCACCACTTCGGCGTCGCTACCCGTGCGGAACGTGTGGCCGGCGCTCGTTAGCGCCGCCCGGAGTTCCCGGAAGTTATAGATTTCGCCGTTGCAGACTGCGGCAACGGTCCGGTCCTCGTTGAAGAGCGGCTGCCTGCCGCCACTGACGTCAATGATGGACAACCGGCGCAGGCCCAGAGCCACACGGTTGGTGACGTAAAGGTCGTTGTCGTCCGGGCCCCGGTGGACGAGCGCGGCACCAGACCTGGCCACGACATCCCGATCCGGCGTCCTGCCTGCGCTCAGCGAAACTTCGCCGTAAATGCCACACATCAGCCAGCACTCCTTAAGGCAGATTGCGCACGATGTGCGGGCCCAGACCGTTGGCGAGCCACAGCGGCAGGCGCTGCCAGGCTGCGATCGCCAGTGCGAACTTGGGGTTCGACGGATTCAGCCTTGGCAGTTCGCCGCCGCCACGGAGCCAGTAGTGCCAGTACATGGGTACGGGTGCAGCCCCCCACTGGCGCTTGAAGTGATAGGTGCCACTGTCCAGGGTGGAGCGGCCAAAATCAAACACCCTGGAGCCCCTGTCAATGGCGCGCTTCAGGCACTCCCAGTACATCAGCATGTTGACGCCGAGGCGATTGGCGGAACGCAGTGAGGAGGCCCAGGGAATCTCCGTTCGACCCCCGTAGTGCAGGAGTACGCCCGCAGCGACGGGTTCGCCGGCCAGTTCCGCTATAACCACTTCCAGGTTCTCTGGTATCTCCCGGGCAATCGTCGCGAAGAACGACCGGCCATAAACCGGGGTGCCCAGGTCGCGCATGTTGCGGGCGAAGACGGCATAGAAGTCGTTCAGCAGTTCAGCGCCGCCGATCCGCGTTGTTGCCCCTGCCTTCTGGGGGCGGCGCACTTGGGACCGCAGCTTGGAGGGCAACCCCGCCCAGTGCTCGTCAGCGCTCGTCGCCAGGCCGGATTCCATGATGACCTTGTCTGTCCGGACGGGCCAAGCGGAGCCGCGAGGACGCAGTTCGCGCAGTTCCAGGTGACTGACCCCCAGGGCGCTTGCCAGGGCTGCTGCGGAGTCGAGGAGCAGACGGTCTGCGGCCTCGCTCTGGGTGAGAACGCCCCCGTAATTGACGTAAGGCAGGGACACCAGGAAATCGCCGAACAGTCGGCTCTTCAGTCGGACCAGGGGCAGGATGCCGGCGATGCCGGCGGCGTCCCGGGCCTGGAGGTAGTGGGTTTCCCAGCCGAACTCCCGGGCAAAGACCTGGCGCCAGACGACCAGATGGTAGAGCGTCCCGCCCGGCGTCCCGCGGACGAAGCGGTCCCAGGCGGAGGTCTCGGCTGGACCGGCTCCCAGTGTGCTGACCGCGAGCGTCATGCGCCGGGCTGGATGCCAAGGACCCGGTCGTAGCGGTCCCAGCTGAAGTCCCGCAGCAGGCGGCGCAGGCGGGGCTCGGTCTGGTCCAGGTTCACATAGTGACGAAAGCGCGAACGGGCGCTGGCCCCGGTAACCCGCGGCTGGTCCGGATCCACCTCCCAGGGGTGCATGTAGAAGAAATGCGGCTGGCCATCCTGTGCGTGGACCCGCCGGATCGCCCAGCGAAACAGGGGGTAGGGGAAGAAGCGGAAGAAGCCGCCGCCCCCGCAGGCCCAGAGCCGTCCGGCGGCATTCACCGTACTGGCAGGGCACTCGGTCAGCTGGCCAGCGGTCGTGGGCTGGTGCCGGAAGCGCGGCGCTCCCGGAAAGCCGTAGATGTCGTGGGTGACGGGAACAATGCTCGATGAATACTGGTAGCCGGCGCGCTCCAGTTCCTCAAATGCCCAGGCACTCTCTGGAATGATGGAGAAGCTGGCGGCCCGGTAGCCGCTCACCCGGACACCTGCAATATCCTCCAGCACGGCTTTGCTCCGGCTGGCGTCCTCGCGAAACTCCGCAGGGGTCTGCTCGTAAACGGGGATGTGCTCGCACCCGTGGCTCGCAATCTCGTGGCCGGCGGCGACGATTGCCCGAAGCAACCCGGGATGGCGCTCAGCGATCCAGGACAGGGTGAAAAACGTTGCCTGGACCTGGTGTTCCGCAAACAGTGCCAGCAGTCTCTGGACATTGTCTTCGACGCGGGACGGCGCAGAGTTCCAGGTGCTGCGGGGTATGCAGCCAGCGAAGGCCTTGACCTGAAAGTGCTCTTCCACGTCAACCGACATGCCGTTGCGTATGCCGTGGCCGTCGGGGGTCATTCAGCGGAAATCGTAGTTGACAGAAAGTCCGAGCTGGATCTCCACGTAGTTGTTCTCGAGGTCGTCTGAGCCCTGCTGCTGGTAGCGGGCCACATAACCCTCCAGGCCCAGCTTCCGGCCAAAGGCGTAGTTGCCCACGAGCCGCAGGGCATTTACCTGGTCATCGGTCCCGTCCGCAAAATCCCGCCTGGCGATTTGACCTTCCAGTCCGGCTGACGTTCGTCGCCCAATCTGCCGCGTCAGGCCCAGGGTGAAACTGAGCTGATCTTCGGAATTCTGCTGCACATCGGCGGGAGCAGGGTCGTTGCACCCGGGGCCAGGCACGCAGCGCTCGAGGATGTCGTCCTGCTGGTAGTAGATAGCCGCTGCGGTCAGCTGGTTGCGGCCCAGTTCCTTCAACAGCGTTGCACTAGCGAGCTTGTAGACAAAGCGCTGGCCGAGGCCAGGGTCGAGTGTGGATGGCGGAACCTGCGGCGGCTGGGGGGCGACGGGGTCCTTCGAGCGTGCTTGAAACAGTCCTTCCTGGACGGCTGGTACTTCGGAATACAGCAGCTCGATGCTCCCCGCATTGAGTTCCTGCCGGATTCGGCCGCGGAAAGTTTGTCCGTAGCTCCGGTCACCGAAAGCCGCTTCCACCAGCAGCCGGCCGCCGACGTGGCGCCCGCCGATCTCCCAGTACGGTTCGTCGAGGGAGGCACTGGTGAAGTCCCGGTAGTCGCTTTCCTTGCCGGCCGAGCCGAAGACGAAGAAATCCCCAGCGCTCCGGAAGCCGTAGGTCAGCGTCAGGTAGGCGAGCTGCAGCTTGCTGTCCGGAGGGGTCTCGTACTCGTAGACCTCGTAGTCATGGAACAGACCCCAGGACAGCCCCTTGCCGCGTGCCGGGCCAGTTATGGCGGTGTGGGTTTCCTGATAGTTGACGCTCTGCAGGTCCGAGGACGGGTAGCTCACCCGGCCCGTGACATAGCGCGAGTCGATATCCACACCCCGGATTTCGGTCTTGAGGCGTGGGCTGGTTTCAATGCGGTTCTCGTTGGTCCGGTTATCTACGATCGGGACGTTCGTCCACCAGACGACACTCTCCGGGTTGATCAGCTGCTGGCTCCGCTCCGCGAATGACTCCAGGTAGAAGGCATCTGGGATCAGGGTGAGGTCGAGATTTGCTGCCCCCTCGCTGAAGGTTGCGTCCTGTTCCGCGGCGTCCTGATAGCGCAGATACGAATAGGTGTAATCAGCCCTAAAGTCTATGCGCTGGGACTTGTGGGTCACCGCCACGCTGGGGTCGACCCGCATGACGAAGTCATCGACCTCGTCGTTGGGGGTCAATGCCAGGTTGGTGGTGTAGACCGTGCCCAACCGAACTGACGGACGGATATCCAGGGCCCGGGCGGAGGGCAAGTGGGTGGCCGCGGCCAAGACCACGACGCTGCCGACGACCTTGCGCCACGGCAGGCGCTGCGCCTTAAGCCGGGTCATTGGCCAGCGCATAGTAGTCGCCCCCGTAGAGGGACGTCATGCCGCCCACCGCCTTGTTCAGCACGAGGCCCACTGGCTTGTCGCCATGAATGGACTCCAGGAGCTGCTTCATTTCGCTTTGGGTGGTAACGCCCGCTTCCACGACCACGACGATCTGGTGGGCCAGGTCAAGAATGGCGTGGGCATCCGGCGTGGACAGCAGTGGCGGCGTATCCAGAATGATGATTCGGGTGGGTTCGTCCTCCGAGAACCGGCGCATGAGCTGTCGGGCTCGTTCGCTGTTTAGGAGTTCAGCGGAGAACTGGGTCTGCTGGCCCGTGGGGATGACGCGCAGTCCCGGAATCTCCGTCGCCACCAGCGTGGACTCCAGGGAGACGTCCGGGTTGTCCACAGCGTCAAAGAACCCGACCCTGTCCGACAGCTCGAGGCCTTTGGTCAGCGTGCCACGGACGTTGTCCAGGTCGATAAGGACCACGGACAGCTCCCTGGCCCTGGTCAGGGCCCCGGCGATTGCCCCGGAAACAAAACTCTTCCCGGCACCCGGCCGGGCACTCGTGATCATGACGACGTTGGCCACACCGTCTGCGAGGGGTCCGAAAGCGTTCTGGAGGATCGGGCGCCGCAGGTGCCGCAGCTGCTCGATCAGGATCTGGTCCTGTTCCGGATCCGGCAACATGCCGATCTCCGCGAGTCGCTGGAATCTTGCGGGTTCACCAGTCACCCGGCTGGGCGCCTTCTGGGTGCGCGGGCTTGCCGGGCGTCGCCCGGGACTCCGGGCAGCAGCGTCCTGCGACTCGGCGTCCCGGAGGCGGATGGCTTTTTCAATGATGTTCATGGGCCAACCTTCATGGGATTTCAGCCTGCCAGCAGCTGCTTTAGAGGTTCCAGACCCTGTCGGCCTGCCACATTCACCACCAGACACACAAATACCAATGCACCCGCACTCAGCGCGAATGGCCGGAACTGGTCGGGAACCACCATGGCGCTGCGGCGGGGGAGGGTGCCGAACACCGGAATGGACAGCGTGTCCTTGAGGTGTCGTGATGAGTAGAACACAGGATCAAGCATGTTCATCGCGAAGGCCACGAAGGCGCCGGCACCGAGGCCCGCCAGTAGGACCACCAGATTGAGGAGACCACGGTTTGGTGCGGCTGGCGACAGGGGTTCCTGTGGAGGCTCCAGGATGTCGAAGACGACAGCCTCACTGTCCTGCTGCACCTGGTCCGCGAGCCGCGCCGACTCGAGCCGCCCTAGCAGGGCCTCATGTTGCCGCTTGACCACGTCGTAGTCCCGGTTCAGGCGAATCAACTGTGCCTCTACCTCCGGAATCGTGTCGATCATCCGGCGGAGGTAGCCCACGGCGGCCCGCTTCTCGCCGAGTTGTGGCCGGAGGCCGGCAAGCTCGACTTCGGCGCGGCTGAGCGCCATCCGGATATCCTGATACACCGGATTCATTTTCAGGCTGTTGGACGCGCTGCTGCCACCACTGGAGCGGTTGCGGGCGCGTTCCTCGTCCCTCAGGCGATAGAGGTCTTCAAGGGTCTTGTTCACGTTGACGATGTCGGGATGCTTGTCCGTGAACTGCAGTCGGAGTTTCTCGAGCTGGGCCTCGAAGCTCGTGATCGTCGCATCCACCGAGGTGGATCCGCCGCCCATGCCTTTGGTGGCGTCTGCCAGGCCGAAGGAGGGCTCCTCGCCCTCCAGCTGTCGGTCCAGTTCTACCTTGCTCTGTGCGATTGCCGAGACCCGCCCCTCGAGTTCCTGCAGTGTTGCCTGGGCGGTCTGCATGCGGACGAAGTAGTCGCCGCCTTCCCCCGGCATCAGCCCGACGTTACGCTTCTTGAACTCAGCCAGCCGCTCTTCGGCCTCCACCAGCCGCTTCTCGTAGACGGCGATCTGGCTGGTGAGGAAATTCTGGGCCTGGACGGAATCGGTGCGATCCGCCGTCAGCGAGTTCTGCATGAAGTTGTTCAGCAGGGACTGGACGACATCCCGGGCCATCTCCGGGCTCGGGTCCTGGTAGGCAATCAGGTAAATGTCCTGGCCCTGTGCCTTCGTAATAGAGATGCGCTTCCGGATGCCCGCGATCAGTGCCTCGGTAGTTTCCGGCGTTGCGTTCCCGGCCAGAAGCCCGGTTCCCCGTGCAACGGATTCCAGCTGGGGTCGGCTGAGCATGGCCTGGGTCATCATGCCCACCTGACTCAGCGTGTCCGTGGGGACCGCCAGGCCTTCCAGCAGCGGCTTCAGAATGGTCTCGGTGTTGACGTAGACCCGGGCGGAGGCGTCATAGCGGTTAGGCATGGCGAGAATGAACACCCAGCCCAGGAGCGCGATGATCCAGGCCAGCGTCAGAGCGAGCCAGCGAAAGCGCCACATGCCGAAGGCCTGCTCGATGAGCATCAGCCGCAGGTGGGCGACGTCCAAGGGCTTTGCTGGCGTCATCGTCCTGCCTGTCAGTTGGCGGCCCGGGTAGGGCCCCTGTAGTGACTCACAATCGCGACTCCGGAATGATCAGAACATCGCCGGGCCGCATGGCTAAGTTGGCCCCGATCTTGCCCTTGTTCAGCAGATCATCCAGGCGCACCGGGATTTCTTCCTGCGCGCCGCCATTCCGCCGCACGATCTTTGCCCGGTTGCCGGCCGCGTTTTCGGAGAGGCCACCGACCTGGATCATGACGTCCAGCAGGGTCAGCTCCTGGCGAAACGGGATCGCCTGCGGCGCTGTTGCCTGGCCCACGACCCGCACCTGAGTGCTGAACGTGCCGACGAAGTTCGAGACAATCACATTGACCTTGGGGGAGCGGATGTACTCGGCCAGAGACAACTCAATGTCCCTCGCCAGCTGGGTCGGCGTCTTGCCCACCGCCGGCATGTCTTCTACGAGCGGGGTGGAGATCCGGCCATCCGGTCGGACCGGCAATGAGACCGAGACTTCCGGGTGCTGCCAGACGAAGATCTGCACCGTGTCTCCAGGCCCAATCACGTACTCGTCGACGACGACCGCGTCAGTTTCAGTCTGCACCGCAGCGGGCCTGGAACTCGCGCATCCGCCAAGGGCCAGCGCGGTCAGGCTCAAGAGGGTCGTCAGAAGTGGATAGCGCATGAATTCATCCCCCGTGGGCTAATGAAAAACCACGGTAAGTATTATAGATAAGGCCCGGTTGGTACAGGCATGTTTGTTTTTCGCAATCGGGCCAGAGAGCCAATGGACCACGCTCCGCGTTGCCCGCGTTCTGGGCGTACTCTGGGGCTACTGGCGCTGCCTTTCCGTGACCGGCTTCAAGGATGCCCGGATTCGTCAGCCTTGGCCGCTCCTGCCGCTGGCTGACCCGGTGATATGTCCTGTTTTGCCCGCCGCTAACCTGCGAAGATGGCACTGCAATATGATCTCGGTTGCCCCATGGCTATTCCCCTGATTGCACACGTCGTACACCGGCTGGACTACGGCGGCCTGGAGAACGGGGTAGTCAACCTTATCAATGGCTTGCCCCCGGACCGTTTTCGCCATGCGGTCATCTGCCTGGCGGGGTTTTCGGACTTTCGCCACCGTCTCCGGCGTGCCGACGTGCAGGTGTATTCCCTCGACAAGCGACCCGGCAAGGACCTGCCGGCCTACGCGCGCCTGTGGCGCCTGCTTCGGCGCTTGCGCCCGGCCGCCGTCCACACGCGCAATCCGGGGGTGGTGGACTGTGCTGTTGTCGCCTGGTCGGCCGGGGTCCCGGTCCGCATCCACGGCTATCACGGGTGGGACGTGGACGACCTGCACGGCGACCGGCCGCGCCGGGCCTTGTTGCGCCGCCTGTGCGGGCCGGCGATCACGCGACATGTGGCGGTGTCCCGGCACATTGCGCAGTGGCTGCACGAGGCAGACGGGATTGCGCCCGAAGACATCAGCCAGATCTATAACGGCGTGGACACCGGACGTTTCGCCCCCGGGCAATCCCGGGCAGCGCCGCTGTTTCCTCCGGGGGCCGGCGATCCGTTGTTTGTCATCGGCACGGTATCCCGCCTCGAAGCCGTCAAGGATCCGTGCACACTGGCGCTGGCTTTTACGGAGCTGGTCCGCCGCCAGCCCGCGTACCGGGCGAGCCTGCGCCTCGTCCTCGTTGGCGACGGCAGCCTGCGCGAGAGCGTGCAGTCGATCCTCGCAGCGGGCGGCTGTCAGGACCTGGCCGTCGTGACGGGTTGGCGGGACGACATTCCGGAGCTGATGCGCCAGCTGGACGTGTTTGTCCTCCCGTCCATCAACGAAGGGATCTCCAACACCATTCTCGAGGCCATGGCCTGCGGCCTGCCGGTCGTTGCGACCGGCGTCGGCGGCAATTCCGAGCTCGTGGTGGCCGGCGAGAACGGCGTCCTCGTGCCGCCGGCCTCACCACTCGCCATGGCAGATGCCCTTGAGCGGTATGTTCAGGATGCTCAGCTGACGGCGACCCAGTCCCGGGCGGCGCGGCGGCGCGCCGAACTCGAGTTCAGCCTGGGCACGATGCTGGAGCGCTACGCGGCCCTGTATGCCGGCTTGTTGCCAGCGCCGGCGCTGCGGGTGGCCTGATCCTCATGTGTGGCATTGCAGGCATTCTTGCGGTCAGAGGCTCCCCGGAAATAAACCGGACGCTCCTTGAGGCAATGAACGGCCGTATCGCGCATCGGGGTCCCGATGGTGCCGGCTGTCACGTGGAGCGGGAGGTTGGCTTGGCCCACCGCCGGCTCTCCATCATCGATCTCGAAACCGGCGAACAGCCGATGTTCAACGAGGACCGGACCGTCTGCGTGGTCTTCAACGGTGAGATCTACAACTTCTCTGCCCTCGTTGACGAGCTGGCAGCGCTGGGGCACCGGTTTCACACCCGTTCCGACACCGAAGTCATCGTGCATGCCTGGGAGCAGTGGGGCACCGAGTGCGTCAAGCGCTTTGACGGCATGTTCGCTTTCGCCCTGTGGGACCGCAACCGGCGGACCCTGTTTCTGGCCCGGGATCGCCTCGGCATCAAGCCGCTTTTCTACGCGGAGCTTCCGGGTGGACATCTGGTGTTTGGTTCCGAGCTGAAGGCCCTGGCCGAGCACCCGGAGTTTCCGCGCCAGATCGATCCCACGGCCGTGGAGGACTACTTCACCTTCGGCTACGTGCCGGAACCGAAGACGATCTACGCCGGCGTGTTCAAGCTCCACCCTGGGTGGAGTCTGCTGTATGACCTGCGCTCAGGCGGGCAGCAGCTGAGCCAGTATTGGGACCTGCGCTACGACGAGGTGGGAGACGTGCCCACTGATCCACGGGCGCTGCAAGAGGAACTGCTGGCGCGACTCGGGCGCGCAGTCCGGGCCGAGATGATTGCAGATGTACCCCTCGGTGCATTCCTGTCCGGCGGGGTGGATTCCAGCGCCGTAGTGGCGATGATGGCGCAGGCGGCAACCGGCCCTGTGAAGACGTGTTCCATCGCGGTGGACGAGCCTGCCTTCGATGAATCCGCCTTCGCGCGTCAGGTGGCTGCCCTTTTGGGCACGGATCACGCTGAAAATCGCGTCAAGGTTGACGACTTGACGCTGCTTGACCAACTCGTTGATACCTACGACGAACCCTATGCCGACAGTTCTGCCATCCCCACCTACCGGCTGTGCGCAGCGACCCGGCAGCATGTGAAAGTGGCGCTGTCGGGAGACGGCGGCGACGAGAATTTTGCCGGCTACCGTCGCTACCGTTTGTTTGCCGGCGAAGAAGCCGTGCGCGCAGTGCTGCCCGATGCCCTGCGCTCGTCACTCTTTGGCCTGCTCGGGCGCTGGTATCCAAAGCTGGACTGGGCCCCGCGCTTCGTCCGTGGCAAGAGCACTTTTCAGGCACTCGCCCGGGACAGTGCGGGCGCCTACCTGCATGCCGTGTCCATCGCCCACGATGATCTCCGCGCCGAGCTGTACTCACCGGGTTTGCGGACGGCCCTCGGCGGCTACCGGTCGCGAGAGGTCTTCGACCAGTACCTGCGGGGCAGGAAGTTCCCCAATACCCTGACCATGGCCCAGTACCTGGACTTCAAGACCTACATTCCGGGGGACATCCTGACGAAAGTCGACCGGGCGAGCATGGCCCATGGCCTCGAGGTTCGGGTGCCGCTGCTCGATCACCACTTTGTTGAATGGGTCGCCCGCATTCCGTCTGCCCTGAAGCTGAAAGGGGGAGAGGGTAAGTACATCTTCAAGAAGAGCCTCGAGAACATCCTCCCGGAGTCCATTCTCTACCGCAAGAAAATGGGCTTTGCTGTGCCCCTGGATCGCTGGTTTCGGGGCCCACTGGCCGGCCAGGTACGCGCCCTGGCGACGAGTCCCAACCTTCTCGCCGCCGGCTTCTTTGACCCGGCCAGCCTCGAGCGGATCGTCAGCCGGCATCTCGCCGGGCGTCGCGATCACAGCGCCCTGATCTGGTCGCTACTGATGTTCGACGGGTTCATGCGCCGACACCTGGCACGCTGATTCTGCCGTGATCAACGTCGTTACGATCAGCAGTCTGTATCCGAATTCCGAGCAGATCAGGCACGGCATTTTCGTCGAGGAGCGCCTGCGACACCTCGCGGCAACCGGTCGCTTCACTGTGCATGTGGTGGCACCAGTGCCGTGGTTTCCATTCCGCTCCGGGGCCTTCGGCCGCTATGGGCGGTTTGCCCGGGTGCCAGCCTCCGAGCAGAGGTCAGGGCGCCTCATTCTGCACCCCCGCTACGCGACGATTCCCAAGGTGGGCATGGCGGTAGCACCGTTCCTGTATGCGGCTGGCATCCTTTCCGTGGTGCGCAGCATCGTGGCAGGCGTGCAGGGCCCAGTGGTGCTTGATGGGCACTTTCTCTATCCCGATGGGGTGGCCACTGCACTGCTGGCCCGTCGCCTCAAACTGCCCTACGTCATCACGGCCCGGGGGCAGGACGTCACCCTGTTTCCGCGTTTCGTCGTGCCCGGGGCTTTGATTCGCTGGGCGTGCACCGGGGCCGCCCGGGTAGTCACTGTGTCGGATGCCCTTCGTGGTTTGTTGCTGAACCTGGGTGTACCGGCCGACCGTGTGCTGACCCTGCGCAACGGGGTGGACCTCGACAAGTTCCGGCCGGTTGAGCGGACCGCAGCCCGGAAGGCGGCCGGCTTTGTCCGGCAGACCCTTCTTGCGGTTGGTAATCTGGTTGACGTGAAGGATCACGAGCTGATGATTCGCGCCCTGCCGCTGGTTCCCGCTACAGACCTCGTCATTGTGGGCGAGGGGCCGCTTCGGGACCGGCTGCTCGCGGTAGCCCGGGAAATGAACGTGGCGGATCGTGTGCGGATCCTGCCCAATGTTCGCCAGGACCAGCTGGTCACTTACTACGCTGCCGCGGACCTGTCCGTCCTCACCTCCCGCCACGAGGGCATGCCCAATGTCGTCCTCGAGAGTCTGGCTTGCGGCACACCCGTAGTCGCCACCCCCGTGGAGGGGGTGCCGGAACTGGTGAACAGCGACGCCGCAGGGCTTATGGTGCCGGAGCGGACGCCGGCCAGTCTCGCGGCCGGGATCAAGGCACTGCTGCTGCGCAGGCCCCCTCCCGAGCTCACCCGCGCGCACGCGGCTGGTCTGGGCTGGCAACCGACGATCAATGGCCTCGCTGCCGTGTTTGAGCAGGCAGTCCGGTGCCCCGGTCCAGACCAGCCCTTGCCGCTGATCCGGCAATGAGAGGTACTCCGCGGATAACGGTCGGCATGCCGGTGTACAACGGGGCTGCCACCATTGCCGCCGCCATCGAGGCGTTCACCGCCCAGACCTGCGGCGATTTCGAGTTGATCGTCAGTGACAACGCCTCGACGGACGGAACTCGCGCGGTGGTGGAGGCACTGGCGGCCCGGGATGACCGGATCCACTACGTGGGGCAGGCGACCAACATGGGCGCCAATCTGAACTACAGCCATGTTGCCAGGCTCGCCAGGGGGGAGTTTCTCAAGTGGGCCTCGGCCAGCGACTGGTGCGCGCCCACATTCATCGAGCGCTGCCTCACGGCCCTGACCAAAGACCCCGATGCGGTGCTGGCCGTCCCCCGCACCCGCCTCTTTGAATTCGACCCGGCAAATGCGCGGGATTATCCCGACGACATCCAGATTCTCGATGCGACGCCCGCCCGCCGGCTGATCCATCTGTTGCAGGTTCTCCGCTTGAACAACGCGTTTAACGGGCTTATCCGGGTGGCAGCGCTGCGGCGCACGCGACTCGTGCAGCCTTACCAGCAGGCCGATGCCGTGCTGATGGGCCACCTCGCGCTCCTCGGCAAGTTCCTTCTGGTCGACGAGCCACTTTTCTACCGGCGGATGGAGCCGGGCACGGCCACCGCGCTTCAGGATGAGGATGCCGTGCAACGCCATCACTACCCGGAAGCCACCGCCCGGACGCTGCTGCAGGGCTGGAAGCGCCATGCGGGGTGGTTCCATACGGCCTTTGCCGCGGCGCTGCCCGCCGGTGAGCGGGCGCAGGTCTTGCGCTACCTGGTTCGCCAACTCTACTGGGACCGGCAGGTACTTGTTGGCGACCTCGGCGGTGTCTGGCGCTACGCGATCCGGCGTGCTGCCGAAGGCAAGCACCCGCAGGCTGTGCCGTGATGGACCGCCTGATTGTGGATGACAGCACGCTCGGGGCGGTGGAGGCGCGTGGTGCCGCCATGCACGCACTGGTGCGCGATCTCTTCCCCTTCTCCCGGAGCATTACAGGTGCGGGACTCCGGGCGACGGTCCGGACTTTGAGTGCAGTGGTGCCTCTCCAAGTCACCGAAGTGCCTAGCGGGACGGCTGCTTTCGACTGGACCATTCCGGACGAGTGGTCAGTGGACGAGGCCTATATTGAGGATAGTCAGGGACAGAGGGTGGTAGACCTGGCGGCCTCCAATCTCCACGTCGTGGGCTACAGCCTCGCCGTTGACCAGATCCTGACCCTGGAGGAGTTGCAGGCGCATTTGCACTCGATCCCGGAACACCCGGACTGGATCCCTTATCGAACGTCTTACTACGCGCCGAACTGGGGCTTCTGCCTCGCGGACCGTGTACTCCGGTCACTGCCGGAGGGGCGCTACCGTGCGGTGATTCGGGCCCGGTGTGTGCCGGGCAGCCTCACGCTGGCGGAGCATCTGCACGTGGGCGCGACGGCCGACGAAGTGCTGATCTTTGCCCACGACTGTCACCCCTCGCTGGCCAATGACAACCTCTCCGGCCTGGTGGTGGCCGCGCACCTGGCGGACTGGCTGCGGGGGCAGCGAACGCGCTACTCCTACCGTTTCGTGTTTGCTCCCGCCACGATCGGCTCCATCACGTGGCTCTCCCGCCAGGGCGCCGCACTGTCCCGCATCCGGCATGGCCTGGTGCTGTCCCTGCTCGGGGGAACAGGTGCTTTTCACTACAAGAAATCCCGCGGCGGTAACTGGCCAATCGACCGGACTGCACCCCGCGTGCTGCGGGCGGCTTACCCCGATGCACGGGTCCTCGAGTTCTCGCCCTGGGGCTACGACGAGCGCCAGTTCGGTTCTCCCGGCATTAACCTGCCGATGGGCCGCTTGACCCGTACCCCCAATGGGGAGTTTCCCGAGTACCACACGTCCGCAGACAATCCGGACTTCCTGACCGGTGAGCAGCTGGGTGGTGCCTGGCTGGCCTGTCTCCGGATCTTTGCCGCGCTGGAATCCGACCGGAGGTACGTCAACCTCGCTCCCCGCGGTGAGCCGCAGCTGGGGCGGAGGGGGCTCTACCGGACCACGGGTGGGCACCGTCACGTCCCGGAGCGCCAACTGGCGCTCCTGTGGGTCCTGAGTGAATCCGATGGCACGGTGTCCATTGCGGATATTGCCGACCGGGCCGGTCTGCCCCTGGCACTGATCGCTGCGGCCGCAGGCGACCTTGAAACTGCCGGCCTGCTTGCCGAGGCTCCATGATCCCGCCCGCTCCTGGGCACAGCAGCCGTGCCGAACCTGAAACGACTGAAAGGACAACGGATGACTAAGGTTTCGTCACCCACAGTGCAGAGGCTGGGTCTCCGCACCGGGGACTGGGTGCTCGTGAGGTCCCGCGAGGAGATTCTGGCCACGCTGGACGGCAATGCCCGCCTCGACGCGCTGCCCTTCCAGCCCGAGATGCTGGCCTTCTGCGGTCAGCGCCTGCGCGTGGCCAAGGTGGCCCACAAGACCTGCGACAACATCCAGAAGACGGGGGGACGCCGGATGGAGGCTGCGGTCCACCTCGAAGGCGCACGCTGCGCTGGGGGAGGTCATGGCGGCTGCCAGGCCGACTGCGTATTCTTCTGGAAGGAAGCCTGGCTGAAGCGGGCCGACGGGCCCGGGGTCACGGTGGCTGCGCCGTCATCCGGCGCTTGCACGGAGGACACGGTGAGGCGCCGCGCACGGGCCCCCGGGCAGGAGGCAACTGTCGACCCGGTCTGGGTGTGCCAGACCACAGCGCTCTACGAGGCGACGACCCTGCTGCCCTGGTGGGACGTCCGGCAGTACCTCAGGGACGTGGCCACCGGTAATCATACCGCCTGGCACATGCTGAAGATCCTGATCGACGCCGGCTATCGTCACCTCGTCAGCAGTGGTCCCGGATACAACCTGAAGGTCTCCTTGTACAACTCGTTCCAGAAACTGCGCGGTGGCAAGCCGTTCCCGGTCGTCCCGGCGCAGATCGAGCCTGGCCAGCCTACCCCGACCGAGGTCCTCAATCTCCAGCCTGGCGAGTGGGTTGAGGTGCGCTCTGCCGAGGAGATTGGCGCCACCATTACCCGGGCGGGAATGAACCGCGGCATGCGTTACGACCTGGAGATGCTCAAGTACTCCGGTGGGAAGTACCGCGTGCAGATGCGGGTTGACCGGCTGATCAATGAGCAGACCGGCAAGATGATGGCCATGAAGAGTCCCTGCATCCAGCTGGAAGACGTCTACTGCCGGGCCGAGTGCACGCCAGGGCGCCTTGGTTGCCCGCGAGCCTCCAACAGTTACTGGCGGGAGATCTGGCTACGGCGGACGGAGGCACCCTGACGGGGCCTAACCTGCGGCCACCGCTCCACCGCGCCGGACGCGCTTCAGCCACTCGATAATCTGCCGGAGCCTGGCACCGTGGAGGACCCAGGTGGTCAGGCCGTAGGTGGCGGCCCCCAGCAGTATCGAGGCGGTCAGGCGCACCCCCGGTGACCAGGACGATGCGACATAGATCTTGAAGGGCACCAGAACGATGGCCATCGCAATGCAGCCGTCCAGGCCCAGTCTCAGCGCCTGAAGATATTCGCGCGCCGACAGGTCGAGTATCCGCCGGACCCGGGTGAAGGAGTAGGCGCACAGTGAAGGATGGATCACCAGCCATGCTGCCGCGATACCCCCTGTGCCCCAGGTGCTGCCGACGATGAAGCCGGTGAGTAGCAGGATGGCACCGGCAATCGAAGTCCACATCATGAACTGCGTTTCTCGGGTCGCGATGTACAGATGCCCATACAGGCTCGTTACCGAGCGTGCGCCGGCGTAAAGGGCCAGGAGCCCCAGGGGGGTCACCGCACCCAGCCACTTGGAGCCGAGAAGGACAGTCACCAGATCGTGGCTGACCAGCGCTATCCCGACCGACGCGGGAAAGGTCGCGAGGCAGACGATCTCCGAGAGATTGAGGAAATATCGCCGCAGTGCCGGGCGATCGTTCTGCACGGCGCTGAACAGGCTCGGCGTGACATCCGACAGCAGCATGGTCACTTTTTCGATCGGACTGGTTGCAAGCGTCCAGGCCAGCGAGTAGTCGCCGACAGCCGCCTGTCCGAGGCGGCGGCCCGCCACGGCGAAGTCGCCGTCCTGGTAGACAACATAGGCAAGCCGACTGATGAGTACGTCGCGACTGAAGTGCAGGATCTCGGTCATCCCGCTAAAGCGGAAGCGGGCAAACGGGACCCGCCGGCAATACAGCGTGCATGTCGCCGTGATTCCCGCGGCGACCAGGCTCCCCAGCACCAGTGCCCAGTAGCGTAGTCCGAGCAGCGCGCCACCGAGCGTTACAGCGGGCACGAGCAGCCCCCGAGCGATATCGATCATGGCGAGGGTGCGGAACTTAAGTTCACGCCGCAGGAGGGCAGCTGGGACGGTTTCCAGGGAGGAGATCAGGAACGTCAGGCCCACCACCATCAGGACCGGGGGCAGTTCAGGCGCCCGGAAGAACAAGCCCAGGGGGTACGCCATCACGAGGGTTAGCAGCGTGCCGCCGAGACCCAGCATCACGCTCAGTGAGTTGAGCTGGTGGAGTTTCTCCGCTGTGAGGTTGCGCAGCGTCACGACGGCGCTCCCGACTCCAAACTCACTGAGGGTCATGACGACGCTCAGGAACACGCTCGCCATGACCATGAGGCCATAGTCGGATGGCATCAGGATGCGCGCGACGAAAATGGTGCTCGCCCAAGCGAGGATCTGCGTGGAGTACTTCGCCGCACCGGCCCAGGCGACTCCCGTCAGGGCCGCTCGGTCCAGGGAGTTGCTGTCGGTATCCTGCGACCCGGCTGAGTTAGGCACGCCGCATCAACGTGGCTGCTGCCGCCAGACTTCCCAGGGGGCCTCGCCCTGCGCGTACATGCGGTCGAGTACGAACTTGTCTTTCAGGCTGTCCATGGCCCGCCAGAATCCGGCGTGCCGGTAGGTTGTCAGCTTGCGTTCCCCAATCAGGCGGCGGAACGGTTCCTCGACCAGTTCCTCACCCGGACGCAGGTAGTCGAAGATATCCTGGCGAAGAACGAAAAAGCCGCCGTTGACCCAGTAGTCAGCGGCCTTGCCGCCGAAGTCAGTGACGTAGCCTTGCTCGTCGGACAGGATGGCGTGGAAGCTCTGCTGGGACCGGGTGGCAACGAAGGAGGCCGTGACGTTCTTGGTGTGAAAGTCCGCAATGACTGCGTTCATGTCCAGGTCTGAGAGTCCATCGCTATAGTTCGCAAGAAAGCACTTCTCGCCAGCGACGTGCCGGCGGACTGCCGCAAGGCGCTCGCCGATACAGGCGTGCAGGCCGGTATCTACGAAGGTGATTCTCCAGTCCTGAATGTCTGATTTCAGGAGTTCGATGCGTTTGCCCCCTTCGCTGAGCACAAAGTCATTGGACAGGGCCTCCTGATAATTGAGGAAGTAATCGCGGATCAGATCTCCCCGATAGCCCAGGCAGAGGATAAAGTCCTTGTGGCCGAAATGCGCGTAGTAGCGCATGAGGTGCCACATGATCGGCCGGTAGCCGATACTGACGAGAGGCTTTGGCACAGTGTCCGAGTGCTCCCGGAGCCGCGTACCCAGGCCGCCACAGAAAAGTACAACTTTCATGGCGACAAAATAGCTCAACACACCCGTGATTGGAAAGGTAATCAGTTCCAGTCTAGAGCGTGAGACAGACTTTCGGCGCGAAGAATGCCTCGGCCAGGCCCTCCGGCGCATTGGCTTCTACGCCACGGAGTCTGAGCAGGGCGCGGAACGTATCCGCCGTAAACCAGGCCTTCTGCGCCTGGGAAGCGAAACTGCCGAGAATCAGGTCCACTTTCCGGCGGACCACGGCCTCTGTCAGTGGCACGAAGGCATTCGGGCGGCCCAGGTCGCCATCATACTTGGGGATCTCGTACTCGAGGATCAAATGGTCTCGCCAGGTGTTCCAGGTCAGCTCACCAATCAGCCGGTGGTCCTGGTGAAAGTCCCCACGGTGGTGCGTCAGGATCAGTTCCGGTCTCGTACTCCGCTTCAGTTCCTCGAAGCAGTCTTTCAGGTCGCTGCCGACCCAGGGCAGGAAACCATCCCGGAACTCGCGGATCACTACGTTATGGCTGCGCACTCCCCCGAGAAACCCTGCCGCGCTGGCTCTGGCTTCCGCCGCCCGCGCCGGGGTCGAGGTGAGTATCACCCAGTCCACGTGCAATTCCGGGTGGCGCTCGATCAGCCGCAACACTGTAGCACCGCAGCCGATTTCGATGTCGTCGCAATGGGCGCCGATGCAGAGCAGGTGGCGGAGACCCGTGCCGGCAGCGATATCCAGCTGGAGCACGTTCAGGTCAGCCAGTAGTAGTGGTCGTCGATCTGGTGCGTGTTTAGCAGATACTTGATCTGCTTCAGGCGGGTGAAGGCGCGGAACTCGAACAGGTCCTGGTCCATTGCAATGCGCTCGAAGATGCCGCGCAACTGGACAGCACCCTGCCGGGCATTGAACTGGCATTTGAATGCGGGCAGGTGGCGGTGGAGTTTGGCGAAGGACACCCGGTAGCTGCGGTTGTCGGTCGATTCCTTGCCGACTTCCAGCGTACAGGATGGAAACACGTCGGCGACGATCTCGGCGATTTCCCGCACCCTGTAGTTCTGGGCATCATCTCCCACGTTGAATATCTGGTTATGGATGGCTTCGGTCGGCGCCTGAAGGACGCGGAGAACCGCCTGGGAAATGTCCAGAGCGTGAACCAGCGGCCGCCAGGGGGTGCCATCGCTGGTCATGGCAATGCGCCGTGTCGTCCAGGCCAGTCCAGATAGGTTATTGAGGACGATATCGAAGCGCATCCGCGGTGAGGCTCCAAAAGCCGTGGCGTTACGCAGGAAGGTGGGGGAGAAACCTGGCCTGGCTAGCGCTCCAACGTCTCTTTCAACCCGCACCTTGCAGTGCGCGTAGGCTGTTTGCGGATTGACAGGCGACTGCTCCGTCATGAAGTCGCCGTCACCGACTCCGTAGACGCTGCAGGACGAGGCGTAGACAAACCGGCTGAGCCCAGCCTCCCTCGCTGCCGTCGCCAGCGCGACGGAACCCCGATGGTTAATCTCGTAGGTCACCTCAGGATTAGCCTCGCCCAGCGGATCGTTCGACAGCTCGGCCAGATGGACGAGCGCGTCAAAGCCTTTGAGATCTGTCGCTGTAATCGTGCGCAGATCCCGGTACCAGGTGGCTGGAGCAATCGGACGTTCGGCAGGAACGGTATAGAGCCAGCCATCCTGGTAGAAGCCCGAGTCAAGGCCAGTGACGTCAAGCCCCTCGCGGACCAGCAGCGGTCCCAGTAGGGAGCCGATGTAGCCGTGCGTGCCGGTGACTAGAACTTTCATGGGGTTCATCAAGATTTCATGGTGTGGATGGAAGGGGGATCGACAGGGTGCCCTCATCAATAGTGACGGCGTCTACGGAAGTTCCCTTTATTGAAAGCTAGTATATTCCAGCGTTACACGCCTTGGCCCGTTAAGCACGTCTCAACGAGAAAATTATGCCCGACCTTCCTCCCGGCGGCCCTGTAAATCAAGCCACTGGCCCCCGCCAGCCGCTCTGCCGCTTCTGCGGGGCCGGACTCGCGCATACCTTCGTGGATCTTGGCATGTCACCGCTCTGCCAGACGCAGATCGGCCCTGACGAACTCGACAAGGGGGAGGTGTTCTACCCTCTGCACGTCTATGTCTGTAACCAGTGCTGGCTCGTGCAGTTGCAGGAGTACGTCACTCCCGACCAGATATTCAGTCGTGACTACCCTTACTTTTCGAGCTTCTCTGACTCTTGGGTCGAGCATGCCCGCACCTATGTCGAGCACATGGTCACTGACTTTGGGCTGACAGCCGCGTCGTTCGTGGTGGAGCTGGCCAGCAACGACGGCTATCTGCTGCAGCACGTGCAGCGCGCGGGTATTCCTTGCCTTGGCATCGAGCCGACAGCCAGTACAGCGGCCGCCGCGCTTGCCAGAGGTATACCAACCCGGCAGGAGTTCTTCGGTCTGGCCCTGGCGCGGCGCGTGGCCGCTGAAGCGGGGCGCGCTGACGTGGTGGCGGGCAATAATGTGCTCGCCCATGTACCGGATCTGAATGATTTTGTCGCGGGCATCGCAGCCCTCCTCAAGCCCGATGGTGTCGGAACCTTTGAGTTTCCCCATCTCCTGCGGCTGGTCGAGCACAATCAGTTCGACACCATCTATCACGAGCACTTCTCGTATTTTTCATTTCTCACCGTCCGCGCCGTCTTTGCCCGCCATGGCCTGCAGGTCTTCGACGTTCGCGAACTGCCGACCCACGGCGGCTCGATACGGGTGTACGTCCAGCCGATAACCTCGGGCCGACGGCCTGTCGGGGCCCGAGTCCAGGAGTTGCTGGCAACGGAGAGCGCGGCAGGGCTCGACAACCTGGCGCTCTACGGCCGCTTCCAGGAGCGCGTTTATGCCACCAAGCGCCACTTGCTGGCCTTCCTGATCGAGGCTCGGAGTGCCGGCAAGCGGGTTGCCGGTTACGGCGCTCCCGGCAAGGGCAATACCCTGCTGAACTATTGCGGTATTGGCACCGACTTTCTGGACTTCACGGTCGACAGGAATCCCGCCAAGCAGGGTACCTGGACCCCGGGAACGCGTATCCCGATTCTGGCTCCGGGGGCCATTCTGGAGCAGAAGCCCGACTACGTCCTGATTCTCCCCTGGAATCTGCGTGCTGAAATCGTTGAGAAAATGAGCCCTGTAAGGGCTTGGGGCGGAAAGTTCGTGATCCCCATTCCAACGGTCGAAATCATCTGACCCGCCCGGGTGTCGTCTTGGAGCGGCTCGTTATATGGCTGTTCCTGGGTCTCGCCTCGAGCCGTCACTGGTATGGGCCCGCGCTGGGCACTAGGATGGCGGATCACTGCAGCCACTTGTTTCTTTCACTGAAGTCCAGAGTGTCCGCCATTGAACGCTGCTGCCCCTAAGGATCGCCACGCATGAGCTGGGGAAGTGCAGCCCTTCGGCGCCTGCCTACGACGGTCCTCGCTCTGGTCCTGGGCGATTCGATAGTCGGTGCGCTGGCTTTTGTCCTGGCGGTCGGGCTGCGCTTCTCCTTCGACTGGAGCCTAGTTGCCCAGTCGGTAGGCCCGCTACCGCTGCGGGCCCTAGTCTTCACTGCCAGTCTCGTCATCGGGATGCTGACCATGGGCCTCTACCGCCCGAGGCAGCGGCCCACGCGATCCGAGGGGGCAGTTCGGGCGATTCTTGGCGTGATCGTCGGTGGGTTCATCAGCATCGTGCTGTTTTACCTGGTCCCGCACGTCGCCTTCGGCCGTGGTGCGCTGGCGCTCGCAATGGGTATTGCGGTGCTGCCCCTCTTCGCTGTGCGCCTGGGGATACTGCGTCTCCTGGATTTCAATCCGATCAAGCGCAGGGTGCTGGTAGTGGGAGCTGGCGAGGCCGCTGCCAAGATCTACAGGCTGCGGCGGCGAGCCGACCGCCGCAGCTTCGATGTCGTGGGCTTTATCGTGGTCTCGCCTGAGGATCGGCGCGTGGCGACCGGGTTGGGTATTGAGCCCCTCCTCACGCCGGAGGAGGCACGGCTAACACGGCGGCTCGATGAAATTGTCGTCGCGCTCGATGATCGTCGGGGTTTTCTCCCGCTTCAGTTTCTCCTGAACCAGAAGCAGCGGGGCGTGCCGGTTACCGACGTGATGGACTTTCTGGAGAGCGAAACCGAGCGGCTGGATCTCGACGTATTGCGCCCAAGCTGGCTGTTGTACGAGAAGAGCAGCCAGACAGACATCTTGTATCGCTGGCTCAAGCGCCTGTTCGACTTGGTCTTCAGCTTCGTTCTGCTCCTGCTGACCTCTCCGATCCTGATCATGACGGCGGTCGCGATCCGTTTCGGTGGTGGCACTTCTGCACCAGTCCTGTACCGGCAGAAGCGCGTTGGCCGTAATGGCTATGTGTTTGAACTTATGAAGTTTCGCAGCATGCGAGTTGATGCCGAGAAAGGCACCGGCCCACGGTTTTCGTCAGCGAACGATGACCGTGTCACCCGGATCGGCCGGCTGATCCGCCGCTTCCGGGTGGATGAGTTGCCCCAGCTGCTGAATGTAATCCGGGGTGATATGAGTGTGGTGGGACCGCGCCCGGAGAGGCCCGAATTCGTTGACGTGCTCTCCCGTCAGGAGCCGCTTTATCCCTACCGGCATGGCATCCGTCCCGGGCTGACCGGCTGGGCGCAGCTGAATTTTCCCTACGGTGCCTCCATGGATGACGCCCGTGAGAAGCTGACGTACGACCTCTACTACATCAAGAACACGAACATCATCACGGACCTGCTGATCCTGCTGCAGACACTCGAAGTGGTGGTGTGGGGCAGGGGAACCAGTATGTCCGGCAGTGCGCGTCGCTGGCCGTCGGATGGAGGCGATTCAGCGGGGGAACGGGCGACCCTGCCGGTTGGGACTGTGCGGAAGCCGGATGGGCATTAGCCCGCTCGCAACCTGGCCCTCTAGGAGAGACCAGAGAGGCGCTGCGTGTCCTTGTCCCCGTCGTCGACATCCGTGCCGTGAATGGGCTGCTTGGCTGTGTCGTCACCCATGTCCCCGTGGGGTTTGTCTTCCATCGCAGCGCGGGTGATGGCCTTGGCAGGCCGCTTGCGCTCCAGATAGAAGACGACGTCGACAGAGCCGAACGAGATGATATCGCCAGAGCGCAAGAGTGCGCGGGCGCGGGGCTTCTGGTTTACCAGGATGCCATTTTTGCTGTTCAGGTCTTCCACCACGTAGATACCGCCGATGCAGTCGATCAGCGCGTGTCTGCGGCTGACTTCCTTGTCAATAATGACCAGGTCGTTGGCATTGCCCCGGCCGATGACGAAGGGAAAGCTGTGGGCCTCCACCTGCTCAAGGAGCTGGCCGGAACGGTAGGCCATGACGCTGACTGTGCCGTCTGGTGATGGGGTGGTCGACGGGCGGGCCGCCTTCTCGCCACCGGGCGCTTCCTCAAACCACTGCCAGCGCAGTTCGTGCACGACGTTATCGACCACCTCGAGGTCCACCCGGTGTCGGCCTTCAACCATGCAGGCGGTGAGGGCGGTATCGCACAGGGTATTGATCAGGCGCGGAATGCCGGAAGTAAGCCTGTGAATCTCCCGCAGAGTCTCCGGTTCGAAGATCTCGTCCGAACTGCCGCCAGCAATCGCCAGCCGATGCTTGATGTACTCGACTGTCTCAGCTTCGACCATTGCGTCAAGGCGTTGCCGAAGCCGCGCCCTCTGGCGCAGTTGCGTCAGTCCTGGAGCATCCAGCAGATCGTCGAGGGAAGGTTGACCGGTTAGCACGATTGAGACGATGCGCCGGTCGCTGGTGTCAATGCAGGAGAGAAGACGCAGTTCCTCCAGCGCCGATGAACTCAGGTTCTGGGCCTCGTCGACAATGATGACGACGTGTTTGCCATCCCTGTTTTGTTCAAGGAAGAAGGTGCGCAGGGTGTCGAGGAGCAGCACCTTCTTTTTGCGGTAGTTCGGCATGCCGAACTCCGACAGCAGGGCCTGGAGCAGTTCTATGTGCGACAGCGTCGTGTGGACAAGTTTGGCCGTGACATAGCCCGGGCCCAGTTCCTCCATGACGGTATTGAGGATGGTGGTTTTGCCGATCCCGATTTCACCGGTGATGATCACGAAGCTGTCGTGATTCATCAGGGCAAACCGCACATTGGCCACAGCCCGCGCGTGCTGGTCGGTCATGTAGATGAACTTGGGGTCCGGGGCCAGGTCGAACGGCCGGCAGGTGAGCCTAAAGAACTCTTCGTACATTGTTTCTAGCTCTTGTCCCTCTGCCGAGACTGTGATCAAAGTCCAGTATATCCCGAGCGGGACCGCGCTTTTTGCCAGACGAGTCCAACTCTGTATATCATGCCGCCCGCGGGCGATTAGCTCAGTGGTAGAGCGCTGCTTTCACACAGCAGAGGTCGAGTGTTCAATCCACTCATCGCCCACCATCTACCAACCCCCGCTGATCAGCCCCCTAATTAGCGCCGGAAGCCAACCCCCCGGTACAGGACGCCAAAGAACACTCGATTGTTGCTTTGCTTAAAGTTGTTGCTGATGATGGTCTGGTCGGTCTCACTGGAAATGTAGGAATAGCTGCTGTAAACCGACAGTGTTTCGGTGAGATTCCAGGAGATCCGCGAGTCGATGGTCAGGAAGTTGGAGTCCAGGCGGAAGTCACCGAACTGAAGGGTATCCTTGGTCAGGGACGAGTCCTTGCTGTAGACGGCGCCTATACCGCCCGTCAGCTTCCGGGTCAGGGTCTGATTGACATCCAGTCGGACAGAGTCCTGCACGGTCTGGGTGCCGTTCGAGTTGGGCGCGATGGCCCGACTGAGTGAGAAGGCGAACGTCGTGTCTTCCGAGCGTTTGCGCAATTGGGCAGAGCCGACGAAGTTGCGAGCCTCATTGCTGATGGAGCAGCTGTCTGCAACCGAGCAGGGCGCGCCGGTGAGTGGGTCCTGTCCAAAGGTTATTCCGGAGATGTCAGCGCCGCTTCTGGTTGTACCCACAGTGACGCTGCCGGTCAGCGTTGCCGAGAAGGTGTAGTCGTAGGCAGCCGTGATGCCAAAGGAATCGGTTGAATTCTGGATCCTGGAGCCCGGATTGTTGGCGGTAAAGTTGCCCCCGTTCAGGGCGAGCACGAAGGAACTCTTGGGATTCAGGTAGTGGCGGATCGCCAGTTCGACGGATGAATTGCTGAAATCGACGTAGAGGGGCGTGACCGGGGTGCGCAGATTATCCTCGTTGTACGTTGTGTCTGACAGTTGGCCTGTAATGCTGAGGGCATTGAGGGTGGAAACCTGAAAGGTCAGAGACGGCTGATAGCTCCAGGTTTTCTGCGTGGCATTGCTGTACCTGCCGGTCGTGCCGTTCACGGGTGGCGGCGCGCCAGGCTCGTCCGGCGTCGCGGTCTGGAATTCACTGGTTACAATCAACGTATCTTGGAAGAAGACGTTGAGGCCGACACTGCCGCGGCTCCCCGTGTGAGCTGCCAGGAAACTCAGGTAGGCGTCATCGTTGTTGAGATCTTCGTTGGCTTTCAGGTAGTCCGTGCGCCTGAGCCGCGGTTGGAGTGAGACCGTGGTGTTCGGGGTCTTCCAGGCACCTTCGGTGAGGACATCGACATAGGTGCCGAATACGTCGTCCCCCCCATCCGGATTCACGGCCTCCTGCTCGCTACTGATGTAGCGCGCGTTCGTCTGGTAGATGATGCCCGCCTCGACTTGGGGCGTGAGCTGCCAGTAAGCAAGGGCCTGGGATACCGGCAGTACGACCAGCACAGGGACGCAGAAAACGACAGCCCCGCGAAGCAGTGCCGACGGGCTGGGCCGCGATGGAACTCCGGAGCGGCTCACGGCACCAGTACAGTATCGCCGGGCTTCAGCACGATGTTCTGTTGCAGGCGCCTGCCTGCTGCCACGTCGCTGTAGGAAAAGGAGATTGCCTGCTGTGTAGTGCCCTCACGACGCAGGATCTTGATGCTGTCGAGCTGGGCGAAGGGGGTGGTCCCACCAGCCATGCTGAGCGCCTGGATAACGTCCACGAAACGATTGATGGGGAATTCCCCGGGCCGGTTTACCTGGCCAAGCACGTAGACCTTGCTGCCCTTCGGATCCATCACGGCGACGCTGACTACGGGATCTGGCACGAAGCGGGCCACCCGGTTGCCCACTTCACGGCGGACATCCTCGATGGTCCGTCCTTCGGCGCGTATATCCCCTGTGAGGGGGAACGAAAAGTAACCGTCCGGCCGGACCATGGCCTGCTTCTGCAGCTCCTTTTCATTCCAGATGCTGATCTCCAGGATGTCACCCGGGTTGACGGTGTACCCACCCGCCTCCTGGGCTGCCGGTGCAATGGCAGGTGCGGCAGCCGTGGTTGGAGCATCACTGGCGGCCTTAACTGTCGCTGCAAGCCCCAGCAGCGCCAGCAGCGCGGGCCAGGCCACGGCATGTAGTCCTTTACTCATTTCGTCACTCCCGACAAGGGCCCTGATGGGGGCCATGGGCTGGCCCTGACATTACCGAATGGACAGCTTGATTATCCAAGTCACGCCCAAGGTATAGACTTTCAACCGCATTGTACCGGCCTTTTTCCCTCGCGGCGATGCTTGACCGTCGCAGTTTGCCGGATCAGAACTGCGGTCCAGCCCCCGTGTGTGAGGCGAGTCGCAGACAGCCCCTTCACGCCCAGCCTAGTGTGCAAACTGCGGTAGTTGTGACTCCTCTTATGCCCCCCGAACTGGCACCACTGGCTGCCCTGGCTGCGACGATTGTCTTGATCGTCCTCCTGCGCCCGCTCGCGGTTTACTCGGGGCTGGTGGATGTCCCCAGCCAGCGGAAGAGCCATCAGGTGCCGACCCCCCTAGTCGGGGGGCTGGCCATGTTTGGCGGACTCCTCCTGGGCTTTTTTCTGAGTAACAACGGATCCGACGGGCTGAGTAATCGCGAGGTCTACAGTTTCTTCGGGGCTGGCCTGCTACTCGTTGCCACAGGCGTGATCGATGACTTCCTTGACTTGTCGCCCGCCGTCCGCTTCGTTGCCCAGATCGTGGCCGCCCTGCTCATGATCTTTGGTGCTGGCATCGTCCTGACGGATCTTGGGTCCATGACCCCGTCCGGGGACTTGCTGCCACTGGGCGTAATGGCAGTTCCCTTCACGATCTTCGCCACGCTCGGCATCATCAACGCCCTCAATATGTGTGACGGACTGGATGGCCTGAGTGGCAGTCTCACGCTGACCTCACTCTCTGGTCTGATCATGGTCGCGTCCATCTGGGGCAGCCCGGCCGATATGGAATTGCTGCCGATCCTGGGCGCAGCGATTCTCGGGTTTCTGCTGTTTAATCTGCGGATCTTCGGCCGGGAGCGCGCCTCGGTGTTCATGGGTGATGCTGGCAGCAAGTTCCTGGGACTGGCCCTCACTTGGTACGCCATCTCGCTGTCCCAGGGTGAAGCCCGGGCGCTGCGGCCATCGGCAGCCTTGTGGTTTCTGATGGTCCCCATCTTTGATGCGGTTGCCATGATGCTCCGCCGGATACTGAAGGGCCGGTCACCGTTCGCAGCCGACCGGGAACATCTGCACCACGTCTTTCTGCTCGCCGGCTTCTCTGTCAACGACACCGTGGCCGTGATGACGGGCTTCGCCAGCTTTGGCGTGTTTGTGGGTCTTGCCAGTATCTATTTTGAGATCCCGGAACTCGCCGTGGCCCTGGGCTTCCTGCTCACGGGTATTGGCTATTTCTGGATGATTTCCCACTCCTGGAAAGTCATGCGTTTCCTGCGCACATCGATCTCACGGCGCCAGGCCGGTATGGACCGCAGAATTGGCCTTGGCACCGGCTACTCGGGCATTGAACGCCGCTCCGGGCTGGACCGTCGCGCCAAGAAGCCCTGACTCTGCCAGGCGGTGGTGAGCCAGTAGCCGCCCGCAGCGGCGAACCTGCCGGTGACCGTGTCCGGGCCAATCAACGCCGCTGCTTTGCCATGCCCACGGGCGTGGAACCGCTCTGGCTCCCCGTCGAAGATAATCTCCAGGTCAGGAAAATCGAGGAAGATGCCCATCTGGGGAGCAACGCACTTGTAGACACTTTCCTTGGCACTGAAGATCAGCTTGGCCTGGCGCAGGGGCTCGGCCGACGCTGCCAGGCGCGACAGTTCCTCTGGCCGGCAGATGCGCCTCACCAGGTCGCTGTCCAGCGGCAGACCCGGCTCCAGGTCCACACCCAGAGCACGCACCCGAGTGCAGGAGGCGGCAACCGCGAGCACCAGTTCTCCGGCATGGGAGATACTGCCCACGAAACCACGGGGCCAGCGCGGGGACCGGTCGGCGCCAACCGGGACGACGGGAGAGTTCAGACCCAGCCTCTGCAGGACCGTCCGCGCATGAGCGCGACCCGCGGAGAACTCCTGCCGGCGGCCTGCCGTCATCCGCTCCGTTGCGGCGAGTTCCTCGGGTGGGAGGGGCGGGTAGTGGTCGGCAATCAGACCGGCGCTGCTGGCCACAACCGGCGGCAGAAGTCGGCGCAGGGCCGCGCTGACCTCAATGAGTTCGTTTGCGGGCATGACCACAGTGTGCCAACAATGAGGATAAAATCCTGCAACAGATCGAGACGAGCAGGTTGCCGATGACGGTCAAGACACGCTTTGCCCCGAGCCCGACGGGCTTTCTCCACATCGGGGGCGTCCGAACGGCCCTGTTCTCGTGGCTCTATGCCCGCCATCATGGCGGGCAGTTCGTTTTGCGCATTGAAGACACCGACCGGGAGCGGTCCACCCAGGCGGCGGTGGAGGTCATTCTCGAAGGGTTGGCCTGGCTCCGGCTGGAACACGACGAGGGGCCTTATTACCAGACTCGTCGTTTCGACCGCTATGCCGAATTGGCCGACCGTCTACTGCGTGAGGGCAAGGCCTATCGGTGCTACTGCACGCGCGAGGAACTGGAGGTCCGGCGGGCCGCCCAGAGCGCTCGCGGCGAAAATCCCCGCTACGACGGCCGTTGCCGGGACCGAACCGGGGCCCCACCGGGCGCCGCTTCCGTGGTGCGCTTTCGCACTCCCGACCAGGGCGTCACTGTCGTCCCCGATCTCGTGCGGGGGGCCGTGGAGTTCCAGAATGCGGAACTCGATGACCTGATCATGGTCCGCTCGGACGGCACGCCCACCTTTCATTTCGGCGTGGTGGTGGATGATGGCGACATGGGTATCACCCATGTGATCCGGGGGGATGACCACCTGAACAATACTCCCCGGCAGATGCACATGATCCAGGCCCTCGGGTACGCGGTACCCGCCTACGGGCATTTGCCGATGATTCTCGGCAGCGATGGCGCCAAGCTCTCCAAGCGTCACGGTGC
>Ga0105046_10000237_pt1 | contig 71677 bp, 58 predicted proteins | sample MAT03_FD_78385 | JGI IMG/M metagenome (GOLD analysis project Ga0105046, IMG submission 78385) | Freshwater microbial communities from Lake Fryxell liftoff mats and glacier meltwater in Antarctica - MAT-03 (megahit assembly) | ecosystem: Environmental > Aquatic > Freshwater > Ice > Liftoff...
ACCAAGCACAATCGGCACCAACATCAGCAACACTGGCCAGGTGCGACCCAGCGCGGCCTTGGTTTCGTGTTTCGCAATATAGGAAAGCCCGATCAAATGACAAGGCAACAGACCGGCCCCAATATACAGCAATGACTGGGGCGACCCCGCTGTCCATCCCGCCGTGATGTAGACCGCCACGCGGCACAGTCCCATTAACAGCGGCCACAAAGCGTTCTTTTTGTGATGCAGATCGTAAGCCAGAATCAAACCCGTCAACGCGAGCGTCGCAAGGAAAGGGCGCCACGAAAAAAACATCCCAAGCCCCGACATCGTGCCCACAATCCCTACGCCCGCTGCCATCAAAACACCACCCAACACAAACACCGCCGTCGCCGAGATCAACCCCGCCGGAATCGGACGTTCCTTCCGGTGTTGAGCATCCCACCCCCGATCAAAGGCATCGTTCAACACCATGCCGGCAACGTAAAGCAGCGACATCGCGATCGCCAGCGGAAGCAAAATTCGCAGATTAAGCGAGGCACCCGCAAGTGCAGCACCCGCAAATACGTTGGTCCACACCGTGGGCAGGTTTGAAACTCGCCCCAGTACCAGCACCGTTCGAAGGATCGATTGCGGCTTTGCGAGCGTCATCGTTGTTGTTCCACAACCCACTCCAGTTCGCGCGCGATCGCTTCGTCCACTGGCATGGCGCGGAGTTCGGCTGGCAACACGTCCCAGGTATAGGTCTCGACCTCAAGGTGTTGCGAAAGCGGTTCCCGATGGTGATGCGCCAGCAATTCGCGCACGAAATCGCCCGTGTTGTTGAACCCCGGACACAACCCCATCAAATTCGACTGAAACAGAGGCACATGGAAATGAACTCGCCATCGTTCGTCACGCGGGCTCGGGTGTGCCGCCAGTGCTTCCGACAGATCCAGAAAACGTTGCAGACCACCCGCAGCATCCTGAATCACCGTTTGGTGTAGGTACACACCCTCCTCACCAAAACGTCGTAACACAGCAAGGCCTTCGGGCGAAGCCGGATAAAGCTCAAGGCCCGCCGTTATTTGCAATTTCAGGATCCGGACACCCGATTGGCGCACGCACGAAAGAATATCCGCGATCGACTCAAATTCGACTGCGGCGTGACAGGTATCCAGGCAGATACCGACGTGTCGCCGCAACGCAAGCTTTGCCTCGGCCAAAGATAGTCCCATTTGACCGGCCAGTGACTGCGCCGCTGCGTCTGAAAAAATCCACTCCGAAATGAAGTCGATCGCCTCGGCGTTGGTTTCCAGCAGACAATGCGGTTCAGGTTCAAGCGCGATTCCGATGATGGGTCCGCCCTCTTGGACGATTCCGACCAGGGTGGCAGCATGGCGGACGATGTTTTGCGCAATCGTCGCACGGACGCCCTCGCCATCGCGCAGGCGGAAACAACCAGGTACCGTGCTGATCGAGCCTTCAAGATCACCCGTTCTCGGCAGAAGGGCCGCCAGCAATCGCGCAAGTCTGTCGCTGTAGGTGACGCGTTCCTCCTCGGTCCAGTCCGGGCGGTAGACCTGTTCCTTGACCGGTTGACCGTGAAAGGGGCCGTAGGGAAAGCCGTTGATCGTAAATACGTACATTCCCGACTCGGCGAGAAATTCGCGAAACGCCTGCAGCGTCGACGGTTCTTCCAGTTCAAGAGCCGCTTTTGCGGATAACCGCAATCCGATGCCGAAAGGGGCGTTCGGACTGACCCGCGCTTTCACGGAAACCGTGTGACGTTTCAGGTTGGCGAGGACCTCGGCCCAGCTTTCGCCCGGGTGGATGTTCGTGCAGTAGGTCAGATGACCCGCACGCGACCCCGCTTGCTTCATGCGCCAAGCGCCTCGCGCCGGGCGGAAGGCGCAACCGCGAGCTCCATTGCGCGATAGATCGCCTCGAAGCGTTCGACGGAAAGCGCGTGGACCTCGGTGCCCTTGCCGATGGCGGCCAGCATGGTGACGGTCAGATCTCCGCCCAGGTGCTCGCGGAAGTCCTCGATCCCAGCAAATACAGCGCGCTTGCCGTCAGGACCTAACAACAACAGGGCTTCATGCCAGACGGGAAGTCCCAGCATACGCAACACGGCATCGATACGCACGGCGGCGGCCTCGGACAGTAGTCCAATCGCAGCCGAGTAACGACTGTCGGTGCCGATGCCAATGCCCACGGCCTCGCCGTGTCGCAATTCGTGGTGAGTCAACGATTCCAGCTTGTGAGCAGACCAATGTCCGAAATCCAGGGGCTTGGCACTGCCAAGCTCGAAAGGATCGCCGCCCTCTGCGATGTGTTGTAGATGCAGTTCGGCGCACCGTCGTACGAGATGTGCCACGGCTTCGGGTTGGCCGGTCGCGAGGGCGGGGGCGTTGCCCTCGATCCAGTCAAAAAACGCGGCATCCCGGATCAGGGCGACCTTGACTGCCTCGGCGTAGCCGGCGATTCGATCGCGTGCGGACAGCGTTGCCAGTAGATCAAAGTCGTTGATGACCGCAAAGGGTGGAAAAAATGTTCCGAGGTAATTCTTGGCGCCAAAGGCATTGACCCCGTTTTTGACCCCGACACCGGAATCGTTCTGGGACAGCACCGTGGTCGGCATGCGAACGGTGCGGACGCCGCGATGAATGGCTGCGGCTGCGTATCCAACCGCGTCGAGTACCGCGCCCCCACCCACGATCACCACGAACGACTGCCGATCGATTCGGTGCTCGAAAAAGGTGGTGTGCAACTTTGCGAGCAAGGTCGGATCATTTTTGCAGGCTTCGCCGCCCGGAAACGACAGGGGAGCCGTGACCAGTTCGAGACGATCGGCGTGGGAACGGAAGTAGTTCTCGATGGCGCCCGTCAAATCCGGGTTCAGTTCAAGGACGCCGGCATCCACGATCACGATCGCGCGATGTCGGCGCTTTGGCTCAAGCGCCGTCAAGGTACGGACCAGCGACGGATTCGCGGGATCAAACGCGCCGCGCGTAAAACACACGTCGTAGCCGAAGGGCACCGCGAACTGCTGGCGGAGCGTGCCGGTCGAATCCATTCGTTCATAGATAACATGTGACAGCCTGGGAGCCTTCGTCCCGAACAACCTTTTCTTCCGATCGCCGATAACCGTTGGTGCACTTGCCTATTTTCGTGGGTTCCCTGGCGTTTGGAATGGCGCTGGGTCTGATTTTGCCCCGCGAAGCCTTCCCGTGGACCGTGGGTGGCGTTAGCCTGGTTGCGATCGCCTTTGCCGCAAAGCGCTACGGGTTCATTGCGGGCATCCTGGTGCTCGTTTCTGGCGGTCTGTATGGGTCGATGCGTGCGACGGCGCACATCGACGGTCCGATTGGCGCAGCACTCGCGATTGCGAGGACAGTACACGGGATGGGGCATGTCGATCTGGTGGAGTTGCGCGACGGACGTGGCCCGCGTCTCGTGTTGTCGTCCATTGCCTTTTCCGGGAAAGCCAGGGCCGGTTGGGATGAGCGGATCGAATTGTTCGTATCACACGGCACGACCTCCCTTTTGCCGGGCGACTGGGTTGCCTTTCAAGCGTTGCTCGAGGGTCCCCGTGGTTTCGCGAATCCGGGCGCAACCGACGGACGATTGAGCGCTGCCACCCGGGGCATTGTGGCGCGCGGCCATGTGAGTGCCACGGGGGAGCTTCGGGTGGTGGCGCCGGGATCGTCGTGGGGTCCGCGCCGGCTCGCCCATCAGGCTCGGCAAGCCATGCGCAGACAACTCGAGCGTGCGCTCTCGGCCCAGGTCGCACTCTTTCTACGCACGGCCGTGTTGGGCGAACGTGCGGCCTCGGGAGCGGATGTCGAGGCCGGCTTCAAGGCCGCCGGGGCGACGCACGCGCTGTCGGTCTCGGGACTGCACCTCGCTGCCGTTGCCGCGGTGTTGTTTTTGCTCGTGCGACGATTGTTTGGTTTGTCGACCCGCCTGAGCCTGCGCGCCAGTCCATCATTGCTCGCAGCGCTTCTGTGCATACCCGCAGTCGTTTTTTATACGCTCGTAACCGGCGAAGCGATTGCCACCTGGCGATCGGCGCTGATGGCGTCGGTCGTTTTCGGCGCACTGGTCGTCAATCGAAAATTCTCGCTCGCACACGGCGTTGCGATGGCGGCCCTGTTGGTGCTGATCGATTCACCGTTGTGGCTGATCGATCCGTCGTTTCAACTGTCCTTCGTTTCGGTTATTGCGCTTGGTCTGTTCTCCCGGGCGTTTGCCCCGCAAGAAGCGGTCGACGGTTCTGGACGCGGGTTGTGGTACGCGTCGCGTCGGTGGTTGTTGAGCGCGCTCGGGGCAACCACAGCCGCGGGGCTTTGCACGACACCTCTTGTCGCCCACCACTTCGGCGAGATAACGCCGGCTGCGTTCCTCGGCAACCTCGTTTTGACTCCCCAGGTCGAGCTGCTCATCGTTCCGCTCGGACTCTTTGGCGCCGTGCTTGCGCTCATCCATCCGATCCTCGGCTGGCTGCCGTTGTCACTGGCCGAATACGCGACGCGACTCGCCCTCGTCACCGCAGAGGCCTTCGCAAACCACGCCCCCATCTGGCGTTGTCGCTATCCCAATCCCCTCGAAACGGCCTGTCTTACGCTCGGCGTGGCTTGCGCGTTGATGGCGTTTCGCAGCGTCCGTCAAGGCGCCGAACCCCGACGGATCCGTCGCTGGATCAAGGTATCCGCGGTGTGGCTCGCAGGTGCGATCCTGTCGCTCTCGTATCGCGAGTTGTCTCGCAGGCTTTCGAACGAGGTCGAGATCACCTTCATCGACGTGGGGCAAGGGGATGCGGCGCTGGTGATTGGGCCCCGCGGATTCGTGATGTTGGTGGATGGCGGCGGATTACCAGGCTCTGATTACGATGTGGGCAAACGGATCGTCGAACCGCTGTTGCGGCGCAAGGGCATCGCCAAAATCGATCTTGCGGTGCTGTCCCACGCGCATCCGGACCACATGTTGGGCCTGATGCACGTTTTCGACCGATTCGAGATCACCACCCTCTGGGCGGCCGTTGCACCTGGCGAAAGTGAGCTCTTCGATGCGATGGTCAAACGCGGTCGAGAAAGAGGCACGCAAATGCCCATTCCGCTGCCGTTGTCTCGCGACGGGCTTGCCCTCGAACCGCTTGGACCCATGCTCTCCTCACCCGATGGCCAGGGCGGATGGCGCGACACGATTGGCCGTCCCGAGGGCCTTGGCGCCAACGACGCATCCCTGAGTGTTCGGCTGTCGTTTGCGGGTCGCAGTGTTTTGTTTGCGGGCGACGTCGAGGCTGCGGGTGAAACCGAACTGTGCGGGCGTGATCGCGCGGGACTTTTCGGAAACGTCGGATTGCATGCGGACCTGCTGAAAGTGCCGCACCACGGAAGCCGGACGTCGTCATCGGCGGAGTTTCTTGATGCCGTGGCGCCGTCCATCGCGATCATTTCCGATGGCGTCAACAATCGCTTCGGATTTCCCCACGCCGAAGTTCTCGAGCGATACCAGGCGCGGCCGATCCGGTTGTTGCGAACCGATCAGTCGGGCGCAATCACGATTCGGATCGAGCCGTCTGGAAAAATCGACGCAACCTGCGTACTCGGATGTCGATAACGACGCATGACCCTATTTCGCGCGCTACTGATCCTGGTTTGCTCGGCCCACGTTGCTGGTTGTTCCCGTACACAACGGCCGCTGCACCCCCGGTCGATCGAATTTCAACGCCGCGGCGCCGAGGCACTTGCCCAGTCCGAATTTGATCGCGCAGCGGGTCTATTTTCCCTGGCGCTTGAATACGAACCTCGACTGCCCGAGGCTCACAACGGACTTGGATTGGTGGCACGAACGCGCGGGGATACGTTGTTGGCGGAAACGCTTTTTCGCCGCGCGCTCGCGATCAACCCGAACTTTGCCGAAGCCCACGTGAACCTCGGATGGATTCAATTTGAACGGCACAATCTTCCACTGGCCGCCCAACATTTCTCCCAGGCCCTCGCAATCGATCCGGGTTTTCCCGTGGCCAGGTTGGGCGCGGGGCAGACCGAACTCAGTCGAGGCCGACTCGAGACGGCGCACTGGCATCTTCGAAAACTCGTTGAGGTAAAACCGCGCGATGCGCACGGACATGGCGCATTGGCGCTTGTGCTCGCACGTCTGGGTCGGCCTGCCGATGCGGAAGCGGAAGCACAAAGGGCGCTCGATCTTGAATCTGAAAATGCACTGGCGCACCGCGCGCGCGGCGAGATATTGATGGCAGGAGGACACGCGGAGGCCGCTGCGGAAGCCTTTCACAGAGCCTTGCATACCGATCCATCGGATGTCGATGCGCGACTGGGTCTTGCGACGGTCTTGATTGAAAAGGGTGATTTCAGTGCGGCCGCGGGTGAGCTTGAGCGGGCGCACGAATCCGCCCCCGAACGCGTCGAGGTGGCCTTCGTGCGTGCGTACCTTGAACTGCGACACAACAATCCGATGGGTGCGGAAAAAGCCGCGCGAGAAGCGCTACAAATGAACGCAGATTTTGTCGCCGCGCAGTTGATCCTGGCCGAGGCGCTATTGCGTCAGTCACGCAAAGTCGAAGGCCGCTCGACCCTGGTCGCATTCATCCGGTCCGCGCCGAATACCATGGAAAGGCAACGCGCCGCCGCCCAATCCTTGCTCGACGCGATGGATCGGGGCGACAACGTGTACGGACGCTAGTTGCCGTGTCGTTTGGTGGGTACCGCGCCGATTCCCAGGCAACCGCCACACAACGGGATGCAGTTCGAGCGAAAGTCGCGGGTCACCCGCCATGAAGAACCACAGGCGACGCAGTTGAGGTTGCTGGTATTGGGGCGACCCACCGATGCCACGTCGAGGTTGTTCAAGGTTTCACGCGTCACCATGCCGACCAGAAATTGCCCCGTCACGACGGGCAAACAATCGACGGCGTTTTCGTCCATGATTCCTTCGGCTTCATCCACCGTGGTTTCGGGCGAGATACACAATACGGGCGAGCTCATGCAATCGGACACCATCGTGCCTGAACGCGCCGAGTGCAGGTCGCGATCGCAAACGATTCCGGTCAAACCACCGTCGTCCACAACCAGAAAGAAGTTTACCTTCTTGTTGTCGGCAAGCCGAAGGGCGGCCGCGACGCCGGTGTCCGGTGTAACCGTAAAAAGATGCGTTCCCATCACTTCCGCAACCGAGCGGGACTCCGCGTCTTCCGCATTCGATTCCGATCGGCTCACCTTGCGATTGCTCGACATGGTCTGCTCCTTTGGATTGGACGCCCGGGTTGCGACGCCCACCCAATGAATCGCCCGAAAACCTGCGTCGCTTGGGGGTTGGATGCTTCAAGTCCCGTGCCAGATTCACGATCGTTGTGATTACAGGTGGTTGGGCTATGCCGCGGCGAGCGGATCACCCGGAGATCTGACACGACTGTCAGGGTTTGCCCCCAAACTGTTGCGATCACATCTGCGACTTTTGCCCACCTACCGGCAAGGCAATGTTCAGTAGTCGATCGACAATTCGAGACCGACGGTGTGTTTCTCGAAGTTTTTGTCATCGAACGCGAATTCAACTGTGCTGCCGTTGTGCACGTAGTCATAGCGAAGGCCAAGGTCAACGTAGTCGCCTACCGGGTAGGCGAAGCTGACGGCCGTGGCAAATCGATTGTCTTTTCGGCGCAAGCGCATTTCGGTGCTGCGACCAAACGGGCCCGAGACTCGCAACACATTGTCGCCCTGGTAAGCAATCCTCTCGAAACTGAGTTCGACGGACAGACGCAATTGCCCCCACGGCGTCGTCGTTCCGCTGATCGTTGCAGCATTCGAATGGTACGAATACGGCACGGTGTAAATGCCGGTCAGATTCTGTCGAACCGCTCCCAGATCAAGTTCGCGCGTGCCGATGTTTTCTCGCCGCGAACGCAATGAAACGTTTGCCCTTGCGCTTCGATAGCGGAACCGTTGTGTCAGCCGCAGGTCGCGTCGGGTACCTTCGTACAGGTCAAAGTCCGGATCCAGGGCGTTTTTTCTCGCCATTCGTAGTTCAAGCCAGGTGCTGGTGAAATGTCCTTCTTCCAGTCCAATCGACGGCATCAGCGAGAACACCGAAAGGAAGGGTGCAAAGGTTTCGATGCCCGCGATCTGGTATTCGCCCGACAGACCCAATCCTGCGTGAAACGCGCCCGTTACGGTTTCGCTCAACAACGATGCATTGTGGACCTGCAAGCTAAAGTCATCCGCATCGGGATTCGAATACGCGATCTGATCGAGGGCGTAGCTTCCTTGCAAGGAAAACGCATCACGCCATTTGTGGGTGTAAACGGCTTCGGCGCTGGTCGTGAAGAAAAAGCTTTCCTTGTCGCCGTATTCCGCGTTGACAACGTCGCTGCGCAGACCTCCCATAAGCAACACGTTCGAATCGTACCCGGATCCCGCCTGCGCCTGTAGCACCAACCCCGTGTTCTGCGCGGACAATCCCCATCCCAGCGCGGCTCGATAGGTTTGTGCCAGCGCTGCCGTTTCAGGGTCGATCTTCAAGTTCAAGGCGCGATCGAGATGGATTCGGGCTTCGTCGGCGCGATCGAGTCGGTAGTTCGCCATGGCGGCCTGATAGTGAAAGTCGGGATCATCTTCTGACAGCAACGCCGCTCGATTCAGGTGAAACCGTGCCACCTCGAAATTCCGCTGTCGGTAGTAGATCAATCCCAGCGCGAATTCGAGTTCGGCGCGATCGACAGCGGTGGCGCCGCGGGCTTCGGCCTCGGCAAGAGCCTTCTGGTAGAGCGCGATCGCCTCATGGGTTTTGCCTTCCCGGGTGGCCCGACTTCCGCCGTCGAGCGCGGCATCGATGTGGGTTTTCAATTCCAGCGTCGCTGCTTCGTCGATGTCCTGTTGCAATTCTTCGACATCTTCTTTGAACGCGTCCCGGTCGGGGGCTTGTTGCACCTCGGCCAGATGTTGTTTTGCCCGCGGGATCGTTTGTGCGTCGAAAGCGGCCTGTCCGGCATTGAGCAACGCAAGCGTCGAAAGCTCCGGCGCAAACTTGGCTGCCATCACAAAGGCCTGTTCGGCATCGACATAGCGCTCAAGGGCGTAGTAGGTGGCCGCTTCGTTGAAGAACAACGACCCTTTGGAAGGCGGGTTCTGGGACTGCTTGGCCGCCGCAAAGGCTCGCAACGCCTCTTCGTATCGTGTGGCACGAAAGCGCGCCATACCCAGTACGAAAAGAGCAGCGCCGTCGCCAGGCCGTGCGTCCAACATTGCGATGGCGCGGAACGCCGCCCCATCGAAATCACCCGCTTTCATCAACCTTCGAGCACCGTCGAGCGGATCAAGCGCCGCTTGCGGGGTGGTGTCTTCCTGCGCCGAAGTGGGGACTTGCGACCAAGCGCTGTCAGGCCCAACGAGAGCTAGCACGATCGCGAGCGTCAGGGATGGGCCCCGGGTTCGACTCATTGCGCTCGTCGGGGCGAGGCGATTCGATTGGCTCTGATTTCGCGCACGCGATCGCGAAGCCGTTGCCGTCGTTCGCGGACACGCGAAGGATCTCGCCGTTGCGATCGCAACTCTGCCCGGCGCTCACTTGCAGCAGGCTCCGCTCCGCCCAACTGGACCTTCTCGATCGGGAGTGGCTTTTCCGCGTTGTCGAATCGGGGTGTCGCGGGATCGGCCTTTTGCTGCCGACGTTCGGCTCGAATCCGGCTAATCACATCTTCGAAGGCTTCGCCGTCGTCAACCAGCGTTACGGTCGTACGACCCGCTCGTACCCGCCGTCGCTCTTGCCGCTCCTCCCGTCGAGCTTCGCGTTTTTCCAGGCGCTCGTCTATGGGCGATGGTTGTTTATCATCGGCAAGCGCAACACCCATTGGTCCGAAGCTCAGCATCGCAAGGGTTACCACTGTCATCGTGGAACGTTTCATGATGCACCTTCCACCTGAAGCAAGATCTCCTGTTCGATCACCTGATCCGCGATCTCGGCCCGCGCCTTGACGCGATAAAGTCCTGGCTTTTCACCCCGCACGGCAACCGGTAATACGTTTTCACCGGCCTCAAGGGTACCGGGCCAACGAAAGCGCCGTTCGGCCATCGCTTCCCCCTTGCTAGAGAACGACAACCCTTCGGGCAGATCTACCTCGAACGTGACGTCTTCGACGCGGACTTCGGCGGTGAAGTTCAGGTGGATGACCGCGGTTCGCGACGAGGGCACGCTGTGGGCGAGGGCAGGGGCTGGTGCGATCTCTGCGATTTTCGGCATCGCCACGGTTGTCGTTGTCGTCCCGGTCGTCGCCATTTCGGCGGGCGGGTGCTGCATCGCCATCAAAAACGCAAACGTTGCCGCTCCGGTTGCGACGCCAACCGCAGGCCAGCCGAGCGCCGGATGTTCAGCAAACCACTGGCGTGCACGCTCGAACCAACCTTGCGGCTCCGGCGGTCCCGCTGCCACCAGTGTGCGATGCAGTGCCATCCGGAAATCGCGCCCGGGCAGGTCCTCAACGTGCGTCCGCAGCGCGCGCAGACGACGGCTGATATCCGCGTCGTCGTTGTGATTCAGATCGTTGGGATTCATCGGGTGCCTCTCGGTGCCAGGGGGGCTTCGTTGGGTTGGACGAGCTCGGATCGGTCAAGGTTCCGCTCGGACCCCAACAATCGACGCAGGTGTTCACGGGCTCGGTTTAGCCGGGACTTGACGGTCCCCAGCGCAACCTTTTCGATGGCCGCGATCTCGTCGTGGGACATCCCTTCGATATCGAACATGACGATGGTGCCTCGAAACTCGGGGGGCAATTGTTCGATGGCGCCCCACACCCGACGTCGTTCCTGTTCCTGTTCCAGACGGTGATCGGGCTGATTGGGCCCGTGGCCATCCAGATCAACCTGATCGTGCGTCCCAACCGTATAACTTTCTTCGACCGCGCGATTCCGGTGCGCACGGCTTTTCATTTCATCCAGAAATACGTTTCGAACGATCGCATAAAGCCAGGTCGAGAAGGCCGACGCAAAACGATAACTATTGATGGACTTGTACACCTTGATGATGGCGTCCTGAGCCAGATCGTCGGCCGCTGCGTCATCTTGTGCAAATGCGCGGGCGAAACGGCGGACTCGATCCAGGTGTTGGCCGATCAACGTCTCGAAAGCCCCCACATCGCCGCCCTGCGCCCTGGCAATAAGGTTGCGCTGAACATCGAGATCCATCGATGTGTTGGGCGCGACCAGCTGGGCTTCATTTTCGTTCATGTTGATGAAGGTGGCCTCTGCCATGACATCGTTAGACGACAGGCGGATGTTAAAGGTTCCCGGCGCAAGTCATTGAAAAAAGACGAGAAAATAAGTTTCTTTCGGGAACGTCGGGCCGCGGGATTCCGTCCTACGGACAGAACGAAACCAATCCGGTGCGAACGCAAAGCGTCCCCGGGGAACCCAACTGAGGAGAACGACACCATGAAAACGATTCTTTTGACCGCCTTCCTTTGCTTGCCAGCCACCCTCGCTTTCGCTGAGCCCACACCAGCCGCCGCGGGAGCCGGTGAAGTGCGTGCGGATATTCGCGAGATTCGTCAAGATCGCCTAGAGCTGCACCAAGACCGCAAGGAGATTCGAGGCGACAAAAAAGAGCTGCGTCAGGATCGCAAGGAGATCCGCGGTGACAAGCAAGCGATGCACGCGGCGGCCGCGTCGGGCGATCGAAAGGCCTTCGCTGTGGCTCGCCACGAAATGCGCCAGGATCGCCGCGAGATGCGCCAGGATCGTCGTGAGTTGCGCGGCGACAAGCGTGAATTGCACCAGGATCGTCGCGAGTTGAATCGCGACCGCCGCGAAACCCGTGGCGATATCCGTCAGGCTCGGCAGGCTCGCCGGGCCGGAAACTAATTCGGCAAAAAGCAGTACCCCGTGGCCCGGATCCCTGAAACACAGGGGTTCGGGCTTTTTGTTGTATCGTGCGACGCCATGAATCGCGTTGTCACTCGAATGCTCCCAGCACCCCTGTTGCTGGGTCTATTTTTCTCGTCTCCGACCGCTGCGGCACCGCCGGCCAAAACGGCTGCGGGGTTGCGCTTTGCTGCGAACGACAAACTGATCATCATCGGCGATTCGATCACGGATGCAGGTCGCAAACCTTCGGGCGAGGGATTGTTCGATGCCGTCGGCAAGGGGTGGGTGGCTCTTGTCGACGGTCTGCTTGGATCAGCCTATCCGGCGTTGCAGATCCGGGTCATCAACAAGGGCACAAGTGGTCACACCACGCGCGATCTAAAAGCGCGCTGGGACGCCGACGTTTTGGCGCCTTCGCCGCAGTGGGTGGTGGTCATGATCGGCACCAACGACGTGTGGCGACAGTTCGATGTGCCACGAATGAAGGAAGACGCCGTGCTGATCGACGAGTACGAGAAAAACTTGGATGAACTCGTCAGCAAGACGATTCCTCGGGTCAAGGGCATGATCTTGATGACGCCGTTTTATATCGAGCCCAACAAGGGCGATGCGATGCGCGCCACGATGGATCGCTATGGCGCCGTGGTGAAGAAGCTCGCGGTGAAGTACAAGACGATGTTTGTCGACACCCAGGCTGCCTTTGATGCCCTGATGCCGCATTATTATCCCGCGACGATCGCCTGGGATCGCGTGCATCCGAATCACATCGGCACAATGGCCCTGGCGCGTGCGTTTCTGGGGGTGGTTGGCTTTTCGTGGACCGGAGCGCCGTCGTTGAAGCATTGAAGTCGGGGCTGGGGAGGGACGACGCTAATCCTTCGACAGCCCACCCAACCAGTCGAGCTCGCCATTCATCGTGTCCAGCAACCCCATCCCGCGCTTGATCCAACCGCAAACGTAATACATATACCCCGTTGGCGCCTTCGGGTCTAGCAGCGACCGGGCGTTATCCAAAAAGTATTGATCCGCGTTCGGTCGCTTGAGCTCGAAGCCCGAACGGTAGGTGGCGTCGTAGCGCCTGCGGACCTGTTCGCAGCCCCGGTTGATGAGCGCCATTGCGGTGCCGTCGTTCTGGAAGTAGGTGAGCGACAGCTGGGTCGAGTCGCGTTCGACCGCGTACAGCGAACGATTCGCGTAAACCCATCCCACCGACGACGACTCGTACATGAACTGTTTGGCGCCCTGTCCGACGACGAAAAATCGATAGAAAAAGAATTCGTAGTACTGGCGCGCTTCTTCGGCATTTATGGCGTTGAACCAGGTCTTGATGAGATCCCGCTGTTTCTGCGACAGGTTTTCCCAGGCCGAGATGTGCACCGTCTGATCGCCCAGATTGGCCACAAGGATAAACTCCTTGAACGAAACGTCGATTTTTTCGCGATTGATGATCGAACTCACGCTGTAGTCCGTGTAGTTCTCGACCTGCTGGTTGAATGATCGCAGCTCGGTCAACACGCGATCCACGACGGTTTGTTCCGGAGGTGTTAACTCCGCGAACGTGGGGCGTTCGTTGGTGACCGTAAAGTCGCCACACGCCAACAGCAACAACAGGCCAAGGATTGCCGTTTTAGAAATGAAATGCGACATAGGCTGGCACCTCCAGTCTGTCGACCATGGCAACCGGCCGCAAGGCCTTGATGTCGATGATCTCCGGGCCGCTGACGCGAGACATGTTGAACACGTGGTACCGAACTCGGATGCCCACGCTCAGCCAGCCCGTGAGTTGTTTGCCCAGCGTGAACCCGCCGCCAACGCCGGTGGTCCAGGTCGACTCTTGAAGCGGGTGAATCACAAGGTAACCACCAAAGACCGCGTCCAGGGACAAAAGCCAATCGCTGCTCGGCGACGTAAGGCGGAAGGTGGGACCGAGGGTGGTGTTGACGGCCCAGAATGCAATGCCCGTATCACCGAGACCTTGCCGGTATGGGTTTTCCGAACCGAAGACGGCCAGCTCAAGACCGATTCGGCGGGTCAACCAGGCGCCAAGTTCCACTCCGCCGCCCATCCCGGCTTCCATGTCCGGGTCCACGAGCAAGGACGAGCCGCCGAAACTGACAGCGAAACGGAAAGGTCCGCTGCTCGGTTGATCTTCCGGTTCGGCGAACGGATCGAGTCGCTCGACGATAACCGGGCCGTCCTGCGTTTCCACGGGCCGCGGACGGCGTGGGCGTGCGGCGGGTCTCGGTACCTTCGGAACTGGCGTTTGGGGAAAGCGGGAATGAGAGGGCCGTGCGACGGTTCCCGGGGTGAGGATCGGCGCAGGAACAGGCAGCGGGTTCGTGGCAACCGTCGGTAGCGGGTTCGTGGCAACCGGTGGTAGCGGGGCGGGAGGCGGAGCCGGGATGGCAACCGGTGGTGGCGTCGAGGGTCCGAAACTGCGGGCGGGCCGAACAACGGAATTCGCGGCTGAGGGGGCCAGGGCAGGTAACGGGGCTCCCCTGACGAAAGGCCTGGATGGGCGGGCGATCGGTGCGGGTGCCGCATTTTGGGCGTGAGCGGTCGGCACGATGGTGATCGCGATCGCAATCCCGAGTGGCAATCCGAACCGCCTCATTCCGCTCCGATATCTATTACGATGACCGACCAAAACCTTTCACGTCGCTCAACATTATCGAAACAATTCTACTCCGATGGTCTAGTTTACGCCCCCCGAACGCGCCATGCTGGTCGCTGTATCGGTCTTACTAGGTTCAAACGGCTGTGCTTTCCCGTCTTTCCGCCACCATCCTGGAGCACGGATTGCTTCAAAAGGGCGACCGTGTACTGGTGGGGTTATCCGGAGGACCCGATTCCTGGGCGCTTTTGCTAGGACTCCAAAAGCTCTCCGGTCGATTGCAGATCGCCATCGAGGCGGTTTGTGTGGACCATGGCCTTCGCTCTGAATCCGCGGCCGAGGCGAAGGCCGTTTCGGAGCAGTGCAAGTTGCGCGGGATTGTCTGTCATACGATTGGGCTGAAAGGGCTGAAGGGGCGGACCGGAACGGTGTCGATGGATGCCGCCCGGACAGCCCGGCTAGATGCCCTTCAGAAACTGGCACGACGACGAAAATGCAATCGCATCGCGCTCGGACACCACGCCGACGATCAGGCAGAGACCGTGTTGTTCCGAATCGTGCGGGGCACTGGAATTGCGGGGCTTTCCGGGATTCCGTATCAGCGCGACGCGTTCATTCGGCCCTTGCTGGACGTGCGGCGTTCCGAAATCGAAAAGTTTGTTCGCAAGCACGGCGTCGTGCCGATGCAAGATCCCAGCAACGCGAACCCTCGTTACGCACGAGCCCGAATCCGGCACACTTTGTTGCCGCTCTTGAGACAAGAAAACCCTCGCGTGGTCGATGCTCTTATCGAACTTGCTCGACAGACGCGAAACGCGGAGCGCCCGGCAGCGTCCGCGGGATTGAACTTGCCGCGTGAGGCGGCACGCACCGTCGAAAAACTCCTGCGACACAAAGGCGGCACCCAGGGCGTCGATGTTCCGGGAGGGCGCGTTGAAATTCGCTACGGACAGTCGTCCTTTGTGCCGAGCCGGAAAAGTGTTGATCCGGTGGCCGTGCCGGGTAAGCCCCAGCGAATCACCAGCTCGGGCACCTACGAGGCTTCCAACCACACCCGGCTGCGCATTCGACTGGCAACCCGCACGCGACCATCCGAGAAGGCGATCGCCTTTGACCCCCAACAGATTCTTTTGCCTCTCGTGTTGCGAACGCGCCAGCCCGGCGATCGCATGCGGCCAAGGGGCGGCGCGGGAAGCCGAAAACTTCAAGATTTGATGGTCGACGCCCGAATTCCACGACCTGAGCGTCCGAACTGGCCCGTCCTGACCGACGCAAACGGCACAATTCTCTTTATTCCGGGCTGTCGTCCGGCCGAATCCGGAAGGCCGAATGAGTCGACGCAACGTTGGCTGGTGGTGGAAATCGCAGGTGAAAAGGGGTCGCTTCGCCGGCCTGTGGAAAAAGGTTCGTGATTTCGCGGCTTCGCGAACGTTGACGGACCACCGATCGGAGACAATACTTTGGCGAAAGTCGACTTCTCGACCGGAAAGGACCCCGGGTGCGTCAAAGCCACAAGACATTCTTGCTCTGGATCATGCTCATCCTGGCATTCCTGATCGTATGGCAGTTGCTCAATCCGAAGAATCCGCTTGAGCCGGTGCAGTTCTCGCAATTCCTCTCGGATGTCGAGAAAAAGCCCGAATCCATTCGGAACCTCACGATCCAGATGAATGACAACTACGCCACCTACACGGGTGAGACGAAGGCTGGCGAACGGTTTGTAACCAACGGGTACATCGGCGAACAGATCCTCGACAAGCTGTCGAAGTCGGGCATCGCGTACCAGATCCAGCGCGAGAACGAGGACAGCTTCTGGAAGCAGGTTCTCGTGGGTTGGTTGCCGATGGTCGTGTTCATCGTGCTTTTTCTGTTGTTCATGCGACAGCTTCAGGCGGGTGGTGGCAAGGCGATGAGCTTTGGCAAATCCCGCGCCAAGCTGCTTTCAGAAAACCAGAAGAAGATCACCTTCGCCGATGTGGCAGGCATCGAAGAGGCTCGCGACGAGGTTGAAGAAATCATCGCGTTCTTGCGCGATCCCAAGAAGTTCACCCGCCTCGGCGGCCGGATCCCCAAGGGCGTCTTGATGATGGGTCCTCCGGGTACCGGTAAGACGCTCCTCGCGCGAGCAATCGCGGGTGAAGCGGGGGTTCCCTTCTTCTCGATCTCGGGGTCGGACTTCGTCGAGATGTTCGTCGGCGTCGGTGCAAGCCGCGTGCGCGATCTTTTCGAGCAAGGCAAGAAGAACGCACCCTGCATCATATTCATAGACGAGATCGATGCGGTCGGTCGTCACCGTGGCGCAGGCCTCGGCGGTGGGCATGATGAACGCGAGCAAACCCTGAATCAGCTCCTCGTCGAAATGGACGGTTTCGAGTCGAATGACGGCGTCATTCTGGTCGCTGCGACAAACCGACCCGATGTTCTGGATCCAGCTTTGTTGCGACCGGGCCGTTTTGATCGTCGGATCATCGTGCCGCGCCCCGACGTGAAAGGCCGCACGGGCATTCTCAAGGTTCACACCAAGAAGACCCCGCTTGAGGCCAACGTGGATCTGGAACTGTTGGCGCGCGGAACCCCCGGTTTCTCGGGCGCGGATCTCGAAAACCTCGTCAACGAGGCGGCGCTCTTGGCCGCTCGGGCCGACAAGGACCGCCTCAGTCAATCGGATTTCGAATCCGCCAAGGACAAGGTCCTCATGGGCCCGGAACGGCGTTCCATGATCATCAGTGACAAGGAAAAGCGGACGACCGCTTTCCATGAAGCCGGTCACGCCCTCGTGGGCAAGATGATCAAGACCTCGGATCCGATCCACAAGGTCACGATCATTCCACGCGGTCGGGCGTTGGGTTTGACGCAGCAGCTGCCGACCGAAGATCGCCTGAACCTCTCCAAAGAAAACGCCGTCGATCAAATCTGTATCGCCATGGGCGGTCGCGTCGCGGAAGAGTTGGTCTTCAACCAGCTCACCACCGGTGCCTCCAACGACTTGCAGGTGGCAAGTGATCTGGCGCGCAAGATGGTTTGCGAATGGGGCATGTCCGAAAAGCTCGGCCCGCTGCACTTCGGCGGTCGCGACGAGATGGTATTCTTGGGTCGCGACATTCACGAGCAGCGCGAATACAGCGAACAAACGGCGATTGAAATCGACGCGGAAGTTCGCGTCATCATTATCGATGCCTACAAGCGCGCCAAACAGATCGTCGGCGAGCACCTCGACAAGCTCAAAAACCTCGCCAACGCTCTGCTCGAGTACGAAACCCTCGATGGCGCTGACATCGACCGGATCTTCGAGGGCAGGGCGCTTGACCGTCCGCCGGTCGTTTCGGCTCGCAAACGAGAGGAATCGGCGGCCGAAAAGGCGGACAAGCGTTCCTCGGGCATACTACCCATGCCTGAACCTGAAAAAGCCTGAGCAGGACAGCGCCGCCGGGCAAGATTAGTGCTCACGGGCTTGTCTGGGATAGACTTGCCTCCATGAAGCATATGTGGGCGATACTTGGTGTAATGGGATTCGTCAGCGTGGCGCCTTCTGCGGCTCGCGCCTGTGGCGGATTCTTTTGTTCACAACAGCCGGTGGATCAGTCGGGAGAACAGATCGTGTTCTCTATTGAACCCGGAAAGGTGACCGCGCACATCCAGATCGCCTACACGGGGACCGCCAGCGATTTCTCGTGGGTGGTTCCAGTGTCGACCGCACCAACCAAGATCTCGGTTGGCTCGCAGGCTCTCTTTTCCGTCCTGAACAACACGACGAGCCCGGTGTTCCGGCTCGATTTCATGGGCAACGGTGGGCAGTGCTTCGCTTTTCCTGAATTCGCCGCCGGCAACGGGCCACCACGGGCAGCCAATGACGGCGTGACCGTTCTTGCCGAGGGCGAAGTTGGTCCGTTCAACTACGTGGTTCTCGAATCGACGGACGCCGTTCAATTGACGACCTGGCTGAAGGACAACGGCTTTGTCCAACCGCCCGAGGCAACCGAACTCATCGCGCACTACCTGAAGCTGAAGATGAAGTTCGTCGCGGTGAAGCTGAAGAAGGATGCGATGGTCGGCGAGATTCAGCCTCTCGTCTTGGAGATGGCGCAGACCGAACTTTGCATCCCGCTGGTTTTGACCCGCATTGCGGCCGTGAAGGACATGCCGGTGTTGGCCTACGTCTTCGGTTCGGCTCGCGCCTTTCCGAAAAACTGGTTTCACGTCGAACCCGATCTTTCGAAGGTCAACTGGCTGAACGGCGGAAGCAACTATCGTGCGGTCGCCACCGAGGCCATCGACGATGCTGCGGGCCATGGCTTCATCACCGAGTTCGCAGGTGCAACGACCTCGCTGAGTTTGAAAGAGGCGCTCTATTCACCGAATCGCTTCAAGCTCGACGCGCTTCGTGCGACTTCGGATCCGGTGGACTTCCTGCAGGCCTTGCTCTCGCAGGGATTTCCACGCGACGCTGCGATGCAAGCACTCTTGCGGAAACACATCCCGATGCCGGCGACGTTGGTTGCCAAGGGCATCATGGAACGCGATTTCTACAACAACCTTGAGATGTATCGCGCCGACCTCGTTGCGGCAGGCTTCAAATTTGATCCCACGGCCTTCGTGGCGGATCTGCAAACCCGCATCATCGATCCGTTGATTCTCGCGCAGTCCATGATCGACAAGCAGCCCTATCTCACCCGGTTGTTGTCGACGGTATCGCCCGCCGAGATGTCGCGCGATCCGCTGTTCCATCTCAATCCGGAAATGCCACCTGTCAGCAATATTCACACGGCCAAGTTTTACGGTCAGTGCGGCAACGACGGTACAATCACCGAAGCCAAGGTTGAACTGCCCGATGGCGAAGTCCTGAATTTGCCCGGCAGCGTTCGGCTTTACGGCGGCGACTACGTTTGGCCCTACGCCAAACGGATTCCAGCTGCAAAACGCATCTCCCTCGTCGGCGCCTCGGGTCCGCCCGTGTATTTGGCCAAGTCCCAGACTGCGGCCATCGACATGATGCTCAACAATGAGGACCCCACCTCGGTTCGAGGCAAGGTGATTGTGGTGCCGGGTACCGACAAGAATTCGGTGCCTGAAAGCGCCGAGACCAATCTTGACTCGTCCGGTGGCCTTTGTGCTGTTGGCGGCTCCGGCGGCAACGGCCTCGTCGTGTTCCTGGCATTCGTCGGACTCGTGTTGCGTTTGCGCAAGCGGCGCCAAAACTGAGCATGAATACGAGCCGTGGTGAGCAGGCAAAGCCCATCCTGGTGGGTGTTCTCAACCTGACACCAGACTCGTTTTCGGACGGTGGCCGGCATGGTGACGTGGAAAGCGCCGTGCAGGCCGCGCTCGCGATGGCCGAGGCCGGTGCCTCCTGGATCGATGTGGGCGGCGAATCGACTCGACCCGGTGCGGTCGCGGTGGATGCACGCACCGAGATCGATCGGGTCATCCCGGTGATTGAACTTCTTGCGTCACGGCTTCCTCCCGGCATTCGCATTTCGATTGATACGTACAAGGCAGAAACCGCGGCGGCAGCGATCACCGCCGGCGCCACGATCGTGAACGATGTCTCCGGCGGACAGATGGATCCCGAGATTCTTCGGGTCGGCAGTGGCGTCACCCTGGTCCTTGGTCACATGCGTGGGACGCCCGCGTCCATGATGGCACATGCGCCGTTCGAAGATGTGGTGGCGGAGGTACAGGCCGACCTTGAGCAGTGCATTCGTGCGGCTCGAAAGCGGGGATGCAAGGACGTCTGGTGGGATCCGGGCATTGGCTTCGGCAAAGGACTAGATGAAAATCTTGCACTCATCCGGCAGGTGGCGGCGATGAAAACGGCGCTTGGGTGTCCGGTCATGGTGGGCGTGTCACGCAAACGTTTCATCGGAGAACTAACGGGACGTCCGGTCAACAACCGTGTTTTCGGGACCGCAGCGGCCGTTGCCAGCCTCGTATGGTCGGGCGTAGACGCAGTGCGGGTTCATGACGTCCCCGAGATGATGGACGTGGTGGAAGTGGCCTCGGCCATTGCAACGCCTTGAGAATGCCGGTTTCTTTACCAACTGCATGGGCGCGCTAGACTGCAATACTGAATATGACCACACGCAAGCTTTTTGGAACGGACGGGATTCGCGGGGTTGCCAACCAGTATCCCATGACAGCCGAAGTCGCGATGCGGCTTGGGATGGCGGTGGCGCAACGTTTCCGTAGCACAGGCCGTCGCGGCCGAATTGTCATCGGCAAAGACACCCGCCTGTCGGGCTACATGCTGGAGAGCGCACTCGAAGCGGGTATCGTCGCGGCCGGAGCCGACGTGATGTTGGTGGGACCGTTGCCAACGCCCGGTATCGCTTTCATCACCTCGTCGATGCGAGCCGATGCAGGCGTGGTCATCAGTGCTTCGCACAATCCCTATCAAGACAACGGCATCAAGCTCTTTGCAGCCGACGGGTTCAAATTGCCCGACGAGGTCGAGCTTGAGATCGAGCATTCGATGGCCGGCATCCTGGACGGTGTGACGACCTTTGCCGCCGCGAGCGATGACATTGGCAAAGCCTTTCGCATTGATGATGCCGAGGGTCGCTACATCCAGTCGCTGAAAAATGCCTTTCCAAAACAGTTCACCCTCGACGGCGTGCGCATTGTGGTGGATTGCGCAAATGGCGCGGCCTATCAGGTCGCACCTCGAGTTTTCCAGGAACTCGGGGCGGAGGTCATCGACATCGCCGCCGAGCCCAACGGGCGCAACATCAACGACCGTTGCGGCGCCTTGCATCCCGAAAATGCGGCGATGCAGGTTCGCCACACGCGCGCTGAAATCGGCGTCTCGCTGGATGGCGATGCCGACCGGGTGATGTTGACCGACGAACAGGGTCAACTCGTTGACGGCGATCAGATGATGGCTATACTGGCCACGCGTTTGTTGAAGACGGACAGCCTCCCGGGCGCAACCCTGGTTGCAACCGTGATGTCGAACCTTGGTCTGGAACGCGCAATCGAAGCACAGGGCGGCAAGCTATTGCGGACCGCTGTTGGTGATCGCTATGTGGTCGAGGCGATGCGCGCTGGCGGATTCACGCTCGGCGGTGAACAATCGGGGCACGTCGTCTCGTTGCAACACGCAACCACGGGCGACGGGATCGTCGCCGCCTTGTTGGTGCTGGCCGTGATGAAACAGGAAGAAAAATCGCTTTCCGAGCTTGCCCGCGTGATGACGCGATATCCGCAGGTGTTGAAGAACTTCAAGGTGGGGAAAAAGACTCCAATCGAGGATCTGCCGAGGGTTCAACGGGCCATTGCCGATGTCGAGGCGCAATTGGGTTCAGAGGGGCGCGTACTGGTCCGATACTCCGGAACCGAATCGAAAGCCCGCGTCATGATCGAGGGCACCGATGAATCGTCCATCAACGCGCAGGCGGACGAGATCTCGCGCGTGATGCAGTCCGAGCTGGCGGAATCCTAAACGCATGGCGCCCGCGGTTCGTCTGCACGTCAACGTCGATCACGTTGCCACCATCCGACAGCAACGGGACACCAAATTTCCGGACCCCGTCGCGGCGGCGATCCTGTGTGAGCTTGCGGGTGCCGACGGCATCACCGTGCACCTGCGGGAAGATCGCAGGCACATCCAGGATCGCGACGTTCGGATCTTGCGTGACACGGTTCGAGTTGTCTTTAATCTTGAAATGGCCCTGACGCCGGAAATGTTGGACATCGCCTGCAATATCAAACCCGACGTGTGCACCCTCGTTCCCGAACAGCGACACGAAAGGACCACCGAAGGCGGACTGGATGTGCTTGGGGCAGGACAATCGCTGCGAGACGGCGTTGCCCGTTTGCGCGCAGCAGGAATTGACGTGAGTCTGTTCATCGACCCAACGTCGGCAGCGGTCGAGGCGTCCAAGTACGTGGGCGCCAGCACCGTCGAATTGCACACCGGCGACTACTGCCATGCCCCGTTGCTTTCCCGTGCTGCGGATGAAGAACTGGCCCGCCTGTTTCAGGCCGCACAGGCTGCGGAGGCACACAAGCTCAAACTCGCAGCGGGACATGGGCTCGACTACGTGAACGTGGCGCGCGTGGCTGCGCTGCCAAATCTGGAAGAACTGAACATCGGTCACGCCCTGGTGGCGCGGGCCGTACTCGTTGGGATGGATGCGGCGGTACGTGAAATGCGACACGCCATCGCTGCCGGTCTGCGGTGGAGCGCGGAATAATATGTCACTGGTGCTGACGGCCGAACAGCTCCGGCGCACGGACACATGGGCCATCGAAACCCTCGGGTTGCCGGGCATGGTGTTGATGGAGAATGCCGGGCGCGGCGTGGTACGCATGATTCAACGCAAGCTCAAGTTTTCGGGCGAAAGCGTCCGAAAAACCAAGGTGGCTGTGGTTTGCGGTGCGGGCCAAAACGGTGGCGACGGATTTGTCATCGCAAGGCATCTGTCGCTCGCGGGCGCCGAGGTTCGGGTTCTGATGGCCTTGCCGGATGCCGTGAGCTCGGGCGATGCCCTGGCGAACCGCGAGGTACTGCGGCGCATGGGCACCGTCCCCATCGAGGCGTGTTCATCCGAAGATACGGAAACGATTTGGACTCATCGGCTGCATGGCGCCCGCGTCATTGTGGATGCCATTTTTGGAACCGGACTTTCGCGGCCCGTCACGGGCGTCCCGGCCATCGCGATCGCCGCCATGAACCAGCACAAAAGCGCAATGCGAGTCGCCGTCGATATCCCCTCGGGTTGTGATGCCGATACCGGACGCGTACTCGGCATAGCGGTGCAAGCGCATCACACGGGGACCGTCGCCGCTCGGAAACTGGGCATGTCCATCCATCCCGACGCGCCCACGGGTGAAGTCGAGGTCATTGGGCTCGGCGTGCCACTGTACACTCCGGCAGACCGAGGCCCGTACGCGCGGTGGCTCGAGTCCGACGCGATCCGTGCGTTGTTGCCTCGTCCACCATTGGGCGCTCACAAGGGAAGCCGTGGTCACGTGTTGTTGGTCGCGGGGTCACCGGGCAAAACCGGAGCCGCGGCGCTGTGCGCTCGCGCCGCGCAGCGGGGTGGGGCGGGGCTAGTCACAATCGCGGTGTCTGCCTCGATGCAAGCGGACATGGATGCCAGGGTGCAAGAGGCCATGACCCTCGCCGTGGACGCGACCGATCCGAGCGCACTCGTCGGCAGGGCATCGGACTACGCTGCGATCGCGGTTGGGCCGGGCATGGCCACCGATCCTTCATGGAAGGCTGTTGTGTTACATTTGGCTCGTGAGGTTACCGGCCCTCTCGTGTTGGATGCCGATGCGCTGAACCACCTTGGACCGGCGTTTGGCGCCGAGCTTGCGCATGCGGCTGGTCCACGAATCGTCACACCCCATCCCGGCGAAGCCGCCCGTTTGCTGGCCACGACAACCGCGGCCGTCGCCGCGGATCGCGTTGGCGCTGTTCGTCGCCTTGCCCGCGAGGGTCAGTGCGTCGCGGTGCTGAAGGGTGCACGCACGTTGATCGCCACCTCCGATGGTAGTTTGTTCATCAATCCTGCCGCCGATCCAGCCCTTGCCACCGCAGGGAGTGGCGACGTGTTGACGGGCCTCATCACCGCGCTTTGCGCGCAGGGTCTGTCGGCAGTCGACGCGGCCTGCGTCGGCGTATTTGCCCATGCAGCGGCTGCGACCGATGCGCGGGCCACACTCGGCACCGGAAATCTCATCGCCGGCGACTTGCCCGAAGCGATCGCACGCTGGATCGGTTAGCGAGTGCATCGTCAAGTTTTCCAACGCAAAGGTGGGATGTTCAGTTTTTTGCGCCATCGCTGGTTTTCCCGTGAGATGGGGCGATGGACTCATCCACCCTGGTCGGTCGGCGTGACAGCTGGCGAGGTCTCGACGCCGCACTTGAGCGCGCCATACGATTCGAGGCTCCGCAGTTTGCGACGGTGATAGGCCCAGCCGGCAGCGGGAAAACCTTGTTGCTCGATTCCTGGTTGCGCGATGTTGCGGCCCGTGGACATTATCGCACCGTCCGGGTTGCCTGCGGTCGACATGCTCGCGGATCTTCGGCCCATGTTGATCGTCGCTCCCTGGTTGGCATCTGGCTGCGCGAACGCTTCGGATTTGATGATTCCCTGGATCGCGAATCGGCGCTATCCATGTTTCGTGCGCAGTTGCAGGCAGTGTTTGCCGACCGAAGGGTAACCGAGATCGCAGCATTCCTCGCACCCTATGTCGGGCTTGATATTCCGAGGGGTCCGCTTGCCGTTGCGCTCACGGATCGACCTGGGCACGATACCGATGAGCTTGTTCGAGCCGTGCTGGCGCGATTTCTGGAAGAGGATGCGCGTGATACGCCCCAGGTTGTCGTGCTTGAAAATATCGACGCCGCCGATGAAAGCTCACTCGATCTCATCGAAAGTTTGGGACGCGAACTGGGACAGGCGCCTCTGCTTTTTGTCTGTTCTGCCCGTCCCGATTTGCGTGTGCGGCGACCTGCATGGGGACGACAGGGTGGCAGTTTCGTACGCATCGAACTTGAGCCTCTGGGTCGCAACGACATGGCTGAGATCGCCCGAAGTCTTGCAGAGCCTTCCGTGCTGGGCACTGCTGAAATAGAGCCGCTACTCGGACGCGCCAAGGGCAACCCTGGACAGCTTGTACAATTGATTCGCAACGGTCTACAGACGGATCTGTCGCAGCCGGGATTGCATCGCCACACCGTACCGACTGCGAATGAAAACGCTGCCCTGCGCATTGCCGAGTTGACGCCTGCCGAACGCGAGCTGTTGGGAAGAGGCTCGTCTTTCGGATCGTTGTTTTGGACAGGTGGTCTTGTGGCACTTGGCCGCATCGGAACGCGCCCGATTGATCCGACGACGGTGTTCGCACCGGATCCCTCCATCGATGATGTTCGCCATGTGCTGGGCGATCTGGAAACGCGCGGATTTGTCATGCAGTTGCCGGAATCGTCGCTATCCGGCGAAACCGAGTGGACCTTCTGCCATTCTGCGGAACGCGCGTTACTGGGAGGCCTTGTTGATCCCGAAGTCATGCGTCGCCGCCGCCTGTTTGCAGCCCAGTGGCTCGAAGGCCGCGTTGGCGCTGAAGATCTTCACGAACGGTTCGAATTACTGGCCACCTTGTTTGAGGGTGGTGGAGACCACCGACGCGCCGGGGAGTGCTACGTTATGGGCGGCACGCGCGCCCACGATGAAGGTCGCCTCGAAGAGGCAAGAACGCTGTATTTGCGCGGTGTTAGGCTGCTAGATCTCGACGATTCCGTTTACAAAATGGACGCCTTGCACAAGCTTGGCGACTTGACCGCGCGGATGGGCCGTGCGCGCGAATCGCTCGCCCACTTTTCCGAGATGCTTCAAATCGCCTGGCGTTTGGATCTGCCCGCCAAAGGTGGTGCGGCCCATTGCCGAATCGGCCGGTTGCATCGCGGCCTGGGTAGCTACAACGTGGCGTTGCGCCATCTCGAGCTCGGTCGTGTGCTGTTTATTCTGGCAGATGACGAAGCCGGTGTTGCCGGATGTCTGGATGATTTGGGCCGCGTCGCGATGTTGTTGGGAGACATCGACGAGGCCATGCGACGCCATCGATCCGCGCTCGCCATTCGTGAGACGCTTGGCGATGATCGCGGTCGCGCGTTGACCGTGTCGTGGCTGGGCCTGTGTGAGATGCAACGGGGCGAGCTGTTGGCCGCCGAACGTTGTTTCAAAGCCGCACTCGAATTGTCTCGGCGGGCCGACAATCCTCAGGGGATCGCATTTGCGCTGATGGATCTGGCTGGCGTTGAACGTGAAATGAGCCGACCCGATCGTGCCCATCTCTTGCTTCAAGAAGCCAAGACGCTGGTCCATGTGCTGGGCGAACCCCTGACCGAGGCCCACCTCGGCATTCAGATTGGAGAGTGTCTCCTTTTGATGGGACAACCGAGGGCAGCTGAACCCGAACTGCTGGTGGCACGGGATCTGGCGACACGATTTGGAACCAAGCGCCTGATGTCACAGGCGCAGCGGGCCCTGGCCGAGGCGCATCTGCTTCGGGGCGACGCCGTCGGCGCGCGGGATCTGGCAGAAAAAGCACTCGAGATCGCCGAACAAATCGAAGTGCCTTCATTGACGGGTGCAGCCTTGCGGGTGATGGCCAGCGCAGAATCAGCGGGGGCTCCCGGTGATGGCGACCGGGGCGGGCCGCGAGAACTCTTTGATCGGGCCGTCGAAGTTCTCGGGGATCGGGGCTCCGAACTGGAGCTGGGTCGAGTGCTTTCGGCCTATGCAGAATTCGAGCAGAAGACCGGACGCGATCGCGCCGCCGATGAACTGCGAATCGCTGCGGCTGGCATCCGGGCCCGCGGTTGGAACGACGATAGCGTCGGACTGTTCGACCGCGTGTAGAGTGGATTCGTGATTTCGCTCGCGGCACTTCTGTTCATCCAGGCCAACCTGGTGACGGTCCAGGCCTCGCCCGAGGAGTCCTGTCCTTCGGGGCCGCAGGTTGCCGATGCCCTTGCGTTGCGGGTTCCGGGTTTGTTGGTTGATGCGTTGCCACCTCAAGCTCAGCCTGCCAACCCCACGGCTGAGCTCGCCGAGGGACTCGTGTTGCGATTGGCGACTGGGGACGCGACGCTGACCGTTGAACTCGTGGATCGCGCAGGACAGGTGCGACTCGTGCGCCGGTTACCGCAATCTCAAAACGTCACACCTGCAAGTTGCGCCACGCTCGCCGATACCGTTGCCCTCGTGGCGTTGCGCTTTTTGACCGACCTCGGTGTGGTGGTGGGTGATCTGCCCGCGCAGCCCGCGTCGCCCACAACACACCCGAAGCCGCTTGCCAATGAACCTAAAGTTCAACTTGAAGAAACATTGAAAAGCGCGGGGGAACCCCGGCCAAAATCAGCGCCCCCCCGTCCATCGCTCCGTCGCATCGAACTTGATCTCGCGTTCGGAGCACAGACCGGTCGGCCCGCCCTCGAGGTGGCACTATCGGCGCGTCACCTTTTCACCGGAATCGCCCCGTGGCTGGCAGAGATGCGGCTGACCGCAAATAATCCCGAGTCCCTAGAGTGGCAGAACGCCGACCAGTCCGAGGGCTCGGCCACGCTGTCGAGCTACGGACTGGAAGCAGCACTTGGAAAGCGTTGGGTTGGCGCCGACGCACGTCAAGCATGGGATCTCGCCGGATGGGGGGCAGTGCGGTGGCTTCGGGTTCGCGAAGGAGGCGAGGCCGAGCGGCTTCAGAATGCTGCTGCAGCGGCGGCGGGAGGTCAGGTTGCCTGGTCAGTTGCCGTTGCAGAACGGCTATTCGTGCGCGTGACGGCCCGGGTTGGGATGAACCTGTCGCGACACGTACTGGAAGGGCCAGACGGCGCCATCTATGACACAGCGCGCCTTCGTGGTACGATCAATGTTGGCCTGGGTGCGCGCTTTTGATGTAAACCCGAACGCCCTGTCTCATACACTTTCAGTAACGCCGGTAGAACCGCCTTGCCAGTCGACCTTCACAGTATTCCGACCGAATCCGTCCGCGGCGACGGAGGCGATCCCGTCGGCGATGAAAACGACTCGGCTTTGGTCTCCCGCTGTTGCCGAGGTGACCACAGCGCCTGGCGGGCGCTTTACGATCGCCATTTCCGGTCGGTTTACCGCTTCGTCAGTTCACTCGGTGTTCCCATCTCCGAACGCGAAGACGCAACCCAGGACGTGTTCATTGCGATCTACCGCAGCTTGCCGAGATTTCGGGGCGATTCGCGTTTTTCAACGTGGGTGTATCGCATCACAGCCCGCCATGTTTCGCGCCTCGCACGACGGCGGCGGGCGAGGGAAATGCTGGGCGTATTGTTGCTCCGGGAGCCAACCCGAAATAGTCCGCAGGATCTGGCCGAGCAACACAGCGACGCGGATTTTGTGGATCGCCTGCTTTCACGACTCAACCCGAAGAAGCGGACCGCACTGGTGTTATTTGAGGTCGAAGGGCTTTCTGTCGAGGAGATCGCTCAGGTCGTCGATTGCCCCGTGAACACCGTCTGGTCGCGTATTCACCACGCCCGTTCCGAGCTCGCGAAGCTTGCCAGGCTGGCGGTGCGCGATGATTTGCGACCCGCCGCTTCGGTCCGCGCCGAGGGCGAACCATGAGCGACCTTCGTCCCGACTCGCAATGGCAGGACGCCTTGCAGAACGATGCCGATCCGGCTTTGCAACGCGTTGGCGAAGGCCTTCTTGCATCCCAATCGCGAGGCACGGATGAGCTCCTGCGGCGTCGGGTTTGGAGCCGGGTTGCAAGTCCACCTCCCGAACGCGGTCGCCGAATAGGCATCCTGGCTCTATTGCTTTCAACGACGGCGGTTGCGGCCGGTCTGTTTTGGTTCGTCGGACCGCCCGTGATTGATCCTGCCCCTATCGTATCCCGCTCGGCACCGATCAAAGCGAATATCGAGAAGTCCGAGGAACCGCTCGTCATTGCCGAGTCGCTCCGAACCGGACCGGGCGAACGGCTCGGCATTCACCTTGCCAATGGCGCCCGCGTCGATCTTGCTCCCGAGACCCATTTTCACGTCAGAGTCGAAGGCGCACCTGAATTGCAAGCAGGTCGCATCGGACTGCAAGTTCCGCCGCAAAGGCCGGAGGCTCCCTTCGTCGTGATGGCGGGTCCTTATCGCGTTCGGGTCGTGGGAACACGCTTCTCAATCGAGATGAACGCAGAACAGGTCGCCGTCGGTGTGATCGAAGGTGTGGTCGAGGTGGAACGTGAGGGCCGTGTGGTGCGTTTGCGTGCAGGCCAATCCTGGTCGGGCTCGATCACCAAACTGCATCGGGAACCCGAACGTCGTCGCCCAAACGTTGCCATCAAATCAACCTCGGTTGAGCTCGGTGAGCAGGCGCGGCAAGCTCTGGCGGCGGGCAACGTGGAAGAGGCGCTGCGCTTGCTATCCCAGTTGTCGCGCAAGGATGATCCCGCCGGTGAAAATGCGGTTTACGAAAGCGCACGCCTGGTTCGGGATCGGCTCAAGCAACCCCGTGAGGCCTTGCGGATCTGGCGCAGCTATCGCATCCGTTTCCCCAACGGCATGTTGCGCGCCGAGGTGGATCTCAACATCGTGGAAACGTTGGCCCAGCTTGGCAGTCGCGATCGAGCGCTTGTCGAAGCCGAGGACTTCTTGCATCGCCATCCCCAAAGCGAACGTCGGATGGAGGTAGAAGGGCTGGTCAAGGCCTTGCGAGGCGGCAGTGCGATCGAATCGCGTTAGGCGAATCGCATCACGCACAGGGTGGGGCCTGTTTGCCCTCGCGTTGATTGGATGTACGGAAACCCTGCGGGTCGGAGATCGCAACGGGGCCTCGCAAGGCGGCTCGGGTGGCCAGACTGAGGAGCCCGACGCGTCGGCTCACGATGGCGGACACAGCGGCGGCGGGCCCAAGAATCGCTGCGAATACCGGGAGCGCCTGTCGTTCCAGCGTGGGCAGGCCATGTTGCTTGTATTGCTGCAACGCTCGACCTCCATGTTGTCGCCGTTTGATGGCGAGACACGCCTTGGGGCAGCCCATCGCGCCTTGCTCGCGGCGACGGTGGGTGTTCACGCCGCAATTGGCCTCGTCGATTTCCCGGCTATCAACACCGATTGCGGTGCGCGTCTCCTGGTGCCGCCGGTTGATCTCGCGCGAGAAGGCACGCTACAGAGGGCGTTTCGATGCGATCTTCCATTTCAGTACAACCGTTGTTTCGAAACGTCCGACATGGTTCCGACGGCGGAAGCGCTGGACGAGGTGGAGCGCTTTTTTCGATCGTTTATCGACGGTTCGATCGAACGACGGGTATTGCTCATCACCGACGGCGATCCGACCTGCGATCGGGAATCGAATGATCCCTGTGCCCGGGCCATTGCCAAGACCTCTGCCTTGATGGCTTTGCACCATGCGAAAACGCAGCTCATCGGGATCGGTGGCGCGGCAGAAAGGACAACCTGCCTAGGCCAGATCGCGCTCGCTGGCGGAACCGCAACACCGGATGGCGTCGGGTTTCCTGTTGCGCACAACTTCAGTGAACTTCAGTCTACGGTGAAGCGGCAGATCGAGGAACTCGACGAGAAGACCTGCACCTTGAAGGTCAATGCCGGGTTCACCGATCCGGCAACCCTCGACGTGACCATCCAGGGTCGGAGTGTCCGATATGATCCGACTGGACGGGTGGGCTGGAACGTCGAAAACGATGGGCTACTTCGCTTTGTGGGCGAGGATTGTCGTCACCTGCGTGACGCTCGAACGCAAGACGTTTCGGTGTACCGCTGCTGTTCGGCAGAAGACGCCTGTTCGAGATAAATTTTGATGATCCGACTACAAGGTGGCCCCATACGAGGTGGCCGCCCTGAATCGGGGCGACTGCAACCTCTATGGAGTGTAACGATCATGATCACGCGTAACGTTTTCGGCCTCGCCTTGTCGGCCGTATTTTTGATCTCTGTCGCCAGCAACTGTGACGATGGCGGCAACACCCTTTCGTCGGACGGGGGCAATTCAGGCTCGGATGCCGAAGCCGGCGGAAACACTGGCACCGGCACTGGCACGGGTGGAAACAATAACGGAGGAAACGGCGGTGTGGCTGCCGGCGGTTCCAGTTCGACAGGTGGTGCGGTTGCGACAGGCGGTGCGGCAGCCGGTGGCTTCGGCGGACAGGGAACCGGTGGAAATGCCACGGGCGGTGCTCGAACTGGCGGTGCACCTGGTACGGGTGGTGCTCCCATTGTCGATCTCACCTGCAATCCCGGCGCAAGCTGTCAGGCCAATGCAACCTGCAATGGCGCTTGCCAGGTACAACAAGGTGGCATCGGCAGTCGCGCATGTTCATGCGTCAACGGCAATCTCACCTGTGGCATGTGCATGCCCGTGAACGTCGGAAATCCGATGGCATGCCCGGCCAATCCTCAGGGTGCGGCCTGTGGTGGATTGAACAATTGCCAAATCGGACAGAACCCGCGAAACAACTGCCTGTGCATAAGCAACAAACTCGTTTGTCCGGATGAAGCGCCTCCGGCCAACACACCGGACTGTGTCAGCAACGTGGAGTTCTCGGTTTGCCCAACCGAAGGCGCTTACTGCGCGCGCAGCGACGAGGAGTTCTGCTACTGCACGTCGGTTGGTGGAAACCAGCGCTGGCTCTGCAGGTTTCGCCAGTAACGATCGGCAACCCGGTGCTCCGGGTAAATTCCCCTATCCGGAGCCCGTTATTTCTTCTTCAGCTCATCAAGCTTGACGAGAACCCGATCAAGCGTGTACTTCGGGACCAGGAAGACTTCCTCGCGACCCGAAGTTTGCACGTTGTAGCTTTGATCGTCCGCCGTGGTCTTGCCAACCTTCAGCGTGCAGCCACCTTTGAGCTTGCTCTTCGCGACGATGGTCGCCGACGGCTTGTCGAGTCCCGTCGCCGCCGGTGCAAACGATTCAGCCATCGCCGTGGCCTTGAGCTCCGCAAACGCTGCCAGGACGGCCGCGTGTTTGCTGGTGTCGAGCTCTGCCGCTGGCTTCGCGAACTTCCAGTCCGTGCTGCTTGCGCCCGTTCGGACAAGCTGGAACGGCTCGCTCTTTCGTGACACGTCCACCTGTGTCAGCTCGGATTCCGGCAGGTTACACAGGACTTTTTCGCGGAACTCAATGGGACGCTTGTTCACATGATCAAGGCTGTACTTCTTGGCAAGAAACACCTGCGGGTTGCCTTCTTTTTGCACGTAGAAGTCTTCTTCGCCCTTTTTGTTGCCGATCCACAGCGATTGCACGCCACCGCCAACCGTAACACTGACTTTGAGAGCAGGGGCGTCGAGTCCTGTTTCACCGACAGCCGCGCCATCCGCAAAGTCGGTTGCACGAAAGCTGTAGAGCGCATTGATAAGGCCGCTTGCGATCGTCTTGTCGAGCGGATCGATTTTGATGGATGACTCCTTGAGCGTCCATTCCGCCGGGGGGGCAGAGGGGGCACCCGCCGCCACGGCAGGCGCTGCGGCGCGTTCCATCACAATCTTCGAGCCATCCTTGGCCACAACCTCAAGTCGCGTCGCCTTGTCTTCTTCAAACTTCAAGACGGTCTTGTCGCGCCAGGCTGCGGCGTCCTTGTCGAACTTCCACTTGAGCGAGCCGACGGCTTGCCAAACTGCATCTTTGCCTTCGACGCGCACGAGGGTCTGGTTGCCGTTGACCTTTCCGATGCGCAGGGTGGCCACTAACGTCGAGCCCTTCTTGATGTCAAGTTTGAGAGAAGCGTCATCCACCTCCATCTCGGCGTGCTTGGACTTTTGATCCGTAACCACCGATCCAAACTTCAACCCGGCAATCGCATCAAAGGCTTCCTTCGCAGCATCAGCTTCAGCGGCATAGGCTACCGGCTCGGTGACGGCGTAGCTGTCGCCTTTCCGTACGACGGTTGTGCTCTTGCCATCCCTGGTGATGGTCAGCGTGTCGAAGGCGTCCTTGTCGAGCTTGGCGATGGGGCGTTCCGACTCACCGGTACGCACCCCTTTATCAGGGGACTTCAACACCATCATGGTCAGCCCCAAAAGTCCGGCAAATAGCGCGCCGGCGAGCAGCGTCTTCTTGTTCATGGCTTCTCCCTGAATCCGTAGTACGAACCGGTTGAGATTAGAGTTTCATGTTGTTGCGGCGCGTGCGACGGATCCGCCAGCGCACCACCCCAAACATACAAAAGGCGAAGGGAAGCCCCACGACGTTTCCCCAACGCATGACGTCGGCTGACATTTCCCCCTCGAAGGTGATGGGGCGTGCGCTCATGGTCTTGTTGCGCAGCGGCGTGAGGGTCTCATCCTCGACCACCCATCGAACTGCGCCGAGCGCGAGGATGGCACCGTTCTGGTACAGCTGAAACAACGGATGGCGAGACATGCCGACGAACTCGTCGTTCGTGAAGTCCGAGTCGCCCATGACCAGCAGTCGAACGGGCTTCGCCGACTCACCGGCAGGAGGCGGTACAGCATCGTTCAACGTGGGTGGCGGTGCAGCACCTGCGAATGCGCTCTTGAGTTTGCCCTGGTACGCATAGCCGTAAGCAAAGGGACCACGCTCGTTGGAGGGCTTGTACTCTTCGGTTGGGTTAAGAATGAAAAAACCCGTGTGTCGCCAGGCTTCCGGCGTTGAGGCCGCGATTCGCCACAACTTGGCACCGGCAGGTGTGCCATTCTTCAGGTTGCCGACAAGTTCCACCGAGCTAGAAAAGGGGAACACCACGCCGCGGAGACCGTTCAAGAAAGACAGCTCGGATTTCTCTTCAAGCTGTGCAAATGCAAACGGCGGAGCCTGCAACATCATCATCTGACCGTTCATCGGCACCGCACCCATCGCGACCGACTCAGGCTCGAAGATAAAATCCTCGTGGACCTTGAAGCCGTAGCCTTCAAGCAGCGGACCCATGCCGTGTTGATTCGCCTGGCCCATCTTGATCTGCGGCTGATTCGGCATCTGCATGCCGCCCATGTTGGGACTTGTCATCGCCATGCCATCGACCAGCAAGATGGCGCCTTTGCCCGACATGATGAAGCGATCGATCTCGCGCAGGGCCTTTTCATCCAACGCTTGCTTGGGACCACCCACAAAAAGAGCGTCGATGTCCGCTCCAATTTGCGCATTCGACAGATCAACGCTCGAGGTCTCGAACTCGGCATCCAAAACTTGTTTGAGTGCCTGAAGACCAGCGTTGGGCTCGATCTCGCCATGACCCGTGGCGAAGGCGACCTTCTTCTTTCCCTGCGTTAGCTTCTTGATGAGAGACGTGATCTGGTATTCAAGACCTTCGGCCTGTGCAACCTGAGGGATCGCTTCTTTCTTGTCGTTGAATTCGAGACACATGCCGAGGTAGTAGGTGCCCACCTCAAACTTACCTTCGCGCATGACCTGAATCTGCATCGGTTGCACCTGGCAGTCCGAGGCGACCTGCTTCTTCTCTTCGTCAGTTGCCGGATCGATCGCTTCCCAGCGGAACTTGTTGCTGGCCGTGGCGTACTCCGAGATCGTGTCGCGCAGGTAGCGTCCAACGGTCTTGAGTTCCGGCGGCAGATCCTCGGAGATGAACACCTTGACGTTCATGTAGTCGGGCAACGCCTTCACGAGCGCGCGCGACTCGTTGGAGATCGTGTACACCTTGGCGTCGGTCAGGTCGATTCGACCAAAGAGTCGGGTCGAGATCAGGTTGACGGCAACGATGCCACCCACAATGAAGAGGGTGTACAGGATGGCGTTCCCGGCATGGGCGGCCTTCTTGGGCGTAACCGCGGAAACAACGGGCGCCGTTTCTTTGGGTGTGTTTTCGCTTTCGTTGGACATGGCGTCTACTTCCACTTCCGGGATTCAAGAGAGACGGTTGCGATCATCAAGCACGCGGCGATGACCGAGACGTAATACAGAACGTCGCGAGAGTCGATGACCCCGCGTGCGATCGAGTTAAAGTGATCATCGATGGACAGGAAGGACATCAACGGTTGCAAGGCAACGGGCGCCATCGGTACCACGCGGCCGCAAAGGTAAAGCGCGAACGAGATCGCAAAGGCGAGGATGAACGCCACGATCTGATTCTTTGTGAGCGCCGATGACATGACGCCTATCGCAGCGAAGGCTCCGCCCATCAGCAGCAGGCCGAAATAACCGCCATACGTGGCACCCTTGTCGAGGTCGCCAACCGAATCGATCGAGAACGCATAGACCAGTGTCGTCCCCACCATGGCGCCTATCAAAGTGAGGGCGGCGAGGTACTTCCCAACCACCACTTCCCAGTCGCGAACGGGCAGGGTGATGAGAAGTTCCAGTGAGCCACTGCTCTTTTCTTCCGCCAGAAGGCGCATCGTGATGGCCGGAATGAAGAAGCAAAAGAGGATCGGCGTGAGCTGAAAGTACGCCCGCATTTCAGCCTGTTTTTCGACCATCAAGCCACTGAAAAATAACCAGCCCGCGAGCAACAGGTAAGCGGTCACCACGATGTAGGCGACGGGTGAATTGAAGTAGGTCCGAATTTCGCGCTTGGAAATGGCCAGTGCTGCGCTCATGTGAAATCTCCGTCTCAGGCGTCTTGCGAGGGGTTGGTTGCACCAGCGGACGCAACGTCGCCGGTGGTCAGGTGGCGGAAGACATCTTCCAGACTTGCAGCCTGTCGAGCGAGCTCGAGCAGCGGCCACTTGTTGTCGACGGCGGCGCGGTAGATCTCCTTACGCAGATCATCCTTGCCACGGCCGTCAATGGCGAATTCCAGCGAGCCATCTTCTGCCTCGCCGGGAAGGCACTCGGAAACACCGGTCATCGTGAGGATGCGCTGGCGAATCGCTTCTGCCGGCGTGCCGTTCTTCTCCACAACCAGTCGGTAACGTGCGCCTTTTTCGCGGGCGCGCAGCGAATCGGGCGTTCCGTCCGCCACCAGTTTGCCGCCCGAGATAATGAGCACGCGGCTGCAGGTGGCCTGCACCTCGGGCAAAATGTGGGTCGACAAGATGACGGTCTTTTCCTTGCCGAGATCTTTGATGAGTTTGCGAATCTCGACGATCTGATTTGGGTCGAGGCCGCTGGTCGGTTCGTCGAGGATCAGGATATCGGGATCGTGCAACATGGCCTGGGCGAGTCCGAGTCGCTGCCGATAGCCGCGAGACAACTCGCCGACCAGCTTGCCTGCAACACCCTGCAGACCACACTTTTCCCCGACAATCTTGATGCGCTCGGCACGTAGAGCCGACGACATGCGCCGCATCTCGCCCACGAAGTTTAAGTACTCGCGCACCGACATGTCCCGGTAAATGGGCGTGTCTTCGGGCAAGTAACCGATGCGTCTGCGCACTTCAAGTGAGTCCTCGTAGACATCGTGGCCCGCCACTTCTGCGCGGCCTGCGGTGGGCGCGAGGAAGCACGTGAGCATTTTCATCGTGGTCGATTTGCCAGCACCGTTGGGTCCCAGAAATCCAAGCACTTCGCCCTTGTGTACGTTGAACGTGACGCCCTGGACGGCTTTGAACTGACCGTACTGCTTGGTCAGGTTCTCGACGCGAATCATGACCTCTGACATCGAAATTTCCTCATGGATTGGCGGAGTTGTGGTGGTGGTGGATTTGACGGGCAGCCCCAGAACGGGGTTCGGACAGGCTTTATTCCCATTTCCAACAAATTGTTGGGCAGAAAGCGGGATCAGTGAGTATTGCGCCTGGCCCGGAGTGTCAAGTCCCGCGCGATGACGCAAAGCAACTTGTCCGACTATTCAAGGACGGGCGGATCGATCGGAACAATGATTCCGCAGTCCGCATCGAAGAGATTCGCCTTGGCAAGGCAGCTCGAGGGACAGCAACCATCGGAAACCGCAGAACAGGTCGTGACAGGCTCCTGCGCACAACGAGCCGTACATTTGGTGGGATCGCCGAGCAACACCGCTTTGGTGCAGGCATCGGCGTCGTTGCTGCACTGGGTGGGGCAGCTTGAGGGTGGATCGCAGGTCTCGCCGGTTTCCCGAATGCCGTTGCCGCAAACCGCAGCACAATCCGAATCGGTCGCCGCGCCACACGCCGAAGGACAGCAGCCGTCTCCGGGTGCACAGGCCGTGATGTTCGTGAACGCGCACACCCGCGTGCAATCATCGTTGTTGCCGGAAACGACATCCTGGGTGCAGGCGTTGTTGTCGTTGCAGGTCGCCGGACATGCCCCGGGGTTGCCAGCCGTGATCGCGCGGTCGCATTTCTCTGGAGATTCGACCACCCGATTGCCGCATACCGGGGCGCAGTCATTGTCATTGCTGGCGTTGCAGCCGACGGGACAACAACCATCTCCGCCCGTGCAGGTGTTGGTCTGTCGCAGCGCACATTCAGCGGTGCAAAGTGCCGAAGAGCCCTGCAGCTCGAAGCGCGAGCATCCCTCGGCCATGGGGCACGCCGTGGGGCAGGCACCGGGCATTCCCGCAGCGATGGCCTTGTCACACCGCTCGGTGCCACCTTCGTATACTGCGTTTCCACACGAAGGTTCACAATCACCATCGTTGTTCGCATTTCCGCCGGGTGGGCAACACTTGTCGCCATCGGTAAACGAAGTCGTCGACTCAAATACGCAGCGTGCGCTGCACGTACCCGCGGACAGCAAGGTGTCGCGGGTACAGGGATCGTTGTCGTTGCAGGCGACGGAACAGCGGTCACCTGCGGGTGTCTGCGCGCCCGTATCACAGGTTTCGTTGTTGTCTTTCACGTTGTCGCCACAGGTTGCGGAACAATCAGAGTCGGTCACGGACGTGCAACCCGTGGGGCAACAGGCATCATTGGTCTTGCACGTTTGAACAGTCGTTGTCTCACAACGGGCAGAGCAATCACCAGCGCTGCCCTGTAGCGAGCGCTGGAGGCAGCCCTCGGACGCACAACTGACGGGACAAGAACCGGGTGTGCCGGCGGGAATTGCCTTGTCGCATGATTCACCCGTTTCGACGACGCCGTTACCGCACACTTTCGGGCAATCGGAATCCACGAAGGCATTGGCGCCTGGGAGGCAGCAACCGTCGCCACCCTGCAGCGCGGTGATGGGGGTGCTCTTGCACTCGGCATTGCAAGCGTTTCCCGTCAGTATATCGGTCGTACAGGCTTTGCCATCATCGCAGCCCATCGGACAGGCGCCCGCTGACTTGGGTGACAGACCCGTATCACATTTTTCCAGATCTTCGAGTTCGCCGTTGCCGCAAACCACAAGACAGTCCGAATCGCTGCGATGGCTTGCACCCGCCGGACAACAACCGTCGCCGGCAATCCGGGACCGTACCTCGCGGTTCACACAACGGGCTGAACAGGTATTGGCCGAGAGCAAGATATCCGTGCTGCAGGCATTGTTATCCTGGCAATCGGACGCTGTCGGGCAAGCACCGGGTTGTCCCCGCACGATCGCGCGGTCACACGTTTCGCCGGCTTCGATGGTCCCGTTGCCGCAGCTTGCGGAGCAATCGCGATCGGTTTCGTTCGTGCCGTCGGAGGGGCAACAGCCATCCCCCGCCGCGAAGGTTCGCACCTCGGTGTATTGGCATTCAAGCGTACAGTCCTTGCCCGCGGGGGCGTCCGCGGTACAGGCAATCGCATCGTTGCACGCGCTCTGTGGGCAGGCGAACGGTGCTCCGGACTCGTTCTTGGTGTCACACGTTTCGCCCGGATCCAGTTTGCCGTTCCCACAGCGCGCACCTGGAAAAGGCACGCCACCGTCGTCCTGTCCCGCGCCGCCATCGCCACCCAGCGGGGCTGCGGGGCAGGGGCCAGAGCAGAAAAGGCGAATCATCACGTCTTTGCGTATCCCTTCCTCAAGGGCAAACGACTCTTCGCCAAGCGCCAGTGCAGTGCCGGAAACTGCCAACCCCTGAACGGCTATCATCACCTGGCCCGTCAGCGAAGGCGGCAAAGCGATCGAAAAATCGGTCGGGAATGACAGGGATCCCTCCGCCTTGAAATCGTGGCGGGCGGCAAAGCTTCCGACGCGCAAATCGGTACGAAGCGTGGTGATATGGCCTGCAAGGCGCACATCGCCGAGATCGACATTGACGATAAGCGAGGTGTCGTTCGATCGATTGCAGCCAGCGATGGCGAGCCACGTTCCAACCAAGATCGTGAGGGCTTTGCCGCTAGTCAACTCGAACATCCCAGTTGCCAAGGGTTGTTTTGGGAACATCATTGTCTTCGGCCGAAAGCGCCAGCACAAGGGCCGCGCCTCCGACCACAACCACCGCCCCAACTGCAGACCAGAACCACCAGGTGTGTACCACGCTTTGATCGTTCGCCACGGACTCCTGAGGCTCGACAAGCAACGCCTCGGGTTGATTCGCCGGTTGTGGTACGGAAGGCGGCATTGCAATGGGATCCGCTTCGGCACGGGCGGCCGGGGTGGCTTTGATCTGCTTCTCCAGTTCGTCGATGCGGGTCTGCACGTCGTTTCTGTGCGGGCTTTCCGGCGCAGTCGACAAATATCGACGGTAGAAGAACAGGGCGCGCTCAGCATGGCCAAGTTGCCGGTACGACTGCGCGATGTTGAAGAGGAACACCGGGTCGTTCTTCAGTTCGTAAGCCTTGCGGTACTCCCCGATGGCGTCCTCGAATCGACCCAGGTTGTAATGGGTTGTGCCAGCTTGAAAATGCCCCTTCGATTCGGTGGTCGCCGCATCGTCGTTACCGTTGCCGTTACCCCCATCCGCCTGTGCGAAAGAAACCGGGATCAAAGTCGCAACGAACAGCACCACCAAACGCAACACGTTCAGGCATCGAGACAGTGCGATTGATGGCAAAGGAAACAACAATAAGCTCAGGGGAAGTTAAAACTACCCGTTCATCATGAGCGGCCTGGATCGGGCTGTCAAACCAGCCGCGTCCGGTGTGACACGGCTGTCATAGCGCAGCCTTTCGAGGACTAGTCCAGCGGTGGCTTGCGGAGTTTTACAGCCTGGAAAAGCAGACCGTCGCGTGCCTCGATTGCCTGTGCCCATCGGCTAACCACGTTCGCCGCGGCGGGACTCAAGGGCCGTCCCTGCAACCTCGACCGAACATGGTCGACAATGCGATCTTTGAGATCGGCCTCGGTTCCAAGTTGAGTCAACTCGCCCCGCGAGAGTCCCCGCAATGGCGGACAGGCCTTGTCCATCACACGCAAGGCCAAGACCGTTCGCGCGACCACGCCTACGTCGACGCCGGTCTCAAGCTCGGTTTCAAGATCAGCGGCGAGCACCATCGTCTCATCGCCCAGGTTGGCGATGTCTTCGGGCCGAATGCCGAGCACCGCCAAAAGCGCCATGCTGGTGGCTGCGCGCTCGATCGCAGCCGATGCGCGCGCGATGTCGGCAAGCGAGGCAAAGGGTCTTGATTCATCCGTCGATGCGCCTTTGCTCGTGGGGTCGAGACGGGTGGGATAAACCGGTCGACGGCGGTTCAAGAACGCCAACACCTCGGCATCGTCGGGCTCGAAAAATCCCATTGCCAAGACGCGGGTACCATCTGCGCGCAACGAGGCCCGGGACAACACCGCGAAGGGCTGTTCGCGCTTCAAGGTCGCAACAACCTCGCCAACCTTCGTGATCAACGTTGCACCGACGCGGAAGATCCGCAGAAGTCCGATGGTCTCAAGCGCCGAACACGCCTTGTCATCATTCGAGCCGGCGCAGATATGTTCAAGGCCAAGATCAAGGGTGGACCGCATGCGGGTCAAAGCATCGCGAATCGCATCCTCGTCCGTGGGACGAATGCGCTCGGCCGCCAACACACGGTTCGACAGGAACACGATCTCGCCATGCAATTCGGCGAGCATCGCGGGATCTGTGATGAGGGCTGCGGCCCGGGTGAAAAGCGAATCGTCGGTGATTGCATCGACCAGCGCAAGGGGTCCTCGCAGCACATCGACTTTGTCGGCTTCGTCCGCAACGGTCGCCGAGTGTCGCTTGTCTCGTCCTTCGCCAATCTTCACCGAGTTGGGATCGATCGCGCGGTAGATTTCGAGCGCTTCGTAGTAATCCGCGAATCCAAGGTCTTGCATGCGGCCCGTACGCCAGCGCAAGGACATCTCTTCAAGTTCCGAATCCAGCTCGTCCGGAATGCCCACCATCAGCTGACGCGCCTGTTCCACGTCGGTTTCATAAAGCGACATGATGAGGCGCTGCGTGATACGTTGCTCTTCCTCGTCGCCGCGCAGATCCAGCTGGAACGAACCATCGGGCGTATTCCAGAATACGTTTTCAGGATCTTCCGGCGGCATCTCGGTGATGGGGTTGTAGATGCGGGCCCGTTGCCGCAGCAGGAACGCCATCAACTCGATGTCGATGCCCATCAGCCATTCATAGATGCGCTCCGAGGGGGCATCCACCATCGCGGCCAACCAAGCTTGGGCCGCGCGCGGTGAGATCTGATCGCGATCCCACAGGGCAAAATCAAGGGCAGTCTGGACCTGCTCTGCCGAACCGTGGCGAAGAATCTCGATCGCATCGGGAAAGCCGCGCTCGGCAACGATGTAAAAAAATTCGTCGCCGGGCAGAGCGCGAATGGCGGCCTCGGGATCGTCCGAGTCGAGCAATTCGTCGCCGCGTCGGGAACGTTTCATGCGCAGAAGCTGCGCGCGATACCGGGACAGGTTGACGATGTCCGCGCCTTCAGAACGCGTCATTCGTCGAACAACACGTCAGAAGGTAGTTCAACGGCTCCAGCTTCCTGGCGTGCACCCGAGAGATCAGCGGTTGTCTTGCGCAATCGATCCGCAAGCACCTGTACGAAGCTCCACAAGAGCTTGACGGCCAGGGGAGGATGCTTCCGGATGATCTCGTAGAAGTCCTTGCGGGACAGCACGAGGATACGCGATTTTTCTTCTGCGGTCGCACTGGCGGAACGCGGTGTGCGATCCACAAGCGCCATTTCACCGAGGTGTGCGCCGCTTTCGAGGTAGGTGATGAAGGTCTCATCCTTGTGCAGGCGAATCTTGCCGCGCAGGATGATGAACAGATCGTCTCCGGGATCGCCTTCTTGTAATACGATTTGACCGGGTTCATAGTCGACCGCGGTTGTCAGGTTCAACACCCGCATGACCTCGCGGTAGGTCAGGTAGCGGAACAGCGGCATGTGCCGCAAGACATCGATGCGTCGGTTGAGTTCTTCGCTGCGCTGCGATTGCGCGTCGTCGACATCGCGATGTACGCGCAACGAAATGGCGGTGATGTTGTCGTGCCCACCACCGGAATTGGCGAGGTCGATGAACTTCTGGGGCAAGCCCGTCACGTCATCTTCGGAGGCAAGAATCTCGAGCGTCTTGTCGTCATCGAGGTAGTGCGACAGGCCATCCGAACAAAGCAAAAACTGATCGCCTGGCAGAATGTCGAAGTCGATGGTGTCGACCTGAACGCGCTCGTACACGCCAACGGCGCGGGTCACGGCATTCTTGAATGACGCGTAGGGTGAGGTCGCGAGGGTTTCCTTGGTGACTTTGCCGCGACGGATGAGCTCGTTGACGAGCGAATGGTCTTCGGTGAGCTGGACGACCTGATTCTTTCGAACGAGGTAAATGCGGCTGTCACCGACGTGTGCGATGAAGCCGCGGTCCTTGACGACGAGCAGGGCGGAGAGGGTGGTGCCCATGCCACGCTTGTCGGCCTCGTCCTGGCCTTTTTGGAAAACGGCGGTACAGGCGGCCAGAACGGCCTCCTCGAGAACGGTTAGAACGTCCTGGGTTTCGGCCTTGCCATTGGCGTAGGCCTCAATGGTGGGGCGATCTTCTTCCACGACGCGACGCATCTCGTGGACGGCGATATGCGAGGCGACCTCACCGGATGCGTGTCCACCCATGCCGTCGGCAACAATAAACAGTCGGAGTTTCTTGTCGACGAGGAAGTTGTCCTCGTTGTGTTCGCGCTTCTTGCCAACGTCCGTGGCCGCCCAAAAGCTAAGTTCCATTTGAATTGCTTCGCCTTGCTCGGACGTGGGGACGACCGAAAGTTTCGTAGAGGCTAAACGGGTACCACCGTTCCCGGTGACGGGCAAGTACGCAGACCTGACGAGGGCGCGACTTGACACGCCGGGTCAGCATCGAAGCCGATCGTCTGCGATCTTGACATCTGGCACGCCGCTCCGTACAACAACGGGCCTTCTTCGGGGATCGTCTAACGGCAGGACGCGAGTTTCTGGTTCTCGCTATTGGGGTTCGAATCCCTATCCCCGAACACAATTTAATATCGAACCACTCGGGGATCGTCTAATGGCAGGACGCAGGCCTTTGGAGCCTGCTATCAAGGTTCGACCCCTTGTCCCCGAACATTCCCGTGCTTCTTCCCTGGCTTGAAAAACTGAATATCGAACTTTCCGGCCCCATAGTCTAGCGGTTAGGACGGCGCCCTCTCACGGCGCAGTCCCGGGTTCAATTCCCGGTGGGGTCACAACTTTTCGCCGGCGCTTGCGCGACCTTGCGTGTCGCAAAACCGCGGGTTTCGGGTGAACCGGGGCTCGGCTCTACAAAAGCGGGATTGCTGGCGTGCCGATTCTAGAATCCATACTGATGGGCGCCAGCAAGACCGAATCTCCAATTCCGGAAGCCCGAGTGGACGATTTGAACCTGTCGAGCGAAACCGATTCGGCCACGTGGCGCGGACGGCTTGATACCATGGCCGAACGTCGACTTGCCCAAGCACGTGCCCGGCTTGAGGCAATGGGGATCGTGGACCGAAATGGACAACTCGTGTCCGACGAGTTGCCCTCCGACATGCAGCCGGGCTCGCTAGCCAGCGTGACCCTCCAACCGAATTAGCTATCCTCGACGGAGCAGCGAACGACTTCAGATCGACTTCGTTCACGGCGACGACAGGACCTTGACCCGCACGTCCAGCCCCGCGCGGACGCTTTGGGTCACCGTGCAGAAGTCCTCGAACGAGGGGATGCATTTTTCGAGCGCAGCCCCGTCCACACCCGGGCCGGGATCCAGTTCCACGTCCAGGTGGCCGATCCGGATCCGCTTTTGTTCATTGCGGACCAGCGTCACGTGAACCCGTGCCTTCACCCCCGTCGGCATCGCACCGGCGCGCTTCATGCAAAAGGTCAGGCTTGCTGCCAAACAGTTACCAACGGCGGCCGCCAGAAAACGCGCAGCACTGGGAGCGGCATCCTGTCCAAGTGGGGCAGGCTCGTCCATGCGCACCTCGGCGTACTGTTCTTTGTCGAAACGGACGCGAAACTCGAAGCCCTCCACTTGCTCGACCGAAATGTTGAATTCTGCAGCGACCGTTTCCGTTGGGGTACCCATGTTTATTGGAGCCCAGTTTAGGCGTTATGGGTTCGCAGAAAAGACGAAACCGCGGCGAATATTTCGGCATCCACGTCGGCCTGGGTTTGATTGCGTTGCTTCAAGGCTGTCTTCGTCACCTGCAGCGAGTGATCACCGCCGTCCACAACAAACAAGGTGCTGGCGGCGGTCATCTGGCGGCGCACATTTTCCAAGTCATCCAGCGGGCTGAGCGGATCGCGGGTGCCCTGCACAAAAAGAATCGGGGACCGCAATTGCAGCAGGCACTGTGCACGCAGTTCCGCCTTGTCTCCGGTGCCAAGGGGAAAACCAAAGCAGATCAATGCCGCAACCCGGTCGGGCAGGGCGCCCGCACCATGGCAGCCGATGCGAGAGCCCATCGACTTGCCAGCAAGGACCACCTTGCCCTTGTGTTGCATTTTGTTGCAGGCGTCATCGATGGCGGCAATATGTGCGGCGATTAACACCGACTGTCGATCGGGACGCTTCGATCCTGCCAGCATGTAAGGGTAGTCAAACGTGTGTACGTCGCCTATCGCAGTCAGGCGCTCGCGCCAGGCCATCATCCATGGGTGACGGCTGGGCGCGCCGGCCCCATGGGCGAAAACGATGACGCGAGAATCGAACATGGGTTGGGGATAGCACCGTGGTTGATGCCCTTGCAATCATGACGGAATTGGTTCAGGGTCTATTTGTTCGGTAACAAATGGGCAGCAATGCTCCTTTGGACTATTTAGCGGGGGATTTTATCGTGAAACGATTGGGATTCGTTTTTCTTGCGGGTTTGGTTTTCGGCTGTGGTTCGGATGGAACGTCGACTCCGAACGATGCCACGGTTGGAAGAAACGACGCCGAACCCGATGCCGGAACCGATGCGAATGCCATCGATGAAGCCGGTCCGACGAAACTGTCCCTGGCAGTCACTGTGCGCCTTCAGGTCACGCCTCCGCCCTATGTTTTCGGGTACGTCTTTCCCACCAGCCATTCGTTTTCGCTCACTGTGGACAAGGACGGAAAAGGTATCATCGGATCGCAGGGATTTGCCGTACGGGTAACCATGGACAAGACCGGTAACGTGTGGCGTATCAAGAAGCCCATGTCGATCTCGGCGCCACATTCGTCCTACTACGGATGCGGGGACTCGCCGATCATCGTGTACGAAACCCTCGAAATCAGGGCCGGTAGCAATTGCACCGGGACGGTCTCTGGATCGGCTGGGGCAGCCCGAGAGGACACGTTCACCATGGCGCCTTTCACAGGGACGCTCACCTGTGTGCCGGATGAACGTCCTCGTTTCTGGACGCCAAGTGCGAACGTCGCACCGTCACCGCTACCCCCGCCGATTTGGATCGGGTTGCCGTTGCCGCCAAGCGCGCACTACGTAAACAAGCCACTCATCGCCGACGCGAAGGCTTCCATGGTTCACGTCGAAAGTGGAACCGTCTATCCGCTGATTCCAATCCAGAATGAGGGTTCTGTATCGACATTCCATGAACCCTCCATCCTGAAGCGACCCGGCCACTACATGATCAGGGCAGAAACAACCTTTGTGGACTTCAACGGCGACTCGCCGGTCGATTCCGTACTACATCAATCGGAGTCCGCCGGCCCGGCTATTCCTGTGCTCACCGATCCTGGATTCGACGTCCCGGTGGCGTCGGGGCTCGCGATCAACGCTCTCTTTGTGGATGCCACATCCTTCACGGTTATTGATGGTAAGCGATCTCTGTTGCTGCTTCCGGGCTACAACAACGGGGGATCTGCCGCTTTCAGGATCCCCCTTAAAGTCGGGGTTCTTAACCTTCGTTTCAAATTTCGTCGGGTTTGGGATCGAAATGCGATCGAACGAACACCGACCGTTGCGATCGGTGTCCTTGGCACCAGTCCGGCATTTGCGGAATTGCCAGTTCATACGGGCGAGGGTGAGCCGGTTGAATATCAAATACCCAGCGAATCAGCGAAGCGCCCTCTCCAGATCGGGCCCGTCCTGGAGGCAGAGATCCCACTCTCAATGCTCGGTCCGTCGATCACCGATGCTTCTGAGGTTTACGTATTCTTCGTCGGCCGGATTAGCCCGCGTTGTTCAGGCGGGGTACTTTTCGGATTCGCGCCCGGCATCCTCATCGATAACCTGCGCGTTGAGTGATCATCCTATCGGCTTGATCCGGGCCATTTGCAATGCGAATTGTTTGTCCTTGCGAGCGACAGCGAAGACCGGGCTGTACTTCGGCCAGAACGCCAGATGGGGCGATCGTTCATCCACGGCGCGTTCAAGCAAGGTGAAGAAGGCATCCATCTGTCCGAGGCCCAGGTGAACCAGGGCCGGATTGAAGGAAGGCATCGGCGCATCCGCAAGCAACGTGTGCAGCGTTTCGGTCGCTTCGTTGCTTTTTTTCAGCACACCCTGGGTGAAGCCGAGCAGGGCCACGTAAAGTGGCGTCTTGCCGTCGGTCAATCGAACGGCCGTCTGGAATGATTCCAGTGCTTTTTCGGGCTTGCCCGCACCAAACCAGATCTCGCCGGAAATATGGTGTCCGCGCGAAAACTCGGGATTGCGTTTCATCACCTCGACGATTTGTTTCTCGGCCTCACCTTGCCGGCCTTGCAGGTGAAGAAACCAGGCCAGGTCGGCACCGAAGACCGCTGACAGAGGATCCAGATCGACCGCACGTTTCATTGACGCCAGCACCTCGGCTGGTTGGCCGAGCGCCATCAAGTTTGCGCAGCGCCAGTGGTGCGCTTGACCCAAGTTTGCATTCCGTTGCACCGCGCGTGCGTACAGTTGTTCTGACTTTACGAAATCCCAGCTGTAGAAAAACGTCGGCAAGGCCAGTGCCACCAGGGCTTCGGGTAAATCGGGCTCCAGCTCCATCGCCTTCTCGGCCGCAAACAGCGCCCGTTCGGCGGATTCGCGCGGGGGTGTACGCGAGTAATACGAAATAAGTGCCTGCGTGTTCGAGAGACCACAAAAGGCGAGCGCAAAGCGCGGGTCCATTTTGATTGCCGTCTTGAAGTGAAATTCAGCCAGCGCCAGCTCCGAGGGCGTGCGACGAAACAGAGCCGCGCGCCCGCGCAAATATTCGTCGTAGCTTTGTACGCTGGAGGTCGAGGCTGTTTTCAGTTCCTTCTCCTCGCTTTGGCTGATCTGCACGTCGACGCCGTGAGCAACCGATGCCGCGATTTCGTTTTGAATTGCGAAAACGTCGGACACCTCGCGTTGGAACGTTTCGGCCCACGTGGCAACGCCGCTGACCACGTCCAGAAGGCGCGCGGAAATTTTGAGACGCGCACCCACCCTCTGCACGGTGCCCTCGACCAGCGCGTCGACGTTCAAGGCTTTACCAATCTCCATTGTGCTGACCGCCTTGCCCTTGAACTGAAATGCGGAAGTGCGGGACACCACGCGCAAGCCCTTGAGCCGTGTCAGACGGTCGATGATCTCGTCGGCGATGCCATCGCTGTAATATTCATTCTCTGGATCGCCGCCGACGTTCTCGAAAGGCAACACGGCAATTCCGCTCAAGCCGCGACCGAGTTTGCCCAGCCAACCTTTTTGGTATGCGACGCCGGTCACCGTGGTGGCAGCAACGACGCCCGTTGACACAATCAACACCGTTCGCCGTGTGGTTCGCGGTTGCACGGGCGGCATCGTGATCGCGGGAGCGGGACCTGGGGGGGCAGTGGGTGAAACCGGCGTCATGAACTCGACCGGCCGAACCCGGTTGCCGTAGGGTGTCGTGCCGGATGCGGGAAGCGTATCGTTGACAGGGGCCGGTGCCGATAGACGGTGGCTGACGTAGGCCACGCCGGAAACTTCCTTGAGTGCCGCCAGCAGATCCAACATGGAGGCGTAACGGTCGTTCGGCGATTTTGCGAGACACGTCAACACCAGTGCTTCTAGCGCGGCAGAAATCGATGGATCGATGGACCGCAGAGGTGGTGGTGGCATGTTGATATGCATGACCACCAGTTCGCCAAAGCCCTCTGAAAAGAATGGCGGACGTCCCACGGCCATCTCGTGCAGGATGATGCCGAGTGAATAGATGTCGCTGCGGGCATCGAGCTCTTTCGTAGCACGGCACTGTTCGGGCGACATGTAGACCGGCGTGCCGATCAACATGCCGGAGTTGGTCTTCACGGATGATCCCGGGGTCGCCACCTGAAGTTTTGCGATGCCGAAGTCGAGGACCTTGATGAACTCACGTTCAACTTCGGGCAGATTGACGATGAACAAATTTTCAGGTTTCAGATCGCGGTGGATGATCCCCTTGCGGTGAGCCGCGCCAACGGCCGACGCGATCTGTTGGCTGAACTCGAACAACTGATCCAGTGGAAGTCGACCCTGGCGCCTGATTCGCGCCGCCACCGATTCACCCTCGAGGAACTCCATCACGAGGTAGGGGGTCCCATCCTCCGTGGTTCCGGAATCCAGGATCTCGATCAAATTGGGGTGGCGGATCGCATTGGCAGCTCGCGCTTCGTTGAGAAAGCGGCCCAAAACCTGCGTGTCGCGATCAAAACCGTTGTGCAGGACCTTGATGGCGACCTTGCGTCCGATCTCGGGATGCTCGGCGAGATAGACCGCACCCATGCCGCCCTGCCCGAGCAGGCTCAAGATCCGATAATTTCCGAAACGGCGTCCGATCAATCGGGGGGCAGAATACCCCGGCATGGGGTCGGTTGTCGCGCCGGTTTCGGGTATACAAGCTTCAATTCGCCATGCTTCCACCTCCCAAAACCACCAAAACGGATTTGACCATCAGTTCCTGGAACGTCAACGGCCTTCGGGCGTGCGTGAGCAAGGGATTTTTGACCTGGTTGAACAACAGCGGCGGTCAGGTGGTGGGCTTACAGGAGGTCCGCGCCTTCGCAAACCAGTTGCCGCCAGAATTGCAGGCGCCCCAGGACTGGAATCCGTATTACGCTGCGGGCGTTCGTCCCGGATACAGCGGCGTGGGAATGCTTTGTCGCGACAAACCAGACGACGTTGGTTCGGGCCTTGGAATCCCCGAGTTCGACGTCGAGGGACGCTTTCAGTGGTTGCGTTTCGGCAAGCTTGTCGTGGCGAACGGATACTTCCCGAAGGGAAGCGGCAAGGAACGAGACAACAGCCGCGTACCGTACAAATTGAAGTTCTATGAAGCTGTGTTTCGATTCGTCGAGGAACTCCGAAAGGCGGGAACACGGGTCTTGGTGATGGGCGACTTCAACACCGCGCACGCCGAGATCGATCTGGCGCGCCCTGCGAGCAACCACGGCACGAGTGGATTCTTGCCGGAAGAGCGGGCTGAATTCGGCCGTTGGTTAAAGGCCGGGTGGGTGGATACCTTTCGCACCCTGCATCCTGAACCCGGGCACTACTCGTGGTGGAGCCAGCGACTCGGTGCCAGGGCGCGCAATGTCGGCTGGCGCATCGACTACGTCCTCGGTTGTCCCGAGGCGATGCGATTTGTGAAAGAGGCGTTTATTTCACCGACGGTGCAGGGATCAGATCATTGCCCGGTCGGCGTCGTGGTGGATGGAAGTATCACCGGCTAGTGCCTGGGCTACTTGATCGTCGGCTCGTTGACTGAAAACAAACCCGAACCCGTTTCCGGCAAGATCACGGGAGCCGGGGTCGCATCTCGCTTGCCGGCCTCTCCGCTGCGCAAGATTGCGAGGCGATACAATATCGGCGCCACCAGTTCGTTGAGTGCGACCACGCCCAGGGTCAACGCGCCGGCGTCGGGGCCAAACTCTGGAAACATCTTGGTGAACATAAGGGACAGTGCGAGCGCGAGACCCGCCTGCGGCAGAAGGCCATAGCCTGCGTATTTCTGGACGGCCTCGGGCGCTCTCGCAATTTTCGCGCCGAGTTTCGTTCCCCACAGCAATCCAATGCCACGAACGCCCACGTACAGGATGGCGGGAACACCCACGGTGTACAGCACATTCAGATGCAGGTTGGCGCCGGCGACCGCGAAAAAAAGCACATAAACGGGCAACGACGACGCCTGGATCTGTTCATTCAATTCGTCGCCGATGCGACTGATGTTGCGAATGAACAGACCCGCCGACAGCGAGACCAACAGCGGATCGAAGTGCAGGCGCTGACCGACCTCTGCCACGACAAAAGACAAGGCGATTAGGAAGAGTCCAGCACTCCTACGAACCTTGCGCAGGTAAAGCGACAACAAGAATCCCACAACGACGCCAGCGACTCCGGAGCCGAGGATCTCCCACGCCAGCAAGCCAGCGGTTTCAAGCGGACTCGACGCACCATCAATCACGGCCTTGGCCAGCGAGGACGAGACCGCAAATAGAGAGATCACGACGAGGTCGCCAATGACGACCACGCCCAGCACAACCTGAGATACCGGGCCATCGGTCCGCATTTCGTCGCGCAACGCCATCACCACGGCGGGCGACTGCGCCACCATGACCACGCCGAGGACCACGGCCGCCATCATGCCTTCTCGCGGTGAGAGGTTCGCCATGAACGGCAACATGCCTTGTGTTGCGAATACGACGAGGGCCAAAATCGCGGTGGTGCCGAGGACCGCCGTTGCCGTGATCCAGAAGATCGTTTTGAGCAACGGGCGCATCGATCGCAGATCCATCTCGGTTCCCGCCGTCAGCGCGATGAGCGAAATCGCCACACCGTTGACGAGTTTGAGATTCTGGACCATCGGTTCTGAAACCAAGTTCAGCACCGACGGCCCCGCGATGATTCCAGTGGCCAGATAGCCCGTCAGTTTCGGCAAATGAATCTGCTTGAAGAAACGCCCCATGAAATAGGCGGTCAGCAACAAGAAGCCAAAACCCAGGGTGGTTCCGGCGCTGTCACCCGGAAGCCCAACGTCGAAGGTTCGTGCCGCGTGCATGAGTCCGGCAAGCGCGACAATGAGAACAAATTTCATGAGGCTCCCGTCGGTGGCGAGGGGACGACGTGCGCTTCCGATGAGACGCCTTGTCGACGGGAGAACCACTGCACGAAGATTTCGGTCAGCACGCCGCCTCCGAGCACGGCAGAGACCATCGGTGAGATGGAATTTCCAGGATGTAAGAGCTGTGCATTGATGACGATCGCGATGGCGAGGGTTCCGAGCGGCGCAAGGCCAAGTGCATAGCGATCCCCAAGGCGAAGGTGCAGACCTTCGCGGCCGAGCAGGACCGGGCTCGTCGCAAACCATTTGCCCGACATGCGTGCGAGGACGAAAACCGGCATCAGCAACCATCCGCGCCAGTCGTCGATGCGCCACAAGGCGCCGATGATGACGAGCGAGAGGAGCAAAATGGGATGCTCGAGTCGCAGGAGGGTGTCTCGCAACCGAGCGTGATAGTCGCCGGGAAGGTTCACAAGCAAGGCACCCGCCACGAAGGCTACAACGACCGAGGAAAGGTGCAGGTAGCCCGCGATGCCGGCCGCGAAGCTTATCGACCCCAGCGACAAAACCAGAAACTCGGCGCTCGCCATTTGTTCTCGGGCCGCGCGATACAACATCGCGTAGATGAGGACACCCAGGGTGACACCGAGTCCAACCGCCAGCAGAAACCATGCGGTTCCTGGCAGATGCCAGGTTGTGGATTCGGACTCGGGACGGAAGTACGAATCGGCCAGCGCGAGTCCGGCCACGCCAACCAGTTCTTCCAGGCGTATGACGCGCCCGATGATGCCTGAACTTTCGGTCGACTTGACGAGGCGTGTTGCGGTTTTGGCTGTCATCGCCGCGGCCGCACCCAGGATGATCGCATCCCGGACGAACTGCGGCCACTGCTGTGCGAGAGATTCCGATCCCTGGGACACGAGGGAAAGCACGATCGCGCAACTGGCGACCACGAAGGAAAACGGCAACAACGTGGACAGCAAGACGAGAGAGCCAGTCCCCGGTGCCAGATTGCGGAACAAACGTGCGTCGAAACGGAATCCAACCACGAATCCGATCCATCCCAGGCCCAAACGCAAGAGCGGTCCCAGCTCTGAAAGCACACGATCGTTCAAGACACCGATTGCAGGATGACGGGCCACAAGCCCGAGAAGCACAAACGGAAAACCAGCAGCGATGACCTGCGATAAACCAAGCCTTTCTTCGAGCGCGCGAACGGTGGGATGGGCACCGAGGTAGGCGAGGGTCATCAAGACGAGCAGGCCGATTATCGTCTTGATCACAGTGTCGGGGGCAGATGCTGCGTCTGGGTCAGTCAGCGAGGTCGTGGTGGGCGTGACGGTGGGGCGTGGGTCCGGGACGCGTACACTGACCGTGGGCATTGGCAGGGGGTCCGCGTCGACACCAGCGTCGGTATCGATGACGCGCTCCGCGTTGGCTCCGGAATCGTATTGCGCTGACACCACCGACGAGACCAACGACGGGCTGATCAATAACAACGCGAGAAGCAATCGCGGCGCATTCGAACGGTGTGAGGTGACCTTCGTCATCATGGAGTTCGCACCGAGTGCGGCGGTGTCGAGTGTAGCTGGATGCGACGCGTAGTCACGCCCGGACTGTCAACTGCAACTCAACCCGAAACCAAGTGGGAACAAGCCATCGATGGTCGCGGAAATGGGTACGAGAGGGACGCTTTACGCCTTGAGACCGGCGAGAACGCCGCGAATGTACGCGAGCGACTCCTTGATGCCGGGAACGGGCGCGTCCTTGTTGATTTCGTATTCGAGCGCCACGTGTCCGGCGAAGCGCTTTTTGACCAAAACCTTCAGGAGGCCAGCCACATCGATGATCCCCTTGCCGGTTTCGGTCTGACTGTTTTTGTCGTTCTTGTCCTTCAGATCCTTGATATGCAAATCAAAGAGGCGAGGGCCACATTCGCTCACGCATCGAATGGGATCGGCACCGGCGCGAACCGTGTGTCCGATGTCCATACAAACGCCGAATCGTTTGTCGCGCCTGGCGATCAACTTCATCACGTCGGCCGGGGCAGGGAAATGTTTGTCTTCGGGGCCGTGGTTGTGCACGGCGACCGGCATGTTGAATTCCTTGATCATCTTTTCCACCAGATCAAAGGCATCCGGATCGGGCGCGGCAACGATCATGGGTACACCCGCAGCGCGCGCGTACTCAAAATCCTTCCGTACCACGGCCTCGTCATTTTTCATGTAGATGACGCCCGCACCAAGAATGTCGATCCCGGCATCGGCGTAAGCTTTCTTGGCCTGCTCCAACTTGTCCGGCTCACGCGGCAGGTGCATATCCTTGTTGGTGAGCGACGTGACGCCCAGGTCCTTGCAAATGGCGATGACCTTTTCGATCGAGAAGGCCCGCAGCGAGTACGAGGCGAGTCCAACCTTCAGGGTATGGCCCTTCGGTGCGGCAATTGCCGAACCGGCGACTAGTCGGGACACCGCAAGGCCAGCACCCGCGCCAAACAACAGTGCCCGGCGGTTGGGAGCAAGGGGGAACAAGGGGCGGGTGGAGGAGCTCATTTCCGAACGATGCTATCCGATGAATCGAATCATTCTCAAGAAAAAACGACGATCTCGCGCCCCATCTGCGCCCTGGCGCACAGGTTATTGCGGAAAGCCGCGTTTGCGCATGAGCGCCGATATCCCCGCGTCTCGACCCCGGAACGCGCGATAGGCATCGGCTGGCTTTTGGGTGTTGCCCGTCGAAAAGATGTGCTGATAAAGGCGCGCCGCGACCGCCTTGTCGTAGGGACCACCTGCCTCGGTGAAGGCCTCAAAGGCATCCGCCGTCAACGTGTCAGCCCAAAGGTACGAGTAATAGCCGGCTGAATACCCATCGCTGCTGAAGACGTGGTTGAACTGCGGTGTCCGGTGTCGCATCACGATCTCGGTTGGCATGCCCATCGACGTGAGCGTGTCGCGTTCGAACGCATCGGGATCAATGGGCGTGCTCCCTGCGAGATGCAATCGCATGTCGATGAGGGCGCTTGCGAGGTATTCCACCGTGGCAAATCCCTGGTTGAAGGTCTTCGCACGCGCGATCTTGGCGACCAGTTCCTGCGGAATCGCAACACCCGTTTTGTGGTGCAGGGCAAACTGGTTCAACACCTCCGGCGTAGCCAGCCAGTGCTCTAGCAACTGGGAGGGGAACTCGACGAAATCACGCGCGACCGCGGTCCCCGAGACGCTGGGGTAGGTGACGTTCGACGACAGCCCGTGCAATGCGTGGCCGAACTCGTGGAAGAGTGTCTCTGCATCTTCCCAGCTGATGAGCACGCTGCCATCGGTGCTCTTCACAAAGTTCGAGTTGTTGGAGACGATGGTGGTGATCTCGCCATCCATGCGGGATTGCCGTCGGTACGCATTCATCCACGCGCCCGAACGCTTGCCCTTGCGGGCATAGGGATCGAAATACCAAAGACCCACCGACTTGCCCTCACGCAGTACTTCCCAGACCCGCACGTCGGGATGGTAGATGGGGACGTTTTTCGCCGGCTGAAACTGCAAGCCAAAGAGCTGTCCTGCAACCCAGAACATGCCTTCGCGCAACTTTTCAAGCTGCATGTAAGGCGTGATTTCGGTTTCGTCGAGATCGTACTTCTCCTTGCGGACCTTCTCCATGTAGTAGCGATAGTCCCAGGGCGCAATCGTGATGCCGTGCTTGAGGCGATCGGCCAGCGCCTGCATTTCGGCGACCTCTTCATGGACGCGACCCACCGCCGGTTTCCAGACCGCCTCGAGAAGCTGCATGGCCTTCTCGGGTGTCTCGGCCATCTGGCTCTCGACGCGCCAGTGGGCGTGGGTCGCATAGCCCAACAACTGGGCGCGTTCGGCGCGCAGCTTCAAGATTTCGCTGATGATCTTGTTGTTGTCGTTGGCGTCGCCGTTGTCGCCGCGACTGTAGTACGTTTTCCAGACCTTCTCGCGCAATGCGCGGTTGTCGGAGTAAACCAGGAAGGGCTCCATGCTGGAGCGCGTGTTGAGAATGGCCCACTTGCCGGGTTTGCCAGCCTCGGTGGCTGCTGCGGCGGCGCCTTGCACAAACGATTCAGGTAGACCCGCCAGCTCCGGGGCGTGCTCGATAAGCGTCATCTGACCGCCTTCGTCGTTCAACACGTGCTGGCCAAAGTCAGTAAACAAGCTTGCAAGCCGCTGGTTGATCGCCGACATGCGCGCTTTTTTTGCCTCGTCGAGCTTGGCACCCGCGCGCACGAAGTTGGTGTAGGTCAACCAAACCAGGCGCTCTTGTTCAGGCGTCAGACCGGACGATTGCCGACTTTCGTAGATCGCCTCAATGCGCGCGAAGAGAGGCGCGTTTTGCGTGATCTTGTCGAAGAAGGCCGCCATCTTTGGCTCGAGAGCGCGCTCGACCTCTTGAAATTCGGGATTCGAGAGGGTTGAACTGTAAACGCCATACACAGTTTCAACCCGTTCGTAGGCACGGCCCGCGCGTTCAAGCTGGGCAATCGTGTTCTCGAAGGTGGGCGCATCTTTTTGCTTCGCGATCGCTTCCACCTCGTCGAGTTGCTGTGCCATCGCGGCTTCCATGGCGGGGGTCAACCCGGCAACACTGAACTTCTGGAACGCGGGTACCCCGCCGTAGGGGCCGGTCCATGGCGCGAGCAACGCCTCTGCTGATTCTGCGGTGTTCATGGGGGTTCCTCGGGGAGGGCTGGGGGTGGTCGCACAACCTGTGAAAAGGACGATGGCTGCGCCTGCGAGGCCGATGCATTTCATGCTGCTCTTTTACCGCACGCCGCGATTGCGGTCACGGGTAGGATCGCGGCATCGGTCTGTTGTATTTCTTCGCCGCGAGCGTGAGCCCATCCGCACTCGCATGCCGCGTGGGCCGATCAATGGTTGCTGTCGTGACCCCGGCTCGCATATACCAGTAGACGGAGGCCCGAATGAACGTCACTCGCCCGATTATTCCCTTGTTGCTCCTTGCCTGCGCATCCGCCCCGGCGGTCAAACCACCAGCGCCAGGCACATCAGAACTACCCGGGGATGGGCTCACGATTCCGGTTCAGGGTGCGGACTTCACACCGAAAAGCCAGGACCTTGGCTACACCGACGGACCGATGAAACCCGAGAGTCGCTATCGCGTTCACGACTCGAATCAACCGAGGCCGCCGGTCGTGACACCGGGAACCTTCAGTTCGGAAGAGAAGCCCGGCATTCCCCCATCGGACGCGGCGATTCTCTTTCGCGAAGACGCCGACCTGCAAAAAAACTGGGAACTATCTGACGGCGCTCGTCCCGATTCGTGGAAGGCGGAGAACGGCGTCTTCACCGTGGGAAGCCATTCACTGCAAACCAAGCAGAAGTTCCAGGATTTCCAGCTGCATATTGAATGGTCCGCCCCCCATCCCAAAGATGATCAGGGACTATCCGGGCAGGGCCGCGGCAACAGCGGTTTGTTTATCCTGGGTCGATTCGAGATCCAGATCCTCGACAACTACAAGAGCGACACCTACGCCGACGGCCAGGCCGGTGCGATGTATGGGCAGTATCCGCCGCTGGTCAATGCTTCCCGTCCTCCGACCACATGGCAAGTGTATGACGTTATATTCTTGGCGCCACGCTTTGACGATGCTGGCAAACTCACGCGACCCGCCCGCGTGACGGTCATGCACAACGGCGTGCTGTTGCACCACAACAAGGCCTTCTTCGGACCGGGAACACACCGAAACGTCTTGATCTACGAGCCGGACATGGCGCAGGGGCCGATCACCCTGCAAGACCACGGCAATCCCGTGCGCTATCGAAACATCTGGATTCGCCCACTGTCGGCGTATGAAGGGTACGAACACTTTCCCTTCGACGATGCGCCGCCCGTTGCCAACGAAAACCGTCTTTACAAACACCCGTAGGACGAACCGATGACAAAGCTGGGCATATCAGGGCTATGTTTTTGTGCCGTGGCGTGTTCGCGGAGTCCCGAGGTTGCGAAACCGAAGCACACGTCGCTGGCGCTTGTCAGCCTGGACCAAAAGATGCACTGGACCGAAGAAAAGGGGATGGTGCCCCGCGGTCCGGGCTCCGATTCCGTGTTGCTGCTTGATCTCGGGAATCCCGCAACACCGCGCATCGCCTCGCAGGTGGCGCTTGCGAATTCGGTAATCGGACCACCGACCAATCTCAAGATCGCGCCGGGAGGGCAGATCGCCCTCGTGGCCAATTCGATGCAACTTCAGGCCGATGGGCCGGGATGGAAAACCGTTCCATTTGACGGCCTACACGTGCTGGACCTTTCGACATCACCCCCGCATCCGGTCGGCGTCGTGAAGACCGGGTTGCAGCCATCCGGGGTTGCGTTTGCACCGGACGGCAAACATGCCATCACGGCGAATCGGGCAGGGCGGTCAATTTCCTTGCTCGGCATCGACGGCATCCGTGTCACAACGTTGCAGACGCTGCCACTTGACGGCGAAGCGGCCGATGTCGCTTTTACGCCGGATGGCAAGCGGGCGCTGATTTCACTCAACGACAGTGCGGCGGTTCAGATCGTTTTACTGGAAGGCGATTCAGCGAGCGTCGGCGCACGCGTCGCCGTGGGACCATTTCCCTACAGCATTGTGGTGGTTCCGGGCGGCGTGATTGCGCTGGCAGGCGAGATGGGCAACAAGAGCGGCGGTGACGGCATCGACGATGCAGTGAGTGTGATCGATCTGTCGGTCGAACCACCGGTGGTGATTCAAACGCTGGTGGTGGGCGATGGACCCGAAGGTCTGGCTGTGAGCGCCGATGGCAAACTGGCGGTTGCGGTCGCGATTCGCGGGGGCAATTCGGCGGCGGCAAGCGGCTACTACCACAAGAACGCGGTTGCAGTCGGAATCGCCATCGATGGCAAATCGTTGCGCAGGCTCAATCAGGTTGAGGTCGGCGTGCTCGGCGAGGGGGTGGTCTTCGGCCCCGATGGCCGACACGTCTATGTCGCCAATTTTCTCGGAAGCGATCTGTCCGTGCTGCGTTTCGACGGCGAGACCCTCGTAGATACGGGCCATCGACTTGTTTTACCGGGCCAGCCAGCGTCGATGCAGTAGTCAGTTTCTCTGCAGGTATTCGACGCAGATCTTGCCGGCCGAAACCAGTTCAATTCCGCGCTTTTTCAGGATCGCCTGCACGCCCGGATCCATCCACATCTTCATGTTGCCCGAGCGATCCCTTGCGACCCACTCGTAGCCCGCGTGAGACATCGCACGCATCTCGTCGCTGTCGAGCGAGGCGTGGTCGACCATCAACCATGTGCCCGGGCCGATCGATTCAAGCGCCGCGATGAGCTTGTCGGCCTTCACCTCTGCACTATCCTCGCCGCTGTAGCCCGGCGCCAGAGACTTCAGCCCCATCGTATCGATGACGGTTTGGAAATTCGGGATGTTGTACTCCTTGCCCAAACGGTCGACCAGACTTCGCAATTCCGGTCGCAGTCCCGAAAACACCATGTGGGGCCAAAGGTAGGACACACGCGGAATCTTGCGACGTGCCAGCTCGATCTGTGCGCGCAACTCGACTTCGACTTCGGTGAGATCAAGGCCGCTTTCCTGAAGGCTGTTGCCATCCGGTAGCTTCGAGTTCTTCCATACCATCGAAAAGAAAAAGCCATCGCGATCGACAAGTGTTTTTGGCCGGGTGAGCGGGCGCCACTTGTAAAGCTCCCACTCGCTCGTCAATGCGAGGTGGATCCCGACATCCAATCCCGGATTATCTTTCGCCATGGCAACGGCCTCGGGAAACCAGGCAGCCGGAACGATGACATTCGTCGTCGTGACCACGCCCTTTTTGAAGGCGTTGAGCGTGCCTTCGTTGACCGCGTGGTTGGCGGCGAAGTCGTCGGCCATGACGACAAGTCGGATCTTGTCCATCGGTTGACCCAAGGCGACGCGGCCATGAAAACTTCCAAGCAATACCGCCAATGTGATCCAGGATCTGAACATGATCGCTCCAGGACTACAGGGTTATCGAAGGCGAACGCGCATCATCAAGTATGCGTCAAAACGGGCCTTCTTGTACTTCGCGTTCTTGTTGCCTTCGTGCATCCGGAAGACGCGCTGGCCACGCGCGCTATATCGAACGCCTGCAATACCGTAAAGGGTAAAGGGCATGCCGCGTCGGAGCGCCGCCTGAAACTTCTTGTCGATCGAATCGACCACAGCGGCCGTCGCGGTGCGTTCGACCGTCTTCGCGCCGAAATTCATCAACCCACCCAACCCTCCGGACGTGATCGAGTTCGACGCCTCGGTCGCAACGCCAATGCCGAGTGTCGCCTGAGCCCCGGCCAGCAACGCGTCTTCGTCTGCGAGCGATCCTGCGGGCGCAAGCGGCATCAGGGCCTTGATGAGGTCGCGGGTGTAGGAGATCTGAGAAATCGCATAGACCTCGCTGTCGGCATCGGCCCATCCCATCGCTTCTGCCAGACCCCATGCCGCTTCGGCGTGACCTGCGGCCTCAATGACCCAGGCGTCGTTGCCGCCGTTGGGTCCCACCACGGGGGCGCAATTGATCCCGAACTTGCCGCGCCGGGTGACATCCGCATACGACACCTGAATGGGCAGGCTTCCGACGATCGGTCGCGAGGGCTTCATGCGTATCACAGCAAACCGCTGTTCCTGATAGGGCACGCCGCCGACAAAGATATAAAGCCGGTTGGCCACGATGAAGTAGTCCCATCCGATGACGTCTTCGATCTCAACGCCGGGTGGGATGGCCATGACGGCCCATGTTCCGCGAACCGCCGTACGCAAGATGGCGTTGGCTTCTTTCTGGAAGATTGCCGGGATGTCGCCGGCCTCGCCGACGTAGTAGTAGGTGCCACCGCCCGCATCGGCTATGCCCTGCATCAACAACTCGTCGTGCAGTGGACCGAAACCGATCGTCGTCGTGCCAACGCCGTGCTCCGCGGCTCTCGCTGCGATGGAAAAGAGCTGGGTCGAATCGGTGATCCCGGTATTGGGCTGGCCGTCTGAAAGCAACACGACCTGGCTGACCTGCCACTCGACAAAGTGCGAGAAAATCTCGAAATAGCCACCGAGAAGGCCGCCCGACAACCAGGTGCCGCCACCGTCTTGCAGGGCTCGCACGCGTTTGATGGCATCGGAGCGTGTCGCTGGGGTGATCTCGATGGGCGGAATCGCTTCATAAACGCCATCCGAAAACACGACGACCGAGAGGCGATCGCCATCGCGAAAGGCGTTCACAAAGGCCTCGGCTGCTCGCAACATGTTGTCGAAGGGTTTGCCGCTCATCGAACCGGAGCGATCGAGGACCAACGAAACACTCAGCGGGGGGACCGCGCTGGTCACGGTGCGTCCGGTGACGGTGACGGCGGCATAGACCGAGCCGGTCGCCGTTCGCGGTCCTACGCCACAGGCAACGTCCACCGGGGCGGTGGTGGGATTTTCGGGCGAAACCGTGGGCCACTCAGCCGGAGGAGCCCCGGCGAATGCGGATTGCGCGGTCAACCCCTCGAGATGCGGTGAGGTGGGCAGCGGCTGCATCACCGCGCACGCGGCCGAGGACAGAACGAGCGGAAGGAGGAACAGCAAGACTTTGCGCATGGCGCGGGAGCCTAACGCAAAACCCCGGGTTAGGGTACGAACTCGTCGGCGCCGCAATCGGACGACTCGAACCGAGCCATATCCCTTCGTCAATTCGCCGAAAAATCTGGCAGTGCGAAGCTGGGCTATGCGCACCATAGCCAGGTATTCCAGCTGTTTCCTGTCGATCGCGGCCTTGGGTCTTTTGGCCTGCGGCTCCGGTTCTTCTGACCCTGGTGGTGGAAAAGGGGGCGATGGCGGATCCGGATCGGGCGGAAGCGCAGGGCAGTCGGCCGCAGGCGGTGGTGCTGGTCAAAGCAACGAAGGTGGCTCAAGCGCCCAGACGGGCGGTACCAAGACCAACGGGGGCGGCACGGGGGGCTCGACCGCCAACACAGGCGGCACACCCGCGAACACCGGTGGAACCCCCATGAATACGGCGAATACGGGCGGCACACCTGCGAACCCGGCTCCGTTGTTTAGCCACAATTTCGAGGCGGACACCGAAGGCGGTGTTCCCGGAGGCATGTGGAGCGGCAACGGCGATGGCAAGGTCAAGGTCTCGACCGAGAAGGCCAACAGCGGCACAAAGTCGATCAAGATCGTCTCGGCCAGCGGGGACGCGACCATTCGACTCGCGAGCGACAAGATCCTGAAGGGAACCCGGAAAACAGCTTACCTGCGGTTCATGGTCTGGATGGAGAATTTCCCTGGAAAGGGCAGCGACGTGCCGCACTGGGATCTCGCTGCGCACCACGGTTTGATCAAGGGTGGCGGCTTCAACATCAACGGCTTCTACTCGGTCGGTGGATTCAACGATTCGGCGTACAAGATGCAGCTATTTGGTGATGACACGAACGGCAAGGGCCGAAGCGACTGCACCAAGAGTGCGACGCTGACACTGCCGTTGAAGCAGTGGAACTGCATTGAATTCAAGATCGACGAAAACGATATCCTGCAATTCGGATGGAGTGTGAACGGCAAGCCATTGCAGCAATTCTCTTTCTTCTACGATACGGCGGCCGCGGCCTGCGTCCCCAACTGGAACATCACCAACGGCGTTTGGTACCTTCCGGAGATCCAATACACGAAGATCGGGTTCCGCCACGTGAACACCCAGACCAAACCGGTCACGCTGTGGATCGACGACGTGGCGCTCAGTGACAAACCGATTGGTTGCCCCGCACCCTGAGGTCAAATGACCGGTATACCCTCCGGGGTATAATGGACCTTGCCCACGCCAATTCTTTTCCGCATCTTTCGCGGGACGACATTCGGCGTTTCGTTCGTTGGAGCGGGAGCGGTTCCCTTTGTTGTATCGGGGGCCGCTGGCGGTGGGGATTCGTGTTTCGGTACTTTTGCAGGCGTCGAGTTTGGCGGGGATACGACCGCACGCGGTGGCTCGTTCCGATCGGCTTGCAATGTGAACCAAATGAGCGCCGCTGCGGCAAGGACACCCGCTATCATCAAGGATATCCGGCGTGATGATCGTCCGCGCAGCGGTTGAATCGCCGTTGCATCGGCTTCCGGATTGGCGTCATAAGCCCGGGTCCGCGTTGGCGAAAGCGGATCGGCGCTCTCCTCTACAAATACCGTCGTCGCACCGACGCGTGCCGCCTCCGTTCCCGCTCCGTTTTCTGAGTCCGGCTCGGCACGATTGATTGCGGCGTCCAGCAATGTCTTTGCCATCACGTCGGTGGTTGCAGTTTCGGTTCGCAGAGGAAGAGACACAGCCTCGGCCGAGGCCGAATCGGGTGCAACATAGTGCTCGGTCCACAAGCTGCGTATCCGCGTCGAGGCAAACGACAACAACGCTCGCCCAGCAGCGCGCATGTCCGGGAATCGTTCCGCAGGTTCTGACGCCATCATCCGCACAATCAGCGCCTCCAGTCCCTCGGGAAGGTTCGCCACCAAGGTCGAAGGCCGATCATAGACACCCTTGGCAGCGTCGGCGAAGATCTTGTACTGCGCTTTACCTTCGTGGGGATGACGACCCGTGACACATTCGTACAACACCACGCCAAGGGCGAACTGATCGACGCGACCATCAATGGCATTGCCCACCGCTTGCTCGGGTGCCATGTAGCGCTCGGTCCCCAGAATAACACCCGTGTCGGTCAGATTCACCGCATCGCCGGTCGCAAGCTTGGAAATGCCGAAATCCAATAGTTTGGGTGTCTCGCCGGTTGGCCGCAGCGCAAGGATCACGTTGGAAGGTTTGAGGTCGCGATGAAAGATGCCCTGTTGGTGGGCTGCGTGAAGACCGGAGCATAGCGGTAGCGCGATATCACACGCCATCTGCACGGACATGGGACCTTTCCGGATCCGGGCCGCCAGGGTCTCGCCGCGAAGGTATTCCATGGCGATATACGGAACGCCATCCTTAATTCCGTATGACAAGATCTGAACGACATTGTCGTGGTTGACCCACGAAGCGGACTTCGCCTCTTGCTCGAACCGCGCGAGAGCACCGGCGCGTTCACCGAGCGAGGGCGACAACAACTTCAGAGCGACCGGCCGATCAAGGGCGGTGTCCGTGGCACGGTACACCGCACCCATTCCACCCTTGCCAAGCAAGCCTTCGATACGAAAGGCGCCAATCATTCGACCCGGAGCCACATCCGGTGGCATGCGGAGTTCGAGGTTGGCAATGGCCGGTGTGGGTGATGTGCTTCGGTTCGACATGACTGAAAATCTAGGGGGTACCGCCGCGCGCCAGCTTGCGAACCGCTCCCAGTTGGTGCAGCAGCACGGGATTCCCAGGTGCTCGAGCCAGCGCTTCGGTCAATGCCAGCTCCGCCTCTGCGTAGTGGCCCAGCTTGAATTCGGCGGCGCCCAGCACAGCGTAAGCGTTCGAGCCCGCTGCAATCGCATCACGCGCCCAGGCTGCGGCGCGAACAAAATCACCGTCATCGAAGGCCCGCTGCGCCTTCGGCGCAACCCCTTCTGTGTTTTCTGCAACCGTCTCGGTGCGCGGAGCCGATGTTTCCGCCACCGGTTCTTCGGGCATTTCGGTAAGCGGCGGTGTGGTCGGCTCAACATTGGATCGTCGCTTTCGAGATGCACTCGACGCGGCTTCGCGGAACGGTTCGGCTGGCGATGGCGGCAAGGCAGCCTTTGCAATTGAATCTGGTGCGATGGCAGGGGCGACAGCCGGTACCGCGGTGGGCAAGGGGAGGGCGGCTTCTGCTTGCACGCTGAAATCATGTTCTGGCTGGTTGTTCCTCAATGCAAAGGCAATTGCCCCTCCCGCGGCCAACAACAAGCCCGCGGCGGGGTAGAGCCAAAGGGGAAAGCGCGATCGCTTTTGATCCTTGATGCGCCCGGTCCGAACGAACGTCGCGGCCGATTCCACAATGCCTATCTTCTTGCGCGCCGATTCCAATCGTTCCGCAAGACGTTCCTCACCGGCGGCTGAATAGAACATCTTCTGCATGATCGTCGCGAGAGCTTGCCGCCCGCCGACCGCAAAGGGTGCGATGCCGGTTGCCAATTCACGCGCGTTGCTGAGTCTGTCGTTTCGGTCCTTTGCGAGCGCCTTCAAGATCAGCGCATCGAGTTCTTTCGGAACCCCTGCGTTGTATTGCGAAGGCGGTGGCGCCGCGCCGTTGAGCAATCGTCGCGTCGTATACTCGACCTCGGATTCCATGTGGTCAGCGAGCAATCGCCCGCCAGTGCACAACTCCCAAAGGACCGCGCCCACAGAATAGACATCAGCACGGCGATCCAACGTTTTCCCCGCAATGTGCTCGGGCGACATGTACACCAGCTTGCCGAGCGTGGAACCGGGTCGCGTGAGCTCTACGTCCCAGGAACTCTTGGCAAGACCAAAGTCGAGCACCTTGACCTCGCCATCCATCGCGATCTGAATGTTGCTGGGAGTCAGGTCGCGATGAATGAACGAGCCATCTTCCATCTCGTGCAGACAGTGTAGGCCACGACAAACGAGAGACACGATGTGGGTGCAGACCGAAATAGGCAAGGTGACGCCCTGCGTGCCGAGTCGACTTTGGAGGAGTGCGAGATCCGCACCGCGCACGTACTCCTGAACGATGAAGCGCTCGCCATCGACCTTCCCGTCGTCCAGACACCGGATGAGGTTCGAGTGTGACATCCGACGAGACAGCGCGGCTTCGCGAGCGAACCGGCGTCGCATCTCGGGTGTCGCGGCGTTCTCGTCGAGCATGCGTTTGATCACGCAAGGCGTCCCATCCGGCCCCATCGCCAGTTGAACGTGTCCCATCCCACCCGAAGAAAGCGGATCGATGAGGATGTAGCGCCCAAGGCGTTGAAATTCGTCAGACACTGGCGCGCGCATATTAGCCCACGATCGTGATAAATACGGTACCGATGGGGTTGCGAGAAAGATCGTTTTTGCTGTTCGTCATGGCGCTTACGTTTCGTGAAGTGCCGTACGCCTTTGCTGCCACGCCTTCTCCGGCCGAGTTGCGCGCCCAACCCATCGTCGATCGCGGCCTTGAAGAGATGCGACGCTCGAACTATCGCGAGGCGCTTGATGCGTTCAAACAAGCCTATGACATCTGGCCCACGCCCTCGGTCGCCGCTCGCATGGGCCTCGCCGAACAGGGCCTTGGCGAGTGGATCGATGCGGAACGCCACGTGCAGACGGCACTACAAGTTTCGACGGACAAGTTCATCAATCGAAACCGCGCGGTTCTTGAGAAGACGCTGACCGAGATTAAGGGCCACCTAGGGAAACTCACCGTCGAGGGCTTCCCGGCGGGAGCGGTGGTACGGATAGACGGGATCACCCGCGGGGTGTTCCCCAAGGCCGGTCCGATAGGCGTCGTGTCAGGAACGCGTACCATCGATCTTTCGGCACCCGGTCACGTCGATCAACACCAGATGGTCGACGTTGCTGCGCGGAAGGAAGTGTCGTTGCGGATCGATCTTGTCCCGATGCCAGGGACCGTCACTGCCACGTCCCCCGGCCAATCGCCTGACAACGCCGCTTTGGAAACGCCAACAACGGTCGCAGAATCGGACAACAATCCATCCGATGCAGGCTGGACGCTTCGTCAAACGGCATGGATTTCGATGGGACTTGGAACGGGTGTGGCGGTGGGAGGGTGGCTGCTCTTTCAAAATGCGACCGAAGGTCTCACGGAGGTCGAGCAAGCCTCACAATATTGGTACAGCAGCGAATACCTGCCGCTCGTCGCGAGTGGACTCGGCGCGGCAATGGCCATCGGTGGATTGAGTTATCTCGTGCTCGATACGCTACTCGTTCCGGTGGCGGGTCCCAATCAGGTTGGCATCGCGGCCACCAGTCGTTTCTAGAAGTAAAACCGAACGCCAAGCGCGCTGTCCAGGTTGAGATAAAGCCCGGGGACCACCCAAAGGCTGGGGCCGATCTCCAGGAACACCTCCAGAAATGAGGGGCGTCGGAACATCAAATCGATCCCAATTGGCATTCGTGCAGCGACCGCGAGGTCGTTGTCGTTGTTGTCGTTGTAGTCGTAGAACCAGACTCGACCGCCCACGCCTATGTGCCAATCGAGGACGACGTTGCCCTCCATCAACAGGTTGTTTTGCCACAAATAGTCGGCGTGAACGCTGAGTTGCTCGTTTCCGCAACCATGGCGATGGTTGCAGCGGTATCCGTAATTGCGAAAACCCAGGCCAAAGTCGAGGGCCTCGGTTGGGCCCGCGAACACCTTGCCGACAATGCCAGAGGGGCTCCCCAGCGCCAGTCCAAGGCCGAAGTCGCGTCCGCGGCCCACTTCAGTCGCTTGGGCGGACGAGGATGCGACCGACGAGACGAGGACCAAAAGGATGATTACAGAGTAAAAACGGCGCGTCATTGCGCCGCAGTCTAGCAGGCGGCTCTACTTAGCAGTTGCCCTTGGGTTCTTTCGAGGCTTTTTCAACACGAGGCCAACCATCGGGGCGATGGACAAAGGCCGCCTCGGCCAGTTTCAATCGCATTTCGTCCCAACCGCCTTTGCCGTCCATTCCGTGCGGATCCACGGGTATGGGCGGACCGGAGCGCAGTTCGCCGACTGTGACTTCCCATTGCTCAAGGGCCTGACGAGCCTCGGCAATTTGGGCCTGAAGCTCGTTCAAGCTCGGGTGGGGCCGAACCGTTGCATCGGGTTCCGGTGTACCGTCAGGCCTTACGCTCCGCGGTGGCGTCGATTTGTTTCCCGTCATCATTCCCCCTGAATCGACCCAGTGTACGGTTTCTGGAGGGGGAGTGAGATAATATCCGCCATATCGGCATAATTTATCATCTTTTTGTAATTTAGATCACGTTTTGAAACCCTCTGGGATCCCGCCTGCCACCTGATCCGCGGGCAACTTTCCCCTCAGATGAAGGGTCCTTTCGACCATGATCCGCTGGATCGATTCGAGACCGCTGCGCACGGCAGCACCCCGTTCACCCTCCAGGATCTCAAGCGCCCGCGCGATCGCCTCGAGCGTTGAGATGCGCTCCAGTTTACCCGAGCTGCGCAAACGATATTCCGACGCTTCGGCTGCGGGTAGGGCAATCGCGGGAAGCGTTGCAAGCGCCGACAATCGACGGCGCGTCCGGGATGCCTGCCCCCAGGTGCCATCGGGAATTACCAGACAAACCGGAACGTCTGTTGCCGCGAAATCGGAAACCGGGCGCGCGTCCGGATCGGGAAACAACAACAGGGGTTGATACCCCTCCGGAACGGGTAACGCTGATTCGGGGGTGATGTCGACACCCCGGGTGATTTGGGTACTGTTGGATAACACCCGCACCGCGAGTTGACCGGTGTTACTGCTCTTGTGTTCCTCAAGCTGATGCAACACCAGCAGGAGATGCGTCCGGGTTTCGATACGCGGACACAAGGCGCAGATGCAAAGCGCCTTCATCATCCGACATTCGATGCACCGTCTCTGTGGCTGTGAACGGGTACTCACGGGCTACGGTCCTGGATCGAGGGCACCGCCGGGGGGACCACCCAATCCCATACCCCGCAGCGGGCCGAGAATGCTGCCGACACTGCGAACCGTCCGCATGGGGATGTGCATGTCGAGCACCAGCGCTTCGCCACCCCGATAACCGAAGATGATCGGTACCCGCAGCTTGTCGAGACCCGGAATGAAATTCATCATTGCACCCACCTGTGCTGCGGATGGATCCATTGCGCCGGCCGACGTGGTCACCAACTTCACCATCGCCAGGATGTCGACGCTCACGAAACCTTCCATGCCGCGGGAGCCGTCGACCAATTCCTTGATCTCGGGTGGCAAAGGCGCGGACAAAGAAGCGCGCATCTTGTCGATTCGTGCACGCGAGCCGGGCTCGTTGGAAATCATCAAGATTTCATCGCGAATGTCACAGGTGACGGCGATTCGAGGCTCGCCAAAAACGGCAGTGACCATCTTGTTGATCTCGCGACCCATTTCCGACTTTGGTTTTTTCGGATACGTTGCGGCAAAAACGCCAACAGAGTCTTTGGCTTTCCACGAAATGGACGGGGCATCCGGCGCACCCCCCGCTTTCAGGAGCGTATCCATGAAACCTGAATCGAAAAATCGAGTCCAGCCCTTGAAGGTGGATTCGGCCTGCAAACCCTTTTTGCGACCAATCATCGAAATTGCTGGGTGTTTGCCGTCGCTATCCATGCGAACGGACAGGGCCCTTGGCATCGTGTTGAAAAAATCGCGCAACACGGTTTCACCGGGCGCGTCTTTCAGGTTCATGCTGTTGACAAGTCCAGAAAACATCGTGACGTACGCGTCAATCCAGTGCGGCGCCAGGTTGTAAGCGCCGATCAAAGCCGGAGCCGGACCATTGGCAACGGCAGGATCCAGCGTGGCCGGGTTGTTCTCGGCGAATCGTTTCTCGAGCGGCGTTCCCTTTTTTGCATGAACGCGTCCCTGCAAACGCACGCCATCGCGCTCGTCGACACTCAACACCAGATCGCCGACGCGGGTTTCGAGTACCCAGTCGCTGTACATCGAGAACGTGGCGTTCATGTACATTCGCATGGCCTCGGGGTTACCGCCCCTGGCGGATGCTTGCCCCACGGCCGATTCCACGAATTCTTTGCGGAACTCCTCAAGTTTGCTCTTCAGATCTGTCTGCGCGGAGGCGGCCAGACCGTCGGGAAAAAAACTGACCCGCAGGTCTTCCTTTGCTGAGTCGCGCGTCGCAATCGCATGGGCGCCGGCGGCGATCAACCCTTCGAGGGTTTCCGAAAGCACCAGGGTTTCCTGACGCGCAACAACCCAGATCGTGTCGCCGTTCGTTCGCTTGATTTCGCGCGCGTTTTGTTTGCGAGAGAGCTCGGTACCGAGGGTAGCGATGAACTTGTTGGCTGCGTCCGCGTTGCGCGCACTCAATGCGACGGCAGCGTGGGGATCCCCCTTGGGGCTCTTGGCATCTCGTGCGACGAATGCCATCGCGACAGGCCGAGACAGATCGAGCGGCTCTAGCAAAGCAGGGGGAACTTCCGAGCGCGCGAGCGCCATGGCGCGAATGTCGGCGGCGGTCGTTGGCAATCCCAGGGTGGCTGAAACGTCGGCCGCGCGCGCGATCAGTCCCTCAGGGGAACGCATGCTGACGGTCACGGCGAGTGCCTGGTGGTTTTTCTCGGTGGCGGTGAACTGGAGGCCTTCGACCCTGGGGGCCGTTACGGTTTTTTTGCAGCCCACGGGAACCAGGAAGAGCAGCATGAATCCCAACGAGAGGCATCGCAGTTTCGACATGGGGGGGACTATACTGGCAAATTGTGACCCCGGGGACGCGAACCATCTTGCACGTCGACCTGGATGCGTTCTACGCATCCGTCGAACAGCGTGATGATCCGGCGTTGCGGGGAAAGCCCGTGATTGTCGGCGGCCATTCATCGCGCGGCGTGGTGTGCGCCGCATCGTACGAGGCCCGTCGGTTTGGCATCAAGAGCGCCATGCCGATGGCGCGCGCACTGGCGCAATGTCCGGACGCCGTGGTGTTGCGCCCACGCATGGATCACTACGCCAACGTTTCCCGTGATTTCTTCGCGATCCTTGAACGCTACACACCCCTCGTTGAGGGTCTTTCACTTGATGAAGCCTTCCTTGATGTTTCAGCTGTTCGAACGCTGTGGGGCGATGGACCGACGATCGCCCAGTTGATCAAAGATCGGGTGCGAAAGGATCTTTCACTGGTCGCATCGGTGGGCGTGGCTCCGATCAAGTTCGCCGCCAAGATCGCAAGTGATCTGCGCAAGCCCGACGGTCTGGTAATTGTGCGCGCCGGTGAAGTGCTGGCATTCCTTTCGCCCTTGCCCGTGTCACGGTTGTGGGGTGTCGGGGATGTCACCGAGGCAGCACTCTGCACGCTGGGTGTGCGCACGATAGGCGACGTTGCGCGAACGCCGCGTGGTTTTCTAGAGGCGAGGGTGGGGCGGGCCCTGGGGCAACACCTTCATGAACTCGCGGAGGGAATCGACACACGCGAGGTGGTGCCCGAGCGGGCGGCGGTATCGATTGGTCACGAGGACACCTTCGAGGAAGACGTCTTCGAACGCGAACGCCTGCACTGGCATTTGTTGGATCAGGCTGACCGCGTGGCCGCCCGGCTGCGCGCAAAGTCGATTCACGCCAAGGTCCTCACGCTCAAGATCAAGTACGCCGACCATCGGCGTATTTCGCGGCAAATGAAACTGCATCGGCCCACGCACGACGGCCAGGTCCTGGGTAAGGCAGCCGCCGAGTTGCTGGCAAAGGTTCCGTCCATTGAGAACCTTGGGGTTCGGCTTACCGGAATCAGCCTCTCCGATTTCGAGTCCGCGGACACGGCGAACAAGACCCAGCCGATATTCGGCCAAATGTCGCTTGAGCTGCTCTCGCCGCCACCGCCGCAGGCCGTCATCCGGGGCGATAGACTTGGCAAGACCCTGGATACGATTCGGTCGCGATTCGGTGGCGAATCCATCCGGCGGGCCGTTGCGCTCGACGAATCGGTTGACGGCAGCGCATTCCCGCACTACGAAGGGGGTTCCCGCAACGCCGAAATGGTTCCAAAGCGGGCTCCCCCGAAGCGAAGAACGAAATGAAAACTGTAACCGAGTTCTCCGGAATCCTGATTCGCCAAGCCGCAGAAGCGCGCCGCAAATATTTGGCCGACGCCCGCGCTGCAAAGCCGGTTGAGGTGGAGGCAGCAGCTCCGCCGGAGGTCGTAAGCGAAGCTCCGGTTGAGGTCGAACAATCAGCCGGTGAGCAGGCAGAAGCATCCGCGCCGGTCGAAAACGCCGCCGAAGGTGACCCCGTCTCTGAAGATAAATCTGAAGTTGAAGCTGAAGTTGAAGCTGCTGAAGTTGAAGCTGCTGCTGAAGTTGAAGCTGCTGCTGAAGTTGAAGCTGAAGCCCCGCCCGAACCGGTAAAGTTGGCGCCTGGCGAAGGTCCCGAAGCAGAAGCCATCGGAGCTGCCGTGTCGGTTGCGGGTGATCGTCTGGTCCGCCTAATCGAAGCCCTGAATGCGGTCGGCGCACGCACTGCCGACGTTCGCGTGGTACGCGTGCTGAGCGTTCCGCCCGCCGAAGGCAGCGATGCGGCTCCTGTTTTCAAATACATCGTGGATCAGCATCCTCGCTCGATGTCTCAGGCCCCGGCGGAGCGTAGCTTCGGTGGCCGTGATGGCGGCCGCGGGCGCGGTGGACCGGGTGGACGCGATGGCGGTGGCCGGGGTGGCCCTGGTGGCGGACGCGGTGCTCCCGGTGGTGGCCCTGGCGGTGGTCGCGGCGCTCCTCCGGGCGGTGGCCCACCTCGACGGGATGGCGGCGGTCCGCCTGCGCCTGGTCCCGAGGGCGCACCTGCGCCCGGTGGTGATCGGGGACGACCCTTCAGGCGTGACGGTGCCCCTGCCGGTGGCCGGGGTCCCGGGGGACCGAGCGGTCCTGGCGGTCCTGGCGGCGGCCGTGGTCCCGGCGGCCCTGGCGGCCCTGGCGGCGGCCGTGGTCCGGGCGGTCCTGGCGGCCCTGGCGGCGGCCGTGGTCCGGGCGGTCCTGGCGCCGGCCGTGGGCCAGGCGGTTCTGGCGGCGGCCATGGTCCGGGTGGTGGTCCGCGTCCAGCGGGCGATCGACCTCAAGGTGCGTGGG
>Ga0105046_10000241_pt1 | contig 71050 bp, 54 predicted proteins | sample MAT03_FD_78385 | JGI IMG/M metagenome (GOLD analysis project Ga0105046, IMG submission 78385) | Freshwater microbial communities from Lake Fryxell liftoff mats and glacier meltwater in Antarctica - MAT-03 (megahit assembly) | ecosystem: Environmental > Aquatic > Freshwater > Ice > Liftoff...
TCGTCTCCGTGGAGCAAGTAGATGCGTTCGCCGTCGGTCTTGACGATGTCGGCTTCGTCGACTCCCACGACCTGCGTGTTCGTCTCGCTATGGTTGTCGGGGGCGGCGCCTTCGCCTCCGCCTGCTGAGTTGTCACCACCGGGTGCAGAGGGCATCCCGACACCCGAGTCGCCGCTACCGTCGGCTGAGTTCGACGTGCCGTCATCGACGCTGATGACGCCGCCGCGGGCGTAAGACGTGTTGTACTGGGCCACTTGCAAATCGAGTTTGGCGACCGCGTCCGCTTGGATCTGACCGAGCAGATCCTCACAGTCGGCGGCCTGGTGCAGCCCTGCACCCTTGGCCGTCACGAGCGGATCGGAGTTTCCCTTGCCGGTCGAGCAGCCGAGGGCCAAGGCAGACAAACTCACGGGCAGAGTGAGCAAGAACGAAAGACGAGTTGAAAAAGTACGAGGCATGTGCGGACTCCTGTTTGGATCTGAGCAGGAACTAAGCACCTACCGTGCCAAGTTGGGCCAATCCCACAATTGCCGGAAATACTCTGGAAATCCAATCCAATGGATTTTGAGAGCAAGACCGGCTCTGACCGAGCGATCCACTGTGCCACCTCGATTGGCACAGTGTGCCGGATCTGGGGCTCAACCGTCGAGCACGTCCGCAATCGTGTAGCGACCCGCAGTTCTGTGCGCCGCGTAGCGGGCGGCGCTGATCGCACCGCGAGCGAACAGGTCCCGATTCGTTGCGCGATGCGTCAGCTCGAGCCTCTCGCTGTCCCCGAGCAGGTGGACAGTGTGATCGCCGATGACGTCGCCCCCGCGTACGCCCAACACGGCCATCTCGTTCGCCTTGCGCGCCCCGACCTCGCCTTCACGACCCTGAACTTCGAACAGCTCTTGCCGCACCTCGCGCGCGGCATCGGCTAGGCGGCGTGCTGTACCACTCGGCGAATCGATCTTTCGACGGTGATGCACCTCGACGATCTCGACGTCGAACTCCATGCCCAACCTGCGCATCGCGTGCTGCACGACTTCGGCCAAAACCTGAACGCCACGGCTCATGTTGGGCGCCCAAACGACTGCTACCTTCTGGGCAGCGCGGTCGAGTGCACCGAGACCTTTGGCATCGAGGTTCGTGGTTCCGGAAACGATGGCAACGCCCTGCCGTTCGGCGAGCGCGAACAGCTCCGGAACGGCAGCGGCGGTCGAAAAGTCGATGACTACGTCGGCGCCGAGTAGCCCAGCTCCGACGTCTCCGGTGATTTCGACCCCGACGGTGCCGATACCGGCGAGTTCGCCCACATCGCGGCCGATGGCCGGATCGTCGGGCCCGGCGATGGCGCCCACGATCTGAATGTCGCTTGCCGCATGAGCAATGCGCGCGATGGCCTGACCCATGCGCCCCGAAGCGCCAAAGATCGCGAGTTTCATTGCCCTGCGTACTCCGCGAGGGCCGCGCGAACTTGCTCTTTGGCGCCCGCGCTGGCTTCGAGCATCGGCGGCCGCGCAGAAGCTTGCATCCAGCCACGCTCGGCGCAGGCCGCCTTGATAGGCTGCGGATTGGGTTCGCAGAACATGGCGTTGTGCACCCCCAGTAACCTGAAGTGTTCGCGGCGTGCCCGCTCGAACTCGCCCTTCTCGACTGCCTCGACCACGCTCACTACTTCACGCGGCAGCAAGTTGCTCGTGACGCTGACGATTCCGCGTACACCGACGCTCATCATCGGCAACACCAAGCCATCGTCGCCACACATGATCGCCGCGCGATCGCCGATTCTGGCCAGCAGCTCCTGGCAATAGGTCAGGCCACCCGTGGCATCCTTGATGGCGACGACGTTGGGCACCTTGTCCAATATGCGCATCGTCGTATCGACAGACATCATGACCGCAGTTCGCCCCGGAATGTTGTAAAGCATGATGGGTACGTCGATGGCCCGAGCGATCAGTTCGATGTGCCGGATCATGCCCTCCTGAGAAGGCTTGTTGTAATAGGGCGACACGACCATGAGCATGTCGGCTCCGGCTTTGACGGCGCCCTTGCACAGCTCGATCGTGTCCCAGGTGTCGTTGTTCACCGTGCCGGCTACGACGGGAATTCGACCGCCACTCACCTGCTTGGCGACAGCAACGAGCTCTTGCATCTCGCTGGCGAGCAAAGTCGGAGTCTCACCGGTGGTGCCACAAGCCACCAAGCCTGCCACCCCACCGTCGACCTGGCGCTGGCAGTGCGCTTCGAAGGCCTGCTTGTCGACCTGCCGCGCGTCCTCGGACATGGGAGTGACGAGTGCCGTGAAGACGCCGCGCATGCGGTCGAGCATCGGGTGAGGAGCCATGGTGTCCGGGGTGTGCCAAGAGGCCCGGGTATTGGCAAGGGGGACAGCTTCACAATCGGCTCGTGAGCCAGCACGTTCCAGGTATCGAATGCTTTGGGCATGGCGCGACACTACTCAGCGGGGTCGACGCCGAAAACGTGCAATCACCGGAAGATGCCGAAGTGACCCAGAAGCCACCACAACAGCACGAAGATCAGAATGGTGGTGAAACAGCCGCCACCGAGTTTTTTGGCGCCATATCCGGCGGCCAGACCGCGCAAAATTTTGCTCATGGTGACATCTTCTTAGCAGCGACGTGGCTTGCGAAAATGTGGCAAGACGCCCCGTTCGCCATGGCTCAACGGTCGAACGCGAAAGTCGCGGCGTAGCGATGGCGCCGCCCGGTGATCTTTGCAGCCAGCACCCGCGCAGCCAACGCGCTGTAGGTGATGCCGTTGCCGCCGTACCCGAGCGCGAACAAGATGCGCTGATCGAGCGCCGGATGCGCGCCGATGAAGCCGAGTCCGTCGCGCGTCTCGCCAAACGTACCTGCCCAAGCGTAAGCGCTCTCCATGTGGACGCGCGGCAGCAGCCGTTGCGCATCGCCGAGCAGTTGTTCAGCCACCCGAGGCACTGCAGCATCGCGCCGCTCGGGATCGCGGAAGTTGTGGTCACGTCCGCCGACGAGAACTCGGTGGTCGCTGGTTGTACGCAGGTAAAGATAAGGACGCGCCGATTCCCAGATGAGGCAACGCTCGGGCCAGCCAGGAAATCCTCCAGCAATTGGCTCGGTCACCAGCGCATAGCTGCTGTGCAGGCGAGCCACGGGCGCGGGCAGGAAGCAGGCAGCTTCGTAGCCGGCCGCCACGACGACGTGACGGGCATGAACGACCCCGCGGGACGTGTGGACCGCGACGCGGCGCGCCTCGGGTACGAGCGCCTCGACCCGAGTGCGTGCGTAGATCGCGAAGTCGCCGGAGGCACAACGTTCCAGGAGCGCTCGACACAGCGCGTAAGGATCGACTTCCGCAGCGGCGCGCGTCCAGAGGGCCAGCCCCGAACGGAAGTCGACGGCCTGAGCAAGTTCACTGCGACTCCAAGTCTCACAGGGCAAGCCGACGCGCCGGCGCAATCGACCCTCGGCCCGTAGCCTCTTCACGTCGGTCGCACTCGAAGCGAAGTACAGGCTCGGACGGGCGCGGTAAGCGACGTCGCCGAGTTCGCGCGCCAAGCGGCCCACTTCGCGCAAGCCGTAGAGGCAGCCATGGTAGGCCTCGACGGCGCGTGCGCGTCCGACCTTCTCCACCAAGTCGGTGAGGTGGGTGTCGATCTCGTATTGCAGCATTGCGGTCGAAGCCGCAGTGGAGCCCTGCGCCGGGTGCCGCGCATCGAGCACGATGACCCGCAGGCCCGCGCGAACCAAGGCATCAGCGACAAGGGCACCGGTGATGCCAGCGCCGACGACCGCTACGTCGACCCGCTTGCCGCCATCGAGCAGTGGCGCCGTGGCGCCCAGCCCGTTTCGAAGGAGCCAGTAGGGGCGTGGGGAGGTCAGATTCATGGGCTTAACTTGGCAAGAACCGGGCCTGGGGGTGGTGGCCCCTCGACGAGTCGTGCTTTACTTACCGGCAAATAGGGCGCGCTAGAGCACGCGGAAAGGGACGAAAAATGGCCAAGGGACAAGTCAAGCAGGGCAAAGACAACAAGCCGAAACTGACGACCAAGGAGAAGAAAGACAAGAAGAAGGAAAAGACCGACGCCAAGAAGTGACGGGCAGCCGCTCACCGTTCGTTCGAACCCCATGCGCCTCGCTCCGAAGACATGGGGTTTCCTTTTGTCGCCACTCGGCGCCCAGCACCGCTGCACATCAAGCCGGCTTCGAGCGACTCGTGCCGAGCGAGCGCGCGGGCGGGGGCTCGTGGACGCCCGAGCGCGACGACACCCCAAGCTTGACGTCGAGCAGATGATCGCGTGAGTCCTTTGGGAGCTCGAGCGTCGTGCCGTCGATGCGAACCCCGTCGAGCTCCATCTGCGACACACCGCTCTGCACTGCGCCCGAATTGTCGACGACGATGCGCAGTCGCCCCCCGCCCGGCGTGCGATAGCTGGCCTCGAAACCGGGCCAACTCTCCGGGATACAAGGCGAGATCTCCAAACGATCGCCCCTGCGCTGGATGCCCAAGACCGACTCGACGCCGATGCGGTACATCCACGATGCCGAGCCCGTGTACCAAGTCCAACCGCCGCGACCGACGTGCGGCGGCTGTGAGTAGACGTCGGCGGCCATCACGTAGGGCTCGACTTGGTACTTGGCCAGCATGGTCGGGTCGGAGGTGTGGTGGATCGGATTGAGCAAGCCCAGGAGTTCATGCCCCTCGGTGCCACGACCTTCGAGCAGCAGCGCCAACGCGGACCAAAGCACGCCGTGGGTGTACTGCCCGCCATTCTCGCGCACGCCTGCCGGGTAGGCCGCAATGTAGCCCGGATCGGGGCCTTGACCCGTGAACGGCGGAGTCAAGAGCAGCATCATCTTCTCCTGCTTGTCGACGAGGTGCTCGATTGAAGAACTGAGCGCAACGCTCGCGCGGTCGGTCTGTCCGGCTCGCGAAATGACCGCCCACGACTGCGCAATGGCGTCGATGCGGCACTCCGGACTCTCGGAAGAGCCCAGCATGCTGCCGTCGTCGAAGAAGGCGCGTCGGTACCAGGCGCCATCCCAGGCCACAGCATCAATGCGCTCGCCGAGCCGCTGGAACTCCGAGCGACACCACGAAGCACGCCCGTGATCTCCACGCGCAGTTGCGACCTTGGCGAACCGGTCCAGCACTCCCGCCAAGAACCAAGCGAGCCAAACGCTTTCGCCGCGGCCGTCGAGGCCCACACGGTTCATGCCGTCGTTCCAGTCGCCCGCGCGCATCGTCGGCAGCCCGTTGGGACCTCGGGTGTTTCCGGCTTCGAGCGCACGGACGCAGTGTTCGTAGAGCGACGCATGCTCACCGGAAATCGCCGGCACGCTGTACAAATCGTCTTCGCCCGTCTTGAGCAAGCGTTCGTGCAGAAAGCTGACTTGTTCGTCCCAAATCCCGCGATCACCTGTGCTTTCCGCATACTCCGCAGCAACCCAGGGCAACCACAAGAGGTCGTCGGAGCAATGCGTACGCACGCCCTCACCCGTGTCGGCGTGCCACCAGTGCTGCACGTCACCTTCGGTGAATTGGCGCGACGCCGCGAGCAGTAGGTGCTCTCGCGTCAGATCGGGACGCGCATGCAGAAAGGCCAAGGAGTCTTGGAGTTGGTCGCGGTAGCCGTAGGCGCCGCCCGATTGGAAGAACCCCGAGCGACCCCAGTAGCGGCAGCCGATCACCTGGTACAGGAGCCAGCGATTGGTCAGCATGTCGAAGGCCGGATCCGGCGTTTTCACGGTCACCTGGGTTAGCATGCGGTCCCAAGCAGCTTCCGATTCGCCCGCGACTTGCGCCGCCGTTTCGAGCTGCGCGTAGCGCCCCGCCAGCTCGAGAGCGTCGGCTTCACCCAGAGCTACGCCCAAAACGAACGCAAATTCACGGGTTTCTCCCGGCTGGAGGTCGACGTCGAGCTGCAGGGTGCCACATGGATCGAGGCCCGCGCCGATACGACCCGAGAGCAGCGGAGCCGCCAGAGCCTGCGGCCGCTGCCTCGAGCCCCAACGCCCGAAGAACTCGCTGCGATCGGCGGAAACGCTGGCAATGGGCGAGGTCGCGGCGAAGAATGCGCGCTCTGTGGGCAGGGGCGAGAACGGGTTGCGAGCAAGCAGTGCACGCGCTTCTGGACGCCACGAGGTCACGGTCGAGACGCGCAACGACTCGCGGTTGTTACCGAGTACCCACTCGACGTAACCGTAGGCGCTGAGGCGGCGCGGCGCGCTACCCGTGTTGGTGATGCGGGCATGCCAGACTTTGACCGCGTCCGTCGGGCTGACCGACAGCGTCAAGGTCTGATCGAGATCGCCGCGGCGATGGGTGAAGCTGGACCAACCTTGGGCATGACGCACGACGTACGTCTCGCTGCCGCCAGCAGGAGCCGGCGTGAGGCTCCAGACCTCGTCGCTGTCCCGGTCACGTAGGTAGAAGAGCTCGCCGGACGGGTCGAGAGTTGGGTCATTGGACCAGGGGGTGAGGCGATTCTTCTGGCTGTTTTGATACCAGGTGAAGCTCGCACCACTTTCGGTGACGAGCGTGCCGAATTCGGGCCCAGCGATGACATTGCACCAGGGCTGCGGCGGCCTCTGCTCTGAGTTCACCTCCAGGACGTACTGCCGCCCATCGGCCGAGAATCCGCCAATGCCATTGGCGAATTCGAGCGGGCCCAGCGCGGGCCTGGGCGCGGGAGCGGGTGTCGACGGTCTCCGAGCAACCCGGTCGTGAACGAGCCGCGGACCACGGCTGATCGCGTTGTTGACGCGATGGGGAAGCTCGCGGGAGGGCACGGTCCAGTCGCGCTTGGGGGCGAGCGCGCGAAGTTGCTTGGCCAACGAGCCCGCCGACGCGCGCATGACGATGCGGGACGCTGCCAAGAGCAGTTGCAAGTCTTCGTCGGCGATGTGCGTGGAGCGCCGGATGAACACGCCGCCTCGCTGGTCGACATGACCTTCCGCTGGCGTTGAGCGAATCAGACTGAGAACGGCGTCTTGCACCGGCTGCAAATAGCTCTCCGCTTCTTCGTTCAGGATCACCAGGTCGCTGGACATGCCGTTCAGGCGCCAAAACTCGTGGGCGAGTAGCAAATCACGGCATAAATCGGTAAAGTCGCTATCGTCCAGGCGGAGCACGATGATCGGCAAATCTCCCGAAATACCCTGCGACCACAGGGCGTCTCGACCTCGGTTTCCGCTCGGCGGATTGATGGCGCCTCGCAAGGCACTGCTGGGGAAGAGCACAGCCGAGAGCAGCCGTTGGTAGCGATGCGACTGCGCGCCACTCACACCCAAGTGCTTGAGTTCGACGCGCGCATCGGCCCATGCCAGCTCGAATGCACGTGGGACGCTGTGCGGAGCGGCGAACAGTTCGAGCAGTTCGATGATCCCGGCACGCGATTCGGCGAGCACCGTGATGAGCGAGAGCTTTGCCTGAGCTCCGGGACCGAGTTCTATCGACCGACGGAGCACGAACGCAGGATCGAGCACGGCGCCCGTGTGCTCGCCGAGCAGAACCCCCGACTCGAGCCCTTGCGGCTCGACCAAGCTGCGACCGCGTCCCAAAAAATGGGCGCGCGAAGTCTCGAAACTGAGTTCGCCCACGTTTTCCGTGACCGGCAGTAAGATCTGCCCGACCCAGATTTCGGCTTCGCCCTGCGAGCGTGGGCGGCGACGCGCGATCAGCGCCCCCCGCCCCGGCACGCTCTCGGTTTCGACGAACATCTTCTGAAATGCAGGGTGCGCGACGTCACTGACGCGCGGCGCCAGCGACAGCTCCATATAGGTCGTGACGTCGAGGGCGAGGGCGAACGAACCGTGGTTGGTCAAGGTGATGCGGCGCACCTCCACCGGCTGCTCGGGTGACACCACGATCTCCGTCAGCGTCTCGACCTCGGCGTCACGACGTAAGAACTCGACTTTGTCGAGCGAGAAGATGGCGTCGTATTGGTCCGGTTCGCTTCGCGTCGGTAGATAACCACTCGACCACTGGGTCGAGCGACTACGATTGCTGATGTAAACGTAGGTGCCTCCAGCGCCGAGCGAGCCCTCTTCGCGAAACCGGTTCACGTCCACGCCGCGCCAATTGGTGAAACCTTCCCCTCCAGCGGTCACCAAAGTCGAGACGCTGCCATGCCCGAGCAGGTTCGATCGCAGTTCGCTGCCGTGGCTCTGCTTGAAACCGATGCGCTCGACCGCCTCGAACTCGTCGGTCGTGGCCAGATTCGATGGAATTCTTGGCGTTTCTGGCTTCACCACACCGGCCTTCACCGGGATGCGCTCTTCCAGCAACAGATCGCAGGCCTTGATGCGCGTGTCGGCGTGGAACCGCCGCTGCATCGAAAAGTCGGTGAGCAAGTTGGCGAGCGCCACCAGTGTCATGCCCTGGTGATGGGCCATGAATGCCTTGACGATGACGCGGTCTCGGCTAGGCGGCAGGCGCGAGGGCGTGTAGTCGACGGCCTCGTAGTAGCCGTAGCGCCCCTCGAGTCCCGACTCGGTCAGACGCACGAAATTCTGAGCCGCTGCACGCGCACGCACCAGACCAGCCAGCGCCGTCGCATAGGGCGCGACGACCAAGTCTTCGCCCAAACCCGGCTTGAGTCCCAGCTCCGGTACGCCGAACGCCCGGTACTGGTAGTTCATCCCCAGATCCATGACGTTGTAGGCCGCTTCCGAGATGCCCCAAGGCACGTCGAAGCCTCTGGCGTACGCGATCTGGCGCTCGATCGCAGCATGATAGGTCTGGTCGAGCAACGTGTCCGGGTAGCTCCGCATGACCAGCAGCGGCATCAAATACTCGAACATCGAGCCGCTCCACGAGAGCAGGCCCGGAACGGAAGCGTACTGGGCGCGCAGGCGCCCGAGCCGGAACCAGTGCTTCTGCGGCACGTCGCCCTTGGCGATCGCGACCAGACTGGCTAGGCGCGCTTCGGAAGCGAGCAAGTCGTAGTGAGAATTGTCGAGTCGCCCACCGCTGGCGTTGTAACCAATCGAAAACAGCGATCGTTCCTCGTCGTAGAGGAACCTGAAATTCATCTGATCGGCGAGTTGGCGGGCGCGCCGTGCCACATCCTCGAGTTCGGCGCCCAGGTGCTCTGCTTCGACGCGCGCCGTTTCCAAATGCCCGTAAAGCGCACTGAGGACGCGCAAGCTCGCGGCGCTTCCAGAGGCCGCGGCGTCGAGTTCATGCTCGATTTCTCGGCGCAGCTCCTCGACCCGCACACGGAGCGGTTCCGCGGCGTCGCGCAGCACTCGGATGCTCCGTAACTCCCGCGTTTCCTCGACGATGGCGTCGAAACGCCCGCGACGCGTCTCGTCGAGCAACACCTCCGCACCGACTTCGAGACCCAGCAGATGAGGCAAGAATCTATCGCCGTCACGAATGGCGTTCGCCAGAGTGTCCCGAGCCGCCTCCAGCCAATATTGGAGTTCACCGCTGCGTGCGCTGGCATTCGAGCCCCCGACGAGCGCGGCGACCTGGCGATGCAGCTCCGACAGGATCGACTCGAACTCCGCAGGTCGGAAACCGACCTCGCGCTCGGCCGCTTCGATCAGACCCTCGATTCGCTTGGTTTCGTCGAAACCGGGAGCAGGCGTGGTGGGCGACTCGCGCGTGGCCTGTTCGGAAGCGACGCGCGCGGCATCGAGCGCGCCAGCCAGGCTACTCGCGCCGACCAACGGTGCCAGCTCGAAGTCGCTGCAGGTTTCGGCGAGGGTCCACAGATAGCCGGCAAGATTTCCGCTGTCGACCGTCGACACGTACCGAGGCTCGAGCGGTTGCAGATTCGTCGTGTCGTACCAGTTGAGTACGTGACCCTCGCGCTTTTCGAGTCGCTCGACGGTACCGAGCGTCTTGCGCGTGCGAGCCAGAACCTCGGTGATCGAGATGAACCCCAAATCGCGCGCCGAAGCGACCGACAATAAGTAGAGACCGATGTTCGTCGGTGAGGTGCGGTGAGCGACGACGCCGCGCGGATCCTCTTGAAAGTTGTCGGGCGGCAGGTGGTTGTCGAGATCACCGACGAAGACGTCGAAGAAGCGCCACGTTTTGCGCGCGATGTATCGAAAACGAGTGCGCTCCTCTTCCCCCCATGGCTCGCTGCGGGACAAAGGACGTATCCGGCTCACGGCCTTCGCCACCCAGGGCGAGACCAACCAGGCGAACAAGAATGGCCCCGCGACCGGCACGGAATCCAGGCGATAGCGCACCAAGAGTCCCGTCAGAACGAGCGCGACCGCGCTCCCCACGAGCAGACGCGGTACACGCAGCACGCTTTGCTCGCCGGCGCGTGCGGCGTCGCGCATGCTAGTCCACTCGAGCATTTTGTGACGGCTGACGAGCTGACGGTAAAGCGCCCGAGCGAGCGCGTCCACGCTGACGAACGCTTGATCCAGCAAGAAGACGATCGACAGCAGAGCTTGCTGCGAGTTGGTCTTCAAATCGCCGCCCAAACCGCCGAGCCATTCGAGCTGCGAACGGGCGCGCACGAAACCGAAAACCACCCGACCCAAGACCGGCACGATGAACACGCCGAGCAGGAAGAGCGTTCCCACGATGGCCGTCGGCAAGCCGGAAAACCAGGTGCAAAGCGCTAGCACCAGCAACGCCGGCGCCACCAAGCTGCGCCGCAAGTTGTCGAGCACGCGCCAAGCGTCGAACGCTCGAAAATCGAAGGTCCGACTGGATTTCCCGCCAGGCACGCGCGGCAAGAGCCACGGCAAGAGCTGCCAGTCGCCGCGCGTCCAGCGGTGCTGACGACCTGCGGCCACAGAATAGGCTGCAGGCTGCTCGTCGAGCACTTCGATGTCGGACGCCAAGGCGGCGCGAGCGTAGATGCTCTCGAGCAAATCATGGCTGAGCAGTTGATTCTCGGGCACGCGTCCGTTCATTGCCGCCGCAAACGCGTCGACGTCGTAGATGCCTTTGCCGACGAACGATCCTTCGCCGAACAAGTCCTGGTAGACGTCCGATACCGCCGTCGTGTAGGGATCGATACCCGGGGGACCTGCCGCGAGACGCGAGTATATCGACTGCCGGGCGCTCATCGGAGACGTGCCGACGCGAGGCTGAATGATGGCATGACCGCGTACGACGCGTTGCTGCCTCGAGTCGACGATTGGACGGTTCAGCGGATGAGCCAAAGCGCCGACGAGACGCCGGGCTACGCCCATGGGCAGCTCCGTATCCGTGTCGAGCGTAATGACGTAGCGAATTTTTTTCAGCAATTCGGCCGGAGCGAGGACCCGCGAGAAGGTCGTGTCTGTCGCTCCTCGCAGCAGGCGATTCAACTCGTCGAGTTTGCCGCGCTTGCGCTCCCAGCCCATGAACACGTGCTCGATGGAGTTCTCGACTCTTCGACGATGAAAGAAGAAAAAGCGAGGCTCGCTCGTGCCTTCGTTCAGCTTCTCCACCATCTCAGCGGCGAGATCGAGGAGTTGCTCTTCGCCGGGCCTCTCGGCCGTGCTGGCGTCCGGAAAGTCAGTCAAGAGCGCGAAATGCAAGTACTCGTCGGAGTTCGCCAAGGAGCGAACCTCGAGGTCTTCGAACAAGCGTCGGAGTGCCCCCTCGCTGTCGAACAGCGTGGGGACGACAACGAGGGTGCGATGCTCCTCGGGAATGCCGCCCTTGAACTCGAGCTTGGGCAGGAGCCGGGGCGGCACCAAGCTCACGGTCCAGGAGTTGACGATGGCGACGGCAATCTCGCTCGCAGCAAGCAGGAGGACCGGCACGATAGCTGCGTGGAGGAAGGGCGCGTGGGCGATGCGTTCGAGCGCTCGCCAACCGAACCAGCCGAGGGCTGTGGTGAGCGTCGCGCAAAAACCCAGGTAAAAGAGCGCGGCCTGGCGCTGCAAGAGGCTCATGAAGGCCTCACCGATTCGGTTGCGGTAGGCGATCGTGCGCTCGAGCTCCTGCAGCCCGTCGTCGACTAGATAATAGCCGACGTGTGCCCGATAGCTCGAGGCCAGCGAGGCGTCGCGTTCGGCCAATTCGAGAACCCGCTCGGCGATCTGGCGCTCATCGAGGGGCGAGCGGCGCGCCAAACGCTCCACGGCGTGTCGACAGCGATCGCGGGACGTGTCGTCCATGCCAGCGTAAGCGCCCGAGGGATCGCACGCCAGAATGTGTTCGACGATGCTCGTAGCAGCGAAGAAGACGCTCCAATCGAGGCGATTGATCGAGCGCATACTGGTGATGGCGTTGCCGACCGACACCTGACCCGCAGCCTGGCGGAGATGGTAGCGCCGCGCCAACTCCTCGGGGGTCGCGCCCAAGCGCGCAGTCTGCTCCGCAATCCAGTCCAGGGCGTCGCTCGGCGCATCGTCGCGCTCGCGCAGGCGTTTGAGGAACGTCACGAGAAACGCGTCGCTCGGCGCCTCGAGGTCTTGGAGTTCGCGCAGGTGTCCCTTGCTCTGCGTGACGTCGAAAGTCGAGTTGCGCGATCCAGAGCCCAAGACGCGCACCGCCCACTTTTCTGCTAAATCGCGGTCGTTGCCGTTGGCTTCCGACGAGGCCAGGGCGCCGACGGCCAGCACCAGCCCGAGGCGCAGCATGATGGGCACCGCCCACAGTTCGCCGATCGTGAGCGGACGCACCGTTTGGTAGGCATCGACGAATCGCGAGAGCGAGGTGAAGTCGATGCGGCAGTCGGTGTGCCGCAGGTAGTCCAGGCAAAGTCCGTAGACGAGCGGGTAGCCACGCATCGGACCCGAACGCATCCGCGGCAACTTGACGAGGTAGCCCCAAGGCAAGTCTTCCTCGATTTCGCGCAGCTGCCCCTCGACGACGTGGCTGTTGTCGAGCAGCCAGATTTCCGCCGGCGACGGGTCACGCTTGCGTTCGGCGCCCTCAGCCAGGGTCGTGTAAGCCTGCTGAACCAGCCTGCGCGTTTCCTCGAAACGCTTGCGCAGCGGTCGCGCCGAGCCGCTAGTGGTCAGCGCATCGTGTGTGCTGGCCAACCAGGCAGCGTGCTCCGCCAGTTGGTCCTCGGTCAGAATCTCGCCCCGGAGCGAATCGGCTGCGTCCCAGATTGCGGGCTGACGCCTATGTGCCCCCGTCACCGCTCCCGGATGCTCGGGCCCGGCATTCATCGACTGTGTATCGCTCACCAAATACCTCGCGTGGACCAAGACGCCCGACGGCCGAGCACAATCCTCTCATCGCCCGAGTTCGTCACGGCCCGCGGCCGCGGACAGTCAGCCCGCGCGAGCCAGTTCGATTGGCGTCTTCTCGGTTACAGTGCGATGGAGCCAGGCGCCCGTGGTCAGCGGCCAATCCGAAGGCAGCCGCGTGCAAGAAGCGAACGAATGGTCTTCGTGAACGCTGCAGCCTGCGCCGGCGCCGCAAATCGGACACGGCCGGCGGTCCGAAACGGCGCACCATTCAGCATCGACCGACAAACTTCCGTTGGCACGCATCATATGCACTCGTTCCCCTGCGTCGGATCGCTCGGGCCCAATTGCCCGATCGTATCGACAGCTCGGAAACTCCTTTGCATCGACTGTGCCAGGACGCCCGAACACACACGCTACGCGCTAGCGTGGGAAAACGCGAGCGGTCATTGCCCCAGGTGCTGCCGCGAGTGCCGCTCTTTGCGACCGCTCGAGGCAATTCGCCACACTACATCGCCTCACCCGCATTGCTTTTCCGTCAGGGAGAGAACCGCCTCAGAAACCGATGCGACGCATGACGAAGCGCGGCAACAAACGAATGACCATCAAGATGACGCCCCAGATGAGCGGCGTGTAACGCACGGGGGTGCCTCGTTCGATCGCCTTCACCACAGCGCGGGCGACACCATCGGGCTCACCGGCGAACGGTGGGGCTTTGAGGCCCTCGGTCATACTCGTCTTCACGAACCCGGGCTTGATGCAAATCGTCTTGAGGTTCTGCGAACGAAATTTGTGGTCGAGCCCCTCGAGGTACGCGCTGAGGCCCGCCTTGCTGGCGCCGTAGAGGATGACGGGCTTACGCCCTCGATCACCTGCGACGGAGCTGAAGACGCACAGCGTACCGCCGCCCCGCGCCAACAGGCGCTTGCGAGCGTGTTCGCAGAAAAGCACCGTGTTGGCGAAGTTCACGTTGAGCAGGCGCTGCGTGAACGCAATGTCTTCTTCGAGGACTTCTTGGGTCGCGAACAGGCCTGCGGTGACGACGACCGTGTCAAAGCCACCTAGCGCATGGTCTGCGCGGTCGAGCGCTTCGGCGAACTTGTCGGGTGCCTCCATGTCGCATTCGGCAAAAGCAACGCGACGCTTGCCCCCACCGCGCTGCTCGAAATCGGCCGCGCTCTTCTCCAGATCGTGGTGATCGATACCGAGTAAGAAGAGCTCGGCGCCTTTTTCGCAGAGTTCACGACCCACAGCACGGCCCATACCGCGCGTTCCACCCATCAATACTACCTTCATGTGAGTCACTCTCCGAACAGGCGCCTACTTTGGGCGCTGCGCAATTGACCGTCTGAATCCCATTCTTTGCGGACTCGCAAGAACTCGGGAAGCCGAGGATCCATGGTGCGGTAGTCCTCCGCCCGTGTGAGCCCATCTTTCGTCAGATAGATGCGCCCACCGTGCTCGATCACGGTCGCGTTCAGTCGATCGACGACCTGCTGCGTGTCGTCGCGAATGGGCAGGTCGAGAGCGAGTGACATGCCGGAACGAGGAAACGACAGGAGGCCATCACCTTCGGCGCCGCAGTCCTTGACGATGGTCAAGAACGAGGCAGTCCCCGCGCGCGCCAGCGTCTCGACCATGTCGCGAATGCCAACCGCACCCGACTCGGTAGGAATCACGGATTGGTGCTGGGTCACGCCTCTCTTGCCGTAGCCGCGATTCCAGTGGTGAATGAAGTCCAGCGGATAGAAGTACTTGTCGGGGTCGACGAAACCCTTCTTTTCAAGCTGAAAATGGCTGCGATAAACCAGCTCGTTGAAGGCGCCGATGGTGAAACGATTCAACAGCCCCGAAGGCAACGAGAACGGCATCGTGAGCGCAGGCTTGGGCCGTGGCAGACCCGGAGGCGCCTCTTCTGCCGTCGCCCAGCGGCCGACGTAGAGGATGCCGCGGCCCATGTTCTTGCCGCGCGCCACGGTATCCATCCAGGAGACGGTGAAAGGCCAAGCCTTTCCCGCATCCTTGAGCCGCTCGACCAGCTCGTCGAAACCGGAGATGCGATAGCTTTCCGTGTAGATCCAAGGCGAAGGAATCTTCTCGAGCAACACCGAGACCTCGAGGATGTGGCCAGTGAGCCCCATGCCGCCCAATGTGGCCAGAAACAGCTCCGGGCGCTCCGTGCGACTGCAGTCGACGATCTCGCCGTTTGCCGCGCGGATGCGCAGCTTCTGCACGTGGCGACCGAAGGTCCCGCTGACGTGATGATTCTTGCCGTGGACGTCGGAGGCGACCATGCCACCCAGGGTCACGAACTTGGTTCCAGGAGTGACCGGCGTGAACCACAGTCTGGACAGGAACAGTCGATTCAATTCCGCGAGACACAGGCCCGCCTCGGCTCGCAATAGGCCCGTGGCTTCATCGAAGGCCAAGATGCGGTCGGCGAGCGTGGTCCCCAGGGCGACGGTGTCGCCGGCAGCGAGCAAAGACGAATCGCCGTACGAACGTCCGAGGCCGCGCGACAAGTGCATGCCTCGAGAATCTCGAGCAAGGTCCTCGCTGCGGCGTTCGACCCCCGGAAGGTAGGTTCGACCCCATCCGGACAAGCCAGGACGCTGGTCCTGACGGGCACTGCTGGAGAGCGGCATGGGCGAGGGTTTAACCGGCCGTCTGGCGCCGAGCCAGTCGAGCGACGAAATAGCCGTCGGTACCGAGTTCATGCGGTAAAAGTCGTGCGCTGGAGGCATGGGGCGGAAACGCCGCCTCGACCTCGCTGGGACCGAACGCGCACGGCACGAGTTCGTCCGCGACGGCTTCGAGCACGTCTTCGCCTTCGGCGCAGAGCACGCTGCATGTCGCATAGACGAGGCTCCCGCTTGGTTTGAGTGCGAGGCTGGCGTTCCGCAGGATGCGGCTCTGCAACTCGCGCAGACGTTCCGGATCCTCGGGCTCGAGCCGCCGCAAGATCTCGGGGCGGCGACGCAGAGTTCCAACGCCGCTGCATGGCGCATCGACCAACACCCGATCGAAGCGACCGCGATACTCGGCAGGCGGCGGCTCGGTCCAATCCCAAACCGCTGCTTCCACGGCCGAGCCATGGCGGGCGAGCTCTTGCCGGAGCGCCGAGAGCTTGTGCTCGTGCAGATCCGTGGCGACGACGCGGCCGTTCGGACCGACTAGCTCGGCCAGGAGCGCCGTCTTCTGTCCCCGTCCTGCGCACACGTCGAGGACCTGTTCGCCCGGCTTGGCGTTCAATGCACGACCGACGAGTTGAGCTCCGAGTTCTTGAACGGCGAAAGTGCCAGTTTCGAACTCGCCGTGCCGACGGGGATCGCCGCCAGCGGTGTAGCGGAACGCGCGCGGGCACACGGCCAGCGGCTCGGTTTCGCTCGCCCACCAGCCAGGCACTTCGCTACCCTGAGCAAGGCGTAGGGCTGGCGCTGTCTGACGCACGTCGACCAACAAGAAACGCGCAGCCTCGACGCCGACGCTGCGCTCCATGCGTTTCCTGAGCCAACTGGGCGTGCTCTGGACGATGGCCTCTTCGAGCGTCAGCCGCTTTTCCGGAGGAACTTCGCTGACGCGGCGGAGGACGGCGTTGACGAACCCCCCGACGCTCCTGCCGCGAGCGTTCTGGACCGCCGTCACCGCTTCGTTCACCGCTGCGCGCGCGGGGACCCGATCCAAGAACTCGATCTGGTAGGCAGCCAAAAGCAGGTGGCTGAGCACGAACAGGTCGTCGTCCTGCGGCTTGCCGAACGATTGCACACGCCGAAACAAGTGTGGTTCGGTGCGCAGGACGCCGTAGACCAGTTCGGTCGCCAGGCCACGATCTCGGGTCTGCATCCGACTCTCGTCGAGTGCCGTCGAAAGCGCCGCCGACGCGTAGGCTTCGTCCTCCCAGATGCGCAGCAGCACGGCTGCAGCGACGTTGCGAGCGGTCTCACTCATGCAAGGGCATCTTCGTCGATGTGCGTCTCGATGCAGGGGAAACGTTGCGCGCACCTTGGGCTTTGCACGGCCAAACGGCTGAGCGCCTTGGGGATGCTTTCGAACTGGAGCTCGATCAAGTCCCAGCGCTTTTCGACGTCGTTCTTGAAGGCCACGGCCATGAGAAACAAGAGCACGGCCATGCCGAAAATGTGTGCGATTTCTCGCACGCGCATGGGAAGCGGACGACGAATGACGCCTTCGATGACGAAGAACAGCAGATGTCCACCGTCGAGCACGGGGATGGGCAAGAGGTTCAAGAGGCCGAGGTTGATGCTGACCAACGCCATGACCCACAAGAAATAGTCGGTGCCTTTGCGCCGCTCCTGACCTGCGATCTCGTAGATCGAAATCGGACCGCTGATTTCCTGAAGGCTGATGCGCCCTTGGGCGAGCCGCAAGAAGGCAACTGAGATGAAGCGCGTCACCTCCAGCGTCTCTTCCACTGCCTTGGTCAGCGCGTAGCGGATCGGCTCCGGATGTTCGACGCGCTCCTCGAGCGACAGCGGCAGCCACTGCTGGACCGTCCGTGCGTCGCAGCCGCTCTGCCCTTGCTCCGCCAAATTAGCCCAACTTCCGCACGGTAGAACGTAACGGGAATAGGCCGCCCCCGAGTCGCTGACGAAGTCCTCACGACGGACGCGGAAAGTGCCGGAGCGCGGCCGACCGTCGCGCGCCGAGACGAAGTCGAGGCGGTGCTCGACGTCGAGTTCGCCCCGCAAGCGGTCGACGAAACTGGACCAGGCAGGGAGTTTTTGGCCGTCGAGCTCGAGCAGCCTATCGCCGGGCCGAAGGCCCGCTTGGAAGAAATAGCTGCCGGGCGGCACTGCGGCTGCGAACAAATCAGCCAGTTCGAGACCCGTGCGCTCGAGCAGCGTGCCCGCCTGGGCATGCGGAGTCAGCGCGACCACGCCCGCTTCGAGGACGGCGAGATCGGCAAGTCCACCCAGCACACCGACGACGTGCGACGGCCGGACGTAGCTGACCGGCACGGTTTCACCGCGGTTGTTCTGCAGCTCGACCTCCAGATCCATGAAGCGCCGGATCGGTTGGCCAGCCACCGAAGTCACGATGTCGAACGTACGCAAACCGGCGCGATAGGCTGGCGAATCGGGCGCCGTGATGCCGACGACGGCGGCAGGAGAATTGGGCTGAATGCCGACCGTGCCGTAGCGCTCGGTGATGTCCAGATCGAGGTGGCGCTTCTGCTCCTGCACCTTGACGGTGATGTCCACGTGGCGGTTTTCGCGGAAGACCTTGAATGTCAGCTCTTCGCCGGGGCTGCGCTCGACGATGCGTCGGACTTCTTCGAAGGTGCCGACTTCGATGCCGTTCACGGCCATGACCCGATCGCCTGGCAAGAGCGCCCCGTCTGCGGGGTGTCCGGGCAGCACGACGCCCACCGTTGGTGGCGCGAACGGCCCGTCGGTCACATACACCGAGAAGTAGAGCAGCACCGGGAAGACGAGATTCATCATCGGCCCGGCCAAGACGACGAGGATGCGCTTGTAGAACGGCAGGCTCTCGAACGTGCGCTTGCGGTCCTCCGGCAAGACCAAGTCGCTCTTCGATTCCTCGAGCATGTTCACGTAGCCGCCGAGCGGCAGCAGCGAGATGCAGTATTCGGTCTCTCGTCCGCTGAGGCGCAGGATCTTGGGCCCGAAACCGAGGCTGAAGGTCAGCACCTTTACCCCGAATGCCTTGGCGAACAGGAAATGGCCCAACTCGTGGACGAAGATCAGCGAGCTGATCAAGATGACGAAGTAGACGAGATCCATGCGGGAGACGGACAGCTGCGAGGAGCTGCTGATGGCATCAAGGCTCGCGCCGCGCCCGGGCGGCTCTTGACCGTACCATGTGGTCCAAAGGTGGGGTAGTGTACGCTTCTCACGTGAACAAGACGCCTGCCCAGAGTGCCGTGACCCTGAACACGCTGATGATGCCCGAGCACGCCAATCAGCTGGGCAACGTGCACGGCGGCGTGTTGATGAAGCTGGTGGACGAGGCTGCTGCCATCGCCGCGATTCGACACGCGCAGAAGCCTGCCGTCACCGTGGCCATGGACTCGATGACGTTTCGTCAGCCCGTGCAGGTCGGCGACTTGGTCACGTGCGCAGCGCACGTCGTGTACGCGCACAGGAGTTCGATGGAAGTCGAAGTCCACGTCACGGCCGAGAACCTAGTGACGGGAGTCGTGACCAACACCAATTCGGCCTACCTGGTGTTCGTGGCCTTGGGCCCGGACGGCCGCTCCTCGGAAGTTCCCGGGCTGACTCTGACGACCGAGGCCGAGCAACTGGCCTTCGCGGCTGGCCAGGCGCGCCAGCAAAAGCGGCTGGAGCTGCGCAAATCGACGAGCCACTGAGCGAATTCCCGCAAAAAGTCCCGAAAAGGTGAGCCCGCACCCCTAGCGTGGACCTCCGAGCGACACTAGGTTCCCCCGGCCATGTTGACCTGGGTCGCCAAGAAGCTTTTCGGCACGTCCAACGATCGCGCCGTGCGCGGGATGCAGCCGCTGATCGTCCGCATCAACGATCTCGAGCCGAACATGAAGGCTCTGTCCGATGCCGAGCTGGCCGCCAAGACTCCCGAGTTCAAGGAGCGTCTCGACCGCGGGCAGAGCCTCGATGAGGTCCTCCCGGAAGCGTTTGCCGTCTGCCGTGAAGCATCACTGCGCGTGCTTGGCATGCGTCACTACGACGTGCAGCTCCTCGGCGGCATGGTTCTGCATCAGGGCAAGATCGCGGAGATGCGAACCGGGGAAGGCAAAACGCTCGTCGCAACGCTCGCCACCTACCTGAATGCGCTCGAAGGGCGCGGCGTGCACGTCGTCACCGTGAACGACTACCTGGCGCGGCGCGACTCCGAGTGGATGAGCCGCCTCTACAACTGGCTCGGCCTCAGCACCGGCGTGATCGTCAGCCAGCAGCAGAACGCCGAGAAGATTCGCGCCTACAAGGCCGACATCACCTATGGCCAGAACAACGAGTTCGGCTTCGACTACCTGCGCGACAACATGAAGGACAGCGCTCTCGAGCACGTCCAGCGCGCCCTGCACTTCGCCATCGTCGACGAAGTCGACTCCATCCTGATCGACGAGGCGCGGACCCCACTGATCATCAGTGGTCCCGCCGACGCGGCGAGCGAGAAATACCGCACCCTGAACGAGGTCATCACGCGCCTCGTCAAAGACGAGCACTACAACGTCGACGAGAAGGGCTTCTCGGCCACGTTCACCGACGATGGCATCGAGTTGGTTCAGAAGCTGGCGGGCGTCCGCAACCTGTACGATCCGGTCAACATCCAGAGCCTGCACATCCTGAACCAGCTGCTCAAGGCCCACGCCCTCTACAAGCGTGACCAGCAGTACATGGTGTCGCCGGACGGCAAGGTGCTGATCATCGACGAATTCACCGGCCGCGTGCTGGGCGGCCGCCGCTGGAGCGACGGCTTGCATCAGGCGGTCGAGGCCAAGGAAAACGTGCGCATCCAAGAGGAAAGCCGCACGATGGCCACCATCACGTTCCAGAACCTGTTTCGGCTGTACAAGAAGCTGTCGGGCATGACAGGTACTGCGCAGACCGAGGCGCAGGAGTTCATGAGCACGTACAAGCTCGACGTGGTGAACGTGCCCACGAATCGCGCCATCCAGCGCGCCGATCAGCACGACGTCGTCTACAAGACAGAGCGCGAGAAGTTCTCCGCCGTGGTCGCCGAGTTGGTCGACCTGCACGAGCAGGGCCGTCCCGTCCTCGTCGGTACGACCAGCGTCGAGAAGAGCGGTGCTCTGGCCCGCATTCTCGAGAAGAAGGGCATTCCCCACCACGTCTTGAACGCCAAGCACCACGAGAACGAGGCATACGTGGTGGCTCAGGCGGGCCGCAAAGGCGCGATCACCGTGTCGACCAACATGGCCGGCCGCGGTACCGACATCATGCTGGGCGGCAACCCCGAGATGCTGGCCCGCTGGGATTTCCAGCAAAAGGGCCGCAATCCGGACGTCGACGTCGACGAGTTCGCTGCCGAGATCGAGCGCTTCAAGGAGGACTGCAAGCGCGAGCAGGCCGAAGTCCAAGGCTTGGGTGGTCTGCACATCTTGGGCACGGAGCGTCACGAGTCGCGCCGCATCGACAACCAGCTGCGTGGTCGCGCCGGTCGCCAAGGCGATCCCGGTTCGAGCCGCTTCTTTCTATCGCTCGAAGACGATCTGATGCGCATCTTCGCCGGTGACCGCGTGAAGAACTTGATGGACCGCATGGGCATGCCGGACGACGAGCCCATCGAACATCCCTGGGTGACCAAAAGCGTCGAGAATGCTCAGCGCAAGGTCGAAGAGCGCAACTTCGATCAGCGCAAGAACACGCTCGAGTACGACGACGTGATGAATGCGCAACGCAGGACGATGTACAGCCTGCGTCAGCAGCTGGGCCTCGGTCGCTACGCGCCCGAAGAGCTGGACGGTCTGGGCAAGCCCACGGGCGGCGTGCGCAAAATCGACCTCAACGCCGACATCCGTGCGCGCATCACGCCCTTGGTCGCTCAATTGGTCGGGATGTATTGCGAGAACCCGCCTCACGCCATCGACGAGCGCGGTCGCGCTCGCGCCCCGACGCGCGAGGAGCTCGAGCAGGGCGGCGAGCTGGTCGACCTCGAAGGGTTGCAACGCGAAGCCTACAATTTGTGGGGCATCAAGCTCGATTTGGAAACGCGCAAGAAGCGCACGCCGCTGTCCGTCGTCGACGAGCTGGCGCAGCTTTCGGCTCAGGGCCTGAGCGAGCAGCGCGAGCGTCTGCTCGATCTGATCGATCGCGTCGTGGCGACGGTGGTCGAGGAAAGCTGCGCGGCCAACAAGCAGCCCGAGGATTGGGACTGGGCGGGCGTCCGTGGAGCGTTCCAGGAGCTGTTCGGGATTGCGCTCAAGTCCGACGTCGAGCGTTACGGCGCTCAAGACCAGGTCGTGGCCGAACTCTACCGCGCCGCCGAGGCCTACTACCAGGAGCGTGAAGACGAGATGGGCGTGGACTTGGTGCTGCGCGTGTTCCGCTACCTCTACACGCAAGCCATCGATCAAGCTTGGGTCGACCACCTATCGAACATGGAGCACCTCCGCGACGGCATCGGCCTGCGCGGCTACGGTCAAAAGGACCCGAAGAACGAGTACAAGAAGGAGGGTTACACGCTCTTCCTCAACATGATGGCTGCCGTGTCCAGCAAGGTGCTGACACGCGTGTTCGAGGTGCAGATCGAGCGCCAAGAACAGATCGAGGAGCTGGAGCGCGCCGCAGAGGAACGCCAGCACCACGAGCTGGAACAGGCCGTGGCTCAGCACGTCGGCGACTCGCTCTTGCCGGCCGCTCCTGGCGCGCCGCAGCAGGACTTGGCTGCAGCACGCAGGGCCGCGGGTTCGCTTCCGCCTTCGGCGCGGCGCGAAGAGCCCAAGATTGGTCGCAACGACCTGTGCCCGTGCGGCTCAGGCAAGAAGTTCAAGCAGTGTCACGGCGCTACGCTCGCCGAAGAGACCTGAAGGTCGGGCGCTGCTCGACCATGCCTTGAAGCCGCCCTCGCCATGACGCCGCTCATCGAAGCCATCGAACTCGAGAAGTCGTTCGGCGAGGTGGCGGCGGTTTCGGCGCTCAGCTTCTCGGTGAGTGCTGGCATGACCGTCGGCTTCGTCGGCCCGAATGGCGCGGGCAAGACCACCACCTTTCGCATGTTGGCCGGCAGCCTGGGTCCGACCCGCGGCCGGGTGCGCATCGCAGGCTACGATCTCGGCGAACGGCCATTCGAGGCCAAACGCCTCATCGGCTACATGCCCGAAGCGCCGCCGCTCTACCCGGAGATGACGGCGCGCGAATACCTGAACTACCGCGCCGATTTGCGTGGCGTGCCGCGAGCCTCACGGAAGAAGACGGTGGAATCGAGCGCCGAACGCACGCAGATTCAGGGTGCGCTGGGTACGCCTATCCGCGAGCTTTCCAAGGGCTTTCGGCAACGGGTGGCGCTCAGCGACGCGCTGCTGGGTGAACCGCCCGTGCTGCTCCTCGACGAGCCAACGGCCGGCCTCGATCCGAACCAGGTGCTCGAATTCCGCGCGCTCTTGCGCGAACTGGGGCGCGAGCGAGCCGTACTCCTGTCGACCCACGTGCTGTCCGAGGTCGAAGCCGTTTGCGAGACTGCTCTGGTCATTCACCACGGTCGCTTGGTGGCACAAGGTCGCTTGGCCGAGTTGGCCCTCGGCGCGTCGAGCAGCACGGCTCTCTTGGTCGTGCGCGCCCGGCCGGACGTGGTGCGGCAACTACTGGGCATACGGGGCCTCGAGCTGCGCGAAGTTCGCATCGAAGACTCGAATCTGAGCCACGTGGTCGTGGGTTTCGCGGAGGGCACGCATGCGACGGGAGCCCAAGAGCTAATCGAGCGCGCAATTTCTGCCTTGATGGCCGAGAACGTAGGCGTGCTCGAAGCCACACCGTTGCGCGCCGCTCTCGATGACGTCTTCCGTGCGCTCACCCGCGAAACGGGGAGCACGAAGTGATGCGTATCTGGGTTCTGTTCGTGCGGGAGCTTCGCAGCCTCTGGGTCACGCCCTTGGCTTGGGTGCTGCTCACCAGCTTTCTGCTCTTGCAAGGCAGCATTTTCTACACGGTCACTCTGCATTTCGCCCAGATGGCCGACGGCAGTAGCGAAGCTGGCCCGCTTTCGGCGTACTTTGGACAAAATTCGCTGCTCCTGGCCATCACGCTGTTGTTGCTCTGTCCGGCACTTACGATGCGCACCCTGGCCGAAGAGCGCAAGACAGGCAGCATCGAACTGCTGTTGGCGGCGCCCGTCTCGTCGACGGATATCGTGCTGGGCAAGTACCTGGCCAGCCTGCTGACGTACGCGCTGATGTGGACACCGACCGTGCTCTACGCCGTCGTGCTGCGGACGGTGTCCGAGGTCGATTGGCACGTCATCGCATCCAGCTACCTCGGCATTGCGCTCGTCGGTGCCAGCTACCTTGCACTCGGTATCCTGTGTAGTGCTCTTGGCAAGAGCCAGCTGATTGCCTTGCTCTTGAGCACCCTGGTTCAGTTCGGTTTGTTCGTGCTGGGCATCGGCGAGTACATCCTGGATCCGGGACCACTCCGCGATCTGAGCGCTCACCTGTCGTTGACGACCTTGCTCGAAGAAACGGCCAAGGGTTTGATCGATACGCGGCGCTTGGTGCTCCACGGCAGCGTCAGCGTCTGGGCATTGTTCGTCACCTCACGGCTGGTCGAGAGCTGGAGGGCAGAGTAACGGTGCCACACGCCGCCGAACCGAAAGGCCATGTGCGGAAGCGGCTCACCGCCTGGCGCGCGCGCGCCTCGGGACTCTTCGGTCCGCGCTCCATTTCAGCAGTCGGCGTCTTGGCTGCGGGTGTCGTGCTCGCCGAAGTGAACCTGCTTGGCGCCCAGCATTTTTCGCGTTTCGACGTCACTTCCCAGGGCTTGTTCACGCTCTCGCCCGCAACTCGGACTCTGCTCGCCGCTCAGAACGAGCCAATAGAAATCGTATCGCTGCTCACGCGCAGCGATCCGCACGCCGTCGATGCCGATCATCTGCTCGACGCCTACCGCGCCGAATCGGAGCTGGTCCAGGTGCGGCACGTCGATCCCGATCGCGACGTCGCCGCTTTCTTGGCTCTAGGTCAGAAGTACGACATCGCCGCCGAAGAGCGTCCAAGCGGCGTCGTGGTGGCCGATGCCAGCTTCGTCGTGCGGCGTGGCGAAAAGACGTGGTTCATTCGCAGCGACCAGCTCGCCTCCCGAGACGCCGAGGGCCACGTGCAGAGTCTGCTCGAAGCCAAGTTGAGCGAAGCCATAGCGCGCGTGAGCGAACGCGAACGCGCGCGCGTCTGTTTCGTGACGGGCCACGGCGAGCGCAGCATCGAAGACGCCGGTCCCGACGGTCTGGCGGAGCTGGGCCGGCGCTTGGGGCAGAGCAACCTCGAACCCGTGCGAGTCCCCCTCGACGTACCGGAGCCAACGGACGAACTCGACGATTGCCGCGTCGTCGCCGTGATCGCTCCCGAGCGGCCGTTTTCGCAGGCTCACGCGCAGTTGCTCGAAACTGCGCTGAGTCACGCCAACCTGCTGCTCTTACTGGACCCCTTGGTCGATGCCGACGCACGCCTCGGCGACGCGGGGCTCGGCGGGCTGTCGGGTCTGTTGGGCGTGGGCCTTCGCCCCGGTTTCGTCATCGAGCACGATGCCGAGCGCAGGTTGCCGCGCGGCATCGGAGAAAGCTTCTTCGCGAACGTCGTGACGCATCCGATCAGCCGAGGCCTGTCGACCAGCGAAGCGCGCCTCGATGCGCGGCCCGTCGTCGTCGCAGCGCAGCCGCTGCTCCTTTCGACCGGCAGCTTTGCCGTTCCACTTCTGCAGAGCAGCGCCGGAGCCACTCTGCTCGACGACTTGAGTCGCGTCGAGCGCGCGAACGGCGGCACGGCCGAGACTTTCGTCCTGGCGGCCGCGGTCGAGTTGCCCGATTACCGGTCCACGGCGGGCCCTGGCGAAAGCAAACACGCACGCGCCGTGATTGCGGGCAGCTCCAACATGGCTTCGAGCAATTCGTTTCGCAATCCGCAGCTCTACGGCAATCGTCTGTTCGTAGAGAACGCGCTGTCCTGGTTGGCCGAACGACCGAGCACCATCAGCGTGCCCGAACGAGTCAGCGGTTCGGCGCCGTTGGCACTCAGCGAACAATCCCTCACCGACCTGCTCCTCTACGTCGTCCTCTACATGCCGGCGACGGCGGCGCTGCTTGGTGTGTTCGTCGTGCTCCGGCGGCGCTCGCTCGCCGCGCGCTCGCGGAGGGAGGCGACGTCTTGACGCGGATCCGTGCGCATCTCTCGACGGTGTTTCTGGTTTGCTTGGCGCTTGGTCTGGGCCTTCTCCTCGTTCTGGAGCAGAGCGAGCCGAGCAGTTCGGAGAAGCTCGCGCGTCAGAACAACGTCTTCGAATTCTTTCGTGGCGAGGAACTCTCGGCAGTCGTCATCGACGAAAAAGGCTCGAGCCTCGGTGGGGTCCGTCTGCGCAAAGACGAGGCGAGCGCCGATCGCGACGCCTATTTCCTGGGCAAGGATGGCAACGTGCTTGCCGATCCTGCCAGCGTGGGCGAACTCTTGGGAGCGCTCGAGTTCGCCACTTGGGGCAGGCGCATCGAGGAAGCCGACGTTGACCTCGACGGCTTCGGTCTGCGCTCCCCCCAGCTCGAGGTTCATCTGCAATTCGGCGGTAGAAGTTCGCGACTGCTGATTGGCCAAGCTGCTCCAGCTCCCACCGAGACCTTCTACGCGCGAGTCCAAGGTCCGAGTGGCTCGACCTCCACCGGCGTCGTGCCGAAGAAGCTCGTCGATCAGTTGCTGCGCGAGCAACGCAGCTTCCGGGGCCGTCTGCTGCTCCCCTACGCCAAGAGCGAACTCCGTGAACTCGAGATCGACGGCCGCGGCCAGAACCTGCGTATGGTCGCCGACGCCGCGGGGTTCCGGCTCGCACAAGGTAGCTTGCGCGTCGATCGCGAGCTGGGCGATGGCGTGCTGTTTCAACTCGCGCGCGTCAGTGTGAGCGAGTTCCTCGACGATGCTCAGGCCACTCGAGCCTTGGCCGAGAGCCCAGCAACACTGACGATCAAACAGATTCCGAAGAGCGGACCCACCGTCACGGTGCGTCTCGGAGCCCCTTGCCCTGGTCACCCCTCGCTCATCGTCGCGGCGCGTGTCGAGCCCGACCCGCTGGCGGGTTGCGTCACCAGCACGGTTCTGCCGGCGTTGCTGAGCACAAGCCGAGATTTGGTCGATACCAGTCTCAGCTCCTTGGGAGCCGACGAAATCGATCGCGTGACGATTTCGAGCGCCGGAGGCCAGTTCGAGCTCGTACGCAAGGATTCGGCTTTCGAGCTACTCGATCGGGGTCACGACGCCGTGGCCGTGAACCTAGAGGAGGGAAACGAATTTCTGGGAACTCTGACGAATCGCCGCGGCGCGCTGTTCGAAAACGCAGCCCAAGCAGCGAGTGACCCCGGGGTTGCTTGGCCCGACGGACCGCCGACGGGCTCGCTGACGCTGACGGGCACGGGCCCGCTGAAGACGGGAAAGCACTCGGCTGAAGTGCGCTCGGGACTGCGTATCTGGATGAGCGAGGAGTGGTGGTTCGTCCAGCGCGACGACGACGGTGCGCGCTTGGTCTTTCCGCGGAGCGACGCCTGGTTTTTGGAAGGAGACACGGCGTGGGCCAAACCGCGCCAGCTGGTCGCTTGGGATGAATCGAGCATCACCAGCATCAGCGTGAAGCTGCCTTCGGGTACGAGCCGGCTCGTCCGCAAGGGCGAATCCTGGACGCTCTCCCAGCCAAGCGGTTTCGACCTCGATGCGCGTCTCTCGGGCGACTGGTTGCGCGCCCTGGCCAAGCTCGAAGTCGTGCGTTTCGTGCCTCGGGCAGCTGCACTCGGCGCCCCGTGGCTCGAACTCGAAGTCGTGCGCGATGGCGGCAGCGAACCGTTGCGCATCTTCGTGGGCGCACGCACGCGAGCTGGTTTCTTCGCTCGTTCGACGCAGTCGGACCTGACTTTCGTGCTGGCGCCCGAAACGGTGCGGCTGTTCGAAACCTCCCCCATCGATCGAGCCCCATTTCTACTCAATCCCAAGACGCTCGAGACTCTCCGGGTCGAGAACGAGCGCTCGCACTACACGTTCGAGCGGCGCGGCGACGCTCTGATGGAACTCTCCGGTCGAGGCGATCCGGAGCTCGGCGCGTCTTTGCTCGAAGCGATCAATGAACTCGCTCCGCAAGCCGCGGTGCACGTGGGTGCTGCACGGGCCGACGAGGGTTTGGCTCGGCCTCGCCTGGTCCTCAGCGGCAAACGCCGCGACCCCGAGGGCAATCTCGTACCCTTTCGGCTCAGCTTTGGCGCGGTCGGCGTGTTCCAGGGCCGAGTCGTCCAGTGGGCTCGAGCAGAGGGAGTCGACGCCAGTTTCGCGATCGATCGCGTGGCCCTTCAGGCGCTGGAAGATCGACTCTAACCACCCGAATCGGCCGACTTCGAGCCCGGGCGCGCGTCCGTGACGAGCCAGGTTTCACGGTCGTCGAAGGCCACGCGGCGCGCCTTGTAGAGCTGTCCGATTGCCGCCTTGAAAGCCTTCTTGCTGATGCCGAGCTCTTCGTAGACGCGCTCGGGCGGACTCTTGTCGGTGAGCGCGAGCACGCCGCCGCGCTCCTGGAGAGCCGCCAGCACGATGCTCACCGCATCGCTTGCCGCGGCCGCGCCGGTGCGGCGCAGGCTGATGTCGAGCTTGTTGTCAGGGCGCACGGTCTGGATGAAGCCATTCATCATCTCGCCCAGGGTCACCTTCTTGAAGGTGTCACTCCCGTAAACGAGACCGCTGTAGCGTCGATCGACCACGACCTGGATGCCGAGTTCGCTGAAGCCGTAGACGAGCAGCTCGACCGGTTGCCCAATCTCGAGAGCCGCCACGTCGTAGTCGAAGTAGGCACCGAGTTTGCTGGCCGCGGCGACACGATTGGTGCGTTGATCGAGATAGACGGCGACGACGTACGCGCGACCACGCACCATGGGGGAATGCTGCTGGCTATGGGGAACGAACAAGTCCTTGCCGAGCCCCCAATCGACGAACGCACCGTGCTCACCGATATCGACCACTTCGAGAAGCGCGAATTCGCCCACGACTGCACGGGGACTCTCCGTCGTGGCGGTCAGTTCGTCGTCCGAGTCGGTGTACACGAACACGCGCAAGCTCTGACCGATCTCGAGACCGGCCGGCGCCAACCGGGCGGGCAAAAGGACGTCATGCGGGCCTTCGCCCAGAACGACGCCTTCGGGGAGGAGCGCTTTGACCGGAAGCGAAGAGAATCGACCGACGGGAATCATGGACCGGAGCACTCTACATGCCGAGCGCTCCCTCGTCTTGCTTGCTGGGACCCAAGCTGCGCGACCGAGGCCGACACTAGTTGGGGCCGGGCTCGCGGCGACGCTGGGGCCAGATGGCATCCCAATTCGAGCGGTAGGCGTTCGTCGCCACGCGCGCTGGCCCCGTGTGAGTCTTTTGGCGTGCGGCCACGTCGTCTTGATGCGTCTTCTTGCCGCCAAGCGACTCGAGTGACGCTTGAGTTTCGACGTCACAGACCCAGGGCGCGTCGGTGCGCGGACGCAGGCGCACCACGTCGCCGTGGATGGGTTTGCCCTGCTCGAGCGGCCTGACTTCGCCGACCTCCATGACGGGTTGCTCACCCTCGGGCGACGTGCGGGCGCGTAGCACCTTGAGACCCTTTCGGTCGTCGGTGGGGCCATGCACGATCACCACATCCGCGGACTTCGACGTTTCGCTTGCCAACGCCAAAGGTGTAGCACGACGGCCTGGCTCGTCACTTCGGCGCAGGTTCGCCGGCCGGCAGACCCAAGGCCGCACCGTGGACCCAGCCTTCTCGGCCTTTGGAGTCGTACTTGACGCGGTACCACTCGCCCTTGCGACCCGTGACGAGGAGTCGCGTGCCGCTGAGCACCCGTTCTTTGACCTTGGAGTCACGTTCGGGGCTCTCGCGCACGAGCGCTGTTTGCCAGCGCACGTCGGCCTGACCACTGGCGGCCACGATCGTGGATTGCTCGGCGACGGCCGCTTCCGGCGTTTTGAACTTGAGGCGATAAAAAACGGTGTAGCTCTGGTGTTCGTGGGCCAGAGCGCTGAGCTGCACTTCCGCCAGTGCTCGTTTGGCGCAGCGCAGCAGTTCTTCAGCAACCGCGCCCGGCAGATCGGTGCTGCGTCCTGCCTTGAGGCCCGACACCCGCTTCTTGTCGAACTCGACCTCGAAACCGAGCGATAACGTGCCGAAGGCGCCTTGCGCGCCCGGACATTCACCGAGCGAACGCAATGGAGCGTGGGCAACGCCGTCGATCTCGATCGCGTCGCAGGTCTTCTGCTCTTTGCCTTTGGCGTCCCGACAGCTCGTGACTTCGGGCTCGCCCACTTCGAGCGTGTCTTGGAGAGTGAGCTGCTTGGCTTCGCCTTCGTTCGAGGGCGCGGCGGGCTCGGCGGTGGGCTCTTCGTCGAGCGCCGTGCGCGCTTCTTCGAGCGGTACCTCCGGGACCAGACTGACTCCCGCCAGGCGCGGCCAAACGACGCCAAGCACGAAGCCCCCAGCCGCAATCAGTCCAACCGTGCGAAGCGAGGCCGGCCCGATGTCACGAACCCGAGGACGAGCGCTCGGAGCGCCCGCCTTGGGCCGATTCACGCACGCTCCAAGGCCGTACGGGCATAGTCCCGCGTAGCGCCATGCACGAGCATCTCCAGGATCGGTCCGCGACGAGTGCCATTCGAGTTGATGCTGCGGCGCGCTGCCACGAGATCATGGCTGAAGTGGCCGAAAATCTGCTGTGTGCGCGGCGTGTCTGAGTTCGACAGCACAGTGCTGACGCCGCGATCGAGCAGGCGCTCGAACAGCCGGGCCAGGCGTCGATGCTCGTCGTCGCCGAAGGGCTGCTTCTGGTATTCGGCGAAGCGCGCCGTGGCCGAGACCGGCACGTACGGCGGGTCGAAGTAGACGGCGTCACGATGTCTGGCGCGCTCGGCAGTGCGCTCGAAGTCGGCCACGCGAATATCGACGCCACGGAGCGCCTGCGACGCGGCGCGCAAGCGCTCTTCGTCGCAAATCTTCGGCTGCGCGTAGCGCCCGAACGGCACGTTGAATTGGCCGGAACGGTTGACGCGGTACAGGCCGTTGTAGCCAGTACGGTTCAAGTAGATCATGCGCGCGGCGCGCGTCGTCGGTAGGCGCGGCTTCTGGGCCCTGATCTTGTAGTAGTCCTCTTCGGAGTGCGGCAGTCGACGCAGTGCTGCGATCACACCGTCGACGTCGCGTTGCACGGCTTGGTAGGTCTCGATCAGCTCTTCGTTCTGATCGGACAGTACGGCACGACGAAAGCGACGCTCCCTGGCCAAGGCGAAAAACACGGCCCCTCCGCCGACGAAGGGCGCGAAATAGGTGTCAATCTGCGCCGGCAGACGCTCCAGGATGGCCCCCATCAGCTGACGCTTGCCGCCCGCCCATTTGAGGAGTGGCTGTGCTTCGAGGCCCGAACTCATCTCTCGTGGTCTAACCTTTTGGTCCCGATCCGTAAAGATACTAGCGACTTTGAGCGCCGGTGATCTCGAGGCGCACCATCATCTTGGACAGACCGAAGCGGCTGACCCCGAGGACCTCGGCCGCCCGGGTGCGATTGCCTCGGGTCGTCTCCAAGGCCTCGACCACCAAGCGGCGTTCCAACGCGTCCACCTGGCCCTTGAGCCCCGACCCGAGTGGCGCTTCTGCCGCTCCCACTCCCAACTCGGGGCTCAGATCACCGAGAACGATCTCGTTCTCGGCCAGGACGACCAAGCGACGGATCTCGTTCTCGAGCTGGCGCACGTTGCCGGGCCAGCCGTAGCTCTGAAGCTTGAGGCGCACAGCAGGTGAAAACGAGCGCTTCTGGCCCGCGCCATGCACCCGCAAGAAGTGCTCGGCCAAGGGCAAGATGTCCGCCGGCCGCTCGCGCAGCGGAGGAACTCGCAGATGGATCACGTGCAGGCGGTAGAACAAGTCCTCGCGGAAAGTGCCTTGCCGCACCATCTCTTCGAGCTTGCGGTGCGTGGCACCGAGGACGCGCACATTGACCTTGCGGGTCCGCTCGGAGCCGACCGGTCGGATTTCGCCGGACTGCAGCACGCGGAGCAGCTTGCTTTGCATGCCGAGGCTCATTTCGCCGATCTCGTCGAGCAGGAGCGTGCCGCCGTCTGCGACCTCGAACAGCCCGGCTCGCGTTTTGGCCGCGCCGGTGAAGGCGCCGCGCACGTGACCGAACAGAGCCGACTCGAGCAGGTTCTCTGGCACTGCAGCGCAGTTCTCGGCGACGAACGCTCGACTCTTGCGCGGACCGTTCTCCGCCAGCGCGCGGGCAATCAGCTCCTTGCCCGAGCCGGACTCGCCCGTGATCAAGACGGGCACATCGCTCTGCGCCACCTTGTCGACCAAAGCCAACAGTTGGGCCATGGGCGCGCTCTGACCCACGATTCCCGAATAATTGCCGCGCAAGCTGCGGCCCTCGCGCACTTTGCGCAACTCCCGCTCGGCCACCTCGAGCTCCAGCTCGCGCCGCGACAACTGCGAGCTGGCTCGGAGTTCGGCGCGCCGGGCGCGCCGCGCCGAACGCAGCAATTCCAGCCTATCCCGCTCGTCGGCGATGGTGAGCGCGGCGATCGAGCCAATCAGGTTCGCCCAAGACATCTCGCGGGGACCGAAGGCGCCGCGACGCACGCGATCGTCGAGATAGACGACGCCCAGCACGCGACCCCGCGCGATCAACGGCAGCGCCAAGACGCTGCGTAGATTGAGCGCGTGGACGCTCCGGTGGCTCTCCGACAGATCACCGACGGCATCGACTGTGACCACGGCACGCCCCTCCTGCAAGGCACGCTCGGCCAGCGAATGGCTGAGTTCCAACTGCTCGGCCGTCAAATCGTCCTGACGCAGATTCCTTGCTGCGCGAACGACCAAACGCCCGCCTGGCGCCCGCAGCAAGAGCAGGCCGCGCTCGACGCCCGTCCAAAGGAGCAGTGCATCGAGAATCTGCCTGAGCAGGGGCCTCAGGCCTTCTCGTTGGCTGAGCGAACGGAGCAGGCCCTCGACGTCGCCCAGCTGCTCCCCAACGAACTCGGACGGGACCAGGCTGCGTGCCTTTTGCACCCAAGGCAGTTCTCGCGCCACGAGACGCCACTCATCGGAGAGCCCTTCGAGCAGTCGCGTTGCGCGCGGCGCCGCCTCGGCGAAAAGCCGGCGAGCTTCGTCGGGACGCCCCATTTGCAGCGCCAATTCGGCGCCCGCGACCAAGGCTGGCCCGAGCACGACGTTGCTGGGACCTTGGACGCACAGCGCCAAAAGCTCGGCCAGAATCGTCTCACCGTGTGCGCCGCCGAAGCGCTCCATCACCGATGCGGCCCGGGCGCGCCACCAGTCGACGCGTGCCTCGAACCCCTCGACCCGGCGCGCCACATCGTCGCCCTCGGCAAAAGGGGGCGCGCCACATTCGAGCAGTCTCGCTTGCGCACGCAGGCGATCGGCCTCGGAGCCCGACTCGAGCAAAGCGAGGGCTCGCTCTGCAGCGGCGCGGCGCAAAGGGACTTCGCGCAGGCCGTCCGCCAGACACAGCTGAAAATAGCCGGCGCAACGCAGGTCCGCGTGACGGAGCGCCAGCTCCGAACCCCGACGTGCGGCCACGACGAGTTCGCTCTCGGCGCCCAACAAAGACAGCACCGATGCGCGCGACAGGATGGCGCGAGCGGTGTCCGCTTCACGCCCCAGCGATTCGAACAGCCGTTCGGCGCGCTGGGCAGCCTGCACGGATTCGTCGAACAACCCTGCGTCGCTCGCGGCCGCCGAGACACCGGTCAGGTACGTCGCTTCCTCGAGCGCGGCACCCGAACGGGCTGCGAGCTCGGCCGCGCGCGTGAAGGCAAGCCGAGCTTCGAGGCTTTCGCCGCTCTGGTGCAGTACCATGCCGAGCACGCCTTCGAGCCGCGCCGCCTGCTCGTCGCTGGCGACGGCCGAACGACCTAGAGCCAAGGCATCGAGCGCGCGATTCGTTCGCCCCTGCGCTAGTTCACTCAGAGCCCGTACCTCGCAGACTTGCGGGATCGCAGGTCGATTTTCGAGCCGCAATAGAGCTCCTGGTGCGTCTCCCGCATCGACTTGTCGACGAGCCAGCAGCGCCTCGGCGTACGCGGCAAGTTCGGGACGGTCCGAGTTGGCAACCGCCTCGAGTTCGGCAAGCGCCATCGGGATCTGACCGAGTCGCAGGTGCGACAAGGCGCGCTCCAGTTCGAGTGCGGGCCCCGATTCTCCAGTGAGCAGCAGCAAAGCACGTTCGTACGAGCCTCGACGCCGCAGCACACGCGCAGCCTCGAGACGCAGGGCCGGCGACAGCTGCTCGCGCGCTTCGAGAAATAGCAGCAACTCGGCGCGCACCGGTCGCTCGGAAAGCCCGAGTGCGAGCGAGACGTCGTCGAGCGCTGCGAAGTCCGAGGTGGACGCCGGAAGCGTCGAACTCGGTAGAGCCCGTGTTCGGAGCGCAACCAGTCGAGCCAGAGTCAGCGCCTCGAAGGGGGCGTTCACCGCCCATGCTGCCAGATTGTCCACCAGCGTGGCGTCGTCCTCGTCTCCCCCGAGCGGAAAGTGGCAGGCAGCAGGCCCGATCAACCGAGCCAAGAAGCGGCCGCGATCGTGGGGCCCGAGATCGCCGAGCACGAGGTCTGTCGGCGCCGGTCCATCGCCCTGTAACGCCGGACGCAATCGACTCAGCAGCTCTGCGAGTTCGGCGATCCAGCGTGCAGGCAAGCCCGACATCTCGAGACGCGGGACTCCCCTCGAAGACTCGAGACGCGCTTCGAGTTCCGGCAAGCGAACGCTCAGATAGGCGCGCCGCAGCCTGCGGAGCCGCGCCTCCTGAGGTCGCGCTTCGTCGGAGTCCAATGCGAGCCGTTCGACCACGAAGGCCAGGCTCGCGCGCTCCTGGGGCTCCGCTTCGACCAAGCTCCAAAGCAGGGCTTCCAAGGAGTTTTCCGTGCCGCCTTTCCCACCGCGCACTGCCCGCAATTCTGCGAGCGTGCGGCCTTGGTCGTCGCACATTTCCAAGCACAGGACGCCCAAGGCGTAAGCATCGGCCGAACGCGCGGATCCCGGCTCTCCGCGAGCGATTTCTGGCGCCCAGTAGCGCGGGGTGCCGCCGCGTGCGCTGTCGACTTCGGTGCCCCGAGAGAGCCCCAGGTCGAGCAAGATCGCGCGCCCTTCGGGAGTCAGGACGACATTGCCGGGTTTCACGTCGCCGTGGGCGAGCCCGAAACCGTGCAACTCGAGCAAAGTCGTGCCGAGATCGAGTACCAGAGCACGCACGAACGCGTCGCGGTCCCCGCGCGCGGAAGCTCGCTCGAGCGGCCCACCTGCTATCAGTTCGAGCAACAAGGCAACGCGCGGCGTCTCGCCCTGTGTCTCGCACGCGAAGAGGTCGTGGAGCCTCGGTGCACCCGCGCCGCCGAGCAAAGCAAGCACGCGCGCTTCGCTCAGCAGCACGTCGTCGAAGCCCGGGCGAGCGCACTTGAGGGCCCGTTCTCGGCCGTCCTCGCCGTGCACGCGCCAGACTTCGGCGCTGGCGCCGCTCCCCAGGGATCCAAGGACCTGCAGCGTGCGCCCAGGCCCTGGGCTGCCCCAAGCTCGCACTGTCACCTGAGTTGGCAGTGAAGCCGTCGGCATTGTATCAGTAATTTAGCCGTTTTTTACAAGGTAGTCAAACCTATTGGCGGCTCGCCAGACAGCATTCGCTCGCGGTTCTGTGCTGCATTGAATCGCTCCCCGAAGACAGGCCCAGAGCCGCCCAGTACAATCTGCAGGTGAGCGCGGGCGAGTCGCAATCGGACGGCAGCGAGCCGACTTGGGTGGGGCCCGACTACGCGTCGGGCGGAGCGCTCGGCCGCCGCTTGCTGATCCTGAGCGCAGCGCGCGCCGAAGGCTCGCTCGATCTGAGACAGGTCGGGCGAGCCTTCGAAGCACCTTTCACAGCCGAGTACATCTCGGGCGAGATGAAGCACGTGCTGTGGACGAATGTGGCCCGCTTGGTCTTGGGCAACGCCGCGTCGCGCCCCGAGTGCGAAGCGTTCTGGCGAGGTGTCGCGTTCTCGAACCTGCCGCTCGGCGCCGCTTCGCCGTTGATCGAGCGTCTCGACCCGGACGGCATTCTGATGCTCGGCTCCGGCTCCGGCTCCGGCTCCGGCTCCGGCTCCGGCTCCGGCTCCGACGACGATTCGGCAGCTTTCCATGGAGCTCGCGGCGCCGTGCCACCCGCGTTGGCTCGCGCGCCGCATCCCGCCAGCCACGGCTTCGAGTTTCGCGACTGGACCCAGGGCGTACGCAAGCTGCTCACGCTGAATTGATCCGCTCGACGGCCCGGGCCGCCTTTCGCCACGACGGTTCGCGTTCTAGTCTCGCTTCGTGGCAGGTGAAGCGCGCGTCGTCGTTGTCTCGGTCGGAGAACCCCCGGGACCCTTGATTCAGGAACTCCGGCAACGCGGCTTGGTAGTGGTGGAGAGCGGCTTCGCCGACGCTGAAGAAGAGATCGAGAAGCTCGAGCCCGATCTGGTCGTGCTGTTTGGCAGTCGAGGCGCCATGGAGCTGACGACGCTGCTCGACGATGCGTCGCGCAAGCTGCGCCCGCGCCTGGCGATCGTGGCCGGCGGCCGCGAGTTGTCGCGGCTGTGGGGTCTGAATCGCGACATTGTCGTGTCACTGCTTGCCTCGGAAATGAGCGTGCGCGTCATTGCCGAGCGGTTGCAGGCATTGGCCAAGCAGTGGGCGCGTCCGGTCGGCGATTCTCCGAGCATCGCCGCCCCTCGCGTCGAGACCCCGCGCCTGGGTGCCGTCGCACCCCGTCACGTCCACGTGAGCGAAACGGTCGCGCCTGCTCCGACCGAGCTGCCGGTCCCCCTAGCGACCAAGGCCAACGAGACGAAGAGCGGAGATCTGGCAACGCTCCTCAGTCTGGCGCCGCACTTCGATCCTCCCGTCCAGCCCGAGCCATCGGCGCTGCGCATCGATCATCCCGCCGAGGCGCCGAAGGCGAAGCTCGAGCTCAAGGCGCCCGAGTCGATGACGCCTTCGTTTCAGCCAGGCCCGGAGGTAAAAGCCGAGTGGGCGACGCTGCAAGCGCAGAAGCCCGGAGGGGCCGGGGAGAAAGAGGTCCTGACTCCGCTCACGCCACCCGTGGCCGCGCTGGCGCTGTCGACCCCCTCCGACTCGAATCCGCCCGACGAGTTCGAAGACCTCGAAGAAATCGGGCTCAGCTCGTTCCCACCCGCGCCGAACGATTCACCCGAGACCGAGGCCTCAGGCGCGCCCACGCTCGGCACATCGCAAGACGAGATCGAAACACGTCGGGCCCCCGAAGTGGCCGAGATCGAGGCCGCGCGCAATGACGCTCCCGTGTCGGCGTTCGAGGACGAGTTCTTTCGGCCGGCGCCGCCCCCAGTGGAAACGAAGACCAGTGCCGCGCCCGCGGTACAGGGCCGCTCGAAGCTGGGCCTCGGTCTGTTGCTCGCCGTCGTGTTGGGCGGCGGTGCATGGGCCGTGAGCGGAATGATAGGCAAGCGTCCAACGGCGCCCGCCAAGAGCAGCGCTCCGGGCGCAAAGGCGAACGCGGCCCCGGCCCACGACGCCCCCTCGTTCACCAACGCCCCCGGGGCTGAGGCGACCGACCCCGCGGCGCCCGCTGAAACCGCGGCAACGGCAGAGCCCTCGGCGCCCGCGCCGACAAGCACTGCCAATCCGTTCCTGACCACCGATGCCCACCTCCCGGGCTGCGAGCAGCTCGCTGCCGGCATCACCCCCGCCACCAACAATCCGGCCGGCGAAGCCAGCACGGCATGGAGGATCGCTCGCCAAGCCATCGTCAAAGGCGATCTGACCACGGCCAACCAAAAGATGTGCGAGGCAGTCACGCTGCATCCAGAGAGCGCGGCGCTCGAAGGGCTGGCGCTGCTCTACGTCACGCGAAACTCGCCGAGCGAGGCGCTCAAGTGGGTCGAGCGCGCCGAGACGGTGCGCCCCGGTCAGATGGAAACCAGGAACCTGCTCGGCGACGTCTACAGTCAGCTCGGCGATTCCGAAAAGGCACTCGAAGCCTGGCTCCTGGCTCTCAAAGTGAAGCCTGAAGAGACCGAGCGTCGTCAGATGATCGCCAAGAACGACACGTCGGTCGGACGCGGCTACCTGCGTCAGGGCGACGTACCTCACGCCGAGCGGCTGCTGCGTCGAGCCGTGACTCTCGATCCGAACAATGCGCTGGGCCTCTCAGCCATGGCCGAGGTTTGCCTCAAACAGAGTCGTTCGCTGTGCGCCATTGCCTTCGCCGAGCGCTCGCTGGCCTTGTTCGAAGCCAACCCGGACGCGCACGTCGTCGTGGGGGACGCAGCTCTGCTTGCCGGTGACCGCGCCAAGGCCAAGGCCAGCTACCAGCGGGCACTCGGTGTTCGCCCTGACTTCTGGGCTGCGACCCTCAAGCTGCGCGAACTCGACTGAGGTCGTAAAAACACGCTCGGACCGAACGAGAAACTCGTTCGGTCGCGGATGCTCGGGCCGAAGCTGGTCTCAGCGACCGAGTGCCTCGGCTCGATTCACGATGCGGGGCGTGATGAAGATGACGAGCTCACCACGGGTGTCGCTCGAACGGCGACGCTGAAAGAGCAGACCAAGAATAGGAATGTCACCGAAAAATGGCACCTGATCGAGGTTACGGCCGGTGTTGCGGGTGAAGATGCCACCGATCACCGCGGTGTGTCCGTCCATGACGAGCAGCTCCGTCTCGGCTTCGCGCTTGAGGATCGTCGGGTCACCACGAGCAGAAGTTTGATTGAAGTCCGGCTCGTCGCGGTTGATCTTGACGTGCATCTGCACGCTGCCGTCCGCTGTGACGTGCGGCTTGACCAGCAGCTGCAGCTTGGCCTCTTGGAAAGTCGTCTGCACGCCCTGGGCGGACACCTGCGAGAACGGGATCAACGTACCTTGCGAGATGCGCGCCTCGAGGTTGTCGAGAGTCAAGATGCGCGGGCTCGATAGGATGCGCAGCATGCCGCTGGATTCTGCGGCCGAAAGGCGCACGGCCAGGTTCACGTTGTTGTCGATCGAGCCGAAGGTGAGGCCGAGACCACCACCTTGGCCGGTACCGACTGCAGCCGGAAGGTTCACCGCGAAGTTCGGGTTGGCGACGGTTCGAGTGAACGGACTCAAACCGGCCGTAGGCGTATTGCCGTCTGAGGCGCCACCCGTGATGCCCACCGAGTTCGGGAATGCCAGGCCCGTGGGATTGCCGGTCGTCGGCGACATAGCGCCGTTGCCGCCCCACTGAATGCCGACGTCTTTGAGGTAGCGGCTCGTGGCTTCTACGATGCGTGCCTCGACGAGTACCTGAGGGGTTTGCGTGTCGAGTGCGCGCGAGAGCTCTTCGACCTGATCGAGTGCTCCGCTCACGTCGCGCGCGATCAAGGTGTTGGTGCGTTCGTCGACGGCAATCGTACCGCGGGACGAAAGGAGCACCGCAACGCGCGTGGCCAGCTCGACGGCCTTGGCGTAACTGACGGGAATGAGACGCGTCTCGATGGCAGCCAATTTGACCGCTGTAGCGCGACGGAGCATCTCGAGCTCGCGCTCCTTTTGCAGCTGATCGAGTGGCGCGACGCGCAACATGTTGCCTTGCTCGACCATGCCGAGAGACTTGGACTGCAGAATCACGGCCAGAGCCTGATCCCAGGGCACGTTGCGCAATCGGATGGTGACACGACCTTTGACGTCGTCGGCCACGACGATGTTGCGCCGCGACACGTCGCCAATCAAACGCAAGACGTTGTGGATGTCGGCGTCCTTCAGGTCGAGGTCGATGCGCTGGCCGGTGTAGCCCGCCTGCTGACCCACGACGCCTGGTCCGAAAGCACCGGCTTCGTCCGATTCCGCGGTGACGGCGTCGAACCGACTCGAACCCGATTGAATCTCGGGCATGTCTTCGCTGCCCTTCTCCACCGAAACCGTACGGCTCTTGCGAGCGGCTTGGCCGTCTTTCCCCATGCCGGTGAGGCTCGAGGGCAAGCTGCCAGGCTCGTAGAACGACCAAACCAGTTTGTTGCCACGTCGTTCGACCGAACTGGTGACTTTTGTGTCGCGCTGCACCTCGATGATGACGTCATTGCCGCGACCAAAACTGGAAACTGTGTGCACGCTGCCGCCGAAGGCGCCAACGTCCAAGGTGCGCGTGAGACCCTGGGGGATCTGGGCGTTTCGCAGGATCAACGTCGAGCGCCCTTGGCTGCCGTTTTCGCTGCGAAAACGCACGCGCCCGTCGAGTTCGAGCTCAAGCACGTCGCGCGCGCTCTCGTGCTGGAAGCGGACGTCGGCCAGATGGGCGACGTCCGTGGTTTCTTCGCTGGGCGCAGCTTCGCCGAGGGCGGCTCGCGCCAACACTTCTCGGCGTTCGAGGTCCTGGGCGGCACCGAGAGCGCCCGCCGAAAAGCGAACGACCAGCTTCTGGCCTTGGACGGACAAGGAATACTGAGCGTCGCGAAGCAACGTGATTGTGACGCGGGCCGTACTGCTCTTGCCGTTCTTGAACGATTGCGTGAGAACGCCACCGACCACGCCCTTCGAGCTGGTGATGGCTTCGGCCGCACCCGCGAGCTGGGCGTCCTGGATATCGACGATCAGGCGCTTGGACTGCTTGTCGAGGCGCGCGCTGTACTGGGGCTCGGAGCTGAGTTCGATTTCGACCAAGCCAAGACCCGCGTCGCCCTCGCTCAGCCGCACTGCGGTGACGGAGGCTCCGCTTTCAGCGAGCACGGTCGGAGCAAAAAGCAGCAAAGACGCCAGAATCAGGCTGGAAAGCGGTCGGTACATCTTCATTCTGCTCACGCGCATAGCTGTCTCCGTCTCGGAGACGTCGGGCCGTTTCACGAGCCTCATGAAACCCTAACTTTCTCGGACCGAAACGAGCAAATTACTGGTCGAATCGTCAGTCACTCGGACCGCCGGACGGCGTCTCAGCGCGCTTTTTTGCGTTTTCGCTCGACTCGAAGGCTTGGAGCTTCTGCTTCATGGTGGCGATCTCACCGCGAATGGCCGCGTCGTCGCTGTCAGGGGAGTCGGTCGTGGCCGTGACCTCGTCCGTGCGCAGCTGGATCACGCGGGTGGAACTCGGAATCTCGGGATTCGACGGATCGTCGCGCACTAGGACCAAATCACCGTCGCGAATGCGGTCGACACGCCAATTCACTTCGTAGGCGGCGCCCACGCCGCCGGTCGGCTGAACCACGGTGGCGCGACCCACGTATTGGCCGCGCTGCACGACCCAGCCGACGCCGGTCGGGTCGACCAGCATGGCCTTCTCGGGATGAATGCCGCCGATGATGCCCACCAGCTTGAGTTCGTCGATCGAGTACTGATCCAGAACGACCTCGCGCTGCGAGCGCACCTCCCCGCGCGCCTCGTTGACGAAGAATTTGGCAAAGCTGCGAAAAGGGTCGCGGCTGCGATCACTCTCGACGAACTCGGCTTCTTGGAGATCGACGGGCGGAGGAACGTCCGAAGGCACGGCTTCGGCTGTGGTAGCAGGCGCCCGCCGATCGACGGGAGCGCTGGAGCCGGTGCCGAACTGCGGAGTTTCTTCGGAACAACCGAGCAAGCCGAGAACGAGAGTTGCTGAGTAGAGTCGGCGCATCTTTCAGCCTCCCGTTGTGGTGCGACGTTGCTGCCCGGCGGAAGCTTCGCTTTCGGCCTTGTCGAGCGAGCGAAAAGCCGTGGCCAGACCCGATACCTTCAGGAAGATCTCATTGTCGCGCACGACCGGCTCCCTGATGGAGATGTTTTCCATGTTCATGATGCGGTCGCTCTGACCGATGCCGTAGAAGAACTTGGCAATCTGGTGGAAGCGTCCGGAGACCTCGACCTTCATCGGTACGCGCGCGTAGTAAGCCTCTTGAATCTCGGGCTGAGGCGTCCAAGCGGTCAGCTCGACACCTGCAGTGTTCGCCACGTTCTGCACGGCCGACAAGAATGCCGGGTACTCCGTGGTTGGTGGCAAGATCTTGTTCAACTCGCGTTCCCGCTCGCGACGACGGGCCAGCTCTTCCAGGTCTTTCTGGTAAGCAGCCTCGACTTTGCGGGCAGCTGCCAGCTCGGCCTCGAGGGTGATGCGAGACGCTTGAGCTTGCTCGATAGAACTCGCCACGTCGCTGTAAAAGCCGACGTAGTAGACGAGGCCACTCAAAACGACCAAGCCCAAGGTGATGCCCACGCGGGCTGCCATGGGCAGACGTGCCAGTGCGCTTTCAGCCATCAGTATTTGACCTCTGCTTCGAGAGCGAACTCGACCACCTCGAGATTGGTCTCTTTGTCGATCGTGCGGGAGGCCGGCAACAGCCGTACCTTGGCGAAGTAGTCGGAGAGGCCCATGCGCCGAGCCAGTTCGCTCACGTCACCACCGTCGCGAGCGACACCCCGCAGCTTGAGCAGGCGGCTCTCTTCGACGAACTCGGTGACCCACAGACGCCGAGAATCCCAGGCGGGATTGTAGACGGCCAACGGATTGTCGCGACGCACCTGCGCGAGTCGCTCGGGGTCGATGCTGGGCGCACGACCGGCCGTGAGCAACCGCGCGATCTCGAGCAAAACGGCGGTCGGACCAGTGCGAGCGCTCTGGAGCTTGGCGATGGCGTCCTCGCGGGCGCGCATGCGCTCCAACTCCGCCGTCACATCGGTCTGATTGGCTACGGCCTTCTTGGAGACCTCGATTTTGGTCTGAACCTGGCTGTTGGTGGCCAGTTCTTCGGCCAGCTTCGTCTCCTGGAAGCCGTGGAAGACGAACAGGATGATGATCTCGACCACGACCACTCCGAGGGCCGCGAAGATCCACATTTCCCCGCCGCTGCCGCTGTCGATGCGGCGCTTCTTTTGCGGGATGAGGTTGATGCGAATCATGCCCGCACCTCACGATCCTTGCGCAGCGCCAGGCCGAGCGAAACAGACAGCTGCAAGGCGTGGCGCGTCAACAGATCGGGCCGAATGGCAGCATTGGCCAGCGTGATGCTCTCGGTTGGCGACCAGATCTCGACCGGAATCCGAGAGCGGTTCTCGATCGCCTGAGCCAAAGCACCGAGCCCGGCGGAGCCGCCGGTGACGAACACGCGCGCGATGTCGGAGTCGCCGCTGGTCGCCATGAAGAAGTCGAGGCTGCGCTGGATCTCGGCCGCGATCGAGTCACATGAACCCTCGATGATCTCGAGTACTTGCTGCGGCACGATGCCGTCGCTGCCGTCACCGCACTTGTAGGCCTCGGCCTGCTCGTAGGGGACGCTCAGCGCGCGTTGGATTTCCTCGGTGACAGCGTTACCGCCGTTGGCGATTTCACGGGAGAATGCGCTCACGCCGCTGGCGATGATGTTCAGGCTCGACAGGCTGGCGCCCACGTTGATGAGTGCGACCGTTTGCGACGGGTCGAGCCCACGCGAGAACTCGAAGATGTTCTGGATGGTGAAGGCATCGATGTCGCAGACTACCGGACGCAGCTTGGCGTCGCGGGCCAAACGCGCGTAGTCCTCGATTTGATTCCTCTTGGCGGCAACCAAGAGCACTTCCATCTGACCTTCGTCCGGATTGCGTCGCAGGACCTGATGGTCGATCTGCACGTCCTTGATGTCGAACGGGATGTGCTGCTCCGCTTCCCAATGGATCTGCTCGTTCAGCTCTTGATCCGTCATCATCGGCACGGCGATCTTGCGAATGATCGCCGATTGCCCCGACACGCTGATGGCGACGTCGCGTTGACGGATCTTGTTGTCCCGAAACAGCTTCTGCAGTGTCTCGATGACGACGCCGGCGTCCATGACCTGGCCGTCGACGATGACCTGGGGACTCAAGGGGGCATAGCCAAACCCCACCAGACCCAGTCCCTTTCGGACCTGCTTCAACTGGCAGACCTTGATGGACGTGGTTCCAATATCCACTCCGACCAGGTTTTTTCCTTCGCGCATCGATCCGACTGTCCCTCGGGGGAATGCGCCATTTCCGGAGGTTCCGGTGACGTTCCGAGGCTTGCCTCAAATCCTCGCACTCCCGCGAAATTCCAGCCAAGAAAAGCGAGAGAATCGAGGGCGGGAGTCAGCCGCTGCTCGCTCAGACGGAAACGGGTCCGCCAGCGACCCCGCTCCGATGGCACCTAGGTCAGTCGCGACCTCAGTTCGAAACTCCGACGGATTGCTCGTATTGAAGCACTCGCGGCCCGCGGCCGCCTTTTCCAGGTCTCGGTTGACCCAGCCAGTTCGAGGGCGTCGGATCAGCGGCACGCCGACCTTATCCGGAAGAACATCGGCATCGAGTCAGGTCGGGCGGCCGAGCCCACATTTGCTTCCTGGGTCGTGTGCGACCCCTCGTCCCAGGACGATACAGCTGATTCCCGCGTTTCTCAGCATGATCCACGGCCTGGCACGCCTCCTGCTCTAGGGGTCCCCGAGGGCAACATCATGACTGACGGAACGTTGATTCAGGGGACGTGGGCGCAAAGTGGTTCGGTACAATTCGAGAGCATGCTCTGGGTGACTCCCGAGCCGTCCGCAACCGAGCTCGAACGAGTTCCCACGGTTCCCTACATCGAGACGCGGACCCAGGCCGAACTGATTGCCGCCTACTCGCCGCTCGTCCGTCAAATCGCCGGTGGCTTCCAGCGCAAGCTGCCCCGCAACGTGCTCCGCGACGACCTGGTCGCGGCCGGCATGAGTGGCCTCTGGGACGCCGTCCGCCGCCAGCTGGCGGAGCCGTGTGACCGCTTCGAATTCTACGTCCGCGTCCGCATCCGCGGCGCCATCCTCGACGAGCTCCGCGCTCAAGATTGGCTCCCCCGCCGCGCCCGCGCAGCCGCTGCCGACGCCGCGGAAGCTGGCAATATGGCTCGCGCCGTGGCCCCCGCCGTCGTGCGCTTCGACGACGTCAGCGAGTGGGAGCAGGGGCGTTGCCTCGCCACCGACGAAGAGTTCAACAGCGAGGCCGCTCTCGATGGCAAGCAGACCCGCGCATCACTGGCCCGCGCCGTGGACCAGCTGCCCAGCCGTGAACGCCACATTGTTTCAGCTCACTACTTCCGCGGCGTGAAGTTCAAGGACCTCGGCACCGAGCTGGGCGTCAGCGAGCCCCGCATCTCACAGCTCCACTCGCGCGCCATGCAGCGTCTCAAGGACATCCTGGCTCCGGCCGCCTAATTTCTCCGCGCAGCGCAGAAAGTGCGTGACGGGTCAGTCGACCCGCTCGAAAAACGCCAGCGTCTCGATGTGCTCGGTGTAGGGAAAATAGCCAAACGCAGTCGCGGAAACCAGGCGCAGGCGAGTCTCGACCAGGCGCTCGGCGTCGCGTAGGAACGAGTCGAGACCACAGCTCAGGTAGGCCAGGCGCACCGGCGGATCGCGCATCAGAGCCTCGAGCAAGCCGCCCGAGAGCCCTTTGCGCGGCGGGTCGACAACGACGAAGTCCGCGTGAGAGAGGAGAGCGACGTGCGCGTCGGCGGGTCCCGCATGCACGCTCGGCCGAGCTACGCTCGCGGGCAGGGCGTCGATGCCGAGCGCCAGTCCGCCGAGCGACCCAGTGCCGAGCTCGTTGAAGCCGACCGAGCAGCGCTCGCACAAGCCGAGCCCGATGGTGCCGACCCCAGCGTGGAACTCGACGACGCGAGCGCCCGCGGGTACGGCCGCGTGAATGCGGCGCACGGCTTCGTCGTGCAGCGCCGGATTCGCCTGACCAAACGCATCCGGCGGATAGAAAACGCGGACGCCACCGCTCTCGTCGACGACGGTGGGCGGACCCGAGACGTGCTCGAAGCGCTCGCCGAGTAGGGTGTTCGTCCGCTCGGGTTGCGCGTTGAGCCAGACACTGTGCACCAGCTCGCTCGCTTGGCTGAGCGCGCTGAGTAAGGGCCCGAGCAGCTTGCGCGCGTGGCTGCCCGGCCCCAAACGGTCGCGAACGATCAGCACCAATTGCACCCGACCGCTCGAACGCTCCACGGCCATCTGCACCGCGCGCAGCACGCCAGCGTGCTGCGCTTCGTCGTATGCGGGGACGGCGTGGACCTCGAGTTCGCGCGCCAAGAGTTCGTGCAGCGCGCGGATCGACGGATGATGCACGAGACACTCCGGGATCGACACGAGTCGATGGCTTCCGAGTTCGAAAATGCCGAGTTCGGCACCGGCGCCGCCCGGGCGCACCGACAGTCGCGCGCGATGGCGGTAGCCCGCGCCCGGGCCCGTCATTCGTTCGACGAGTACGCCCTGCCGCCTCGCGAAATCTTCGAGCGAACGGAGCCCCGTCTCGGGAAGCTGCTCGACCCCCCAACGCGGACACCCCGGACAGGGCGGTCGATGGCGACAGTTCAGCTCAGGCAAGCCAGAGAGTGTACAGGTAGACCAGCGGGCTCACGACCAGGAGGGCGTCGATGCGGTCGAGCAAGCCGCCGTGACCGGGCAGCAGCGAGCCCGAGTCCTTCACGCCCGTCGAGCGCTTGATCAGCGATTCGACCAGATCGCCGGACTGCCCAAGGAGCGCGCCCGCAAAGCCCAACAGGGCTGCATCGAGCGTCCTCAGCTGGCCCGACAGGTAGGTCAGGCTGGCGATGACGCTGACGGCGGTCGAGAAGAGCACCGAACCAAGGAGCCCTTCGCGCGTCTTCTTGGGGCTCACGGCCGGGTAGAGCGGGGTCTTGCCGATCGTGCGGCCGAGTGTGTAGCCGCCCGTGTCGCCCATCCAGGCGATGGTCAACGTCAAGAACACGAAGCGCGGGCCGAGCTCGCCCTGATCGCGGCGCAACATGGCCAGCGTCATCAGCAGCACTGCCACATAGAACGGCGCGCTCATCCCGCCGAGCGTGCGCAGAGCAGCAGTTGGCAGTTCGCCCAAGCGAAACAACGGCAAGAGGGCCGACGTGACGATCACGACGACCACGACCGTGAAGAACAGCCGCGGATCGCCGAGCGCGTTGTACGACGCATACGCCAAAAGGAGCGTGAGTGCCGAGCCGACCCAGCGCGACAGCCCATCGCGCGGATGAGTCATGCCCAAGAGCTCCCGCGCGCTCACCGCCGCGGACAGGCCGATGAACGCGGCCCAACCCCAGACCGGACCCCAAAAGAGCAAAACCAGCACAAGGGGACCCAAGACGCCCACGGTTCCCAGGCGCACGGCCAGATTGCTGCGCGGCTGGGGCACGGACCCAGCGATGTTCGGCTGATCGCTCACTACCCTGAGCGTTAACAAGTGACCCTCCAAGTCACAAGTGCGGTATAGCAAGAGCCGTGCAGGCCGTCCGCACCTACCTCGCGCCGCGCCTCCGGGTACTCGCATGCGCCTCCATTGCCGGTTGTTTGTGGAGTGCCGCAGGCACTCGCGTGGAAGAGCGCAGCACTGAATCGATTGCAGCTGCTCTCTCGCGCGCGAGCGGCTGTGAGGTCGATCGCGTCGTCTGGGAACCGAGGCGCAGCTCTGCCAGTGAACTGGTGTTCGGACGACCCGTGCTGTTCACCGCGCGCCACGCCGCCGAACGCCGCGATGTGTTTCGCGCTTTCGTGCGCTTGGCGCCGTCCGGTACGCCGCTCGGCGTGCGCGGAGTACGCAACCTGACCGAGACACGTCTCGCCGACGAACTGGGGCTGAGTGCGTCGGGAAATCTGGCTCTATATGCCACCGAACAAGCAGGTCGCATTGGCAGTCTCACCGCCCTGGCACTCGACGGCGCTTCGTCCGACCGCAAGCTCGGCCCATTCGAGTGGGTTCGCACCACCATCAGTCGCTATCTCATCGAAGGTGACACGCAGGGCTTGGGTCGCACCGATTTGTTGTTGGCCGAATCGAGTTCGAGTGCCGACGTGACCGAGCGCGGCCCACATTTCGCGTTTCGTCTCGAAAAGGTGGAGTTTTCTCTCAGCCGGCAAACGCTTCGCGAGCCGAACCCGCGCCTCGATGCCGCGACCCTGGCGCACGTAAGCGTCGTCCACCGCGAGTTCGAGCCGACTTCGAGCCTGCAATGGGCTGCCGACAGCCTGCGCACGGTGATGGGTCCGGGCCCGGTCGCTTGGCTCGAAGGTCGCGTGTTCTCCACGTTGGACCGACTGCACCGCTGGACTCGCTCGAGTGGAGACTTCCACGTCGCGCCTCGGCCGGCAGCCACGCACTCGAACGGGGCGGCGCCGACGAGCGTCTCTCTGGACCCGGCGACGCGAGCTTGGCCTCCAGTGGCACTCGAGCCCCGTTTGACTCCAGCGCGCCCGGGCGAAGGCCAATGGCTGGCTTGGAGCGCCGATTTCTTGCCCGAAGAAGGCCGGCGCGAACCGTACTTCTACCGCACTTTCCTGCACCCCGACGCGACGCGGCCCTACGCCGAGCTCGTGTTCGTCGCCATCGACACACGTCGACTCGAGCTCGGAATGCGAGCTGGCTACGAAGATCCGCATCCGGAGACGGGGCCACCGGGCAGCGGTCACATACCCGACGATTCCAGCGTTTTTTCGCGCATCACTGCGACCTTCAATGGCGCTTTCAAGGCCGTCCACGGTCCGTTCGGCATGCAGGCGGAGGGGCGCTTGTTGGTCCCGCCGCACCCAAAGGCGGCAACCGTGCGCGTCGACGGCGACGGTCGCATCGGCTTCGGCGACTGGCCCGCGCTGGACGACGGCCGCGCCGTCGCTCCTTCGGATCTTCTGGGTCTGGTCGAATTTCGCCAAAACCTGGACCCGCTCGTGGCGGTGGGCCAAGCCAATCCCAAGGGCCGCAGCGTCTGGGGCGACCATCTCTACGGCAGCTTGGTGCCCGCCGAACGCAGCGCTCTCTGCACCACCGCGGCCGGTGTCTTGTTTTACGCCTGGTCACCGGAAATTTCGGCAGAGGCATTGGCCGATGCTCTCCTGCACGTCGGCTGCAGCTACGCGCTGCACCTCGATATGAATCCCGGTCACTGCACCTTCGCACTGAATGCCGTGCAGAGCTTCCAGCCTCTGCACGCCAGCGGCGTCGTGCTCGATACACGCATGAGGGTCAACGCGAATCGCTATCTGCGTTGGTCGCCGCAAGATTTTTTCTACCTCGCCGAGCGCACTGCACGGCCTGCCCGGTCGACTCTCACGTGGTCGTCACGCCGCGAGCCCGGTGCGCCCTTGCTCTTTGCCGTGGGACGCGGCGCAACTGGCGGGCTCGCCATCGAAGTCGACCGTGTGCCGCTCGATGCCGTGCGCCTCGACGTGCACCCGGGCAGCGCCGAAGACGATTCGATCTCCCCGCCTGCGACGGCGTCCGAAGGGCCCGCCCTGCTCGGCTGGGGCCTCGGTCACCGCACTCCCGGCACGCGTTCCGGCCTGTTGCTCGGCACGACCAGTGTCGTGCCGCTGACCCGCGCAGATGCGAGCCTCGTGCTCGACGGTGAGTCGGCGCCCGTCCTGTTGCCGCCCGGCATGCCCGTGGTGCCGAAAGAAGGCCAGCAAGTCGTGCAGCTGCCCGTCCTGGCGCGCGAGGGAGAGTTGAGTCCGCTCGCGCGTGAACTGGGCGATCGTCGCCCTCGCGCCGCGCTCTGTGTCGCGAATGGTCACATATTGGTCGGTCGCATCGAGCACGACACGATCGCACCCTTGGTGGCGACGCTCCTCACCGAGGGTTGTAGCTTGATCGTCGCCCTCGACCGCGGTTCCCATCATCCCGCCCGAGTCGAAAGAGAGGGGGACTCGCCCAGTCCGAGGGTCGAGAGTTCGCTGTGGGCAAGTCCGCGTCGGTTGACGCACCGCGGCTACATATTCGAGTAAAAGTCGTCAGTGGCGAATACGTCGACGGGGAACGATTTGCTCGTCTTCGACGTGAACGATGGCGTTGGTGACCGCGTCCCGGAAGCGCACCTGCAGCACCAATCGTCCGGCTCCAAAGCCCGTCTTCTCGTTGAAGAGGTGGCGTTGCTCGCGAATGCGCCCCTGCTCATCGGGCATGGCAGCCGCGGTCCACTGGCCCAAATCGAGCGGCAGCGGCTCGAGATGACCGAATCGCTCCTCTTTGGCCCCCGGCACGTGAGACATGAAGAAGATCAAGTACGAAGCGACGCCTAGCGCAGCGACAATCAGCAAGAAAATATAGAACACGGCTGCGCCCGAGTTTGGGCGTGAGGCCGCTCGGAGGCAACCGCTCCGGGCTGCCGGGCCGACGCGATTGACAGCGCAGGTCGACCGCGCTCGGGTGGCGCCCATGAGCGCCGCAGACAGCCAGGAAAACGATCTTCCCGAAGAACTCTGGGAAACCCTCGAGGACCTCTACGATCTGGCCACCGAAGATCCCGAGGAGGCGCGCACCACCTTCGCCTCTTTCCCCGAAGAGGTGCGCAATCTGCGCGAGTTCCAGATGGCTCTCGCTGGCATCGAGAAGCACCTCGAGCGCTTCGAAGAAGCCCAAGCGCGATTGCGCGCACTCTTCGTTCGCTACCCCGACGACGCGGACCTGTGCCACCAGCTGGCCGATTTACTCGAAGACTCGGGTGAGCTCGAAGAAGCTTCGGCGCTCTTTTTGGAGACGCTGCGGCTCGACAACGAAAAGCCCGCGCTGGCGACCGACGAACTCTTGGCGCGCATCGACAAGACCGTGCGCGAGATCCTGCGCGAGTTGCCGCCCGACTACCAAAAGCGGCTCGACCACGTCCCCATCCTGCTCGAAAGCCGTCCCAGCATCGAGATGGTCCAAAGTGGCCTCGATCCGCGCAGCCTCGGGCTGTTCGAAGGGCACGACCACGTCGCCGATCTGAACCAAGAGGCCAGGACTGCGCCGACACGCATCGTCCTGTTCACCGAGAACCTGATAGATGATGCAGGGGACGGTCCCGAGTTGGAAGAAGAAGTCGGAGTCACCGTCCTTCACGAAGTCGGGCACTACTTTGGGCTCGACGAGGAAGACATGGAGCGCTTGGGTCTCGACTGACTCGAACGCGCGACGGCGCGCGCTTGCGACACAGCGCTGCGAGGGCGCGCGCTCAGCCGCTGCGCGGTTCGAAGTCGGCGGGACGCGCGATGGCGTCGCTGACCAGTCGGGGCACGTCGCCGCTGCCGATGCCGCGCCAATAGACGTGCCACTCCGGACCGCGATGCATGCCATCGCAAACGGTCGTGTACCAACCGTTGATTGGATTGTCGGCGCGCGAGCGCCAGTAGAACGCCGTGTGCTCGCGCGTGAGCGCCCACCATAAATCCTGGCCGAGCCCTTCACCTCGGGCCACCGGTAAAACCGCGAATTTGCTCAAGAAAGGAACACTGTGGCCGGGTTCCATCAACGCGACGCCGCGGTACTCGCGTTCCAAGTAGACGCGCAGGATCGGCCGCGCGAAAAACGACGGCTTCACGGCGCGACCAAAGCTCTCGGACAACAAGCGCGAAAGGCGCGATCGATCGGTCTCTTCGTAGCTGTCGTGGGTCAAGAGCGCCGCGCCAAGCTTGACCAGCGTACCTTCACCGCGAACCGTGAATAGTTCTCGCAAGAAAGAGAGGGGCGATGCGATCGAGACGGTCGTGCTCGGACTGCCGCCATCGGCCAAGGCTTCGAGCATCTGTCGTGAGCGCGAGAGCCACTGCACGTCGTCAGGAGGCAAATAGCCGCCCGCAATCAAGCGCTTTTGATCGCTGCGCAAGTTGATGACCGCAAGCCCACTCTCGTGACCGAGCAAGAAATGTCCAGGCGAGATCTCGACGCCCGATGTGCCGTGAGGACCGAGACCACCCTGGCTGCGCAAGAAAACGACCTTGCGTGGCCGCAATTCCGACGCCAATTGGGCCAGTTGCGAGGGGTCCGGTCGATCGAAGACGAACACCGGCAAGCGCTCGGCCTCGAACAAGCGCTCGGCCTGCTCGAGACAGCTGGGCAACGAAGCGTCGAGCCGCTGGGGCGAGAGCTCGGCATCTTCGAGTGACTCGAACAACCAGCCGAGTTCCTGGGGCCCGACGGCATCGGTGCCACCGACGACCAAGGACACGAATAGGCCCAGCGTGCGTAGGAACGCCAGCTGCTCGGCCAATGTGCCGCCACTCTCGCGCAGGACTGGACCGCTCGGCGCCACCAGCGCGAAGCGTCCACGCGGCAGACCCCGAAAGAGCCGCAGGTACATTTCGGCCTCTGACCTTTGCCCGACGCTTTCGAGAAACGTGAGCACGGTCTGACCCAAAGAGGGCGGCGGGAGGGACGAAATCGTCGTCACAGCGCGGTTCCTACACCAATCCGGCGATGCTCGGGAGAGACGCCGTGATATCTGGCTCGTATGACCTCGGGAGCACAGCGCCACGTCTTTCTGGGCATTGCGCTTGGCGCGCTGGGCGGGCTCGCCGCGCGCCTCTGGCTCCCGACGCGCATCGCGCCCTACGTCGTCGACTACGTCGCGGCCCCTTTGGGGCAAATCTTCCTGCGTTTGTTGTTCATGCTCGCCGTGCCGGTCGTGTTCTCGGCGTTGGTCGGCGGTATCGCCGAGCTCGATCTGAAGAGCCTCGGTCGCATCGGCCTCAAGACCCTCGGCTTCACCGTGCTGGCCTCGTCGGTCGCAGTTGGCATCGGTCTGCTGTTGGTCAACGTCGTCCAGCCAGGTGCAGGCCAGAGCGACCTGCGAGCCTTGGCCGAAAAGCTTGCCCAAGGCCGCGCCCCCGTGGCTGCCACGGCCGTGAGCGGCGCGACCATGCTCATTCAGATGATCCCCGACAACCCAGTGAAAGCCGCGGCCACGGGCGACATGTTGGGGCTTATCGTGTTCGCGCTGTGCGTCGGCGTCGCGCTGGGTCAGGTGAAGACGACCGGCACGCAGCGCCTGGCCGAAGCCATCAGCGGCTTGTTCGACGTCAGCATGTACTTGCTGGAGCGCGTCCTGCTCCTGGCTCCGGTCGGCGTCGGTGCGCTGTTGTTCGTCACCACCGCAACCGTCGGGGTCGACGTGTTGACGGCCATCGCCTCGTACGTGGCCGTCGTCGTCGGCGCCATCGCCATCCACCTGTTCGTGAGCTTTCCGCTCATGCTGCGGGTATTCGCCGGGCGGGGCGCTCTGGCCTTCTTTCGTGCGGTGCGCCTGCCGATGCAGACCGCTTTTGCCACCTCGTCGTCGAGCGCCACCCTGCCCGTCGCGCTCGAAGCCGCCGACACCGAGCTCCACCTGCCCAAGCCCATCGCGCAGTTCGTACTCACGGCGGGCGCTTCGATGAACCAGAACGGCACCGCGCTGTTCGAAGGCATCACGGTGCTGTTCCTGGCTCAGCTGTTCGGTGTCGAGCTCGCTCTCTCGGAGCAGGCAGTCGTCATGGTGATCTGCATCCTGGGTGGCATCGGGACGGCCGGCATCCCTGGCGCGTCCCTGCCCGTCATCGCCATGATCTTGGGCATGGTGCACGTCCCGCCCGAAGGCTTGGCGCTGATTTTTGGCGTCGATCGCCTCCTGGACATGTGTCGCACCACGCTGAACGTCGTGGGAGACTTGGTGATCGCCACCTGCGTAGCCGCTGGCGAAGAAGACCAGCGGCCGGACGAGCCTCTCACGCAGCCGACTTGATGGTTGGACCAGCCCGGAGGTCGCACCCGTCTCAGCTCTGTACATCTTCGCCGAAGTAAGCACCCCGCACGCGCGGGTCCACTTTGAGTTCGGCGGCTGAGCCCGACAGCACGATTTCGCCAGTAACGAGCACGTACGCGCGGTGCGCAGTCTCGAGAGCCAGCCGCGTGTTTTGCTCAACCAACAAGATGGTGATGCCGGAACGGGCCACCTGGGTGATGCTCTCGAAAATCTGCGCCACCAATTTGGGAGCCAGGCCCAAGCTCGGCTCGTCGAGCAGCAGGAGTTCGGGTCCCGCCATCAGCGCCCGACCAATCGCCAGCATCTGCTGCTCGCCGCCGGACATCGTGCCGCTCAGCTGGGTCAAGCGCTCGCCGAGTCTGGGAAACAGCGTGAGCACGAGGTCGCGGCGCTTGGCCAAGACCTTCTTGTCGGTGACCCCTGTCGCACCCAGCTTCAAATTTTCGTCCACTGTCTGCTGGCCGAAAATCGCGCGTCCCTCCGGCACGAGCGATACGCCGCGCCGCACGACCTCGTGCGTTCGCAAGTCGAGGACCGAACGACCCGCCACGTCGATCACCCCCGAAGTGGGCTTGACGAGTTGAACGATGGCTTTGAGCGTGCTGGTCTTGCCGGCGCCATTGGCACCGATCAGGCTGACAATCTCGCCCTTTTCGACCCTCAGGCTGATGCCGCGCACCGCCTGAATCCCGCCATACGAGACCCTCAGGTCTTCGATCGAGAGCGCCGCGCTCACGCTTTCTCGCTTTCTTCTTGCCCCAGATACGCGGCCAGCACCCGCGGATCGGCTTTGACATGCTCGGGCACGCCCTGACCGATGGTCTCACCGTGATCGACCACGTGAACGAAGTCGCAAACGTTCATGACCACGCTCATGTTGTGCTCGACCAAGACCAAGCTGAGCGAAAGCTCGCTCCTCAGAAAGCGCAGCTGGCGCTCCAGTTCACGCGCCTCTTGGCTGTTCATACCGGCGGCAGGTTCGTCGAGCAGCAAGAGTTCGGGTTCGAGCATCAAGGCCCGGGCGATCTCGAGTCGCCGTTGCGAGCCGTAAGGCAGGCTGCCTGCAGGCTCGGCAGCGAGCGACCCGAGCCCCAGCACGTCCAGCAACTCGTGCGCCTTTTTCTCGAGTCGCGCCTCGTCGTGGTAGTAGCGCTGGGTCCGCAAGAGCGCGTCGACCAAGCCGCTTTCGTGCAGATGGTGCCCCGCCACCATGACGTTCTGCTCGACGCTCATCGAGCGAAATAGGCGGATATTCTGGAAGGTGCGCGCGATGCCACCGGCCGCAATGACGGCCGGACGCTGGCCCGTGATGTCGCGACCTCGAAAACGAATGTTGCCTCCGTCTGGCTTGTAGACGCCGGTGATGACGTTGAAGAGCGTCGTCTTGCCAGCGCCATTGGGACCAATTAGGCCGAAGATCGAGCCTTTCTCGACCGAGAAGGAAACGCACTTGATGGCGGCCAGGCCACCGAAGACTTTGTCGACGCGTTCGAGTTCGAGCAGACTCATACGCGGGCCCCCGAGCTCGGGCCGCTCTTCTTCTTCCAAGTGTCGAACAGCTCGCGCGTGCCGAGCAAGCCCCGTGGTCGCACGATCATGATGACGACTAGGAGCAGCGCGTAAATCACCAGACGGTACTGGGCAAGATCTCGCATCAGCTCGAGCGTGACGGCCACGAAGATGCCACCCAGGACCGCGCCCGAGATCGAGCCGAGGCCGCCGATGATGACCATCACCAGCATGTCGATCGATTTCTCGAAGCGGAAGTCCTCGGGTCGAATGCCCGCCTGTATATGGGCAAACAGCCCGCCGGCGATGCCCGCGGTCGCGGCCGAGATGACGAATGCCTGCACCTTGAGACGCGTCGTGGGAGTGGCGATGGCCTCGGCCGCGATTTCGTCCTCGCGAATGGCGACGAGCGAGCGTCCCATCTGCGAAAAGGTCAGATTGTACAGGCCCACGACGACCAAGAGCGCCCAAACGTAGACCCAAAAGAAGCTGGTGTATTCGCGCAGACCTGCAGGTTCGTTGCCGAAATAGCCCGTTGCCGACCCCAAGAACTCGGCGTTGGTAAAGAGGATGCGGATGATTTCGCCGAAGCCAAGAGTGACCACGGCCAGATAGTCGCCTCGCAAACGCAAACTCGGAATGCCGATCAACAAGCCGGCGCAGGCCGAGAAGAATGCGCCACCGACGAGCGCGAGGTTCAGCGTCAGGCCGTCGGCCAAAAGACCCGGCCCACACCATCCCTCGACCAGCGGACCGAGCAAGACGCCGATGTAGGCCGCGGCATAGGCCCCAATGGCCATGAAGCCGGCGTGACCGAGCGAAAACTGGCCCGTCGTGCCGTTGATGAGGTTGAGGCCTACGGCCAAGATGATGTTGATGCCAGCCAAGAGCACGATGCGCTGCACGTACTCGATGACGTTCGCTCGAAGCGCGAGGCCCGCAAGCGAGAGTGCGAACAGCAGGGTCACGAAGACCACCACGCGCAAGGCCGGACTCTTGCTCATCACACCTTCTCCGTTCGCACGACGCCGAGCAGGCCCTGGGGCTTGATCAACAGCACCGCGATTAGAATCAGGAAGGTGATGGCGTCCCGGTAGTCCGGCGACAGGTACCCGGCCGTGAACTGCTCGGCCAAACCGATCAAGATGCCCCCCAGCATCGCCCCCGGGATGTTACCGATGCCGCCCAAAACGGCTGCGACGAACGCCTTGATGCCAGTGAGTACGCCCATCTGGGGATTGATGGTGATCTGGTCGAGGCCGAACAGGATGCCGCCGGCGGCTGCCAAGGCCGAGCCCGTGGCAAACGTCCAGCGGATCACCTGCCCCGTGTCGATGCCCATGAGTTCAGCGGCATCGAGGTTAGCCGAGGTCGCACGAGCCCCGCGACCCCACGAAGTCTTCTGAATGAGCAGATGCAGACCGACCATCAGCAAGGTCGCCAACACGAAGATCGTGAGTTTGACGTTCGTGACGATGACACCGGCGAATTCGAAGCGCACTTCGGTGAGGATCGCGGGATAGCGACGCGGATTCGGCGAGAATACGAGCAGCGCCACGTTTTGGAGCAACAAGCTCACGCCAATGGCGGTGATGAGCGGCGTGAGCCGGGGTGCCGACCGCACGGGACGGTAGGCAAGCGCTTCGATCAAGACGCCCAACAGAGCCGCAGCGCCCATCGCCAGAGCCAACACGACCAACGCCAGATAGATCGGGAAATTCTGACCCGCCGCTTCGAACCGTTCGACGCCCAAGAGCCAAGCCGCATAGTAGCCCGCGTACGCTCCCACCATGAACACCTCGCCATGAGCGAAGTTGATGAGTCGCAGTACTCCGTAAACCATGGTGTAGCCAAGGGCGATCAGCGCGTAGATCGAGCCGAGCGAGAGGCCATTGATGAGCTGTTGGAGAAATTGACTCACGGCGCGATGGTCGTCTCGTATTTGGCGCGGCCGGAGCTGACTCGCAGCACCACGGCACTCTTGGTTGGATTGCGATCTGCGTCGATGGTGATCTTGCCCGTGACTCCGTCGACCTCCCGCGTCGCGGCCAACGCGTCGCGCAGGGTCTTGGGTTCGACCGTCGTTGTCCGACGAAGCGCGTCGGCGATGACCAGCACGCCGTCGTAACCCAGCGCGCCCAGGCCCGTTGGCGCCTGGCCATAGCGTTTGGTGAATTCGGCGACGAAACGCTGGGCTCGCGCTGAAGCCATATCGGGCGCGAAATGGTTGGAAAAAAACGAGCCGTCGAGGGCGTCTCCTGCGATCTTGAACAGATCGGGCGCATCCCAGCCGTCGCCGCCGAGCAACGGCAGCGCGAGGCCGAGGCGCTGCGCCGTTCGCGCGATGGTCGCGACTTCCGAATAGTAGCCGGGCACGAAGATCGCTCGAGCCGAAGACGCACGAATGGCCGTCAGCTGGGCGCTGAAATCGGTGTCGCCCTGCGCGTAGGACTGTTCGACGGCGATCGTGCCTCCGAGCTCGATAAACGACTTCCGGAATGCATCCGAGAGACCGATCGAGTAGTCGTTTCGCACGTCGCGCAGGATGGCGACGCTCGACAACCCGAGGTGCTTCTTGGCGAACACAGCCATCACACGACCCTGGAATGGATCCAGGAAGCACACACGAAACACGTAATTCCCGACTTTGGTCACCTTGGGGTTCGTCGACGCGGACGAAACCATGGGCACGTGACGGCGCTGTGCGATTCGACCGCCAGCCAGTGAGAGACTGGAGGCGACCTCACCCAACAGGGCAACCGCATTCTCGACGTCGATCAAGCGATTGACCGCGTTGGCCGCCTCCGCGGAATCTCCGCGATCGTCGAGCGTGACCAGCCGCAACTTGCGACCTCGAACGCCCCCCTCGGCATTGATCTCGTCGACCGCCAAGCGCGCTGCCTTGTCGGTGTCCTGGCCAAAATGGGCCGTACTCCCTGTCATCGACGCGTAGTGCCCTACCACGATATCCCCGGTCGCGTTGGCCAGCTCCTCAGCGCTCGGCTTGCACGCCCCAAGCCCCCAAGCGCCGAGCAAGATGGCGCCATACGGCAGAACGCGCCGCAACGGCCGCATCCGAAGAACTCCGCGAATCATCGGGGCGCGAGGCTACCACACGGGTGCGGTCAGCGGGAGTTGGGCGTGTGCTCGACTGCCAAGCGACGCACGAACTCGAGCAGCTCGTTCGAGGGTGAAGCGAAGACAGCTTCCGTCGGTAAGCGACGGACCAACCAGCGGACCCAAAACGTTTCGTGGGCGCCCGATGCGAGTACTCGGTAGGGGCCTTGGACCTCGACCTCGACGTAGCGACCGTCCTCATTGGCAAAAATCTCGACCTCTCCTTCACCCGGCGCCTGCTGCGCTGGCAACGAATCGCCGAACAGTTTGAGAAACAAAAGGCGGCTCCCGTCGGGCGCAGGAGCCGTGACATGCGCCAGATAACCGCCTTGTCCGTCCGCGTGGACCTTGAGGCTCCGTCCGACGACGAAGCCCTCGTGGTCGTAGATGCTGTGGCCGTGGAGCTTCTGGAGCATCAGCGGTCCGTGAGGAGGGACGGGGGAAAGCTCCGATGCGCCCGTCGGAAAGAACGTGAAGCCGGCGGGCGCAACTCGACTGATCTCCCAGCCGGCGACGCGCGTCGGCTGCTCGCCGACGTTGGTCAACTGGTAGCCGATATCGAGGGTATCGCGCTCTGCGTCGAGAATGAACGTCTTCTCGAGCCTGACGCGGCTCGTCCCGAGCGCCGATTCGGGCCCGCGCAGCGTCAGTGGCGTCTCTTGCACGACCTCGAAGGCCGCGCTGTCGATGCCGGCGGGAGGCGGCCAGCCCCAGTCGCTCTGCGGGCTCGTCCAGTAGGTCGAACCCCAGTTGTCTGCGTTCACGTCGGGTCCCACCAAGAGGTCACGTTCGCCGTAGGTCAGACGAGCCACTCGCCCCGCCACACCGGGCTCGATGGTGGCACGCAGTTTCGCCCCTTCCAGAATGACCGCTTTCATGCGCCGCGAAAGCTACACCAAAGGCGCCGAGCACCAAAAAGTGGGAGAAAATTGGCTCGCGCCGCGCGTCCTGTGGCAAACCGAACCCATGGCCTCTCCCGTTTCCATCGCCGTCGAACTTCGGCGCGTCTCGCCCTGGGCCCGCCTCGGGCTCTTGGGAGCGCTGGTGCTCCTCCCCCTCGTCGGATCAGCCGATCCCGAGACGGAGGCTCGCTACCCATTCGATCCCGCCTGCCCCTGGGGACGGATCAGCAATGGCAAGGGCATGCTGCAGCGCTGCATCAGCGAAGCCGAAGCTCAAAAAGTCGCGGCCGACGCCAAAGCACTCGAGACCAAGGCACAGACCGCGAAACCCGTGACCTCGGCGGCGCCCACGCCCGCCGAAGTTGCCGTCGAGCCTGCGACCGAGCCGGTCGTCGATGCGACTGCTTCTGCTGGCCCTGTCGTGGTCAAGCTTGGTCCACTCGTCGCCGAGCAGGGTGAACTCGGCTTGGGCAAACTGGGCAAGCCGCTCGATCGCTACCAAGCCTGCATCCAAGACAACGGCGGATTGAGTGCCGCCAAGGGCAACGTCGTCGTGCAATTTCTCGTGCGCGCGGAGTTCGGTCGCGCCGAAGGCGTCGAAGTGAAGAAGGCGATCGGCGTCAGCAAGAAGGCGGCGCGCTGCCTGGCCGACGTGGTCGATCGACGTCAAGTCGGTGCGCCGACGGTTCCTCTCACTGGCGCGACGTTGAGCTTCGAAATCATCCCTTCGAAGTGAGCGGCTCGAAATTGGTCGGCTCCGCCAGTAGCGTGCGGCGGTGACTTCGTCTTCCTCGGACCCCGCTGCTGTCTATCGCGCTGGTCAAAAGCGCCACCTGGACGTGGCCGAAACGCTGGCAGCGCGTTCGCGCCTACTCGGCAATTTTCGTGGCCTGTCCTTCTCGGCCCTGCTCGTCAGCCTTGGCTACTTCTTGTTCGGTTCAAGCAGCGTCGGCGGCTGGCTCGCGCTCGCGCTCGGCGTCGTGTTCCTGTTGCTGGTGGCGCGACATGGCCGCGTCATCGACGCGGAAGACCATGCGCGACGACTGAGTCTGGTGAACGAGCGCGCCGAAGCGCGTATCGATGGACGCTTTGCGGGCTTGCCCGACCTCGGTCTAGGCCTCGTCGGCCCCGAGCATCCTTACGCCGGCGATCTCGATTTGTTCGGCAACGGTTCGCTCTTTCAGCGGCTCTCGGTCGCCCACACCCATTTTGGCAAAGGTACTCTCGCCCACTGGCTCGCGCACTTCGCAAGCCTGACGGAGATTGCGGAACGTCAAGCCGCGGTGCGTGAACTGGCCTCGGCGCTCGGTTTTCGTCAGGAGTTCGAGGCCCAAGCAATGGCGCTCAGCGAACGCCGACGCGAGGGCAAGACAGAGATCCAGTCGAGCCCCGATCCGGAGAGCTTTTTGCGTTGGATCGAGGCTCCGGCCGAACTCGCGGGCAAACCTCTGCTCCTAGCCCTCGCCTGGCTCTTGCCCGTGCTGACCTTCGGAGGCATTGCCGCGCACTGGTTCGCAAACCAGTCGCCGCTCTATTGGGTTGCGCCCTTGCTCGTGGGCCTCGCCGTTTTGGCGCGCTACCAGAAGACCTGCACCGACACGTTCAACGCAGTGTCGACGACCGAAGGCGCCTTCTTGCGCTATGGCGATCTGCTGGCGCTGATCGAGGGACTCGAGCCGAACTCGCCGTGGCTCGTCGCTCGGCGCGCAACTCTGACTGCGAGCAATCGACCGGAAGTGAGCGCCAGCCGCACGATGCGCCGCTTCCGAAACCTGGTCAGTTGGTACGACCTTCGTCACAACGGCATGGTTTACCCTTTCGTGGACGGCTTGCTTTTGTGGGACATCCATTGCAGCGCCGCTCTCGAACGCTGGAAACGCGACGTCGGTCCGAGGGCGCGCGCCTGGTTTGCGGTGATCGGCGAATTGGAGGCCCTGAGTTCACTTGCCGGCTTTCTGCACGACGAACCCGACGCGGTCTTCCCCACGCTGACCGACGATTCGTCGCTCGAGGCCAAAGCTCTCGGTCATCCGCTGATTGCGCGCAGCAAGCGCATCACCAACGACCTGGACGCCTTCGCTCCGGGTCAGGCGCTATTGGTGACGGGTTCGAACATGTCGGGAAAAAGCACGTTCTTGCGGGCCCTCGGCATCAACACGGTCCTGGCCTTCAGCGGCGCGCCGGTGGTCGCCGCGAGCTTGACCCTCCCGCGCTGCGTCCTGGGAACGAGCATCCGCATCTCGGACTCGCTCTTGTCTGGCACCAGCCACTTCTTCGCCGAAGTGAAGAAGCTCGCGCACGTCGTGCAATTGTCCAAGGGCGAAACGCCCGTGCTGTTCTTGATGGACGAGGTGCTTCACGGGACCAACTCGCGCGAGCGGCAGCTGGGCGCACGCTGGGTGCTGGCCGAGCTGCTCCGCGATTCGGCCTTCGGCATTCTGACGACACACGACGAAGGTCTGTGCGAGTTGCCGCCGGAGCTGATGCCTCGGGTTCGCCAGCACCATTTCCGCGAAAACGTGGCCGACGGCGAAATGACCTTCGACTACTGTTTGCGCCAGGGTCCAGTGACCTCGGGCAACGCGCTCCGCCTCATGCGACAGGTCGGCCTCGACGTGCCGCTCGAAGGCTGAAATTCGCGGGGTATTGAGCTGGCCAGGGTCCGGGCTCATGCTCAGCACATGACACCGAGCGATTTTCCGACGCGCCTCGGCGCGCAGGGCCTTTGCGTCGCTCTGGCCGTGCTCGTGCTCGGTGCATGCGGCCCCAAGGCACCCTGCTTTCTGGTCAGCGGCGCCGAAGCCAAGAAGCTCCTCGTTCCCGGCACGGTGCTGCTCGATGCTCGCCCGCGCAAGGAATCGCAAAGCTCGCACATCGACGGCTCGATCGCCGTGCCGCGCTCGGAGTTCTCGTACCGACTGACGAATCTCGATCTACGCAGTCGAATCGTCGTGTTCGCGGAGTCGCGCGATGCCGCTTACGAAGCGGCGGAAGAGCTGCGCAGTCGCGGCTTCACCGTCTACGAGCTGGGCACCGTGAACGACTGGAAGAGCACCGAAACGAAGTGCGAAGACTAGAAGGGTGCACGCCGCCGACTAACTGCTCTGGGTTGCTTCGACCCACGCCAGGTACTCCTCGCTAACCTGGCCGGTCACATAGTTGCCGGTGAAGCAACTCATCTCGAGATCGGTCACCTGCGAACCTTCGGTGATCGCAGCGCGCATGTCCTCGACCTCTTGATAGATCAGGTAGTCGGCGCCGAGTTCTTTGGCGACTTCGGGGATTTTTCGACCATGCGCGATCAGCTCGTGGCGCGAGGGCATGTTGATGCCGTAGACATGCGGAAAGCGCACGGGCGGCGCCGCCGAGGTAAAAGTCACCTTGTTTGCGCCGGCTACACGGGCCATGTCGACGATCTCCTTCGAGGTGGTGCCTCGAACGATCGAGTCATCGACGATCAGCACGTTCTTACCCCGAAACTCGCGCCCCATGGCGTTCAGCTTCTGCTTGACGGACTTCTTGCGCTGCGCCTGTCCAGGCATGATGAATGTGCGACCGACGTAGCGGTTCTTGAAGAAACCCTCGCGGTATTCGATACCCAGTTTTTGAGCCACCTGCATGGCGGCCGGTCGGGACGAATCGGGAATCGGCATGACCACATCGATGTCGCCGCGCGGCGTGTAGCGGGCCACCGTGTCGGCCAAACGATTTCCCAGCCGGAGGCGCGCCTCGTAGACCGAAATTCCAGACATCACCGAGTCGGGTCGTGCCAAGTACACGAACTCGAAGGAACAGGGGACCAGGCGGGGCTTACGGGCACATTGACGCGAAAGCATCTCGCCCTGGGGCGTGATGAAGATGGCCTCGCCGGGCAATACGTCGCGCACCAGCTCGTAGCCGCCGCTTTCCAGCACGAGCGACTCGGAAGCCACGGCCCACTCGGGCTCACCCTTTTCACTCAGCCTCTTCCCAAAAGTGAGCGGGCGGATGCCGAACGGGTCGCGGAAGGCCAAAAGCCCGTGGCCGGCGATGAGCGCAATCACGGCGTAGGAGCCCTGGACGCGTTCGTGGAGACTGGCGACGGCTGCGAAGATTTGATCGGGATTGAGCGCCTGCTCGCTCACTTCTTCTTGCAGCTCGTGCGCCAGCACGTTGAGCAGGACTTCGGTGTCGGAGCTGGTGTTCAGGTGGCGCCGGTCGACCCGATACAGCTCGAGGCTGAGCTCTCGCGTGTTGGTCAAGTTGCCGTTGTGGACCAGCACGATGCCGTAGGGAGCATTCACGTAGAACGGTTGCGCCTCGACCGTCTGGGAGGCATTGCCCTGGGTGGCGTAGCGCACGTGCCCTAGGCCGACGTTGCCGCGCAGGCTGCGCATATCGCGGGTGCGAAATGCCTCACGGACCTGGCCCTTGGCCTTGTGCACGTGGAAGATGTCGCCTTCCGCCGTGGCGATGCCCGTCGAATCTTGGCCGCGGTGTTGGAGCAGCGACAAGCTGTCGTACAAAGCCTGATTCACGGGCGAAGAGGAGACGAGTCCGACGATGCCGCACATTGCGCGGGCGAGTCTGTCACGGACCCGCCCAAACTCCAGCAGCGCGGGCTCCCCGGACCTGGCTGCAGGCAACGTGAGAAGCTCGCCGACGACGACGAGCAGGCTAGGCTCCGGCGGCCATGCGCCCCGTCATCATCGTCGGCAACGTCTCCGAGGATCCTTTCGCCATCGACGTTGCTCACTCGTTCGGACAACACGCAGATCTGTCCGACATCATCTCGCTCAAGAACTTCGCCAACGGTGAGTTTTGTCCGCGCTTCATTTCCGACGAGACCGACCTGCAAGGCATCGGCGAGAAGCTCGACGGCTCGACCGTCGTGATCGTGTCGGTCAACAGCGATGCGCACAGCCGTCAAACGTTGGCGCAGCGCAACTTCTTGATCGCGCGCGCCGCCAAGGACAACGGCGCGGCCAAGGTCTTGCTGGTCGAACCCGACCTCTTTTACTCCGCCCAAGATCGCGGGCCGCGGCTCGCCCATGGCCTCGTCCAGAAACCACGCCCCCTGGCGGACATGAAGAAGTTCGACGGCCAACCCTTCAGTTCGCTGCTCTATGCGCAGCTACTCAAGGCGTCGGGCGTCGACGGCGTCGTCACGGTGCACAACCACTCCGCATCGGTTCAGGACGTATTTCGCTCGACCTTCGGTGGTGACTTCGAGAACCTGATTCCGGCCGAGCTCTACGCCCACTACCTCAAGGGCTCGAACGTCGTCGAGCGCGGAAAAGACGGCGAAAACCTGGTACTTTGTGCACCCGACAAGGGCGCGGCCGACTTCGTGTCAACCATGCACGGCGAGCTCGGCTTGCCCCGCGCTGGCCTGTGCCTGTTGACCAAAGAACGCAGCGGCGAGCGCCATGTCGAGATCAAGGTAGCGGCCGACTCGCCCGTCTCGCTTGCCGACCTAGCGGGTAAGGACGTCATCGTGTTCGACGACATGGTGCGCACTGGTTCGACGATCTTGAAAGCATGCCAAGCGCTCCGTGCCGGCTCACCGCGGCGCGTCATTTTCTGCGTGAGCCACTTCTACTCCAGTGAAGAGGGTCGCGAGAACATGGCCTCGTCGGCCATCGACGAGATCCTGACGCTCAATACGTTGCCTACGATTCTCAATCGGGACACCCAAGGCCGGTTGCGACGCAAGCTGGTCGTACTCAAAATCGAGAAATGGATTTCTCGCTACTTGAGCGAATACTGCCGACTCGACGGCACGAAAAAGGAAGACGATTTTTACGCCGTCGACATGTCGAGCAAGAATCCTCGCTGGCGGCTCAGCATGCGTCCCTGAGTTCTTTTTTTCGCCTTCGTTTCGTCATGAAAACCGCACGTTTCACACTGCTTTTCCTGCTCCTTGCCGGTGTTGCTGGGGCCGGAACCTACGCCAAGGTCGTCAGGCACACGACCAGCCGTTCAGCGGAGCACGTGCTGACCGTACTCATGGCCGACGACCAGACCTGCCACAGCGGCTGCAAGTACGAAGCGCCGGATCTCAAGCAGCGCATCCGTCTCACTCACAAGAGCACCGAAAAGAGCTGGTACACTTGGACGTGGATCAGCACCACGCTGAAGGACACCAAGTTCTTCACGCACGTCACGCGCCTGGACAAGCCGGACGGAACGATCCTGCTGGTCCAGCGCCTCGTCGGCAAGGACGAAGCCGGGCTGCGGGCCGAACTCGAAAAGGCTAGCGGCAAGTCGAGCGACGGCGCCTTCGACTCGGGCAAGACGGTGTTCGTCGTGCGCAAGCAAGAGGACGGCAAGACCAAAATCGTCCAAGACATCACGCTGGTCGCGAGCGGCATGATCGACATGTTCGCAGGCGCGATTCGCGACGGCATCGACGCCGGCACGGCCGCCAACATTCGCAACATCGAGAAGTGAGCCGGTACGGCACGGCCTGTGTTTCGATTTCTTGTCAGGAAAGCCGCGCGCTGGCGTCCATGACTGATGACGCATGAATCACCAGCGCTCCTGGGTCCCGAAAGCTCCGTACTGTTCTCTCTGGCTGAACTGTTGGCGCTCGAAGAGGAACGAGTCGTCGAAGAATGTCTCGCGATGCGGCGACGCGCCGAGGAGTCTGCCCGACAGGAGCAGGCGCTCGCCCGCGCCAGCGCGCTTCGACGTCGGGAGGAAGAAGCCCGCGTTGAGGCTGCACGCAGCGCCGCTCTCGAGGCCGCCCGAGCCGAACTCTCCCGTGCGACACAGCTCGACGAAATCCGCGAGGCTCGGGCACACGAGCGCAACTTGCTCGAGCTTCGCGCAACGAGCAGAAACCAACGTTTGCGACTGCCTCTATCGTTGTGTCTCTTGACCGTCGTCCTCTTGGGCGGATGGTTCGCCATCGCATGGAGGCAACTCGAAAACGCGCACGAGCGAGAGAGAGCCGCGCTCCGCGAACGCGCCGAGCGAGCGGAGGAACAAGCCGCTTCGAGCCGCCCCGAACTCGAACGACGCGACGAAAACGTGCCCCGGTCCGCCATTTCGACAACGAAATCGAGCGAGCCTCCTTCGCAAACCGCACCGCGGGTCGATGCTCCCCGCCACGCGCCGGTTCCTCCAAAGCTACGCCCTGCTCCGGCCAAGCATTGCGTCGACGGCGATCCGATGTGCGCCGGGCTCTAGTCGCGACTGATTGTTCGCGCTGCGCGGCGCCTCACGGGCTGCCGCACATCGGATCGTTGGGATCGCATTTGGGGCCACTGCGCAAGGCCTTGCTCGACCCCGACTGACTTGACGCCGCACTTCCCGCCGCCGCGTTCTTCGCGGCCCGTTCGGCAGCGCGCTCGGCCAAGCGTAGCTTCGCATCGAGAGCCCTTTTTTCGGCCGCGGACATCGTGCTCGTCGTCGCGGCCTGCGCCCTGAGCCGTTCCACTTCCTGGTTGGCACTGGCTTCGGCTTCAAGCAGCTGAGCTTGCAAGGCTGCCTTTTCCAGTTCGGCTCGCTCCCCCGCGTTCCGAACACTCAGAAAGGCCGCCACGCCGAAGATGGCGAACAAAGCTGCCGCTGCACTCAAACCGAGCCCCCAGAGCGAGACATCCTTTCGAGGCGGCGCGACACGGACGAGCGGAGAAGCTTCGCCCAGTGACAGCACGGACGCCTGACCTTGCAGCAAGGACTCGGCGTCCCGCAAGGCCACGAGTTCTCGCCGCGCTTCTGGAAAACAAGCAGTCACCGCGGCGACGGCGCCGAGATGCGTGACGGCGTCGGGCTCGAGCTGAGCTCCTCGCGAATACCACCACGCAGCAGCGCGCCCTTCGGGGGCGATAGCGGCGAGTCGCCTCTGGCGGTGCTCATTGAGTGCGGTCAAACGCCAGAGCTGCGCCTCGAGTTCCTGGTCGGCCTCCATGAAGCGAGCTGCCGTTTCGTCGGCGAGTTCGAAAGTTCCGTCATGAATGACTCGTTCGAGTTCGTGCCGTTCGTCGAGCACGCGCCGGCCAAGCTCAGCCCAACCTTCGAGGGAGCCGCCATCCTCGGGCGGGTCCGCTTCGAGCAGTCCGCCGAGTTCTTCGACCTGCTCGATCCAGGCGATCACGGTTTCATTGGGATTATCAGCCGTCATCGTTCCTCCGCGCCTCGGCAACTCGAGGATCGAGATGCCGCCTGAGCACCCGCCGGATCCGACTACGCATCTGGTCGACATTGGCCACGCTCACACCGAGTTCGCTGGCGAGTTCGAGACTCGTCAGGTCGTCGAGGCTTGCGGTCATCCGAATCGGCAGGCTCCAGCTCAGGCAGACCCGTCGCCGGGCCCCTTGCCTACCTGGCCGAGTTCGAACCGTCCGTTCAGCATCTCGCGCACCAACTGCTCGAGCGCCTTCGGTAGGTAGGGCTTCTGTAGGAAGGCCGTGTTCTTGTCGTCCGCAACCAGTTCGCCGGTATAGCCGCTGCTGAAAATGACGCGCAAATCCGGCCTTTCGTTTCGGAGACGCAAGGCCACGTCGCGCCCCGAAAGGCCACCGGGCATGACCATGTCGGTCAGCAACAAGTCGACGTGCTCCGCTTCGCGTTGCCAGATGTCGAGCGCGATTTGGCCGTTCTCGGCTGCCAACACACGATAGCCGCGACGCTCGAGGATACGCTGAACGATTCGCCGGAGCGGCTCTTCGTCCTCGACCAGCAGAATCGTCTCGGTGCCCCCGAGCGCAGGAGTCAGCACTTCCGCGCTACGCGGCGGTTGCGAGGCGCTATCGAGCAGCGGCAGATAGATTTCAAAGCACGTGCCTTGTTCGACGACGCTGTGCATCTCGATCCAGCCCTCGTGCTGCTTGACGATGCCGTAGACGGTCGACAGCCCGAGACCCGTGCCCTTGCCTACCTCTTTGGTCGTGAAGAACGGCTCGAAGACGCGATCTTGGATGTCGCTCGAAATGCCGATTCCGCTGTCGCGCACGGTGAGCAGCGCGAAGGCGCCCGGCCGTGCTTCCGGATTCTCGTGCGGCGCCAAAACCGGCCGTTCGATGCGGTCGACCGAGATGTGCAGGCGGCCACCGCTCGGCATGGCATCGCGAGCGTTGACGGCCAGGTTCATTAGCACTTGCTCGATCATGCCGACGTCGCCGCGCACGCGCGGCGCGGTGTCGCTCGCCGAGAGTTGGAGCGTGATGTCCTCGCCCAGGATGCGACGCAACATTTTGGCGAGGTTGCCGACGACCTCGTCGAGCTGCAACGATTTGGGCTGCAGCAGTTGTTTGCGGCTGAACAGCAACAGCTGACGGGTGAGCGTCGCAGCTCGTTGCGTGGCTGCGGCTACTTCCTCGAGATGATCTGCGATGCCGCTCGGCAGCCTCGGGTCGCCAAGGACGATCGAAAGGTAGGCTTCTTGGACGGTCAGCAGGTTGTTGAAGTCGTGCGCGATGCCTGCCGCCAAGCGACCGATCGAATCGAGCTTCTGCACTTGGCGCAGATGCTCTTCCAGGACCTTCTGCCGGGTGACGTCGCGAGCGACGGCGTAGATGAGCCCCTTCTCGGGAACGGGGAACGAACTCCAGGCGAGCCAATGCCACGTGCCGTCGGCCGCTCGGTAGCGATTCTCGAATGAAAGGACTGGTTCACCACCCCTCATGCTGGCCAAGACTTCTTGCGACCCTTCGACATCCTCGGGATGGAGCAGCGTCGAGAAAGGCTGTGCGAGTAGCTGCGTGCGCGAATAGCCAAGGGTCTTCTCCCAGGCCGGGTTGAGCTGCTTGAAGTAGCCGTCGAAACCGGCGATGCAGAACATGTCGCTCGACAGCTGGAACAACCGATCGCGTTCCTCTTCGGCCAAGAGGCGTGCGCTGTTGTCGATACCCATGCCGATCAGGCAAATCTGGCCGTCGATCTCGATCAACTTGCCGGTGAAATAGTGCGGAATCGAGGTGCCGTCTTTGGCGTAGAATCGAGCCTCGGCATCCGCCTCACCCGTCGTGAACACCTGGGCGATCCGCGCTGCGATGTGGTCGCGTTCCGAGCCCCGAAAGAGTTCCGTCGGATGCAGCTTGTCGACTTCTTCGGCGCTGTAGCCGGTGACCTTCTCGAAATTCTTGTTCCAGCGCAGGAAGTGGCCCGTTTGATCGAAGAGGTAGAAGACGCCGGGCAAGCTGTCGACGAGCTGCTGCGAAAGATTGCGCTCCGCTGTCGACACCTGTTCCATGAGCTGCCGAAGTCGCCTCTCTTCGGCTAGCTGCCGCCTGAGTTCTTCGACTTCCGAGTCGTCGAAACGCTCGGCATGCACGGTTGGGTTGGGCATGGCTCACTCGGTCTCGGCCCAAAAGGCGCCCGGACCAATCCCCGATAGTACGCCGCCTTGGGCCGGGACATCATAGCTGCACCCTGGACGCCTGAATTTGCTGCACTTTTGGACGAGGAGCCGCCGCCCGGACCGTCCCAACGCTGGCGTCGATGCCGAGAGCCCTGGGCCCAGCGTATAAGCGGGCGCCATGACTTCGAAGACGGCGCTGGTTCTGCACGGCGGAGCCGGCACACTGAAACCGGGAGATCTGTCTCGCGATGAGCTCGCCGCCATTACCCTCGATCTAAATCGCGCCTTGGACGCCGGACAGGCCGTGTTGAGAGTGGGCGGTCCGGCGCTCGAGGCCGTCGAGGCGAGCGTCGAAGTGCTCGAAGATTCGCCCTGGTTCAACGCCGGCAATGGCGCGGTCTTCAATGCCGAAGGCGGCCACGAGCTCGATGCCGCTTTGATGGAAGCCCACACGCTGCGCGCGGGCGCCGTCGCCGGCCTCACGACGGTCAAAAACCCCATTCGTCTGGCGCGGGCCGTGCTGGAACACTCCGGGCACGTCCTCTTGGCTGGGCCTGGCGCTGAAAAGTTCGCCGACACCCGCCCCGAGATCGAGCGCGTCCGAACCGACTATTTTTCGACTCCGGCTCGCCGCGCCCAGCTCGAAGCGGCGCGCGGCCACGAGGCCCAGCACGGGGTCGGCGCCTACTTTGGTACGGTTGGAGCAGTGGCCTTGGACGCCAGGGGTCACTTGGCCGCGGCGACCTCGACGGGCGGTCTGAGCAACAAGCGATTCGGACGAATTGGAGATTCACCGCTGATCGGCGCTGGGACCTACGCGAACGAAGACGTTGGGGTCTCGTGTACGGGCTCGGGCGAGTTCTACATCCGAGCTGCCGTGGCTCACGACTTGTGCGCGCGCGTTCGCTACCGCGGAGACTCGCTCGAGCAAGCCGCAAACGAGCTGACTCATCGTGTGATTCCCGGCCTCGGCGGCGAAGGCGGCCTCATTGCGCTCGACCGCGAGGGCAACGTGGCACTGCCGTTCAACACATCGAGCATGCACCGGGCCTGGCTCAAGCCCGATGGAGCACGAGGCGTCGCCATTTTTCGGGACGACGCGTCAGAGTGAGCAATCGGGCGAGTCAGTCACCAATTCGGCTCCGGTTTCGACGACTTCGAAGGCGTCGCCTGGAATCGTCTTCAAGTCACCCAGCGCCTCGTCGTTCCAGCGCGCGTCCGGGGCGCCGCTGAGGTACCAGTCGGAGCCGTTGTCAGCCACGATCATGCCGTAGCGCTCGAGCGCCGTGCAGACGACGCTGGCCTCGTCCGAAAAACCACTGCAATCAAAGCCGGCCTTCATCCGCAAGCGCAACCCCATGGGTGGTAGGTTCGGATTGGTGTCGATCGAGGCGTAGTGGGTCGCTGGCGCAACGTACGCGCGCTGGGATTCCGAGACGGTCAAGCGAATGGCGTGACGAATTTCCTTCTTCACAACGACCTCGTCGTAGCGCACGAGTCCCGGAAAAATAGGCAACCCAGCCGCGTCGGCCGAAGTACAGCCAGCAGGATGACTGTCGTTCTTCGTCAGATCCCAGACGACGCCAGCATCCGCTGCCGATCGCCGTCATTGTCCGCACTTGCGCCACCTTCAACAGGGGCGTCCAGCGGAATTGGAAAGGGTCCCGGATCGCTCTCGTCGCCGTAGGCTTGGTAGTCGATGGCAACTTCGCTCGTCGACGAATCGACCACAACGTAAGGAATACCGATCGGTGCACCTTCCCACTCGGTGCCGAAATCGGGGTGTACTTGATCGTCTCGACCGATCGAGTCGATGTAGGCGTCGGAAAGCGGGTGAACCGGAAGCCCGGACAAGCCCGTCTTTCCGGCGGCGTTGTCGCCGTACACCACGGTGAGACGCGGTGAGAGCGTAAGCGTCTGGTCCTCCGCGAGCGCGTTCACGCCGCGGTGATGGAAAATGGAAACCAGCGAGA